>Ga0209777_10002282_pt1 | contig 25668 bp, 18 predicted proteins | sample FrelakmetHBP12HB_FD_187147 | JGI IMG/M metagenome (GOLD analysis project Ga0209777, IMG submission 187147) | Freshwater lake sediment microbial communities from the University of Notre Dame, USA, for methane emissions studies -HBP12 HB (SPAdes)... | ecosystem: Environmental > Aquatic >... | reverse complement strand
CAGCTTTGGTCTTTTTTTGACGGAATAATTTTTCTAAAGGTTGGCCGAATGACAAGCCATTGGCCAAGATGATCACGTTTTTATTTTTTAAATTAATTTTATATTTTTTGAGCAATAAAAAAATCCCCTGATAAACCGGAGAGATGAAGGGCGAGTCTGGGGTGAAGCCGTCAACGTCTTTGCGGCCAGCAATCAGCGGTGTGATTTTGGCCGGGTTAAATTTTTTGGGCAAGGGTAATTGAATTATCAAGCCGCCGATAGGTTTTTGGCGATTAATGGATCTAATCAGGGTTATTAATTTTTGAACAGAGACATTGGCCGGCAAGAGATATTTTTTAAATTTGATTCCTAACTGCCGGCAGGCGCGTTCTTTGATTCTTACGTATACTAGCGAAGAAGGATTTTGTCCGACTAAAATAACGGCCAGGCAAGGCTTTTGCCGCGATTTAGCCACTTGGCGCTTTAATTGGCGCAGAATATTGTCGGCCAGGGTTTTCCCCAGTAATAGTTTAGCGGGCATATTTGACTTTTTCGTTTAAGAGAGTAAGGTGGACTTACCTTAAAAGTAGTCCATTATTATGCAAATTATTAAACCAAGTTTTGTGATTGAGGATGAAATTGACGGTCAGAAAATTTTGAAAAACCTAGAACGCTATGCGCGAACCTGTTATAAAAGCGAAGATAAAATTACTACCGGATCAGCCGAAAAATTGATCGCTAATATTATTAAACGCGGACATGAGAGTGTGATTGAGCATGAGAAGGTGACGGTGCGATTGATTTGCGATCGCGGCGTGACCCACGAGATTGTTCGTCATCGCTTGGCTTCTTATTCGCAAGAGTCAACCCGTTATTGTGACTATCATAAGAAGGGAGATATCCAAATTATTGAGCCATTCTTTTTTGTTAATCAGCCGGAAAAATATCAAGCTTGGGAAAAAGCCATGCAGGAAACCGAGAAAGCTTATAATAAATTAATTGAACTTGGCGCCACACCGCAAGAGGCGCGTAGCGTGCTGCCTAATTCACTCAAAACAGAAATAATTATTACTTATAATTTGCGCGAGTGGCGGCATTTTTTCAAACTGAGAGTGTCGCCAGCCGCTCATCCGCAAATGCGCGAAATCATTATTCCTCTTTTTCAGGAGTTTAAAAAAAGAATTCCGGTGATTTTTGACGACATCATGATTGATTAAAGATGACGATATAAAGGAAACTTTTTAGTCATTTTCTTAACGGTTAGTCGTACCGTTTTTTTTATTTTTTGGTCTTGAGGATTTTTGATAATTTGGGCCATTATTTGACCAATTAAAATCATTTCCTTCTTTTTCATGCCGCGACTAGTTAAGGCTGGCGTGCCGATTCTTAAGCCTGAGGGCCGAAAAGGCGGATTAGGATCATAAGGAATGGTGTTGCGATTGACATAAATACCCACGGCCTCCAATAATTTTTCTGCTTCTTTGCCACCCAGATTAAAATTGCGTAAATCAATTAAAATCAAGTGATTATCAGTGCCGCCGGTAATCAGGTTAAAACCATTGGCCTTTAGAGTTTTAGCCAGGGTTTGGGCGTTAAAAATAACTTGGCGAGCGTAATTTTTAAATGATGGTTGCAGCGCCTCCTTAAAAGCTACGGCCATAGCCGCGATATTATTGTCGTGCGGTCCGCCCTGCATACCGGGAAAAACCATTTTATTAATTTTTTCTGCGAATTCATTTTTAGCAAAGATAACTGCACCTCTTGGACCGCGTAAAGTCTTATGCGTGGTAGTGGTAACCACATCGCAGCTGGTGAATGGACTTGGATGTTGTTTGGCGGCAATCAGGCCGGCGATATGCGAGATGTCAGCCATTAAAATGGCGCCCACGCTTTTGGCAATACGGCCAAAAGCATTAAAGTCAATGCGTCGCGCATAAGCCGTGGCGCCGCAGATAATTAATTTAGGCCGATGCTTTTTGGCTAAACGCGCGATGGCGTGATAATCAAGCAAATGCGTTTTCGGATCAACGCCGTAAGAAATTACTTTGAACATTTTTCCTGACAGATTAACCGGATGACCGTGAGTCAGGTGTCCGCCTTGGGCTAACGCCATGCCCATAATGGTGTCGCCCGGTTGAAGTAGGGCGAAATAAACTTCCATATTAGCTGGTGAGCCAGAATAGGGCTGGACATTCACTTGCCACTGATTCCACTTAGCGCGCGGAAGAAATAATTGCTTGGCGCGAGCAATAGCCAGATTTTCTGTTTGGTCAATGAATTCATTGCCGCCGTAATAACGCTTGCCCGGATAGCCCTCGCTGTATTTGTTGGTCAGTGGTGAGCCAAGCGCCTCTAAAACAGCCGGTGAAGCAAAATTTTCTGAAGCAATCAAAACCAGCCCATCTTGCTGGCGTTTGATTTCTTGCTGAATCAGCTTATTGATTTTTGGATCGGTTTTGGAGAGGGATTTTAACATAAAATTATTATAACAGGCCTTGACAAAAAGTCAAAAATGTGCGATGATATAATTAATACCGAAAGAGCGATTGGCCTGAAACCAATTGTTTAGACCTCGGTATTAAGGAGACAACGATGGGTAGAACTGTCGTTGATTCACGAGAAAGAGCCGAGATCGTTAGTCCGATTTTGGCAGGAACTAGCTCTCTAGTCAAAGCGGGCATGACCACAGGTGAATTTCAAAAGCTGGTTGATGATTCATCTTACCGTGCCAATATGGTGGAGTATGCACATGATGGTTGTCCGAAACTTCAATCCGGGTTTATTTCTGAGGGTGATGATATCATTCAGGTAAAGCTTTTTCCTCAGGGTGCTTTTGCTGTTCGGGTATGGCTTCCTCGGGATCCTTTTTATCTGACAGTGCCCGCCACCTATCATCAGGCTACTTGTCTTGCCACTTTTAAGGCAGCGCATGGCAGTGAGTTCGGCCACTACGAAGGCGATGTCACCGATGCGCATTTTAAGAACGTGACAACGAGGCTTGTGTCCGGCCAGAGGTTTGGAATCAAGGTCTTTCGGCTGGCGAAAACCGTAAGTTCGGAAGATTGCTTGGCCTTCCTGCATTCACAGAATGCCGTGCTGGTCGGGGCTCAGGGTATTTCACTGATTTACAGATTTATCAAGAATTGGTTGCCGGAGGGTTATTCCCTATTCTCGTTTGACGATAAAAATGCTTTATGGAGAGACGATCGCAATATTTACCGCACGCCGGTTCTCTGTTGCCTTGCAGCTAATAACTTTGAGTTTCGCCTTGATTACTTCGAGCGCGACGTATACGCCGGATCTTATCTCCTGGCTTTTTACAACTAAAATGATTAGTTCCGTTAACTGACGGACTTCGGGTCCTTGCTTCGGCAAGGGCCTTTTTAATTATATTCTGTGGATAACCCAGTTACAACAGCTTGTCGCTTCTTAGGGCTTAGTGCGCTTATTAATAAATATATCAAAAAAATCAGATGAGCTAATTAAATTATGGTAACCCGAGAGAATATAACTAAACAAAAGCACTGGCAAACTTTGTAGCTGGGGATAAGTCTTTACTTTTTTGTCTAGATTGATTATAATAAATACGAAAGAGGTGTTTTTATGTCTATTGAAGTCAAAAGAAAAAACGGCGAATCAGTGGAAACAATGATTCGGCGTTTCAATCAAAACGTGGTGCGCAGCGGCCTGGTTAAGGAAGTCAAGGGCCGTCGTTTTCGCAGTCGCGCTTCCAGCGTTTTAGCCAAAAAAGTCAGCGCCTTGCGTCGTCACAAAGACCAAGCTAAGCGCGAATTTTTGATTAAAACCGGCGCCTTAAAATCTAATGCTAAATAATATTTATTTTATGTCGTTAGCTGATAAAATTAATGAAGAATTTAAGAAAGCCATGACCGCTAAAGACGAACTGAAAGTTTCTACCTTGAGGATGTTAAGAGCGGGGATTCAAAACTTAGAAATTGATTTACGCGCCAAGAAAAAAGAATTAAACGACGAGTCAATTTTAGAAGTAGTCAGTCGCGAAGTTAAGCGTCGCAAAGAATCGATCGAAGCTTTTGTCAAAGGTTTGCGCCAAGATTTAGCCGATAAAGAACTCAAAGAATTAGAAATTTTATTAAGTTATTTGCCCGAACAATTATCTGATGATCAGATACGTGTCATGGTGCAGAAAAAAATAAAAGAAATTGGTGCGGCCAGCCCGGCTGAATTTGGCAAAGTCATGGGACCAGTAGCCAAAGAGACTAAAGGAAAGGCCGATGGTAACCGAGTGAGTCAAATCGTCAAAGAAGAATTAGGGAAAATTTCTTAATTATTAATATTTTTTTATGATTCAGGGTGATGATGACGGCGGTCCATAGCTGGAAAAAATTTTTAAGATATTTTTTGGATCCAGATGATACTAGTGGTGATAGATAGGTAATTAATAATATTATTATGAAAAACAAAAAGTTATTAGACTTGATTTTTAGTCGTAGGGCTAAACGGGTCTTGAGCTTTTTGTTTGTTTTTTTTGTCATAGCCTTCTTGTTTTTGTCGACTTCGCCAGCTTTGGCGCAAGTTGGTAATGAGGGCTTGGGACAATTTGCCAACGAAACCGGATTGCCGGCCACTTCGCTGCCGGCTTTAATTGGCCGGATTGTCAGAATCGCCATTGGCTTTCTGGGACTAATCGCCGTGATTATTATAATCTACGGCGGTTTTATTTGGATGACTTCTGGTGGAGACAAGGACAAGATTGATAAGGCCAAAAAGTTAATGCGAGCCGGTTTGATTGGTCTGATAATTGTTGTGCTGGCTTATGCTTTGGCCAGCTTTATTATTTATCTGATTGGCCGGATTGTTGGGCCGGGCGGCGGAGGCACCAGCTGTACCAATGGGCAGGTCAATGGTTGTTATCTTTGCACGAATGGACAGTGGGTTTATGATTCAAATTTGCCCGGCTGCGGTTTTCCGCCAGACGCTTTTAGTATTAATAAAATTCTAACCACTTATGGACAAGGTGACAATCATGGACCCGACGTTTATTTATGTTCAGCCGTAGAACCGATGTTTAATCATTGGGTTGACGGAACGGTAATTCAACAATTGGCCCAAGCCAATCGCTTAAAAATTGTTGATCCGCAAAATAATATTGTCAGTGGCACCTGGCAGAGCGCGAGTAATATGAGTATTTTTAAACACCCCACGTTACTTTTGCCCAACACTACTTATCGTGCTTTTTTACCGAAAGAAATTGCCGACACTAATGGAAAATTATTACAGCGTTGTCAGGCTGATGGTGGTTGTCCGTTTGACGCTTCAAGCCAAAGTTATGTTTGGACTTTTACTACCGGGACCAATACCGACACTACTAAGCCATATATCACCTCCACTTATCCAATTTTTAAAAACACCGACCCAACCTACCCCAACCGCAATGTTTCCATTAAACCAATTATCGAAGTTAACTTTTCTGAGTCAATTGACATGACCACCGTCGTAGATAAAGATGGCAACCTAATCACTGACAATATTTGGGTCGCCAAACTTGATAAACAAAATGGTAATATTGTTAAAACCCTTCCATCCTCTGACTGGACAGCCGAGTTAAATGACAGGGGCTTTCGTTTTTATCTTAAGGGCAATAACACCTTAGATCCTTTTGCTTGGTATCAGGTGCATGTGGGTAACGTTGCCGATCTTTGCAGTAACCTGATGGATCCGGCTGTGAACTGGGATTTTGAGACCAACGATCGCGCGCCGGGCATAGAATCTTACTATCCGACCGGCACCCAGGCCTGCCCCAACACCAATATCGCTATTATTTTTAATACTTCCATGTATGAGCAGGATGTGACCCTAGATGTTTTTCAGGGCGCTCAAAATATTTTACATGGCGAGATGAAGCCGGCGCAAGTGGGTCCGCCATATTCTATTAATGGTGTGGGCGGAAGGTTTTATGTGGAAGACAATAATGATAATCCAATTGATAATAATTTCCGTGTTTTTATTTTTGATCCTAGTACGGATTTAGCCAATAACACTCAATATCAAGTTAAGGTTGCGACCGATTTAGTTATCGATGTTCAAGGAAATACTTTAAAACAAAATTGGACCTTTACCACGGCCACTCCACAGACTTGTTTGTGTGCGCCCTTCATTACCTACCTTAATCCCAATAGTGGTCCGCAAGGACAGTGCGTGACCGTGAACGGAGAATGTTTTACTGGTACTCCAGCTCAGCCGGCTGCCCCCAAAGACGGTAATATTAATTTTATTTTTAAAGATGCTAACAATAATCCAGTGGCAGTTACTTCAACCGTTGAAGCCGTGACCGATAATAACTTAACCACCACTGTTCCGATTACTTCTTATCCAGATTTATATCCTAAGGCGCAATTGATCATTAAGTATGGTCCACCCAACAACAGCGAATTAACCAGCAATCAATCGGAATTTTATATTAATCAGTCAGGCACGGCTAATGGTCCTTGTCTGTGGTCCATTGTTCCCAGTTCAGGTAAAGTGGGCGATAGAGTTACTCTAAATGGCATTCGTTTCGGTCCTGGCGATCCGGCCACTGATTATGTGACCTTTACTGACCAACAAAAAGTTAAAGATTGCCCGGGTGGCGATTGCGGTTGGTCTAATAATATAATCATGAGAGTCAAGGTTCCCGACAAGGCCGAGGCGGGCGATGTAACGGTGACCAATATTCATGGCGCTAGTAATGGTGTGCCGTTTACGGTTGTTGTCCCTGGCGGCGGAGTCGGAGACTTTTGCTCCATAGAAGGTCAAAGCGCTTGTCAGACTGGTCCGCAGCAGTGTCAAAATCCAAATACATATTTTTGTTTGGTCAATGAAACCGATTGTCGCTGCTGTTGTCGGCCCGACCCCAACTCTTGTCAGAATGGCTTGACCTGTATGGCCAATCAAGGAGCTTGTAGCGGATCTACTCGCGGACTTTGTTGCGGTTGCCAAAGTGATGAACAATGCGGTGGTGGTTCTGGCTGTGGCATTCTAGATCCCAATCGTTGTTGTTGGCCTAATCCGACCATTGAGAGCAAGAATCCCAATGACGGCGCACAGGGTGTTTGCAAAAATACATCTGTCCAAGTCGTCTTTGATCAAGTCATGGATCCGGGCAGCCTATCTTCATCTAATATTAATCTGGCTCAATGCGATGATCAAAATTGTGCCAATACCACCTCCACGCCAGCCGCGATAATTGTTGATCAATATAAGGCTCCAGATAAAACCGGTTTTACTCTTTATCCACGAGGCTGCCTTCTTCAGTCCAACACCTGGTATCAGGTGAGTGTTAAAGGAAAACAGTTGGGCGGACATATGGGTGATGGCGTGAGGTCGGTTAAAGGCGTGTCAATGTCGGGTACGGAAAAATGGGTTTTTCAAACCGGTGATAATTTATGTGTCGTTGACACGGTGACGCTTCATCCGACGAGTGCCACCATCGCCGTCAGTGCAACACAACATTATTCGGCTACTGCCTCTGCCAGTAGTACGCCAATTTGCGTGCCGAGTTTTGACTGGACTTCATCAGACACTAATATAGCCACCGTTAATCCGGCTGCTGGACCAGAGACCCTTGCCACCGGTGTTAGTCGAGGACAAACAATTATCTCTGGTGGCGTTTGGGTTGGTGACAAAATACGACATCTGGTTAAGGGCGATAGTACTTTGAATGTGCGTTTAACTAGCTTAGCCATTGAGAACGATGCCACCTGTAATCCGACTCAACAGCAATATCCCAGCCCCAACCCGCAACCCGACAATCAGCAAGTTTGTAAAAATATTCAAATAGCAGCGCGTTTTAATAAGAAAGTTAAACACGATTCAGTTAACGATCAAACCGTTCAAATAGTTAATACAGCAAATCAGATTCCGGTTGTGGCAAAATCCATTAGCGTGGTCTTGGACGGCCCGAATAAAGAAAAGTTTATCTTTGAACCGCAGGCTAATTTAGAAGAGAATGCTACTTATCGGGCTACGGTTAAGGGTGGAGATAATGGTGTGATTGGTGCCGACGATTCAACCATGGCCCAGGACTATACTTGGGACTTTAAGACGATCGGCGGTCAAATCTGTCCCGTGGAGGGGGTGGAGGTTGACCCAGGATCAAATATTATTTCTCAAATTAATGGCACTGCCCCATATCAGTCCTTTGCGCTTGGTTCCAATTGTCAGTTGCTTACCAGTAATTCTTCTTGGCAATGGAGCTCTACTGATCCGAGCGTGGCTAGTGTTAATCCTTCCGGACCTCAGCCGCAAACTATTGCTACCGGCCTGGCTTTGGGTGAGACCGACATTACTGCTGCGGCTGGCGATAAAAGTAATTTTGGTCACTTGATAGTAGATACGCCGCCAGTAGTCACAGATGAATCACCGATCAACAACAGCACCAATGTTTGCCCCAATGCTTTAATTGTGGCTAAGTTTGATCAAGAGATGGATCATACTACGCTTAATGCCGACAATGTTATTCTTTGGGAATGGTTGACCTCGGCTCACAGTTTACGCCCGAATGGTTTATTTGAAAATTTAGCCTTAAAGATTAAAGATTTATTTTTGAATATTACTCAAGCTCAAGTGGCGCCTCCGCCTGGTTATTGGTCCAAGGTGTCAGGACAGATTGTAAATTATGATGTAATCAAAAATCAGGGCCGAAAATTTTCTTTGATTACCACTACAACCTTTATTCCCGATCATACGCTAGATCTTAGCGCCAAGTTTAAGGTGACTATCAGTCATAATGTGAAAAGTAAATATGGCGTTAGTATGGGCGCGGGACCCAGCGATGATGTGAGCTGGACATTTACGACCGGATCGCAGATTTGTCATATTAATCATGTGCTGATTGATCCAACCAGCGCTCTTTTCAGCAGCGCGAATCAATCGCAAAATTTTGCCGCCACTATTTATGCCAGCAATAACGAACCAATCGTTCCTGTCCCTGGTGGCTATAGTTGGACTTGGCAGTGGACATCATCGCAAAGTAATATAGTGAGTGTCGCCGGTCAACCGAACAGCAATCCGTCCATTGGCGTAGGTACTTCTGATAATACCAATGGCACGGCTATTTTAACTGCCACAGCCACCGACAACCTTCCGACACCGACCGTTGTGTCTGGCACAGTGCCAGTCCGAGTTTATTTATGCGAGAACCCCTGGGTCTACGACAATAATGATTATAATTTTGAATTAACTTATTGTCGCGACGGCAATCCGCTTTTACCGGCCCTGACCGGCCCGGCGGTGGTTCAGGTTCCACCGACCGGCAACCTTAAGCTTCATTTATTGTTTAACGTAACCGGTAAACCAGATTTAATCGGTTTAATGGTGTATGATAATTTTGATCATTTAACCCCCTCACAATGGTATCAGGCTAATGTCAGTAACCCAGGTAGCCCAGGAACGTTGGCTGTCGATGGTTATCAGGCCATTCGCGATGGCCGGACAATTTATGTTAATGCAGCGAATGCTGATTATGGCGCGGGTCCCAACAGAAGGCTTTACCCCAATCTATATTCAGATGTTTTCTTGGTTTCTTATAATGATAATGCGGCGCCGGAAACTATAAATATCGACAATCAGTTGATTCAGAATTGGCAGTTTAATATAAACGTTCGTGCTGATAAAGATAAATTAGTTCGCGACTTGGGCAGAATTTATCATTTCAATCAATTCGGCGCGATTCTAGACAAATATTATAAGACCAACCGATCCTATCCAGATTTGCAGGCGGGAACTTATATTAAGTCCATAAGCGTTAGTCGTTGGCCCTCTTGGCAACAAACTTTGGCTCAAGTTTTGGGTGCGCCTCTGCCCATTGATCCTTTAAACATTTTTGTTAACCGTGCTTGCATCGGCAATTATCAGTGTTGCGCCAATTGTCCTAAAAGTGACCCCCAGTGCAGCACCACTTGTTATAATCCAGATCCTAATCAGAAAAAATATGAATGTGTCGCCAGTTCTAATGTCTATCAGTATATTTATCAAAACAGTACTACTTATTCTTTGTATAGTAATTTTGAATACCCACAGCCAGATTATTGGCAGCATAATTGTGCCAGTCACGCTACGGCCGCTTTGTGTGCCCTACATAACTGGTGTGCTTGGAATAATAATCAATGCCAAGCTAAAACCCTGAATTATAGTGGAGATCCATGTTCATCGCCGTCAACCTGTGCCTGCTTTAACATGCGCTATCAACCAGCCTCGGCTTCATCAAATGGACAAAACCAACAAAATGGACAAGGCGATTAATAATTAAAATAATGTTATTCTATGTTTGAGCAAAATCCCAACCCCAATCAAGAGATAGAAGATATTTTCGCCCAAAGCGAGAAAGCAGGGGCGCCAGTATCTCAAGAAAGTCCATCGCGTCCGCCGATGTTAGAGGTTAAGATTAAAACCAAAAGTAAGGCGGGCCGGACAGTTATAATTATTTTGGTCATTTTAATCTTAGCTGGCGCGGTTTATTTTTTGGGCAATAAATTTTCTGGCCAGATTAAAAATATTTTTTCTCGCTTAACCACCAAACCAGCACAAGAAAATCCTATCACTCCAGTGCCAACAACCAACGTTACTAATTCTACTGCTCAACCTAATTCGACCGCCCTGGATAGCGATCATGACGGCTTAACCGATGCCGAGGAACTGCAATTGGGCACTGATCCCCACAATCCCGATACCGACGGTGACGGTTTACTGGATGGCGAAGAAGTGCATATTTATCACACCAATCCGCTCAAAGCCGATACCGACGGTGACGGCATACCTGACGGCGTGGAAGTGCGGCAGGGGACCGACCCGTTAAACCCAACACCTGGCGCCAAATTATTAGATTTACAAAAAGCCATTAGCAATCTTAAATAAAGTTAAATTTAATCCAAATGTTTGATTCTTTGCCCAACAACTTACCAGCCGCTTCTCCCGCTCCGTCTCCCGAGGTGCCTAAAGATCCGCCTGTCTCGCCGAGTCTAGGCGGGTCGACCTCTACCAAAATTCCTCAAGATAATCCGGATGAGTTTATTTCGGTTATGCCGGCTCAGTTTAGGTCGGGCAAAAACAGAAAAGCTAAATCTACTATTCAGGCCGACATTACCAATCCCAACGCCTTGCCAATTCAGTCCAAGAAGAGAAAAATCACTTTAATAATTGTAATTATTGTCGTGGTGGTACTAGTCGGCGCAGCGGCAGGATTTTATTTTTGGGCCAAGAATTATTTGCAAGGTCCAAAAAATTCGATAATTAATCAGCCGACTAACAATCAACCAGCTACGTCGCAAGCTCCGGAATTAAAATTAACTACTGACCTCAAAGATGCTAGTCAGCAAGAATTAGCTAACGCTACTTTAGATTTTCCGATTGGTTCGCTAAGCAAAGATCAGACTCCACTTACTCTTACGACCGCCGTTCCTGATTCGGCGACTATTATCGACAAATCTTATCAATACTTGGGTGGCGGGGTTTATAAGATCGGCCCCAGTTTGCCCACTATTACCTCGGCCTCGTTGGTGATTACTTATACTGCCGCCTTGGTACAAGGCGCCCTTTGGGAGTCAGACATTAAAATGGCTTATCTGCAAAACGGTTCTTGGACCGCAGTCTCTGGTGCGCAGCTTGATACGACGCAAAAAACCGTGACTGCCACTTTTAATAATTCTTTGCCTGCTGACACCTTTGCTTTGGTGGTGGATCAGAGTAAGATGCAAGCCCCCAGTTCTGAGGTGCAAATTGCTCCATCTGTTCTTTCTTCTCCTGATCAAGACAATGATGGCTTGACTGATGTAGAAGAAAAAATTTATGGGACCGATCCAATCAAAGCCGACACTGATGGCGACGGCACACCAGATGGATTAGAGGTGGCCAACCTAAGCGATCCTTTACACGCTGACGGAACTTTAATTATGTCCGGCCTAGTTAAAGTTTATACCAATGATTCCTGGGCTTATAGTTTTTATTATCCGAGCGGTTGGTTGGTTAAGGCCTTGCCCGAGACTGATTTGAGCGATGTGATGGTTACCACTAATACCACTGAATATTTTGAAGTTTCGGTAGCCGACAATTCGGCACAATTAACGCCGCGTGAATGGTATCTGAAAATAGCGCCCCAGGCTGACTCTACGCAATTGGTTGATACGGTCGTGGCTGGCCAGCCGGCGGTTTGGAGTCCTGACCACCTAAATGTTTATGTGGCTAATCAGGGTAAAATGTATACGCTGACTTATAGTTTGGGCGCTGAGCAACAGGCCAATTTCAAAACCACTTTCAAGATGTTTATTAAAAGTTTTCAGTTTATCAGCAATCCCCAGGCTGGCCAGGAGAATATGCCAGCCGGCGATTATCGCGGCAATCGGCCAGACGGTACACTGATCAAATATGCTTCCAGTACCGCGGTTTATATTCTTCAAAGTAGCCAGAAAGACCCCGTTCCTTCTGAAGCGGTGTTGACTAAACTCGGCCACACCTTTAAAGATGTGGTCACGATTCCCGATCAAGAATGGTATCCTGACGGACCAGTCGCGCAGTAAAATTTAAATAATTTTTGATTTAAAGAGTGTCTCTTTGGCACTCTTTATTTTTTTACTTATAAGTGCTATATTTTCTTAGTATGGACCTGTCGATTATTATTATTAATTGGAATGTTAGACCTTTGTTAGAGAAGTGTTTTATTTCTATTCGGCGATATTTAACTGGGATTAGATATGAAGTTATCGTGGTTGATAACGCTTCGCAGGACGGAAGTCAGGAATTTTTGCAAAATTGGGTCAAGCAAAATCCTGGCGGTCAGGTCATTTTTAACTCACAAAATTTAGGCTTTGCCAAAGCCAATAATCAGGCCCTCAAGATTGCTCGCGGTGAATTTATTTTATTTCTAAATCCCGATACGGAATTGTTAGATGATTCGTTGGTCGCGGCGCTTGATTATATGCGGCAAAATCAGCGAGTCGGCATTTTGGGCGGTCAGATACTAGGTCCGGACAATCAAATTCAACCGTCGGTGCGAAGTTTTCCCAGATTATGTTCCCAGATTTTAATTTTACTTAAATTGCACCGCTTATTTCCTCGGGCCAACTGTTTGAAAAAATATTTTTTACCAGACCTTGATTATCACAAGACACAAGAAGTTGAACAAATAATGGGCGCGTTTTTATTGACTCGCAAAAATTTATTAGATACACTCGGCGGTTTTGATGAAAAATTCTTTTTGTGGTTTGAGGAGGTTGATTTGTGTTGGCGCGCCCGGCAGCTGAATTATCAGATTATTTATTATCCTTTGACTAAAGTTAAACATTATGGCAGTCAAAGTTTTGTTCAGACCCTGCCTTATTCAAAACAAAAAAATTATAATCGCAGTTTAATTTATTTTTTTAGAAAACATTATTCAGCCTGGCAGGCAGTCATACTATCTATTTTTAGTTTTTTTAGTTTATTATTGGTTTTGTTGCTATCTTTAATCTGGCCATTATTTAGAGGACACTATGGACCTCGTCGGATTTAACATTTTTGACAAGAGATTTTTTGTTTTACTGGGCGCCTTGGTTGTCTTTTACTTATTATCTGTTGCCGGATTTTATTGCCCAATTTTACAATCCATTATTTTTTGCCTTTTGGTTGTGGCCATGATTATTCTGGTTATTTGGCGGTTTGATTGGGCGATGATATTTTTTCTGGCCGAATGGTTTTTTGGTCAGTCCGGACATATGTTTGAGTTTCACGGTTTATCTTTGGGTTTGATATTGTTCGTGATTTTAATGGCTGGCTGGCTAGTGCGCAAAATTGTTAAGAAAGAGCAATTTACTTTTTTCCGTCAACCGATTTCGGTGGGTTGGTTATTGTTTGTTTTGTTTTTATTTTTGGCCACCTTGCGAGGTTATTGGAGTCATCACGCTGAAAACTTAATTCTTGGCGACGCCTTGTCTTATTCATTTATATTTTTAATTTTTCCTTTAATAGAGTTTTTAAAGTTTGCTAAGAACCGGCAGTGGCTGGTTAAAATAGTCGCGGCGGCCATTGTCGGCGCGAGCTTCTTTACTGTTTTTAATTTATTATTATACTCGGCGCATTTAAGCCAAGTTCATGACAGTTTTTATTGGTGGATTCGCAATGTTCTGATCGGCAAAGTAACCGATACGGGTCAAGGATTTTTTCGGATTGTTTTACCGGCTCATTTGTGGTTCTTGCCTGCCTTGTTGGTCGCCTTGGCTGCTTGGTGGCAGAAAGAATTGTCTCCAAGAGCGAAAAAGCAATTGATTTTTTCGGCGATTCTGTTGAGCTTAGCCTTATTAATTAATTTTTCGCGAGCTTATTTTTTGGGACTGATAATTGGCCTGTTGTTATTTAAGATATTTTTACCTTGGCGCAAGTGGATCATATTTTTACTAGCCGTAGTTGTGATCTTGGTCATAGAGTTTAACGCTATTTATTTTATTACCACCGGTCATTGGGGCGGCTTGGGCTTTTTATCTGGCCGTCTGGGCACGATTGTCCAACCCGAAGACGAGATGAGTTCGCTGACCCGGCTGAGAATTCTACCTGGCCTTTTAGCTAATATTAAAAACAATTTACTTGTCGGCACTGGTCTGGGCACTACCATTGCTTATCAGGACCCTTTAAGTCAGACTTTAAAATCAACTTATTATATTGATTGGGGTTGGCTGCAATTATTGGTTGACCTGGGTCTGCTGGGCTTCGTGGCTTATCTAATTTTTTTGGGACAAATCTTGGTCGGTTTGATCAAAAAAATTTGTCTTAAAATTAATATGGTTTTTTATGCCGGACTACTAGCTGGTTTGCTGGCCCTAATGGTGGCTACGCTGACCGGTCCGTTTTTGTTTCATCCTCTGGGCCTTTTCTATCAGCTGTTTGTAGTTAGTTTGATTTAAATTAATGCGTTGACATCCAAATTTTTTTAATTTTTAATTTATCATTTTGATTTTTGACTTTTGATTTTTAATCTTATGTCTAAGGTTTCTATACAAATTGTTACCTGGAATTCGCTGCGGTTTTTGCCGGACTGCCTAGAGTCAATTTTTAATCAGACCTTTCGCGATTGGTCGGTTTTAATCATTGATAATAATTCTAGCGATCATAGCCTTGAGTATGTAGAAAAAAATTGGCCACAGGTTAAGGTGCTGAAAAATTCGCGTAATCTTGGTTTTTCCCGGGCCCACAATCAAGGATTGGCTTCAACTGACAGTGAATATGTTTTAGTGATGAATCCGGACGTTATTTTAGAGCCGGATTTTTTAACCGAGATTGTCACCGCAGCTGACAAGAAAAAAAGGGTTGCCAGTTTAGCGCCCAAATTATTAAAAATGAAATTTAATCATATTGATCATTGTGATCATAATACGCCGGAGCAGCAAGGCAGTGGCGCGATGATTAATCCTGATTGGTGTGTAATTAAAACCGAGATGATTGATAGTACTGGTCTGGCGATGAAAAAAACACGGCGTTTTGTCGACCGCGGCGAGGGAGCCAAAGATGAGGGGCAATATGACAAGCAAACCGATATTTTTGGCGCTTCGGGGGCTTGCGTGTTGTACCGTCGTAAATCTTTAGTTGATGTAAAAATGAAAGACGTGGGCCTCCGTGAAGAATATTTTGACGAAGATTTTTTTGCTTATCAAGAAGACATTGATTTGGCTTGGCGACTGAAATGGCGCGGCTGGCAGGCGCTTTATGTGTCCAGCGCCCTGGCCTATCATGTGCGTCAAATTTCGGCCACTCATCGATTTCAAAAATCTAGTTTTGTTAATTTTTTGTCCTATCGCAATCATCTGTGGTTACTTTTGAAAGACGAAAGCTTTATTAATTTCTGTCGGAATTTTTTCTATATCTTTCCTTATCAAGCCATGAAAGTATTATATTTATTATTTACTCAGCCCGGTGTTTTATTAAAAGGCGAGGCAGCCTATTGGTCTAAGTTTTTTTGGATGCTGAAAAAGCGCGGTCAAACAATGCGTCGACGTCGACTCTCCGCAGCTAAAATTAGGGAATACATTCAATGAATCTGTCTATTATCATTGTTAATTACAATCAAAAAAATCTGCTCAAACTTTGCTGGCAGAATCTTGTTAGTGCGCAAATAAAATTATCTTACGAAATTATTTTTATTGACAATAATTCCTCTGACCAAAGTCAGAAAACAATTGAAGAAATTTTAAATCAAGCGCCATCGGTTTCCCTCAAAATGATCTTGAATAATCACAATCTCGGTTTTTCCAGAGCCGTCAACCAGGGTCTGGCTACGGCCCAAGGGAAATATATATTAATTTTAAACCCTGACATTATTGTTTTATCTGGTTCAATAGAAAAACTTTATCAATTCATGGAAGCGCACCAGCGTTGCGCCATCGCCGGACCGCAGTTGTTAAATCCAGACCGAACCATTCAAAATTCAACCTTTCGTTTTCCCAAATGGTACACACCAATACTTCGCCGAACTTTTTTGAGTCGTTTAGGAAAAAAATATCTTAATTCTTATTTAATGAAAGATTGGGATCATCAAAGTACCCAAGAAGTGGACTGGTTGCTAGGTGCGGCTTTGATGGTGCGTAGCGAGGCGATTAAGCAGGTCGGACCGATGGATCAAAGATTTTTCTTATATTTTGAAGATGTGGAGTGGTGCCGGCGCTTTCATCGTGTCAATTGGCAGGTTTATTATGTAGCCGAGGCCCAAATGTATCATTTTTATCAACGTTCTTCGGCTGACCATGGTTGGCAGGCGCTGTTTAAAAAAATTACCTGGATTCATCTGTCTAGCGCTTTAAAATATTTTTTAAAAAAATGAAAAAGGCCGGGCAATGCCGGCCTTGTGGATGTGGATTACTTTGCTCCGGCTCGAGATGGAGCATCGGGGTTGGGGTATGGCGCTGAGCCAACCATCGCCCTGGGTGGATTGAACGGCTCTATCCGCACGAAGAGGTGAGTGGTGGGGTTTTCCATACTAGTACAGGCACAGTATGACGAGGGCGTGCCGACAATATGACCGTAGTGGGCCGCGATGTCGTTCAAAGCCTTCTTGGCGTCGGCAATGTTGCAATGCCACTCCAGGTCAACAACGAGAAGGGTTGAGTCATTCTCTAGGGGTTGGATAGTGTAAGAAGGAGCCTTGGGGGCTGAGGCTGAGCTTGAGCTTGAGCTGCACCCCGCAACGACAATCAGCGCAACAGCCACAATCATCGTCAGCAGAAACAGTCTTTTCATAGGACCTCCTTTAGTTTAGACTGTGCTTAAATTATAACACATTTTAACAATTTGTCAACCCCCACACCAAAGATTTTGTTGTGGGGGTTAAGAGGAAAATTTATGATAGATAGTCACGCCCATCTTAATTTTGAGGCCTTTAATGATGACTATCCGGAAGTTATTCGGCGGAGCTTTGATAATGGCGTAGAAAAAATTATTAATGTCGGCTCTAATTATTTAACCAGTCAAAAGGCAGTTAAGATTGCCAAAGATTTTTTTGGTTGTTATGCGGCGCTGGGATTGCACCCCATTCACGCCAGCGAGGAAAAATTTCCTTTACCTGGCCTTCGCGATTTACTTAAAGCAGACGGCGATACGATTAAGGCGATTGGCGAAACTGGTTTGGATTATTATCGTTCCAGCAGAGATGCACTGGCGGTGGTAGAACAAAGACAGGCTTTTCTAAAACATTTAAATCTGGCCCAAGAGTTTGACCTGCCGGTTATTTTGCATTGTCGAGGCGATAAGAGTCAGCCGTTTAATGCTTACGAGGATTTATTATCCATTCTGCATGCTCGACCAATCATGCCACGCGGGGTAATTCATTGTTTTGTGGCTGACTGGACCATTGCTCAGAAGTTTTTAGATTTAGGTTTTTATGTTGGTTTTACTGGGATCATTACTTATTCTAATGCCGGCGATGATTTGCTGGAGGTGGTTAGACAAGTTCCGTTAAATCGCATTTTGGCAGAAACCGATTCTCCTTATTTGGCACCTGAACTGGTTCGACGCCAACGCTGTGAACCCTGGCACGTGAAATATACCCTAGAAAAAATTGCCGCGATAAAAAATATATCTTTTGCCGAAGCAGAGAAACAAACCAGCCAAAACGCCAAGCAGCTATTTAATCTATAATTGATTTTTTTAAAAATCCTCGGCAAAGTATATTGTCGAGGATTTTCTTTGAAAAAAAGAGGCCAGCCGCAATGCGATGCGGTCGGCCGAATTGGTAATGGGTCTGGGCTACCAGTTCCAGGGAACACTGCGGCGCAGAGGCTCGGATAGAAGCGGGAAGGTGTTGCGCAATTGGCCTTCGAGATGGCCCTGGTCGAGTTGTGCTGGGTGGGAGAGAATAGACTTTCCGGCCAGTTGGACGTCGAAGATGGTCGCGTCCACCAGCTCCTTTACTCTCCCCGGCTTAATGGTGTCCACGAATGCTGGACTTCTGGCCTTGAGTCCGACAAACAGGGCCACGTTTTGCCACTGCATTACATCTTTCTGCAAGTCGGCAATCTGCCCTTGCTGGTCCTGAATCGTACGGTTCTTAATTGTCACCTCCCCAGTTAATCCCAGGAAGGCGAGAAAGAAACCGATCGCCAGGACGAGTAAAATTCCCATCGTCCATTTTTCGCCCTTACTCACAGAGAACTCCTTTCTTGTCTGAAACTAGTGATCAGAGAGGCGATAGAACGTGGTAGATACACATGTCTCTATTCACATCTCTTGATCTTATTGTAGCACATTTTTCGATTTTTGTCAAGCCCCCACACCAAAATTTTTGGTGTGGGGGCAAGAGCACAAAACCATTGCTTTTCTTAATAAATTTGCCACAATGATACATTATGGCCCTTGAGGAAATTATTAAAGATTTGAATCCGGAACAACAGCAGGCGGTCACTTATGGTGAAGGGCCTTTTTTAATTATTGCCGGGGCGGGTACAGGCAAGACCACGGTAATTACTCGGCGTATCGGTTGGTTGATTTTATCGGGGCTGGTTAAGCCAGACGAGATTTTGGCTTTAACCTTTACTGACAAAGCAGCTCAAGAAATGGAGGAGCGCGTAGACAAGCTACTGCCTTACGGCTACGTGGATTTATGGATTTCTACTTTTCATGCTTTTTGCGAACGGATTTTACGTCAACATGCCATTGACATTGGCTTGCCGCTGAATTTTAAGATTCTAAACACTACTCAGCAGGCCCTACTGATCCGCCAGAATTTTGATCGTTTTAATCTTGATTATTATCGGCCGCTGGGCAATCCCTTCAAATTTATACAAGATTTATTAAAACATTTTTCCCGCGCTAAAGATGAATCAATTAACCCGGAAGATTATTTAGCCTATGCTGAAAAAATCAGTTTGAACCAGGATTCTATTACCAGCCACGAATTATTGGATCAAGAATCAGCCCGTTTGAAAGAAGTAGCCGAAGCCTATCATACTTATCAGCAAATTTTATTAGATAATTCGGCTTTGGACTTTGGTGATTTAATTAATTATACGATGAAGCTGTTTAAGGAGCGGCCAAATATTCTAGCGCGCTACCAAGAACAGTTCAAATATATTTTGGTAGATGAGTTCCAAGATACCAACTTGGCTCAGTATGAGCTATTGAAGATGTTAGGACTGCCAAAAAATAATCTGACGGTCGTAGCTGACGACGATCAAAGTATTTATAAGTTTCGCGGGGCTTCTTATAATAACGTGATCCAATTCAAGCGCGATTATCCGGCCACCAAAGAAGTGGTGTTGATTAAAAATTATCGTTCTAAACAGGAAATTTTAGACTTAGCTTATAATTTTATTCAACTCAATAACCCAAATCGCCTAGAAGCGCAAATTGGTGTTGGCGAGGCCATGGCTGATTTGCCGGCGAACAGAATTTGTAAAAAGCTTGACGCCTTGCGTGGCTCAGGAGCCACGATTGAGTTACTCCGACATGATAGTGTGGACGAGGAGGCAAAAGGCGTGGCTGATAAAATTATTACCCTGAAAGAAAAAAATTCCGACTTGAACTGGAGTGATTTTGCCATTTTGGTGCGGGCCAACAATCAAGCGGAAATTTTTTGTCAGGCCTTGCGCTGGCGCGGCGTGCCGTATCAGTTTTTGGCTTCTAGCGGCTTGTTTGCTAAGCCGATTATTTTGGACATTTTGGCTTATCTGAAATTATTAATTAATTATCACGAGAGCCCGGCGGTTTATCGGATTTTAACTTCGCCGATTTTTAATTTTAAATTATCTAATCATGATTTAGTCAACATTAATTACTGGGCCAATCGCAAAGGCCAGTCGCTTTATCAAACCTTGAAACATATTAATACTATTTCTGGTTTGGCGCCGGCTTCAGTGGAGGCGATAAATCAGTTGTTGGGTTGGATTGAAAAGCATAGCCAAATGGCCAGAAAAGAAGCCTCTTCGCGGATTATTTTGGCCTTCTTGGAAGATTCGGGATATTTAAAATTGATTTCGCAATTGGCTGCCAAGGGCGGAGTGGACAACGTGGAAACTGTGGCCTGGGTGAGTCAATTTTTTAAGAAAGTGGAAGAGTTTGAAAACACTTATGCTGATAAGTCTTTGAAAAACTTTTTGGACACGATGCAAATTATTATTGATTCTGGTGACGAAGGGTCGCTAGCGACTGACATCGTTGATCTGGGGCCAGAGACAGTGAAGATTATGACTGTTCATGGCGCCAAGGGATTGGAGTTTAAGCAAGTTTTTGTGGTTAATGTGGTGGATCGGCGTTTTCCGACCGGTGAACGCCACGAAGGCATTGCCATTCCTGATGCGCTGATGAAAGAAATTATTCCTGAAGGTGATATTCATTTGCAAGAAGAGCGACGATTGTTTTATGTGGCTTTGACGCGGGCTAAAGATGGGCTCTATTTAACGTTGGCTAATGATTACGGCGGAGCCCGCCAGAAAAAACCGTCGCGATTTTTGTATGAATTGGGATTATTAAAAGAAGATGAGGCCATCACCATTAAAAATCGTTTACCGAAATTACCGATTTTTGAGCAATTACCGCCAGACAAATTAACAGCCAAACCGCAGTTGCCGGTGAAATTAAGTTTTAGTCAGTTGCGTGCTTTTGAAAACTGTCCGTTGCAATATAAATTCGCTTTTATTCTACGCATTCCAGTGCGCGGTCGCTATGTTTATAGTTTTGGCCAGAGCATACATTTAACTTTATATCGTTTTTTAGTACAATATAGGGAGCAGACACAGCTGGCGCAAAATACTTTATTTGCCAAAAATCAAGCCACGGCCGCTCAGTCGATTCCCTCAGAAGAAAATTTATTAAAAATTTATCGTGAGTCATGGTTGGATGACTGGTATCCGGACGATAAAACCCGCGAAGAATATCGCATCAAAGGAGAAAAAAGTCTACGGCAATTTTATCAGGGCTTTATAAGTAGCCCGCCAAAAATTAAGGGACTGGAATTAGATTTTAATTTCAAGGTTGGGCCGTGCACTATTAAAGGAAAAATTGACCGCGTCGATGATTTGGGCGACAGTATAGAATTAGTTGATTACAAAACTGGCCAGCCCAAAGACAATAAATTATCTACTGAAGATAAAGAGCAACTATTGATTTATCAAATGGCCGCCCAAGAATTATTTACTGAGCCGATCAAGAAATTAACTTATTATTATTTAGACAACGGCTCTACGGTGTCGTTTTTAGGTGACGAAGCTGATCTGCAACAGATGAAACAAAAAATAAGCACTAATTTTCAGGCTATTCAAGAGAGCTCTTTTCCGCCGCGGCCAAGTTTATTGTGTCGGCACTGTGATTTTAAGGATATTTGTGAATATCGGAAACTATAGCTTGTTTATTGACTTTTTCTTAATTCTGTGCTATAATTAATTAAGTCTATGACCCTGAAACACTATCTTAATTTAATGTTAATTTGTACCCTAATTTGTTGGGGGGTGTGGGTTTTATCTATCTTTTTGATTAATCCACAGTCGGCCGGCACTTTAGGGTTTATTTTATTTTATTTCAGTTTGTTTCTGGCAATTCTGGGCACGGCTTCAATTGTTGGCTTTGTGATTAGGGCTCGATTGGGCAAGACACCAATCTTTGCTCAGGTGTCCATTGCTTTTCGCCAAGGTATTTGGCTGGCTGGCATTGTCGTATTTTTGTTATTACTGCAAGGATTTCAGCTGTTGCGATGGTGGAACCTGGCCTTGTTTATTTTATTAGTTGGTATTATTGAATTATTTATTTTAACCACTCGTCGTCGCGTTAAACCATTAGAGTAATGTTAGAAGAATTAAAAAATTTACAAACCGAAGCGCTGAAAGAAATCGCCGGAGTGAACAACTTAGATTCATTAGAAAATTTTTGGCGCAAATATTTGGGTCGCAACGGACAGTTGAGAGATTTTAGTTTAAAATTAAAAGATCTGAGCGCTGAAGAGCGGGCCAGTGGCGGTAAAATTATTAACGAAGTGCGTCAGGCCTTGGAGCAGGCGCTCGATCAGCGTAAAAATCAATTACAAGTTAAGGGCTCATCTATTTCAGAAAAAGAAGACTTGGACTTGAGCTTGCCCAGTACAGAGCAAAAAATTAATTTCGGTCATTTACACCCGCACACCCAAATGAAAGCTCGCGTAGCCGACATTTTTCAATCAATGGGCTTTCAGGTATTAGAAGGACGTGAGATAGAAAATGAACATTATAATTTTGATGTTTTAAATATTCCCGCCAATCACCCGGCCCGTGATATGTGGGATACTTTTTGGCTGGATGCTAAGGCTACCAAATTAGGTAAATTGTTATTACGCACTCACACTTCGGCCATGCAAGTGCGGGTGATGGAAAAACAGAAGCCGCCGCTGCGTGTTTGTGTGATTGGAAAGTGCTATCGTCATGAAGCGACTGACGCCAAACACGAGCATAGCTTGTATCAAATTGAAGGTTTTGTGGTGGACCAAGATGTTTCCGTGGCCAACCTACTCTATACTTTAAACACTTTCTTAAATCATTTGTTTTCTCAAAAATTAACTGTGCGCTTAAGGCCAAGCTATTTCCCCTTTACTGAACCGAGTTTTGAATTAGATTTTGCTTGTTTAAATTGCGGCGGTAAGGGCTGCCCGGTTTGCGGTCAAAGCGGTTGGGTGGAGATGCTTGGTTGCGGAATGATTCACCCCAAAGTTCTGGCTGCGGCTGGCTATTCGACGGGTAAATATACTGGCTTTGCTTTTGGTGTTGGATTAGATCGTTTAGTGATGATGAAACATAAAATCAACGACATCCGCTGGTTTAATAGTGGCGATTTACGATTTTTAAAAAAATTTTAAATATTTTATTTTGTTTTTTAATTTTATTTTATGAAAAAAATATCGCTTAATAAAGTTATTGCAATCGGTGCTTTAATGGTTTTTGGTCTGGTTATTTTTCCGGTGGCCATGATTAAGGCCGCGACTTATCAGCCCGATTTATCCATCGGCTATGACAACACTTATAACTATAGCGGCGGCGGTGTTTATAATACGGATGGAACCGATCAAACTCTTTATCGCATCATTGAAAATTATGATAGCGTGGGTTATCGATTCATTGTCGCCAATGCAGGTCAGGCAGTAGACCGATTGGTGGTAACCGGCTCGGCCAGCAATAATTATTGGGGGATTAGTTATTTTGATAAAACCGGTCGCGATATTACTGGTCAAGTAACTGGCAGTGGCTGGTATACCGCTTCTTTACCACCTGCACGCAGCGAGAGCTTATCAATGCGCGTTGTCCCGAAACAAACCCTTAGTTATGGTCAAGAGAGCACTTTTATTGTTCGCGCAACTTCGGCCTCCGGAGGTAACCAAGATGCGGTTAAGGCTGTGATCACCATTAGATTTAATAATCAAACCATCTCCCCGGTTAATCCACAAAATCCTATTAACGGTCCGACCAGTACAGAACCGAATGTCAATCCAGGCAACAACAATCCGACCACCACAGTGGGTTATCAGCCAGATATAGAAATTAAAAATAGCGCTGACACTGCTTATATTGGTCAGGGCGTTTTTGAAAAACCAGATGCGATTGTCACACAAATTAAAAATCAAACAACCAACAGCATTTTTAATCCGGCTGTGTTTAATTTGCGCGTAACCAATGTTGGTAGTAGCGCCGACACCTTTGTTTTAAAAAGCGGTGCGGTGGCTGCTGGCTGGCAGGTAAATTATTTTTTATCTGATCAAAATAAATGGGACGATATCACCACTCAGGTTGCCTCGGGATATAATTTTAAATTAGCACCCAATAAAAGTCAGGAATATAAAGCAGAGATTAGCGTTCCTGTCGATGCCGCCAATCAGAGCTCGACTCCGTTTATCGTCAGCACTTATTCGGCCAATGATTTAAATAAAATTGATGCAGCCGAGATGAAGATTACTATTAATACTGACATGAACGGCGATGGCTTACCTGATGCCTGTGAAATGAAGTATGGTTTGAATATGAAGGATCCGAACATTGCCAACGAAGACCCCGATGGTGATACTTTGACCAATAAAGAAGAGTGTACTTTGGGCACCAATCCTTTACTTAAAGACACCGACGGCGATGGCTTATGGGATGGTGCGACCATTGATGCGACTAAATTAATTTTACCAGGATTAAAATCTGAAAACTTTGTTATTGCTGGACCAACCAAAACGTCCAAGGGTGATATTCTACCTAACCAGACCATTCATTTTGTTTTGAAGGACTCGGCGGACACGCAAACGGTTCTGCCATTCCAGAGCAATCAAGACGGAATGATTATTTTTCAAATTAAGAAAGATTTATTGACTGCGACCGGCGGTTATACTTTACAAACCACGGGTAACGGTCAGGTATTCCAAACCAATAATTTTTTTATCAGTCCTTACGGTACTGTTTATAGCAAAAAAACCAAAGATCCTTTGGTCGGCGTGACGGTGAATCTGTGGCGTTGCAATGACCAGTGTTGCCAATATTTTAATTCGCTGGTTACTGATGAGCATGGCTCTTATCATGATTTTATGGTACCAGACGGGACTTATCGCATTAGAATCAATGAGGCGCAGTTTCAGCCCTATCTTTCTGGACCGCTGGTCATGACCAAAGATGGAGTTAAGCAGGACGTTTGGTTAAGCAATAAATTACCGGGTTGGTTAATTATCGTATATTGGATATTGGGCATTTTGGCAGCTGTCATTATAATTATTTTCTTGTCTAAGGCGAAAGATATATTTGCCGGTCATGCCTATGTCAGCTATCAGCCGGACGGTCAAATTAAAAATGCTAATGATAAAGAAGAGGAATATCTGGGCGATACGATTTATAATTTAGATGGTCTCGGTCAAACCAAGGAACAAAAAATTACCGCTGATGATACGGCCACTTTCCATATTCGTATTCAGAATGATGGTCGCGGCGAAGATAAGTTTTTGGTACAAGCCTATCCGCCGGAAAAGGGCTGGGGTATAAGACTATTTAATGTTTTAGAGGGTGGCAATGAAATTACCACGCAAATTTTTGGTGGCGGTTGGGAGAGTGGTAATCTAGCCAGTGGCGTGACTAAAGATATTCGTTTAGAAGTTGTGGTTAAAGACGAGAGTGCAATTGAAAAAAATACTTATGAAATTCCAATTCAGATTACTTCAATCAGCGACCCCACTAAATCAGATGTGGTCAAAGCGCGAGTCATTTTAATCCAGAAGAAAAAAGTTGACAAGGTTGCTCA
>Ga0209777_10002281_pt1 | contig 25686 bp, 20 predicted proteins | sample FrelakmetHBP12HB_FD_187147 | JGI IMG/M metagenome (GOLD analysis project Ga0209777, IMG submission 187147) | Freshwater lake sediment microbial communities from the University of Notre Dame, USA, for methane emissions studies -HBP12 HB (SPAdes)... | ecosystem: Environmental > Aquatic >... | reverse complement strand
GAGGATGTACTCACGACAAACCATGCCTCCTGCAGAAGCCTCACCTTCTCTTTGTCATCCACAAATCCCATAAACCGAACTGCCTCTGAAACTCCAAGCCGGCGGGCAAGATCCTCCAACGACGCCCGGTTATCACCTTCTCCGATAATGACGAGCTTCACGTCCGGCACTTCCATCCGGATAGCGGGCAGTGCCCGCAAGAGGTGCTCGACGAATTTGTATTTCTTCAGTCTCCCGAAGTAACCGATGAGCGGGACAGGGCTTCGCCGTGCTTCGTCGCGCCAATGTGTCGAATGGTCTACGCAGTTGTAAACAATCTCGATCATGTCGGCGGAGAAGCCCTGCTTCTCGAGCTCGTTCTTCGTACTGGGGGATACCACCATGACGGGGACATTCTTCTTCCTGCACACGGCGACACCGGCTTTCTCTGCGAGATACACATAGAGTGCAACCGGCCAGGAGGCCTCCTGAAATATACTACTACCGAACAGGTGGTGCAGGATAAAGCACAGCGGCTCCCGGACGTAGATCGGTGTAAAAAACGGAATCTTATTCATGTCGTCGACGACGACATCATATCGTTCATCGCGGAAGCGAGTGAAGTATTTCACCGGCACGCGAAAGTTGAACAGGGAGCGCCCCCCTTCGCGGATGACATGAACGCCGTTGATGTTCTCTTCGGGAAGCGCCCCCTCAAAGGACGAACAGAACAGCGTAACCTCATGTCCCATCTTCGCGATGCGCGAAAATATTTCATGAAGGTGAACTTCCGCTCCGCCCGCAAGCGGATTTCTGATGTCCTGCCAATTAATGACGAGAATTCTCATCGCTCGCCGCGCAACCGGGTTTCCCAGTACTCTAACAAATCGGCCAGCGTTTTCTCCAGCGGGATCGTCGGAGCCCAGCCCGTTTCATCATGAAGCCTTGCGGCGCTGCCGGTGATTTTCGGTATCTCATCACGCCGTTGACGCCCGGGGTCGACGACAATTTGCACCTTCAGACCACTCCGCTCGCAGAGGAAGTCCACAATCGATCGTATGGAAATTGCCCGCCCGGAGCAAACATTGTACACCGGATGCTTTCGGGGTTGTTCGAGTATCTTGATGTATGCACGGACAACATCGCGGACATCGGTAAAATCCCGTTGGGGGTCAAGGTTACCTACCAGGAGCTTCTGTTCACGCCTGCCGAGCTTCATCTCGGCGATTTGTCTGGCCAACGAAGATCCGACGAATAGTTCGCTTTGCCGAGGCCCGAGATGATTGAACGGCCGCGCCACCACGACATCGATCCCGAACGATGAACGGTATTGTTGGGCGATAAGGTCTGCGCATGCCTTGCTGGCGGCATAGGGATTGCCGGGACGCAACGGCGTGGTTTCGTCGATGGAAAGACGTTCCTCGGGACCCCCTCCATATACCTCGCCGCTGCTTATGACGAGTGTTGAACACGGCCGCCCCTCGGACTTCGTATACCGGCGGACAGCTTCCAGGACATTGAGAGTTCCCTCGACGTTTGTTTTGAATGTCGAAACAGGATTCTCAAACGACACCGGAACAAACGCCTGCCCGGCGAGATGAAAAACCTTCGACGGCATAAACGACACAATCGCCTTCTGCACTTGCTCGAAATTCGTGACGTCGGTCGGGACAAACCGTATTCCTGGGTGGAACAATGTCGGTTTGTCCGACAGGCGCGGGCCAAAGGCCGTGCCACAAACCTGAATCTTAGGATCGGAAAGCAACGCTTCAGCGAGATGGCTTCCGACGAAGCCATCAATACCTGTAACGAGCACATTCATAGAAGGAAAGAGGGCGTTATTCGTTCCGGACTCGTTCGACGTCGGCTTCCACCATCATCTCGACGAGTTCCTTGAAACTCACTTCCGGTTTCCAGCCCAGGGTCTTCTTCGCTTTTCCTGCATCACCGCGAAGGTGATTTACGTCGGCCGGCCGAATCAACTTCTTGTCGACGACAACATACTTCCTCCAATCCAATCCCGCACACTTAAACGCAAGCTCGACGAACTCAAGAACGCTGTGCGATTGCCCCGTTGCAATGACGAAATCTTCCGGTTCGGGCTGCTGCAGCATCATCCACATTGCCCGAACATAGTCGCCGGCGAATCCCCAGTCGCGTTTCGCCTCGAGATTGCCGAGTCGCAATGTATCTGCCTGTTTCAGCTTGATGCGCGCAACGGCGTCGGTGATTTTGCGGGTGACAAACTCTTTTCCGCGGCGGGGTGACTCATGATTGAAGAGAATGCCCGAAACGCAGAACATGGCGTAGCTCTCACGATAATTCACCGTGATGAAATGGCCGTACACCTTCGCGACACCGTAAGGGCTTCGGGGATAGAACGGCGTTCTCTCGTTTTGGGGTGATTCCGGAGTATTGCCGAACATTTCGCTGCTGCTCGCCTGATAAAACCGGATTTGGGGGTCGACAAGTTTGATGGCCTCAAGCATCTTCGTCACACCGAGGGCGGTGAACTCTCCGGTGAGCGTGGGCTGATTCCATGATGTGGGTACGAACGATTGCGAGGCGAGGTTGTACACTTCATCCGGCCTTGTTTCCTTGATCAATTCAATGAGGGAAAGCTGGTCGAGGAGGTCGGCCTGGCTCAGGAAGATTTTGTGCCGGATGTGTTCGATGCGTTCAAAATTCTCCGTGCTCGCGCGGCGAACCATGCCATAAACCTCGTAGCCTTTGCTCAGGAGAAACTCGGCCAGGTAAGAACCATCCTGCCCGGTTATTCCCGTTATCAACGCCCGTTTCACGGGAGAGTCCGACGATCGATGACGACCACTCATTCTGTTATCAAAAAAATGTTTACTTCGGGGCAGCTTTGTTTGTGTCCTTTGTAGTGCCCGGGTTCAATAAATTCTCGTACGTCTGGATTCGGTTTTTAATCGACGCATCGTTCGGATAGTAAACTGAAATCCGATTCATCAGGTCAAGCGCATTCGCGTAGTCTTTTCGTTGGTCGTAAATTTCCAGGAGTACGCGATACGCGTTATAGGGGTCGGTCGGATCAACGCGGCCGGCGTTGATGAGTTCCCAACATTTCTGTTCCACATTCCTGGCGTAGATCCCGGCCCGTAGTGAATCGCCAAGGTCGTTGTACATATTCATGGCCTGCGCTGTCAGCCGCCACTCCAAACTCGGAAGGACATTGATGGGCATAAGGTCTTCCATCCGGGCCATAATGTTTTTAGCTTTTGCCCTGTCGTTCTTGACCCTCGAATAGTAATCTGCCAGACGCATGAAGCTGATTCGATAGTTGATCATCATGCGTTGAACGTTTTCATCGTAGTACACGTCCGGATTGTTGAGATTGCGCCACAAGAATCCGTGCTGCGGGGTTTTCACCAGCGTGAAATTATCCGTCATGAGATTCGCCGCCATGATATCCGCGTCAAGGCCCCCCTCCTGCTGAGTTGACTTGAACGGCCGCAGTTTGTACGCCAGACCTTGCATCCACATAAAATTATCCAGGCCGATTTTTGAATCGGGCGAGCATGTCACCGCGAAATAAATCGGCCGCACCCATTGATTATTCTTGACGATATCCCACACCATGATATCCTGGACACGGAGAATGCGGGTGTCCTGGGAGTAAGGGATACCGGCCATTGTAAATGTGATCTTCTGCTGCTTCAGCGCTGTACTATCGATGGGTGCCCCGGAAGAAGTCAACGCCGTATCTGTCCGGAGGAAGCGTTCGGCGACCTCCTTCGGAACGGGAATATCCATCTGGCGTGATTTCCAAACCGAAGGCTGTAATCGCTCGATCTGGGCATCCGTAAACGACGTTGGGACTTTCTTGGCGCCGAACGGCGTTTCATTCTTCAGTTGAAGGATGTACCACGACGTGTTCACCAGGCTCAAGTTCACAATGCGGATGTCTCTTCTGATACCCTCAACATCCTGGAGATACCAGAGGGGAAATGTATCGTTATCTCCGTTTGTGAGAAGAATCGCATCCTGTTCACAGCTCTGCAGAAGGTTATACGAATAATCCCATGCAACATATTCCTTGCTCCGGTCGTGTTCGTGCCAATTGACGCGCATCAGGTTGCCCGGAACGAGGATCAAACATGCGGCAACAACTCCCGCGACGGCGACAGTGGACATATTCGTCTTCGCTGACCGGTTCCGGATCCAATCGGCGATCGCCACGACGCCGAGTGATATCCACAGACACATCGCGTAGATCGCTCCGACATAGAAATAATCACGCTCGCGCGGCTGAGGTTCCTGCATATTCGCATAAAAGGCAAATGCAACCCCCATCACCAGGAACATCGCGATAAATGGCAGGGAGTTCTTCCAATCTTTCCATACGTGATACATCAGGCCAAGCAGGCATACGAATAAGGGAATCCCCCACGTGTCCTTCCAGCTCACGCCGGCGTCCTGCCAATCACCCTCTGCGCCGACGAAATCCTGGGCCAGGTAACGAATAAACATGTGGTACATCTGGTAGCGCAAGAAAAAGTCCGTATCGCTCGTGTAATTCGCCCGCGTCGGTTCATGCATTGGCTCGCTCGACCACCGGCGCGGAAACAACTTTTCCTGAAAAGTTTGCGCCTCGTTATCGTAGCTCGGTCCCTTCAGAAGCGGCGTATCACCATACTGTTCGCGGCTGAGATAACTGACGAGTCGCGCCAGGCTGCTCGGATTGTTTTCGTTCATCGGTGGATGGACATTGGAGCGCATGATAACTTCGATATACGTCGTGTAACCGAGCACGATCAGAATGAAGGATAGACACGCAATGTGAGCCATTTTCTGGCCCAGCTTGTACGTTCGAAAAGCGTAGTAGATAACCGTGATGAGAATTGCCAGTGGGATAAACGGCAGCAAGTCGCTGCGTATTCCCGCCCATTCACCGTCGAGCATCGACGGGAGAGTCTGCACAATCCCCGGATAAATGACGAAAAAGAGAGGAATGGCGACCACTGCAAACCGGATCATGTTCTTGCGCGTGTAGTCATGGTTGTGGAAATAGATGATGACCATCACCGTGAAAAGAGCGAGCAAGGAGAGCAAATGGACCCCTATGGAAAGCCCCACAAGATAGGCGATGAGCAAAATGTATTTTTCATTGTGAGGTTCTTCCGCCTTTTCCGACCATCGAACCGCCAGCCAGATGATCAATGAAACGAAAAGCATACTCATGGCGTAGACCTCGGCCTCTATCGAATTATCCCAATAGGTTGCACAGAAGGCCATCGATAATGCACCGATGGCAGAGGCGCCGTACACAATGATCCGGTCCACCACATTCTTCACCGGGCCGCGGAACCAGCATATCACTTTTACGCCGACAAGGTAGAGGATTGCCACGCCAACCGCACTACCGACTGCCGAAATCGAATGCATCCGTGCCGCGATGTCATGATAGAACGGAACTTCCGAAACAATGCGGGCGAGCAAAACAAATAATGGTGATCCCGGCGGGTGAGGAATCTCAAGTAGCCATGATGCCGCACAAAACTCACCAACGTCCCAGAAGACGACGGTCACAGAGAGCGTCTTAAGATAAACAAACACCGACACAAGAAAAACACCAAGCGCGACCGCGCGGTTCATCATCTTTTCCGACATTTTATCCTCAAATTCTTGTCAAATCTGAATCCTTACTAGGGAAAAATTAAACGAAAGCTTCTCAATATAGAAGAAATGGCATACAATCGCAAGAAAAATCACCCCGTTGTGAGGCGGGACAGGAGTACCTCACTGATCTCATCGCAGAGCAGAAATCCTTTGTCGGTAAGACGCAGATTGTCACCCTCCCGCACCACCAAGCGGCGCTCAAACAACTGCCTGGAGAATTCGACCATCCTCCCCGGAAGGTCCGGACCGAATTGTTCCCCCATCAATCGGAGGTCCACTCCATCACTTCTCAACCCGAGCATGACTGTCTCATGCAAGAGCTGTTCGGCCTGCAGGAATTCCTCTCCTGCGAGCGGCAGCATCCCCCCGGAAATTTTCTCAATGTAGGCCCAAACGCTCGCGACATTCCACCATCTCCTGTTCTTCCAGAAGGAATGCGCCGACGGTCCGAGGCCCAGATAGTTGGAATGGTTCCAGTAATTGCTGTTGTGGCGCGAACAATGGCCGGGTCTGGAGTAATTTGAAACCTCGTAATGCTCAAACCCGCGCTGAGCCAGGTAATCCATTGTGAACTCGTACATCTCCGCTTCAATTTCGGTCGGCAGCGGCGAGACCAGTTTTGCACTCACCATTCGTGCCAGCGGTGTTCGTTCCTCAATGATGAGACTATAGGCAGAAATATGCGGCACCTCCAGCCCGACAGCCCGCCGCAGATTATCCTCCCATTGACCCAGGGTTTGCTGCGGGAGCGCATAGATCAGATCGACACTGACGTTCTCGAAACCAACATCCTGCGCCCACCGGACGCATTCCTCGGCGTCAGTCGCCGAATGAATTCTGCCAAGGAACTCCAGCTCGTTCTGATGGAAGGACTGGACGCCAAAACTCATACGATTGATACCGGCACCCCGGTAGGCAAGGAGTTTCTCCCTATCGACGGTTCCCGGGTTCGCTTCCAGCGTAACCTCGGCGGCGGGTTCGACGCGAAATGTGCGATGAAGGACCTCGAGAATTCCGGCAATGGCAGCAGGTGAGAGAAGCGACGGCGTACCACCTCCAAAAAAAATCGTGTCAACTGATTCGTGGTTCCCATATTCGCGATTCATCGCGACCTCGCGATGCAGCGCACGCACAAACTCATCCATTGAATTCCGGTTCTCAATCGAATAGAAATCGCAGTAGATACATTTTCGTTCACAGAACGGAATATGGAGGTACACACCTGCCATTAGGGCTTTCGCGCTATCACGCCTATGGAAAGTGCCGTATGCAAAGCGATTCTCATCTCGAGTAATGATTCGCGCAAGCGGGCACGAAGCTTCGTCGCCGGAGAAAAAAGCCTGGGATACAGCGGCAGTTTCAGACCAACCTTCCGGAGAGCCTCACGCGCCATGCGGTACGCCAGACTGGGATACATCCATTCGCCGTAGCTGCGCACCGGCGACAGTCCCAGCTTCTTCAATTTCGACTCCAGTTCGTTCACGCTGAATTCCCGTTCCCAGCCGGCGAACCATGCGTTGAACGCGATGAGGATGTGTTTGATCACCGTGTAGATGTGATATCGCTGGGGAACATCAACGAGGAGCAAGCCGCCCGGTTTCAGGACGCGAACATTCTCTTTGAGAAGATTCGTGGCCTGCGGCTCGCGAAAGTGTTCCAGCAATCCCTGGTGGAACACGATATCAAACGTTCCATCTGCAAAGGGCAATTCAAACGCGTCGCCGCCGATGAGATAGACCGGCAGACCGCTTTCCGTCGCAACTTCTTTCATGAGCTTCAGCGCGCTCATAGCGTAGTCGATCTGATACACCTTCGCGTTGCAACTGACGAGTTTCAAACTGTCACGGCCTGTGCCGGCGCCGATCTCCAGCACCTTCTTGCCGGAGATATCCACGACCCGGCGCAGATTCCGAAGTACACGGTCCGAATTTGAATACACTTCATGGACGGTGCTCTTGCTTTCCCAGAATTGTTCCCAGTTATTCTTCGTCGAAACTTTCATCGAATGAATTTTCCTATGCGATTCCAACGAACTGATGCCCCGCCGGAAGCCCGCCCTTCATCACCGGATGGAACCAACGACCAATACACCATCGATGCTTCCCCAATGACGTTTTCCTCGGGCAAGAACCCCCAGAATCGGCTGTCATAGCTATTATAGAAATTGTCGCCGAGAGCAAAAAGATAGTTCTTCTCAACGGTGTACGAAGAAATCTGTCGTCCATCTATCAAAATTTGATTATCAGTACCCGGCCCGACCATGTGCCCTTCACGGCAAATCAATTTCTCCCACAAATAATAATTCTCTTTTGACACTGTTACGATATCCCCGCGTTTCGGAACCCGGATCGGTCCATAATTATCAAGATTGAACGTCCCCCCTTGTGGGAATAACCGCTCATCGACGAAATTCTCCGGAAACCGGGGCGCCTCATGCTCCGGGTACAGGGCCAACTGTTCTCCGTTGACAAACAGTATTCCATGACGAACCAAAACGACATCTCCCCCGACCGCGACACAGCGTTTCACGTAGGGGACAGATTTCGGCAACGCCGTCGAATCGCGATCGCCGGCAAGCTGAAACACGATGATGTCTCCCCTCGTAACCTTCTTTAACCGTGGAAGCACGGGGAACGAAAAATCCGATTGAGAAAACGGAAGATGTTTCGCCGCCATTCCGTAGCTCAGTTTGTTGACAAGGATGAGGTCTCCCGGCAGGATCGTCTCCGCCATCGAGGATGTCTGCACGCGGACGGCATCAACAACAAACATCTTCAACACGAGGGCCGCGGCAATTGTTGCAAGGACGACTTCAATCAGGGCACGCCATGTTTTCAAACGTTGCAGTGCCATTACACGTCCTGCACACGAGACCGATGGTGCGCGGAGTACTTCACTTCACCAGCGTCCCCAATCGATCCCAACGGATCGATGGAATCTTGTTCGCAAGGTCGAAGAACTGGATATCCGGATCCCAGGACCAGTACACGATCATCGGCGTCCCGACGACGGCGTCGACTGGGATGAAGCCCCAGAAACGGCTGTCCAGACTGTTGTCGCGATTATCACCCATGCCAAAAACATAATCTCGCTCGACCGTGTAGGTTGAGCACTCCTTGCCGTCGACATAGACTTTACCATGAACAAGCTCTGCAGAATGTCCCTCACGACGTATGAAGATTTCCCAGCGGTCGAAATTATCCTTGTTCCATGAGAGGACATCGCCCTTCTTCGGAATTACGATCGGCCCATAGTTGTCCTCATTGAAAGGAGCCCCCTTGGGGAATATCCTCGGGTCGGTCCAGCCCGCAGGTTTCATTTCCGTGGAGTTGAACTTAATGTTGCGGGGGAATGCAAGCGCCACACCGTTCACTTGCACCCGCCTGTTAACAATTTTCAGAGTTTCGCCTGCGACCGCCCAGCAGCGCTTGAGATAGTACGCAAATTCCGACGGCTGAACTGAATCTCGCGGCCCGGGCCACACAAAGACAATGACGTCTCCGCGCTCGACTTTCCAGAGTGCAGGAAGCTTGAAGGACGGAATCCGCACGTTTGTCAATGGGATCGTCTTCGGGGTCGTTCCGCCGAAGATAAACTTGTTCACGAGGAGAAAATCTCCGGTCATGATTTCGTTTTCCATCGAGCCGGTCGGCACTTCAAACGACGCGAGGACGAAACTGTTGAGGACCAGGAAGATGCCGACAATGATGCCCATTTCTTTGAACCAGGCTTTCACCGCAGACATTCTGTCCGGCTTTGCAGCTTGACGTCCTGCCGACTCAGATTTTCTTGCCATACTTGTCCTTCTTAGATTTAACAAGTGATGTTACGCAGAATCAAGATGTTTAGCTAAAATTCTAAATCCGAATGCCTAAAACCCAAACAAATCTTAAATCCGATTATCTAAAGTCTAAACAAGCACCAGGTACCAGCATCTAAGCCAAAAAATTATCGTTCTGATTGATGTTGAGTACTTCACTTCACCAGCGTCCCAAATCGGTTCCAACGGATTGATGGAATCTTGTTCGCAAGGTCGAGGAACTGGACGTCTGGATCCCAGGACCAGAGCACAATCATTGGAGTCCCGACGACGGCGTCGACAGGGATGAAACCCCAGAACCGGCTGTCCAGACTGTTATCGCGATTATCACCCATGCCAAAAACATAATCTCGCCCGACTGTGTAGGTTGAACATTCCTTGCCGTCGACATAAACTCTTCCACGAACCCGCTCTGCGGAGTGTCCCTCACGACGTATGAAAATTTCCCACCGGTCGAAATCATCCTTGTTCAAAGAGAGAACATCGCCCTTCTTCGGAATAACGATCGGCCCATAGTTGTCCTCATTGAAGGGAGCACCCTTGGGGAAGATCCTCGGGTCGCCCCAGCCCGCTGGTTTCATTTCCGTGGAGTTGAATTTAACGTTGCGGGGAAACGGAAGGGCCACCCCATCCACATACACTTTCCTGTTAACGATATTTAGAGTTTCACCTGCGACCGCCCAGCAACGCTTGAGGTAGTATGCAAATTCCGACGGCTGAACTGAATCTCGCGGCCCGGGCCACACAAAGACAATGACGTCGCCGCGCTCGACTTTCCAGATCGCCGGGAGCTTGAAGGACGGAATCCGCACGTTTGTCAATGGGATCGTCTTCGGGGTCGTGCCGCCGAAGACAAACTTGTTCACGAGGAGAAAATCACCCGTCATGATCTCGTTTTCCATCGAGCCTGTCGGCACTTCAAACGACGCGAGGACGAAGCTGTGAAGCACAAAGAAGATTCCGACAATGATGCCCATCTCTTTGAACCAGGCTTTCACCGCGGATGTTCTGTCCGGCCTTGCGGCCTGACGTCGTACCGACTCAGATTTTTTTGCCATACCAGCCCTTTTGAAGTTTGACAATACACAACGTGAATACTAAACAATTTCGCGGAAGATTTCATTCCGCCGCCGCGACCGCTTCCGGCGATTCAGTCCTCCATGGAGAGTACGGCCAGGAAGGCCTCCTGCGGAATTTCCACGCGCCCTACCTGTTTCATACGTTTTTTGCCTTCCCGTTGTTTCTCGAGCAGTTTTCGTTTCCGCGTGATGTCGCCCCCGTAGCATTTCGCTATAACATTTTTTCTCAAAGGAGCGATCGTGTTTCGGGCGATGACCTTGCTGCCGATCGCGGCCTGGACGACGACCTCGAAGAGTTGCCGGGGAATGATCTTTCGGAGTTTGGCACTCAGTTTCTTTCCCCACTCGTACGCCTTGTCGCGATGAACAATCGTCGAAAGCGCATCGACCGGCTCGCCATTCAATAGGATATCAAGCTTCACGAGGTCGGATTCACGGTATTCAAGAAATTCGTAATCAAGGGAAGCGTACCCGCGTGAGGTGGATTTCAATTTATCATAAAAGTCGAAAATGACTTCCGCCAGGGGAAGCTCATAGCGCAGGTCGGCACGCGTGGGGTCGATGTACGTCGTGTTCTTGTACACACCCCGTCGCTCCGTGCAGATCTTCATAATGTTGCCGATGTATTCGGTTGGCGTAATAATCTGAGCTGTGATGAAGGGTTCTTTGATCAGCTCAACCTCGCCGACGGTCGGCATCATCGCCGGGTTATCGACAATGATCGTTTCTCCGGTCCGCGTGAGAACACGGTACTCGACGTTCGGGACCGTGGTGATGAGTTCCTGCTTATATTCGCGTTCGAGCCGTTCCTGAACGATTTCCATATGCAGCAAGCCAAGAAATCCCGCTCGAAATCCAAATCCCAGGGCAACCGACGTTTCCGGCTGAAACAAAAGCGAGGCGTCATTCATCCGAAGCTTGTCAAGCGAATCGCGCAGCTCGGCAAAGTTGTCCGCATTCACAGGATAGAGTCCGGCGAACACCATTGGCTTGACTTCTTTGTATCCGGGGAGCGACCCATCCGCAGGCCGGTCCGCATGCGTGACCGTATCCCCTACTTTCGTGTCGTGCACGTCCCGGGCTCCGGGAATGAGATAGCCGACGTCGCCGGCGGAAAGAGTTCCCGTGCGAACACGCTGCATTTCGAGAATGCCAACCTCCTCCGCTTCGAAAGTCTTGTTCGTCGCAAAGAACTTGATCTGCTCTTTCTCATTCAACGTTCCGTCGAACACTCTGATATAGACAACGGACCCCCGATAACCATCGAAAATAGAATCAAAGATCAGAGCTTTCAGCGGCGCGCTGGGATCGCCTTTGGGCGGTGAAATCCTCCCGACCACGGCTTCAAGAATTTCATCAATTCCCGTTTTCATTTTCGCGCTCGCCAGAATAATTTCTTCCTCCCCGCACCCGATCAAATCCATGATCTGGTGCTTCACGGCGTCCACCATCGCCGCCGGCAGGTCGATCTTATTGATGACGGGAATGATCTGCAGCCCCGCATCGATGGCAAGATAGAGGTTGCTGATAGTTTGTGCTTCAACTCCCTGCGATGCATCGACGACGAGAATGGCTCCTTCACAGGCGGCGAGCGAACGGGAAACTTCATACGAAAAATCCACATGCCCGGGAGTATCGATAAGGTTAAGCGTGTAGGCCTTGCCGTCCCGCGCCTTGTACTGCATCTGGATGGCATGGAGCTTGATGGTGATGCCCCGTTCCTGCTCGAGTTCCATATCGTCGAGGACCTGGTTGGTCTTCATTTCGCGTTCGGTGATGGTACCCGTGCGCTCCAGCAGGCGGTCGGCGATCGTCGACTTCCCGTGGTCGATGTGGGCGATGATGCAGAAATTTCTGGTGAGTTCCATTTAACAATTCAAAAAATAAAAAGAATCCCGCGTAGAATGGCGGGATTGGGCGTCGTCTCAACTCGCGGAGCAGGTAAAATATACCACTAAATGGAGAGTTTTGCAAGGATGCGACGCTTGAGCCAGCGTCTGTCAAAACCGGGGGACGGAATCCTCAATTATCGAACCAGCCCCACGACCAAGAGCCACCGAACGATGACGATCCAAAGTTCTCGAGGGATGCGGCCATCAGGGCGAAAGCAGACCCAACGAGTGCGACTTCCAGAACGGTACCGACAACGGAGAACTTCTTCACTTCGATCTTCTCAATGCTCGCTTCATCTATCTTGCCCGAATATGGCTTCCAATCGCCGCTGGATTGCTTCCGGCCGAAGCAATAGAAACCCGCCCCCTGGCCGGGCGTTACAACAACAAACTGTCCGCCGCACATCCAGATAGTTGCGCCTGTCTTGAGACGACAAACAAGGATCGAGTCATTCAATGGATACCCGACGGCCTGTTGCATCGTCATTGAATCGATGTCGATTCTATTGAGTTGGCCGGAGAATTCCGTTGTATTCCCGCTGGCGTCTGAAATTTTTCCACGTCCAAAGACAAAATCCGAGGAATCTTCCGTACGGATGAAGCGGTATTCGTTAGCCTTGATTGTTGACCCGTCACGCAGAAATAGCCAGATGTCTTCATCCGCCCGTGGCCTCATGTTCTCCCGCTCCTCCTGGGTGAGTTGAGAATACGTAAAACATCCCTGGAGCAGAAGGGCGGCAGATAGTACAACGCTGATGAGGGTCTTCATATTCGCTCTCCTTTCATGATTGACTATTGCAATGGGACCATTTCTCTGCGTTTGTCGGGGATAAGAAGGACAACGGATCCTCTTCTACCGCGGGTTCAGAAAATAATCTTTGTGCCGATCGATAGTCCATACTCCGGTCCCGTTCCCACTAAGCCGCGGAGGTCGAGCATGACATTGTCCCGCATCGGAAATTCTCCTTTGACCGAAAACACAGAGGCGTCATATGGCCCGCCACCGAGTCCCAACCAGAGCATAGAATGCGGATGACCAAGATTGAATCCCAATCCTACATCAAAGAGTCCGCCGCCGCTCATCAGCGGGAGATTGTCACAAAGACCTGTGGACAGGAAGAACCCTCCCCGGGCTCCGAGGCGCAATGCATAGCTGGGCACTAATCTCATGTCGGAGGAGAACTTAGGTAGTTCGTGATCGAATGTGACGAGCCCGACATCCAGACCGAAGTATTTTGTATTCAATCCAATATTGGGATTGAAATACATGACCGTATGCTTAGGTGAGCTGACATCTCCCTCATAGGAACGGTCCTCCGAAATCTCTGCTACCCCCGCCTTTGCACCGATCCGTCCAACTGAGAAATAATGGTCAACGGACGCGCCACCCTCCTGGAAAGGAACATTCGTTACACCGAGGACCTTACCATTGCAATCTCTGCTGACATCGGCATACGACCCGGTGCCCACCGCAACCTGAACAGAGGTCCATGACGAGTCAGCAGGGTTCGGGCTGAAAGCGACTACATAGGGCAAGACAACCAATCCCATGATGGATAGTCTTAGCGTGCTTGAATGTGGGAGGCTCATAATTTTTCTCTCATGTTGTTCTTCCACAATTTAATCCACTTCGCACAGGCAATTGTCACGAAATTGTCAATGAGTTGTAAAAAACTCGTGGTCAGCATGTATGCAGGATGCCCGATCTGGATGGAGAGTTCTCGAGGACGCGGTACTGGACCGGGCGGCATCAGGTGTTAGCCCCCGACGTGGACAGCCATTGGTTTACGTGATCAATCGCGCTGAATTCAAAACAACTGTCCGAAATTCAGATAAAATCCGGTCGTTTCGGGTCCAAAGCCGACGTCGAGCCGGACCACGAAAGTGTCGAAATAAAATCGAAGGCCTGCCATCGGATTCCCCCTCCACGTTGCGAAACCTAACTGGCCAATATCACCGAAAACTCTACCGACGTCATACCCGGCAATTCCACCGAACCGCCAGATGATGGGAAACCGCAACTCAACATTCATCACCGCTGATACCGGACCCAAAAAACGGTCTTGCGGATAACCTCTCAACGTCGAGCCTCCGCCGATTGGCAACATCACCTGTATCGGGAGATTATCTCCACTCACGTCTTGAAGTCCTCCACGCACAGCGAGAACAGTCTGGGGAACAAGCACCGGCACATACGCCTGGGTCCAGATTGCATAGCGTGTGAAACTCACATTACCGAGACTCCATGATGGTGATTCCTCGACTTCCCCCTGCAACACAATTCCCGATGAGGGATTTATGAAGCTGTTGCGCGTATCGTAACGAATTGTTCCCTGCAAGGAAACAAACGTTGCCCGACCAGCATTCAGCGCAGGAGCAAGAGCTGCAAGTCGGCTATCATCCTGAAAACCGAAGTTCCTCACGGTCCTGTATCGTACTGCAAGCTGACCCACCCATTGCTCAGAAAACCCCCTGCTCAACTGGGCGGACATTTCGAGTGGTTCCCTTGTATACGCTTCTTTGTTCGCGTAGGAGGATGTGTTCCCCACTCCGAAAAAATTGTATCCGATCCACTTGTCGTAATCGATCGTAAGGTCAAGCGCGAGCGGGTACACCGTACCCTGCCGCCGCTCAAAATCGGGGAGAGAATAGACTGCACGGTACCACCGCTCTCCCCTGGTACTGTTGAAGAGGACAACGTCGAACGACTCGTCGGTATGAAGATAATTGAGGAAGAAGGATTTGATACCGTAACCTACCCCGGCGTCGGTATCGTACGAGAGAATAGGAAGAAATTCCAGTTTGGAACTGCTGTCGGATTGCACTCCGTTCTGCTCCTGACCGGCACATGTCCGTGGGAGAATGAGCATGAACACCGTGAGGAGAATTATCACCCGTAGCATTGTTATTCCCGACAGTAGTTTCGAGACTCTAAACTATCGTAGGGACGGATGAACTCACTCTGCGTCGGTATATTTCCGCGTATTTTCATTCGAGGCCCGCACATTCAGTTCCACACCAAAGATACATAAATAATGTTATTTAACCGTTACCCTTGGCACTGGTTGAATACAAGCAATGCCTATTCGGGATCGCGTACGCTGTAATGCTTCTTGACCGCACCCCACTCGGCGTAAATAGAAGGCAGAAAAATCGATTTGTCGTGAAGCAAACTTTTAAGGCAGTTCATGCGTTGATTTTCCGGAATGAACCCCGTCCATGCAAAACCGTGCCGGTCATTGTCCTCCGGCACCCACTCATGGAGATACCCACGGACGTCTATAGCATAGACAATTTTCTTCCCCTTAGCCGAAGGAACCGATTTGAACGTCAGGTTCACCTTGTCAAGAGGTAGAAGGACGACGTAGTTGGTGTCCGCTCGCCGGAGCGATTCGAGGACATCGCCATCACCGGAACCGACCGCAGAGACCATCGATACGGGGGACGTTTCCAACGGACATGCGGAAGTCCAATCCATCCGGAGTGCGTCGAGTTTCCACACGTCCTTGAGACATCTTATCCTCACCAGCACGGTGTCACCAGAAAGTTGGTGTATGTTGATTGGGATCGCGCGGGTGAAAGGCACGTTCGTTGCCTCCGGCAGGATGGCTCCGGCGTTGTCCCAGTTCGTGCCGGTCCACACGGAGACTTTCATCGAGCTTCCGTCGATCCACTCCCGGATGATTCCCACCAGATCCGAGTCACCGTCGAGGCGCTGCATAAAGGTCTGCGCCTGGTCTCCGAGAAACCTGCAGACGTTCCTGTACACCACATTGCTGAATTCGGTGTTGATGCCGGTGAGAAGGAATGTTCCCGCCCCCTTTCCGGCAGGACGCACGAATCGCACGTCGATCACATCCTCAAAATCCTTGACTGCATCAGCGCCTTCCTCTCCCGACTCCCAGAATGAACCGTCGACATCGCGGATGGCCGGAAGGATGGTGTTTCCCGACCGGTCGCTCGCACTGACAGGCGGATCGGGATGCCCGATGCGCAGGAGAGCGTTATCGGGCCCGACGACAACTTCAGCACCGGTGTCGACTTCCGCAGAAAGGAGGTGAACGGCATTCACGAAATGAGTTTCGGGACGCTCGTTGGCGATCTGTATCCTCAGCAAGCCATTCTCTTCCCGCAGCGATGTGAGACTGCTGCGTGTTGTCATCTCGAGCCCCTTCCCAAGCGCGACACCGAACGCCTCCGCATCGAGGACATACCTTTTTCCGTTCCAGCTATAAATGTACGGGCAGGATGTTCCTCCACCTCCCCCGCCGTTCGGCGAATAGTACTTATAAGCTTCGCTTACAGAGAATCCATCACTGCCTTCCAGATAGGAAAGCGCTGTAGCGGTAAAGAAAACCGTCGCGCCGGCCGCGACCAATGCCGTGCCTATGCCTACATTGTTTTCGGTCCTGATATACTTAATATCAGACAGCCTCAGGATTTCCAGATGGTACTCTCTGACCCCATTTCTCTCAACAAGGCCGGTTCCGGAGAGAAGTGAGTCCGTCACCTGGTAATTCGTTAACCGGTACCTCGTGCCATCTTTGGTGAGAACCTTGATTTCCCCTGTCTTGACGGAATTCGCTAGCTGAGAACGGTGGGTTATGTTTGTAACCGACGTGCATCCCCCGAGAAAAGCCAGCAAGAGGAAAGTTACTGAACAAACCATGACAGATTTCCTGAACATGACCGCATTCTCCTTAAAGTGACAATTCATTTGGGAGCTACTCGTAAGCTTTCTGATTGCTGCGACTGTATCCGCCATAATGTGTATTTGTTTCATATCCATCTCCTAAAAATAGATCATAATCCGGCCCCCGAGGGCAAGCCGACTCATATTCAACGTCACGGGCTCACCCGTAGAAAGCTTCGTTTCCATGGCCGGTATTAGCAAGTAGTTCGCGTATGCCGACAATGCAACCCCACTCCCGAGATCAAGCTCCAACCCGCCCATGAATGTAAAACCCGTACCGCCTGCCTCACTGTTCACTTCATCCAGAACGGTGTAGCCGTTATATGCGTCTAGCGGGCTTACTTGAGCGCCGTAACCCTGCCGAACGGACAGATGATAATGCCCTACACCCACGCCTGCAAACGGTTTAAGAAAATGAGATTCCTCGGGGCGGAAATAGTAAAGTGCGGATACCGAGACTGCGTGGAAATCGGGTCCATCATCCACTGAAGTACCCGCATCGAGAAGCAGGGCGAATGAATACGAAAACTGCAATTTCAGGTTAAACCATCGCACCAGTGATTGACTGAATTTTCCATGGTATAAGACCTGATATCCTTGATTGCGGTACCTGGTCTCAATCGAAGTGAATGCGACGTCCAGCCTATCCAAGTCCATCGAGCCTACGGTTACTCCGATCCCAAATGCGAATTGAGGATAGTTTGCTTCATTGGCGCTGGAGTCCATGGCAAACGGCAATAAGTCTTCTTCACTGCCTTGCCACATTTCACCGATCTCTTCATTTATTCTTCGCACATGATCTTGCAACATGCGAAGCTGGTAGTAGTGCGGAACGACATGTCCCTGCAGGATGCCGTCTTGCAAGGTTGTGATTCTCGCTTTGAGCGAACTGTCCGGGTTCAAATAGAAGACAGCCCATTGGAAGCCATCTATGTCGGGGAAGAGGTGGTACAGCTTTCGCTCAATGGGTCGAAGCGTATCGCCGATCAGCGGGCTGACCGTGATCGGGCGTGCAGGCTCTTGCCCACCCTGGGGAGGTTGCGCAAAGGCAAGAGTACAGCTTACCAAAACTTGAATCACTGCGATGGCAGTGTGCTTCCGCATGGAGCGCATGATTTGATCCTTTCTTCTGACAGAACAACATTACCCTGCCCGAACCGCCCTTCAGAGGGCAAGCAGAAAATTATTCTCAATACTCCTGTTACAACTTTACGAATCATGTCAATTATCGTTATGAAAATTACAACAACCTTTCTACCATAATATGCAATGAAGGCACCGCTGAGTTGTCACGAAATTGTCAAACAATTGTAAGAATTGATTCAAATCGGATGTCGGCAATACCGCCGCGGAGCGTCATTCCGACAAGCTGTAGGTCGAGATCTGAACCGAGCGTTCCGCTGCCGACGGTTAGATGCTGACCAAAAACGTATCAGACGGGAAGGAGGGGATCAAAAGATGAACTATTTACACCATTGTGACAATTCTTTGACAACTTCCAGCCATTAAAATAGTATCATTAGGTAGAAGTAATCACGAAAATAGGCCGGGAATCATGAAAAACTTGAAAAATAAGGTGATCGTAGTGGCAGGAGGAACGGGAGGAATCGGCAGCGCAACATGCCGACTCCTCGCTGCCCGGGGAGCCACTATTATAGTAGCGAACAGGAAAAACGGCCGCTTCGAGGCCCTCATAAGAGATCTGCGAACACTGAACTGCAATTCTCTCTCAATTGAAACCGATTTGTGCTCTCTCGAAGCGTGGAACGAGCTCATTGAAAACATCCTGCTGAAATTCAATCGCATCGATGTTCTCGTGAATTGCATCGGATCGATAGTCCCGGGAACGCTCGAACGCCTGCATGAAAGTGACGTTCAAAACATGATTCAGTCCAATTTCGTTAACACGGTGAACGGAGCGAAAGCTGTCATCCCGGTGATGCGCCAACAGGGATATGGACATATTATCAATGTCGGGTCTCTCGGCGGCATTGTCCCCATGCCTTTTGAAGCAGTGTACAGCGCAACGAAGTTTGCGGTGCGTGGATTATCCCTTTCTTTGAGTGAAGAGCTGAAAGACCTTGGCTTGTTTGTCAGCGTCATTTCTTGCGGCCCCGTGCGCACGAAGATGCTCGACCTGGAAGCTCAGGACGAACGTTCAACGACGGCATTTATCCTTAAGCCCATCGAACCGGTCGAAGTGGCGAAGGCAATTCTCAACGTCATCTACCACCCACAACGGGAGGTAATTCTGCCAAAGATGACGGGGAAACTTGCAATTCTTTTGAATCTGTTTCCTAAGTGCAGCGGAGCACTCTTTCCGTTCATTGATATCCTCGGCCGAAAGCGGCAGAAGATTTACCGGCGGTCCCTGAATTCTGGGATTCCGGTGGGAATAGAGAACTGACATGGAATCAGCAACCGTACCGTACAGAGCATTGAGCGCAGACTTCGTCATGGCATACGTGATAACGATGCGGCCGTACCTGATGTTCGTTTCGGGAATCACTGGCCTCGTCGGCATGTCCTTCATACCCGAAATGGATATCATTCATGCGTCATTGGTGTTCATTTCCTGTTTTCTTTCTTATGGGTTCGGTCAGGCACTTACCGATTGCTTTCAGGTCGACACCGATTCGCTCTCAGCGCCGTACCGCCCGCTGACACGGGGGATCATTTCAAGAAAGCAAGTCCTCGTCGTGAGCGTGCTGGGACTTTTATTGTGCACCATGGTATTCGCGTTCTACAACCCGTGGAATCTGCTCCTGGGCTCGGTGGCCGGTCTGGGTCTCGCGACGTACACGCCGTTCAAGCGAAAATGGTGGGGCGGTCCGTTCTATAACGCGTGGATTGTCGCCGTGCTATGCACGATGGCCTTCGCCACGGGTGATGCAAACTTCTTTTCAGGATTTTCGACTTCGTTTGTGTTGGCACTTGCTACGGTATTTTTGGGATACTCTAATTTTGTTCTCGCCGGCTATTTCAAAGACATTGACGCCGACCGGCAAACAGATTACCGCACGCTCCCCGTTGTGTTCGGGAGGAGGGTCGCGGCATGGGTCAGTGACGGATTCGCGGTCCTTGCTCTTGCGTCCGCAATCCTACTCTTGATCGGATTTTTGAGTACACACGCAGTACTCTTGAGCATACTAACCGCCATAGCATTTGGAACAGCCGGTTTCATCGCATCAGCGGTGGCACAGGTCCGACTGCACAGTGTCGAGTCGGACGAAGGAGCGCATTCCGCAATCGTACCCGTGGTGCACAGCTACATCCTGCTTCTTTCGAGCATTGTCTGCATGCGGAAACCGGAATGGGCTGCATTTCTGATGCTGTTTTACGCAGGGTTTGTGATTGTTTTGAAGGTTCGTCCGGCAAGGAATCAAATATAGGCATGATATGGTAGTATTTCTCAATCCAAAAGCGGGAGCCGGGTCAGCGCTCAGAAAATGGGAGCTGGTAGCGCCATCACTGCCTTCCTCTCCCTCTCCGCTGAGAGTGTTCATCCTCAATGGTCAGTCCTCGCTCAGCGAAGGAGTCATCCAATTTCTGCAGATGGGTGAGACGGACTTTGTCGCCGCGGGTGGAGACGGAACGATCAACACGCTTCTCAACAGCCTCCTCTCCTCGGCGACGAGCAGTCAGGTTCAGAGCTGTCGACTGGGGGCGATCGGCCTGGGCTCGAGCAACGATTTCCATAAACCATTCATTCCGGAACAATTCATCGACACAGTATCGTGCAAGATTGATTTCGAACACGCCCGGCCGCGCGACGTCGGTTGCGTTTCCATTGAAGAAAACGGAACTACCGTGAAGAAATACTTCCTTATCAACGCGAGTGTGGGGATTACGGCGGAAGCAAATCGATTCTTCAACAATCCGGACAGGATTCTCGCGTACCTGAAACGAGTCCATACTTCGAGTGCGATTCTCTATGCGGCATTCTCGACAATTTTTTCATTCAAGAATATTCAGACCCGGCTGGACTGCGGCAGCACGGGTGAATTCACCACGAACCTGACAAATCTCGGCATTGTGAAGAATTCACATTTTTCCGGCAATCTTTCGTACGACAGCCCTATATCCTATGACGACGGCAATTTCCAAATCCATCTTTGCCATGATATGAAGCGATGGGATGTCGTCTGTCTTTTTAACGCGCTGAGTCATGGAAAGTTCAGAACGATTAGAAACACGCGATCCTGGTCTTCGCCGTCGCTTACCGTGAGCGCAGATCACCCCTTTGCCGTTGAATTTGACGGGGAGATCGTGGTGACCAAAACGGCCACATTCAGCGTATTGCAAAAATTTCTCAAGGTGTGTCCATGATGAACGCAATCATTGAAAACGTTTTGATCGAGAAGGTCACGAATCAATTCCACCGGTCTCCGCGCCAGATGAATCAACTCCATGAAAGCGACGCAGAGATTCTGAAGCTCCCGGAAAATGCCAATCAAGTTCTCGCAATCACAACCGACAGTATCGTCGAAGAGATTGCGTTGGGGGTGTACGATGACCCTTACCTCATCGGCTGGATGGCCGTGATGGTCAACATGAGCGACCTTGCCGCCGTCGGGGCGCGACCGCTGGGAATTCTCGTTTCAGAGGTCCTGCCGGGTTCCTACCCGGATACATCGCTCGCAGCGCTGCAGCGGGGAATTCAGGATGCGTGTGCCGCCTGCCAGACCTACGTGCTGGGCGGCGATACGAACTTCGGAACACACCTCATGCTCACGGGTACAGCATTAGGGACTATCGACGGTTCACGGACTCTTTCGCGCGTCGGTTGCAAACCCGGAGATGCACTCTATGCGACAGGAGTCCTCGGCGGCGGCAATGCCTTCGCGCTCTCGCAGATAACACGCCCGGGAAACTGCATACTACGGTTCCAGCCCTCCGCCCGTTTGAACGAGGGTAGAACGCTCACCGGTATTGCAAGTACCTGCATGGACACGAGCGACGGCGTCATTTCAACGCTTGATCAACTCATGAGATTGAGCCGTGTCGGCTTTGAGATAGACGAGGATTGGGAGAAACATCTTGATCCACGGTCGAAGGAACTGGCCGGAGCGTTTGGCATTCCTTCCTGGTTGCTCCTCGCTGGACAGCATGGTGAATTTGAATTATTGTTCACGATTCCCCAAAACAGCGAAAGCATGCTTCATGATGCTGCCGAGAAGATCGGATGGCATCCCTTGCGACTTGGCAAAGCGGTTGAAGAACAGTCTATTTTTTTACCACTCTATGGTCGGACGGTGAACCTGGATACGCAGCGGATAAGAAATCTCGCCTTTCAGACCGATGGAGACGTTGGAGTGTATATCAATTCGTTATTGAAAATTGACGATGAAATTCAGAAAGGAGCATACTAACATGTCTTCGAACGAACAGTATAGAGGCGGAGAGAATTTCGACCTTCGACAGGTTCTGCTGCGGGGAAGAAGAATGCGGCTCAACGAGAAGGTGACGTTCTTTCAATCCATGCTTGGCGATCTGGCAGCCAGGCGTGAAATGCTCTCGATGCGGTGCATCGTATCGCCCGCTGACCGCGAGGTCACGGTCATTGACCCGTACACGTCAGAACCGAAAACGATGCTCATGTTTGGCTCGAACAATTACCTCGGCCTGGCGAATCATCCGTATGTTCGGGAACGCGCTTACCGGGCGCTTCAAGAGTACGGAGCCGGCGTTGGCGGCCCGCCGCTGCTCAACGGTTACACCAAACTTCATCGCGAGCTTGAAGAGCGGCTGGCAGCGTTGAAGGGAGTCGAGGATGCCCTCATTTTTTCAAGCGGTTATGGTACGAATGTCGGGCTCGTCACGGGTCTGATGAATTCCGGCGACATGGTATTCTACGACGCATACAGTCACGCATCCTTTTGCGACGGGATTCGGATGTCTGATGTCCAGTCCATGCAGTTTCAACATAACGACATCAAACGGCTCCAGAGCATGTTGGAACTTCATCGACAGCGCTCAACTTCCGACCTGTACGTGGGAGTCGAGGGTGTTTATTCGATGGACGGCGACCTCGCACCCCTCGACGTTCTCATTCCCCTCTGCGCATCTCACGACGCCATTCTCGTCGTCGATGATGCCCACGGAACGGGAGTCATGGGTGCAACGGGCAGGGGAACGGCAGAACATTTTGGCGTGGAGGGCCGGGTGGGAGTCACGATGGGAACGTTCAGCAAAACATTTGCGGTAAGTGGCGGGTTCGTGGCAGCTTCGAAATCCATCATCGACTACCTGCGTTTCTTCGCGCGGCCCTACATGTTTTCGGCGTCTCTGCCGCCCGTCGTCATTGCCACCGTTCTGGCCGGACTCGACGTGATCGAGCGCGAGCCGGAACTTCTCACTTCCCTCCGCGATAATGTCGAATACACTGCGAAGGGTTTACACGACCTCAGCTTGGATGTTCATCCTCAGGCAGCAATTATTCCTCTCCGGGTTCCGTCCGGAATGAATATTCGCCAGGCCGCCTATAAATTCCACGAGCTCGGAATGTTTGTAAACTCGATCGAATATCCTGCCGTCCCGGTTTCACAGCAGCGCTTCCGGCTCAGTTTGATGGCAACACATACGAGACAGGATATTGACAGGCTCCTCTCCGCCGTCGAAGAGGTGTGGAGAGAATTCGCCCTCGGGCATTTGAGTCTGCCTCAAGAGGCGTCATTGCAGGTCGCATGATAAGGAGAAATGAAATCATGAAAAAACCGAAGATTCTCATCGTCGTATTGTTCCAGAACCTCCTGGATGAAGAACCGTACTACGCTCGAAACCCGGCACCGCCGCTCCCCGGGATCCTGCTCGCGGGCATGACGCCGCCCATCGTGGACGTGGAAGTTCTCCACGAAATGGTTCGCCCGATTGACTACGACACGGATGCAGATTATATCGCGCTGAGCTTTATGGATTACATCGCACCCCATGCCTACCAGGTCGCAGCCCGATTCCGTGCAATGGGAAAGATCGTCATCGGCGGCGGAAAGTTCGCTTCGACGTTTCCGGACGAAGTTGAGCCGCATTTCGATTCGATCCTGGTAGGTGAAGCGAGCGCGCCCGTAAGAACTCCGAGTTCTGCTCAGCCGCAAAGCATCTGGTCCCAGATGGTGCATGACCTCGTCGAGGGAAAACTGAAACGGCGCTATACGGCAGAGGCGGCGCCGTCCCTCGACAATATTCCGCCCCCTCGGTACGACCTTGCCGAATCTCAATTCACCGCGCCGATCGTTACCGAAACGTCGCGGGGATGCCCCCATCCGTGCACGTACTGCGCCCTCAACATCAACCGCACTCCGTACAGGTCCCGACCCGTGGAGGACGTCATCCGCGACCTTCGGGCAACTGATAAGCTTCCCTGGTTCAAGCGAAAAATGGCGATGCTCCTCGACAACAACCTCGGCGGAGACTTGCAGAATGCCAAAACGCTTCTCCGCGAGATCGCCAAGCTGAACTTCTGGGCAATCGGGACACAATTCAGCATCGAATGCCTGCGGGACGAGGAATTCGTCGAATTGCTCGACAAAGCCAACTGCAGGATGGCATTTATCGGCATGGAATCGCTCTCCGAGAAGAGTCTGAACGGCGTCCAGAAACGGCAGAACAAGGTGAGTGAATACAAGGGCTTCTTCGAACAACTTCACCGCCGCGGGATTCTCACGTTCACGGGCTTCATGTTCGCGCTCGATGAAGACACACCCGAATACTACGAAACGCTTCCCGAACAATTGGACGATGTGGGCACATGTGTCATCCTGCCGTCGATCGCCATTCCGATTTATGGAACGCCGTTGTATCATCAGGTTGCGGCTGAAGGGCGAATCGTCGACGGGGACCTTTCGCACTACGAAGGCGACCATCTTGTGTTTCAGCACAAGTATCTCACGGAGGAAGAAATTTACTCTGCGTATAAGAGAGTCAATAAGATCTTCTTCTCGTGGAGGAACATTTTTCGAAGATGGCTGAAGTTCATGTCGAAGCAATCCATCCGGGAATCGCTGCCTCAATTTGCTTTGAAGATCGTTCTGACGACATTCATCTATTTCAAACTTTCGATCTTCGAATGGCATCATGCGCAAAAGCGGGTCTTCCCTTCACTGGCCTCACGTGCAAACCGTTCGGAATCAGATTCCCCGCAGGAATACGACGCGGCTTCAGAAGCGGTCGCGGCATAGGATGCGCAGTCTCCCTCAAATATGAACGCGATGGACGGCATAGCAGAGCGTGTCAGCCGGGCCCTGGCAAAAGAAGAGGCACGAGCAGAGCAATTAGCAAACGCTGCCCGTCTGGTCTTTCTCCTGATTCTCAGTTCCGTCGCACTCCTGAATGCCGGGTCGGTGACAAACGGTCGACCCACCCTCCATTGAGGACGGGTCGGCCTGATTCGAACAAGACTACTTTATAATCAATCCCGCGAAAGAACGCGGGATTTCTGTTAAAATGACTTCGTCATTTATAGTTAGTATCAAATGATACCAAGGTCAAAAATGAGTATTTTAGGAATACACATTATGTTTGAGGTATCATATGAGCGATCAGCAATTATCAGAGCGTCTTAAATCAAAATCAGTACGGCAA
>Ga0209777_10002279_pt1 | contig 25692 bp, 20 predicted proteins | sample FrelakmetHBP12HB_FD_187147 | JGI IMG/M metagenome (GOLD analysis project Ga0209777, IMG submission 187147) | Freshwater lake sediment microbial communities from the University of Notre Dame, USA, for methane emissions studies -HBP12 HB (SPAdes)... | ecosystem: Environmental > Aquatic >... | reverse complement strand
GGCAGCAGCCCGGGGCGTGGCAGCAGCCCGGGGCGTGGCAGCAGCCCGGGGCGTGGCAGCAGCCCGGGGCGTGGCAGCAGCCGGCCGCTCCGGCATGGCCAACGGTCGGGCCCTCGGGCGGGTGGCCGTGGCCGGGCTATCAACTCAACCCCTACTCCGCCTGGCAGCCGTACTGGCCCGACCTGTGGCCGATCGGCTCGGTGCCCTGGGGCCACGCAAGGCCACCGGCCGTGCCGCCCGTGCTCGAGCCGCCGGGCAACTTCCACCCGCCCGTTGACCGGCCGGCCCTGTCGCTCCAGGGGCGCGCGGCGCCGAGGCTCTACGCCCTGGGGCTGGGCCTCGGGCTGCCGGCCATCACGGCCCTGCTGCTGTACATGGTTGCCGCCGGAGCCGGGTTCAAGCTCACTACGGAACCTGTCCCGCGGTGGCTCGTTCTCGAGGGGCTGTGCGTGGGGGCAGCAGCCGGCTTGATCGGATGGGCGGTCGCGCAGACACGCCAGAGAAGGGCCGACGGCTGGCTCGACTATCACGGCCCGTCGCCGGTCGTGATGCTCGGCGCGCTCCTGGCGATAGTGACGGCGCTCGAAGTGCCCCTGAAGGCCGTCCTCGACGCTTTGAAAATCGACGTCGAATCCGGGCTGGCGACTCTTCTTGTGGTGACGGTGTTTCTGGCCACTTATGTCGGCCTCGTCCAGCTCGTGGCGGTCCGGTCGCGCGCCCTGACCTGGCACGACATCGCTCGCCCCGGGCGGCTTGCCCCCAGCTGGGACGACTGGTCCGCGGCTGCGCCCATCCCCGGCTGGACTCGTCGCGCCGGCGAAACGATTGCGTCGTGGCGGTCGCGCAGCTCCGGAGGCCCGCTGGGCCACGTTCTGATTGCCCTGGCCATGGCCGGCCCGCTCATCATCGCCTCGAACATCCTGTCCCAGGCCATGCTGCTGGTGCTCGGACTACACGCCTCCGACGTCGCAACATTCAGGACCTCCGGTCCCATCAGCGGCCTCGACCGCCTGGTCCTATTCGTCGCGGTCGCGATCCTCACCCCGATTGGAGAGGAGACCTTCTTCCGAGGTTTCGCGACGAACGTCTGGGGCCGCTCGCTGAGCAGAGGCTCGACGATCGTCCGGGGGTCGCTCTTCTTCGCCTTCGTTCACGTCCTCAACACCTCCACGACCGATGCGGGCCTCTTCTGGCGGATCGCCGTGCTGAACTTCGGAGCCCGGGTCCCGGTGGCCTTCGCCCTGACCTGGCTGTACCTGCGCCGGCGTTCGATCCTGGCCTCGGGCACGCTGCACGCCTGCTACAACGGCTTACTCCTCCTCATCGCTTTTATCTGAGCCCGGCCCGCCCCACGCCCCGGCCCGCGGCCGGACGCCGGAGCCGCAGGCCGCGATAAGCCGCAGTTGGTCGGCCGGTAAGGGGCGCCGAGTAGGATCCAGTCGTTCTCGGAGCCGGATGGCGGGAGGAATCGGCGGGCTTCCGTCGTTCGGCTCCGGGGACGGCAGAATCAACCGCTCGCCTTCGCCGGAGGAGGTCGTTCGTGGGTCGGCCAGACGATCGGGCCGCGCCGGTCGCACCGGCCGCCGGGATCCTGGCAGGAGACTGTGCTCGAGCCACGGCGGAGCGCTCGGCGAACAGCATCGGCCCCCTTCCGGTCCGCGAGCGACCACGCGAACGGCTCGTCCTCCACGGAGCCGGGGCGCTGAGCGCGGCCGAGCTGATCGGCGTCCTGTGGGGTTCCGGAACCCGCGGCCACACCGCGGTCGACGCAGCCATCGACGCCCTGCGCCGCCACGAGGGGTTGGTCGGCCTGGCTCGCGCCGCCGACGGCGAGCTCGAGGCCGTGCCGGGCGTGGGGCCGGTGCGGGCGGCCCAGCTGAGCGCCGCGTTCGAGCTCGGCCGCCGAGTGATCACGGATTGGCCGCAGGGCCGATGGACCGTTCGAGCGCCGCGCGACGTTGGGGAGCGGCTCGTGCCGCAGATGGGCTACCTGGAGCGCGAGGAGCTTCGCGTCGTGCTCCTCAACACCCGCAATGTCGTCCTGCGTCAGGTCACCGTCTACCAGGGCAACGTCTCCTCGAGCCTGGTGCGCATCAGCGAGCTGTTCCGGGACGCCGTGCGGCTGAGCGCCACGGGCGTCATCCTGGCCCATAATCACCCCTCGGGCGACGCCACGCCGAGCCCCGACGACCTGCGCCTCACGGCCGAAGCCCTCGCCGCCGGCCGCCTTCTCGACATCCAGCTGCTGGACCACCTCATCGTCGCCGGCGATGGCTTTGTGTCGCTCCGCGACCGCGGCGTCGCCTTCGACCGCACCGCATAGCGTCGCCGAGCGGGCGGCCGATCCCGCGTGCCAGCCGCGGCTGGCACGTTGCCGCCTGCGCTCCTCGCTCACGCACGTCGAAGTGCGCTCGCGCCAAAGCCAGGAGCGCCTGGCTCGTGCTCGGCGGCGCCTCGGCCTCAAAGCCAGGCTTGCCTGGCTCCTCGCCGGTTCGGCGGCGCAGCCCCGCTCGGATCCGCGCCAATACTTGCGCGGGAGCGGTAAACTGCCGCAGCCTGCCGGCCCGCCCGGCCTGTGGAAGAGCCCGGACCGGATCGGAGGGTATACTTCTCGCGCTTTCCAGGATCGAGGCGGGTCGAGTGGACGTCCCGCAAGATGGATTGAGGCTCCCCGTCACAATCCGAGGCCTCTGAGCCGCTCGATCACAGGGTCCTCAGGCTGGCAGTCCGGTCCCCACCATGGGGGCGGCCAGCGCCACGACAAAGGAACAGCCTCGCATCATGTTCGGCCTGCAATCCCTACTCGGCCTCTTCTCGCGCGACGTCGGGATCGACCTTGGCACGGCGAACACGCTGGTCTGGGTGCGCGACCGCGGCATCGTCATCAGCGAGCCGAGCGTCGTGGCCCTCGAGGCGAAGACCAGGAAGGTCCTGGCCGTCGGCGCCGAGGCCAAGCGAATGGTCGGCCGAACCCCAGCCAGCATCATCGCCGTCCGCCCGCTCCGTGACGGAGTCATCAGCGACTTCGACGTGACCCAGCAGATGATCGCGTACTTCGTCCGCAAGGTTCACGACCGGATCGGAATGGTGCCGCGGCCGCGCATGCTCCTGGGCATTCCGTCGGGCGTCACCGAGGTCGAGAAGCGAGCCGTCCGCGACGCAGCCATGAACGCCGGGGCACGCTGGGCGGGTCTGATCGAGGAGCCGATGGCCGCCGCGATCGGGGCCGGTTTGCCGATCAACGAGCCCACGGGCAGCATGATCATCGACATCGGCGGCGGGACCACCGAAGTCGCGGTCATCAGCCTCGGCGGCATCGTCGTCTCGCGCAGCATCCGCATCGGTGGCGACGAGATGGACGCGGACATCGTTGCCTACGCCCGACGTGAGTACAACCTGTTCCTGGGCGAGCGCACGGCCGAGGACATCAAGATCGCCATCGGATCGGCCAGCGCGGGCGAGTGGGACTCGCAGCGCGTGACCCTCCGCGGCCGTGACCTGCTCACGGGCCTGCCTCGCAGCGTCGAAGTGGGCGGCGAGCAGATCCGCGAGGCTATCGATCCCTCGATCAGCCTAATCGTCGACACGATCAAGGACACGATCGAAGAGACGCCGCCGGAGCTGGTCGCCGACATCATGGACCAGGGTATCGTGCTGGCAGGCGGCGGCGCCCTTCTCTCCGGCTTCGACCGCCGAATCGCCGAGGCCACCCAGATGGCCGTTCACGTTGCGAACGACCCGCTGACCTGCGTGGTTCGAGGCACCGGCGTCGTGCTCGAGGAACTGGACCTGATGGAAGAAGTTCTGGTGGCGGACACGTACGCCCGCCCGCCACGCTGACCCGGAGCCGGGTAACGGCGGCCGCATGAACGCGATATCGGCCACTCGGCGGACGCTTCGACGTGAGTGGACGGTGTTCGGCACGCTCCTGATCATCAGCGTCGGTCTGATGGGTATCTCCGACACCAGCACCGCCCACGACCTGCAGTCCGCCGTGAACTGGGTGGCCATGCCGGCCGAGACGGCCATCAACAACGCCGCCGACACAGTCGGCTCCTACTGGTCCGCGCTGACCCAGATCGACCGGCTGAGAACCCAGAACGAACTGCTCAAGCAGGACAACCTGACGCTCCAGGAAGAGCTGGATCGGATGGGCGCCGTCTCCAAGCTCAACGACGACTGGACGAAGATCACCACCGCCGCCCAGAGCGTGCCCTACGAGACCACGCCGGTGCGCGTGATCGTCCGGGACCTGTCGAACGTGGGCCAGCAAACCCTGATCGTCAACAAGGGCAGCAGCGACGGCCTTGTCGCGGGCCAGATCGTGATCGACGCCGGCGGAGCGCTGATCGGCCGGATCCAGAAGGTCGAGGCCACGGTCTCCACGGTCCTGCTCATCAGCGATCCAACTTCGGTCGTGGTCGGGAAGGAGGCCAAATCAGGGGCTGCCGGAACGATCCGAGGCTCGATCAGTTCCAAGTTGCAGATGTCGATCGTGGACGTATCTGCGGATGTCGCCGCCACGATGAAGGGCAAGCCTGTGACCACCGCCGGCGAGTCGCTACCGGGCACCTGCGACACGTCGCCCTACCCGCCCGGGCTCCTCATCGGCACCATCACCGCCGTCACGAACGACCCGAACCTGGTCGTCCAGACCGCGACCGTCGTTCCCGCCGCTCATCTCACGGACGCCACTTTCCTGCTCGTGATCATGGACTACAAGGGCGGGTTCCTTGGGGCCCTGGCTTCGGGTTGTCCGACCGCGAGCCCCGGCCCGTCGGCAAGCCCCGGCAAGTCCGCGCTGCCGGGCGGGTCTTCCGCTTCGCCCTCGGTCCTGCCATCCGGCACGCCGGCGCCATCACCCCGGCCGTCGACTTAGAAACGGCCCGCCACCGGCCTCGGCTTCGCTCTGGACGCCTGCCCGTCAGCCGGCGGAACGGCCGGATCAAACCTGCTACGCTCAAAGCCTCGATGCCGAGGGAGCCAGCGTGAAGGGTCTCGTCCTGGCGGGAGGCACGGCCACTCGCCTCTTCCCGCTCACCGTCGTCACCAACAAGCACCTTCTGCCGATCTACGACCGGCCGATGATCTACTACCCGATCGCCACACTTGCCTCTATGGGGATCCGCGAGGTCATGGTCATAGTCGGAGGCAAGAGCGTCGGCGACGTCGTGGAGCTGCTGGCCGACGGTGAGCACTTCGAGCTGGACCTCACGTACCGATACCAGCGCGGAGCCCTCGGTATCGCCCATGCGATCGGACTCGCCCGCAACTTCGTGGGCGACGATGCGTTCTGCTGCGTCCTCGGCGACAACGTCCTCCTCGGGCCCCCGCTGGAGGCCGCCGCGCGCGAGTTCGAAACCGGCCCGTGGGGCGCCGGGACGCTGCTGTACGAGGTCGCCGATCCCGAGCGGTTCGGTGTCGCCGAGCTGGACGCGGCCGGCAACGTCGTGGCCTTCGAGGAGAAGCCGGCCCAACCCAAGAGCAACCTGATCCCGATCGGCGTCTACTTCCTGCGGCCGGATGCCTTCGACGTGGTCGGCAAGCTTGTGCCTTCCCGGCGCGGCGAGCTGGAGATCACGGACCTCCTGAACCACTATCTCCCCGGTGGCCTGTACGCGCCCCGCTTCGAGGGCCTCTGGACCGACGCCGGCACGGTGACCTCGCTGATACGGGCGGCCGAGCTGGCCGAGCAGGAAACGCGGTCCGGCCGCCTGGGCGCCCCGCCCGCCAGGCCCACGGCGTGAGCGAAGCTCTGGCGCCGCGCTTCACCCGTCTCCTGGTGACCGGCGGCGCCGGCTTCATCGGTTCCTGCTTCGTCCGCGACGTGCTCGCCCGCAAGGATGGGACGCAGGTGACGGTCCTCGACAAGCTGACCTACGCCGGCAACCGCGCCAACCTGGCGCCTTGCGAGGCCGATCCCGAGCAGGCCGCCCGCCTGAGCTTCGTCGTCGGCGACATCGCCGACGCCGCGGCCGTCGCGCCGCTCGCGGCGGAGGCCGACGCAGTAGTCAACTTCGCCGCGGAGTCGCACGTCGATCGCTCGATCCTCGACCCGGAAGCCTTCCTCCGAACGGACGTGATGGGAGTCCATGTCCTGCTGGAGGCCTGCCGCGCCGAGGCGGACCGTGCCTCGAAGGGAGAGCGCCCGGCGGCCCCGCGGTTCCTCCAGGTCTCCACTGACGAGGTCTACGGCTCGGTCGAGACCGGTCAGAGCCGAGAGGACGACCGGCTCGAGCCGCGCTCGCCCTACTCGGCGGCAAAGGCCGCGGGCGAGCTGCTGGTCCGCTCCTGCTTCGTGACCTACGGGCTGGACGTCGTGGTCACGCGCGGCTCGAACACGTACGGGCCGTACCACCATCCTGAGAAACTGATCCCGCTCTTCATCACCAACGCCATCGACGACCAGCAGTTGCCGCTCTACGGCGACGGTCTGCAGCGCCGCGACTGGCTCTACGTTGCGGACCATGCCGGGGCCATCGGCCACGTCCTGGAGCATGGGGTCGCCGGCGAGACGTACAACGTCCCCGGCGACAACGAGCGCAGCAATCGTGAAGTGGTGGCGACCCTGCTGGAGGACCTCGGCAAGCCGTGGTCGCTGGTCCGGCAGGTCGAGGATCGCCCCGGCCACGACCGCCGCTACGCCATGGACGGCTCCAGGCTGGCCGCGCTCGGCTGGAAGAACAGGATGCCCTTCGAGAAGGGCCTGGCGACGACGGTCGAGTGGTATCGGACGAACCAGGATTGGTGGCGCTCGATCAAGTCCGGCGAATGGGCCGACTACTACCAGCGCCAGTACGGGGCTCGCCTGGCCGGCTCTCGCGAGGCCGGGCAATGAGGTCGCCGGGCTGATGCGCGTCGCCGTCACGGGAGCGGGCGGACGGCTGGGCAGCGCCCTGGTCAGGCAGCTTTCCGAGGCGCCGTTCGTGCGCCAGGTCCTCGCCTGGGACCTGCCCGAGCACGACCTCGACGACCCCACTTCGGCGCACCACCTGGTGTCGATGTACCGGCCGGACGCCGTCATCCACGCGGCCGCCTGGACGGACGTCGACGGCTGCGCCCGGGACTCGGCGCTGGCTATGCGCCGTAACGGTGCCGCCGTCGGTGAGATGGCCGAGGCGTGCGTGAGTTCGGGCGCGGCGCTCGTGATGGTCTCCACTAACGAGGTCTTCGACGGCCTGCGCACCGACGGGCCGCCCTACCGTCCGACCGACAAGCCGCATCCGATGAACCCGTACGGTGGGGCGAAGCTGGCGGGCGAGCGCGCGGCCCGCGCCGCGTTCCGGGCCAACGGCGCCGAGTTCGCCGCGGCGGCGGTCGATCCGCCGGCCGCGCGCGACTCCACGGTGCCGGCCCTGGCTATCGTCCGGACGGCCTGGCTCTTCGGCCTCCCCGGCTCCGACTTCCCCCAGAAGATCCTGGCCGCGGCCCTCAAGGCGCGCACCGAGGGCACGACCCTCAGGCTCGTCTCCGACGAGATCGGCTGCCCAACTTACGCGACCGATCTGGCGGCGGCCATAGTGGCGCTGGTCGGAGTGGCCGCGCTCGGGCACAAGCAGGGTTTCGGAGGCATCCACCACGTCGTCAACGCCGGCCGGGCCTCCAGGGCGGAATGGGCCCGGGAGGTGCTGCGCATCGCCGGCCTCAACGTACCGACCCAAGATGTCCCGATGACCACCTGGCCGCGCCCCTCAACGCCGCCGGCGTGGGGAGTGCTGGAGCCGACGCCGCTCCCCGGCGGGCCTCTCCGGGACTGGCGTGAAGCGCTCACCGAATACGCGAGGTTGCTGCCGCGAGCCGAGTAGAGCCTCCACTCGCCCTGTGGCAGCGTCGCGATGGGTGCGGCCGAGGGGTCGGCGCACCGACGCGATCTCCGCGTCACCGGCCACTACCGCTGGCAGGCCCGCTCGCTGTAGGCTGGCGCCAGCAAGTCGTGGCCGGCCGCGGCCCGGGCCGGTCGACTGGCGGAAGCGGAGATTGACGAGATGGCCGAGCAACCGGGCAGCAAACCACCGAAGCAGCCGGAAGAGGAAACGGGCCCTCGGTCGAGAGCCGAAGCGCGCCTGATGGCGCCCGAGAAGGCCGTGCCTCCGGCCGCGAAGATCACGCCCGCGGCCCCGCCGGCTAAGGCCCGGCGTGCGCGGGTGGCCGCGAAGGTCGCTCCGGCTCCGGCTCCGGCTCCGGCGAAGGCGCGACGTGCGCGGGGAGTCACGAAAGCCGCCCCGGCAGAGGCAGCCAACAGGGCCGCACTGGTGAAGGCGGCGACAGAGGCCGCGCTGGCCGCCAACTCCGCCGCACCGGCGCCGAGCGCCTCTGCGCCGCGCCACGAGGCAGTCCAGCCGGCCCCGCTCGACGCAGCCGGCTCGGCCGAGGCGCGCGTCGTGGCCAACAGCGTGACCATCAACCAGGGCGGCGCGGGCGAGGTGGAGGCGGAGTCGATCAGCGTCCACCAGGGCGGCATCGGGGCCGCCTCGGCCGAGGACATCAGCGTCGCCATGGGCGGAATCGGCATGGCCCAGGCCGACGACATCGCCGTTCGCATGGGCCTGGTGGGCGTGGCTCGTGGCGAGCGCATCTCCGCCGAGCTGGGGACGATCGGCTTCGCCGTCGGCCGGAACGTGTCCGTGACCCAGGGCTACGCGAGGACGATCCTGGCCCAGGACGTGCACATCCGGCAAGGCATGGCCGGCTCTATCGTCGCCGCGAATGTGACTCTCGAGCCGCAGACCGGGGCATTCCTGGTGCTTGCCCGCAAGGTCGAGGGCAACATGCGGACCGTGCTCGACTGGCGAGGAGCGCTCGCCGCCGGCGCCGCCCTCGGCATCGTCGTCGGCCTTCTGGCAAGGCGAAAACGCAGCTGACGGGTGGAACCCTCGCCCGGCCCGACGGTGATTCAGGCGAGCCTGGCTTGAGGCCGAGGCGCCGGCGAGCACGAGCCAGGCAAACCTGGCTTTGGAGCGAGCGCATTTGAACGTGCGTGAGCAAGGCGCGGAGGCGCCAACGTGCCAGCCGGAGGCTGGGCCCCGCGGCATCGGCCGGCTGATCGAACGAGGCCGCTATACTTTGGGACCGGCTGAGCGGCGTCCCGAGGATCCCTCCGCCATCTCCGATCCGCCACAGGAGTTCCTCGTGATCGACCCTACAGCGAGGGTTCACGCGTCCGCAGAGCTCGAAGCCGGCGTCAGCGTCGGCCCCCGGACCAGCATCTGGAACCGGGCGGTGCTCCGCAACGGCGCAACCCTCGGGGCTGAGTGCATCATCGGTCGCGATGCCTTCATCGACGAAGGCGTTCGGCTCGGTGACAGGGTCAAGGTCCAGAACGGGGCGCTCGTCTATCACGGTGTCACGGTCGGAAACGGCGTGTTCATCGGGCCCGGGGCGATCCTGACGAACGATCGCTACCCGCGGGCAATCACCGCCACTGGCGAGCTGGCCCGCGGCGACGACTGGACCCTCAGCCCGATCGAGCTTCTCGACGGCTGCTCGATCGGCGCCGGTGCGGTTGTCGTCGCCGGTACGACGGTCGGCCGATTTGCGACCGTCGGGGCCGGTGCCGTCGTCACCCGCGACGTGCCCGACTACGCCCTGGTGGCGGGCAATCCGGCCCGCAGGCTGGGCTGGGTGTGCGCCTGCGGCACGCGGCTCACGGACGCCTCGGGCGCCAACGCCGCCCCTGATCCCTCTCCCAACGCTGCCCTCGCCTGTGGCCGATGCGGACGCGTCTTCGTCTTCAACACCGAAAGCGGTTCGCTGGTGCAGCGGCCGGCAACGAGCACAGGAGTCATTGCATGATCCCGCCCGCGCGCCCGGACCTCGGCCCCGAGGAGGTTGCCGCCGTCACGGAAGTTCTCAACAGCGGCATGATCGCCGGGGGCCGCAAGGTCGCAGAGCTGGAAGAGCGGTGGGCCGCGTTCTGCGGCGCCAAGCACGCCATCGCGCTGTCCAACGGCACCGTGGCGCTGATGTCGATCTTCGCCGGCCTCGGGCTGGGACCGGGCGACGAGGTCATCACCGTATCCCACACCTTCAACGCCACGGTCAGCTCGATCCTCTACACGGGAGCGTCGCCCGTTTTCGTGGACATCGAGCCGGACACGTACCTGATGGACGCCGGCCGGATCGAGGCGGCCATCACGCCGCGGACCCGGGCCATCTGCCCGGTCAGCCTCTTCGGCATCATCGCCGACATGGACGCGATCCAGGCCATCGCCGATCGCCACGGGCTGACGGTCGTGGAGGACGCCTGTCAGGCTCACGGGGCGTTGTATCGCGGGCGCCGCGCCGGCAGCTTCGGCTATGCGGCCTTCAGCCTGTACGGCACAAAGAACATGACCACCGGCGAGGGCGGCTTCGTCACCACCAACGACGACCGGCTGGCCGACTGGATCAGGCTCTACCGCAACCAGGGGATGCGGGAGCGCTACCACCACGAGATCCTGGGCTACAACTTCCGCATGACGGACATCGCCGCGGCGATCGGTCTGGTCCAGTTGGACAAGCTCGAGCGAAACACCCTCCGCCGCCAGGCGATCGCCAGGCGGTACGACGAAGCCTTTGCCGACCTGCCGATCAAGCTGCCGACCTGGCCGGACGGCCGAACGCACGTCTATCACCAGTACACGGTCGGCGTCGGCGCGGCGCGCGACCAGATCGTGGCCGAAATGAAGGACGCCGGCGTCATCTGCGGCATCTACTACCCGATCCCGTGCCACCGCCAGGCCTACGTGATGGAGCTTGGGATCGACGGCGACCTGCCGAACACCGATGCCGCCGCGGCCGGCAGCATGTCCCTGCCGATGTACCCGGGGCTGACCGAGGCCGAACAGGCCCAGGTCATCGAAGCCCTGCGGGCCTCCGTGCTCCGCCACGCCGTCGCCACGGGCGAGAGCCGGTGACGGCGCCCCTGCGGCTCGGCCTGGCCGGGCTGGGCTCGATGGGCCGCAACCACCTGCGCGTGATCTCAAATCACCCGGAGACGAGCCTCGCCGCGATCGCGGACACGGATCCGGCCGCCCTGGACGCCGCCGCAGCACAGACCGGAGCGAGGGGCTTTGCGGATCCCCTGGCGATGATCGCCGAGGCGGAGCTGGACGGCCTGGTGATCGCCGCACCTACGACGGCTCACGTCGCCCTGGCCCTGGCGGCCATCGACCGAGGCGTCACGCTCCTGGTCGAGAAGCCGCTCGCCGCCACCGTCGAGGACGGCCTGACGATCGTGGCCGCGGCCCGAAAGCGTGGCATCCGCGTCCAGGTGGGTCACGTCGAGCGGTACAACCCGGCCGTCCTGGAGATGGGCCGCCTGCTGCGAGCGGGCTGGCTATCCACGATCTACGCCATCACGAGCCGCCGGGCCGGCCCCTTCCCGGCCCGCATCCGCGACGTGGGCGTGACGGTGGACCTGGGCACGCACGACGTCGACATGCTCTCGTGGATCGCCGGCGAGCGACCCGTCCGAGTATATGCGGAGACTGCTCAACGGCTGCACGCCAGCCACGAGGACCTGACCTTTGGGCTGCTCCATTTCCCGTCAGGGGCCACGGGCTTCCTCGACGTGGACTGGCTCACCCCGGCCAAGCGCCGCAGCCTGGTCGCGGTCGGCGAAGAGGGGATGTTCGAGCTGGACTACCTGACCCAGAAGCTCACCTTCACCCGCTCGAACGTGGAGCGGCCGCAGATGATCGGCGGCTACGCCACCACGTTCAGCGGCGACGTGGCCGAGATCGCCATCCAGAACGTCGAGCCGCTGCGGGCCCAGCTGGACGAATTCGTGCGTGTCCTGCGAACGGGCGAGCGGCCGTACGTGGACGGCGAGGACGGACTGTGGGCCGTCGCCATGGCCAACGCACTCCTCACCGCGGCCGCCGAACGCCGCCCCATCGATCTATCGGACCTTCCCTCGAGGCTTTCAGCCGAATGAGCGTCGTCTCTCACCCCTCCCGCGTCGTCAGCTTCCTTGGCGGCTCCATCAATCCGCCCGTCAACCCGTGCACCCACCGCGCGCCCCGGGTCGCCTCGCCGTGGATCGGCGAGCCCGGCACGGCCGGCCGGGCCGTCGTCGTCGGCGCGGGCAAGATGGGCCTGCCGCTGGCCGTTCAGTTCGCCAGCCACGGCTGGCACGTGACCGCCGTGGACGTCAATCCCGAGGTCGTCGCCGCCATCAACGCGGGCCTGTCCCACTTCGCCGGGGAACCCGGGCTGGCCGAGGGAGTCGCGGAGGTCCACGCCGCGGGCCGCCTCAGCGCCACCACGGACGCGGCCGCCGCCACTCGTGCGGCGGACGTGGTCGTGCTGATCGTGCCGGTCATGCTCGACGATGCCCAGCAGCCGGACTACCGCTACATGGATTCGGCCGTGGACTCGATCGCAGACGGCGTCCATCCCGGCCTCACCGTCATCTTCGAAACGACGCTTCCCGTCGGCGACACGCGCGGCCGGTTCGCGCCACGCCTCGAGTCGGCGAGCGGCCTCAAACCGGACAAGGACTTCTTCGTCGCCTTCTCGCCTGAGCGCCTCTACTCGGGCTCCGTATTCGCGAACCTGGCGACCTATCCCAAGCTCGTCGGCGGGATCGGGCCCGAGTCCGGGCGTCGAGCGGCGAACTTCTACGACTCCGTGCTGGACACCGAGATCGTGGCCATGAGCTGCGCCGAGGCCGCCGAGTTCAGCAAGATCGCCGACACGACCTACCGCGACGTCAACATCGCCCTCGCCAACGATTTCGCCCGCTATGCCGACCGAGTGGGAGTCGACATCCAGGAAGTCATCGACGGCGCCAACAGCCAGCCCTATTCGCACATCCACCAGCCCGGCATCGGTGTCGGCGGCCACTGCATCCCCGTCTATCCCCACCTGCTCCTGAGCCGCGCCCCGGACCTCGAAGTCGTCGCCGTCTCGCGCCGCACCAACGACGCCCAGGTCGGCAACGCAATCAAGTCGCTGGAGACGATGCTGGGCGGCCTGGACGACGTGCCGGTCCTCGTCCTCGGCCTGACTTATCGCGACGGGGTCAAGGAGCTGGCCTACTCGCGGGCGCTGCCGCTGATCGAGCGGCTGTCATTCCACGGCGCCCAGGTATCGGCCTACGACCCTCTCCTGTCGGACGAGGACATCGACCGCTGCTGCGCCACTCCATATCACTGGGGCGAGCCGGCGCCGTTCCGCGCGATCGTCACCCAGACCGCGGACAAGCTCTGGGCCACGATCGACTTCTCGCTCTTCCCGGAGCTCGAGGTCATCCTCGACGGCCGGAACAGCCTGCGCGCCATCGACCTGCCGGACCGCGTCCGGTACGCCGGCATCGGCGTGCAGGCCGCGACCAGGCGTCCGGCGGCGGACCGCCGGACGGGCCCGGCTACGGGTCGCCGGGCCGGCCGGCCGGCGGGCGGCCCCGCCGCGTCGCGGTAGGGGCGGCCGGCGATGCGGATCGTCAGCGTCGTCGGAACGCGACCGCAACTGATCAAGGCCGCCGCGCTCCAGCCCGTCCTGCGTCGCGAACACGCGGACATCTTCATAGACACCGGCCAGCACTACGACGACGCGATGGCCGGCGACTTCTTCGCCGAGCTGGGGCTGGCCCGCCCGGACCACGCCCTGGGCATCGGCGGGGGCGGCCACGGCGACCAGACCGGCCGCATGCTCATGGCCCTGGAGCCGCTCCTGCGCGATGCGGCGCCGGACGCGGTCCTGGTTTACGGCGACACGAACTCCACCCTCGCGGGGGCGCTGACCGCCGCCAAGCTGGACATACCCGTGGCCCACGTCGAGGCCGGCCTGCGAAGCTTCGACCGGCGCATGCCCGAGGAGCTGAACCGCGTCGTGGTGGATCACCTGTCGCGCTGGCTCTTCGCCCCGACTCCGGCCGGGGTCGCCAACCTGGTCGCCGAGGGGATCACGTCGGGCGTGCTCGAGGTCGGCGACCTGATGCAGGACCTGGCCGCCCGAGTCTCGGCGGAGCTGCGGGATCCCGCGGTGCTGCGGCCGATCGCCGAACGGCTCGGCCTGCCCCTCGCGCCCGGCCGCTACCTCTTCGCCACCGTCCACCGCGCCGAGAACCGCGATCCGGAGGCGATGGTCAGCTGGTCGGCCCTGTTGCGCGCCGTCGCCACCCCCGAACGCCCGGTGATCCTGGCCCTCCACCCCGGCACTCGCGCCGCCCTCGAGGCTGCGGGCCTCGCCCTCCCTGTGGGCGTGATCGTCGTCGAACCGCAGGGCTATCGAACCGCCCTGGCGCTGCAACTTCACTCCGCGGCCGTACTGACCGATTCGGGCGGGGTACAGCGCGAGTCGGCCTGGCTTGGCGTTCCATGCCTTGTTCTTCGGGCGACGACCGAGTGGGTCGAGACCGTCGGGAGCCCCGGCAGCTCGGCCGTGCTGGTCGGGCTGGATCAAGCGCTGGCGGTACGGGAACTCGCGGTTCGGGCGCCCATTTCCAGGACCGAAGAACAGGCGGCCGAGCGCGCCGCCGGACTCCACCTGGCCGGCTCCGGCGCCGCCGAACGCATCAGCGCCGAGCTGGCGGCGGCGCAATGAGCGCCGCGGTTCCGCGCCGGCCGGTCTGCATGATCGTCCACGCCTACTACGAAGAGGACCCGCGAGTCCGGCGCGAGGCCGAGACGCTCGTCGCTGCCGGCTGGGAAGTCGACGTCTACGGCCTGCGCCGTCCGGGCGAGGCGCATGCCGCCGTCGTCGCCGGCGTGAACGTGCACCGACTGCCGGTCGGGCGCCACCAGGGCGCCGGGCTGCCGGTCTACCTGGTGGAATACGGCGCCTTCCTCTTTCGGGCACTCTGGGCCGCGACCCGGGCCCACCGGCGGCGGAGGTACGGGCTGGTCGAGGTCCACTCCTTGCCGGACTACCTTGTCTTCGCCGCGCTGCCGATGAAGCTGGCGGGAGTGCCGGTGTTGCTCGATCTCCACGAAGCGATGCCGGAGTTCTTCCGAAGCCGCTTCCCGAAGGCGGCGAATCCGGTCAGCTACCGGCTGCTGCGGCTCCAGGAGAAACTCTCGATCGCCCTGGCGAACGAGGTCATGACCGTCAACGAGCCACTGGCCGAGCGCCTCCGGGGCCTCGGCGTCAAGCCCGATCATCTGACGGTCGTGCTCAACAGCCCGGACCTCGGGCTTTTCGATCCGGCCGCGCACCCCCGGCGGGAGTTCATGACCGACGGCGCGCTCCGCATCGTCTACACCGGCGCGCTGACCCCGACTTACGAGCTGGACGTGCTCCTGCGGGCGGTCGCATCGATCGTCCGGGCCCGCCCGAACCTGCCCGTGAGCGCCACTCTCTACGGCCGCGGCGACGCCCAGCCCGCGCTCGAGGCGCTTGCCGCCGAGCTCGGCATCGCCGATCGCATCGCGTTCCCGGGCCGCATCCCGATCGAGGATGTGCCGGCGGCCGTGGCCGGCGGCGACATCGGCATCGCCCCAACCCGCCTCGACCCCTTCACGAGCATGAGCCTCTCGACGAAGCTGCTCGAGTACGCGGCCATGGAGAAACCCGTCGTGGCTTCGCGGCTGCCGACCGTCGAGCGCTACTTCACGCCGGACACGCTGTCGGTCTACGAGCCCGGCGATCCCGAATCCCTGGCCGGGGCCATCCTGGACCTCGTAGACCACCCCGACAACCGCCTCGCCCGCGTCGATCGGACCGGCCGGCGTGTCGAAGAGTTGAGCTGGGCGCGTCAGGCCGAAGCCTTCAAAGCGGTCATAGTCCGACTCACCGAGCCGCCCAGACACAAACGAGGGGCTCGGGAACAGCGAGCCTGACGGGCCCGGGCCGAAGCCGGGCCGGATTGGCTCTACGCCTCCCGCCGTTTCAGGAAGCGGAATGCGGTAGCATACGGCTCCGTTACCCCGGCGTTCCACGCCGGGCCACGCTCGCACCAGGAAGCCCAGATGACCTTCCGCACCAGAACGGCCCCCAGGCCTTCGCGTCGCCGAGTCCGCCGCAGCGACACCCGCCGCTCGGTCTACCTCACCCTCAGCTTCACGCTGGCCATCGCTTCGGCGCTGGCGTTGATGGGCGGCGTCTTTCTCGCCAGCTACTACGCGGACCACGGGGCGCCCATAGCCGGTGTCAACGGCGAAGCGATCAGCAAAGACGCTGTGAGAAGTCGGGTCGCCCTGAACCAGGCGGTGTTCGAGCGGCAGATCGCAAACTACACAACGATGCGGAACCAGGGCAAGCTCACGACGGACGAGTACAGCGCCATCGTGACCAAGATCCAGACGAGCGAGACCGCGTCGACCATCTATAGCGACGCGCTCACCCAGCTGGTCAACGAGGCGGAGCTCCGGCAGTACGCCGCTAAGAACAACATCGCCATCACCGACCAGCAAGTCGCGGCCCAGGTTCAGACCGACGCCACCGTTGCCGAGATGCGCCACGTGAAGGTCATCGCCGTGGCCGTGAAGGCGACGCCCCCTTCCAGCACTCCCAGCCAGGCCGACATAGATTCCGCCCTGGCCAAGGCCCAGGGCTACGCAAAGGAGATCCAGGGCGGCAAGTCGTGGGACGACGTCGCCAAGGAAGCCAGCTCCAACAACTCCAATCCCGGCGGCAGCGTCGGCGACCTGGGCCTGACGAACAGGGACGACATCGGCGTCGAGCCGGATCTGGCCAACGCCGCCTTCGCCCTGAATCAACTGAACGACATGACCTCTGTGATCAAGGGCACGGACGGCGTCTTCCGCTTCGCCACGGTCACGAAGATCGTCCCGACCTTCGTCGACCCCGACTGGCAGACGTCCATCGGGGCGGCCGCCAGCGGCGACCTCTACCGTGCGCTGGCCCGGGCGGAAGCCACGCAGAAGGCGGTCCGGGACTCCGTCGAGGCGAAGTACATCTCTGGCCCAACCGTCCAGCGTCACGTCCTGGAGATCGCGGTTCCGGCCGGCTACGGTCAGCCCGGCAACGGCGACGAGGTCAAGATCCGCATCCTGGTCTTCGCCCCGTCCCATGACCAGATCAACGCCGCCAGCGTCGTCTCAACCGATCCGGCCTGGGCAGACGCCAAGAGCCGCGCCGACGCAGCACTGGCCAAGCTGAAGCAGGATCCGTCCCAGTTCGACACGCTGGCCAGGGACGCGACGGTCAACGACGACAAGTACTGGAACACGGAGGGCGGCGAAATCCCGTGGATCCCGTTGGACCTCTTCAACGCCACGACGGCGTCCCAGCAGACCGGATTGGGCCTGACCAACGTCCAGGCCGCGGTCTTCAAGGATGGCCTGGCGGCCGGGACGATCCTGGATCCAATCCTCGAGACGTCGCAGGGCTACATCGTCGTCCAGTTCCAGGGCCGCCGCCCCGCACCCGACCTGCGCATCGCGATCGACCAGTTCAACCTCAATACCGGGGCCGATTTCGCGGATCTGGCCAAGTCCTCCTCCGAGGCCGTGGACGCCCCCACGGGCGGCGACCTCGGCTGGGTCTCGCCCTACCAGCTCGCCGCAGTCCAGCAAGCTGCCATCTTCTCGACTCCGATTGGCCACATGAGCAACATGGTCTCGAGCAACGGCTACTTCATCTACAAGGTCACCGACGAGCAGACCAGGACCCCCGACGCCGATCAGCAGGCCAAGCTCAAGAACGTCGTCTTCCAGCGATGGCTGACCGAGTTCCAGGCCAATGCACTGGTCTGGAAGGACGCGACGGCCCTGGCCGCCCTGAACCCCTCGCCGACGCCCTAGTCGCGGGACCGGTGCTCGACGCATTCGTCGCCGAGGCAAGGATCCGCTGGGGACTGGACCCCGCGGCGGGACTCCAGGTGGCTGCGCCCGAGAGGCTGATCGGCACGCCCGTCGAGCCTTCGCGACCGCTGCTTCTCGTACCGCTGGCGCTCCTGCGGGCCGGCGACGCGGCTGAGGTAACGGCGGCGCCGCTGCCCGGCCGGCACGCTTCCGCCGAAGGCGGCGCCGCGGCCGTCTTGCGACGTATCTACCCGGCGGATCACGTGGTCGGCCGGCTCGGAGTGGCCGCCGTGACGACCGTAAGCGATCTCGACGAGGCCGCTCTCGCGGGGCCGCTATACCTGCCGCCCGTGGCCCCCGAACTGGCCTCCGCGAGCCCGTGGGCCCTGCCCTGGATCGCCCACCGGCTGCGCCAACCGGACGGCTGCCCGTGGGATCGCGAGCAGACCCACGCCTCGCTCAAGAAGCATCTGCTCGAAGAGGCCTACGAGGTCTACGACGCCCTGGACGCCGGGGCGACGACCGACCTGGCCGGCGAACTCGGCGACCTCTACCTCCAGATCGTCCTCCATGCCCAGCTGGCCGCCGAGGCCGGCGTCTTCGACATGACCGACGTCCACGAGGCGATCAGCCGCAAGATCGTCCGCCGCCACCCGCATGTCTTCGGCGAGGCTCATGTCGAGACGGCGTCGGACGTGAACCGCCAGTGGGAGCAGATCAAGCGGGCGGAGCGCGAAGACGCCGCGGCCGAGGCCGAGGCCGCCGGCGACGCCGTCGATGCGGACGTTCGAAGCGCCCTCGACGGCATTTCGCCCTCCATGCCGGCCCTCGCCGCGACCCAGGAGATGCAGGAGCGGGCGGCCCACCTCGGCTACGACTGGCCCGAGATCGTCGGCGTCATCGACAAGGTCCACGAGGAGCTGGCAGAGCTGGCCGCGGCCACCACGGCCGAGGAGAAACGCGAGGAGCTTGGCGACCTGCTGCTGGTCATCACGAACCTGGCCAGGCATCACGGCGTGGAGGCGGAGGCGGCTCTGCGGGCCGCGGCGGAGAAGTTCCGGGGCCGCTTCAGGCGCGTCGAACGGATGGCCCGCGAGCGCGGCGTACAGCTGCGCGACCTCTCCTTCGCCGAACTCGACCAGTTGTGGGATGCTGCTAAGGCCGAGGCGCGAGCCGAGGCCGCCAACCGCCCGCCGGCGGCGCGCCATCCTTCGTCCGAGGAGACAGCGCCATGACCATCGGGGCCCAGTCGATCCAGCGAGCGGACGGCCGCCTCCCCGGCGACCTGCGGCCGGTGACTCTCACTCTCGGCGTCCAGAAATGGGCCGAGGGCTCGTGCCTGATCAAGGTCGGCGGCACCGAGGTCCTCTGCGCCGCAACGATCGAGGACAAGGTTCCGCCCCACCTTCGCGGCAAGGGCACCGGCTGGGTGACGGCCGAGTACAGCATGCTGCCGCGTGCCACCAGCGAGCGGAGCATCCGCGAGGCCGCCAAGGGCAAGCTCGGCGGCCGAACGTACGAGATCCAGCGCCTCGTGGGGCGGTCGCTGCGGGGCGTCGTGGACATGACCAAGCTCGGCGAGCGGACGATCACGGTGGACTGCGACGTGATCAACGCCGACGGCGGCACCCGAACCGCATCGATCACCGGCGGCTGGGTGGCCCTGGCCGCGGCGATGCGGACGTACGGCATGGAGCGCTGCCTGATCGGCCGAGTCGCGGCCGTGAGCGTCGGCATCGTCAACGGCATCACCTGCCTCGACCTCGACTACTCGGAGGATTCCAAGGCTGAGGTGGACTTCAACGTCGTCTCGACCGACGCCGGGCGGTACGTCGAGCTGCAGGGAACGGCCGAGGGCAAGCCGTTCGAGCGGAAAGACGTGGACCGGATGCTCGACATGGCGGCCGGCGGTCTCGAGAAGCTCTTCGCCGCCCAGGCCGAGGCGATCGCCTCGGTCAAGCGCTAGCGGGCGCGGCCGGGTGGCGAGAGTCCGGGCGGGGCGGCCCGATCGATCGCGCCTGCTCGTCGCCACGCGCTCGACCCACAAGCTCCGGGAGCTGCGCGAGTTGCTTGGGGTTCGTGCGCAGCTCATCGACCTGGACGACGTGGGGATCATCGAAGAGGCCGTCGAGGACGGCGAGACGTTCCACGCCAACGCGTCGAAGAAGGCTCGCTTCTATGCCGCACTCTCCGGCCTGCCGACCCTCGCCGACGACTCCGGCCTGGAGGTGGACGCGCTCGGCGGCGGGCCGGGCGTCCGCACGAAGCGCTACGCGGGCGAGGACGCGACCGACGAGAGGAACAACGTCAAGCTGCTCGGCGCGCTGGAAGGGCTGGCGCCGGACAGGCGCGGGGCGCGCTACCGATGCGTTCTGGCCCTGGCCCTGCCCGAGACCCGCGGCCCGCGCGGGGGGATGCCGGTCAGGCTGACTCACGGCACGCTCGAGGGCCGGATCGCTGCGGCGCCGCGCGGCGGCGGCGGTTTCGGCTACGACCCGATCTTCGAGCCCGCGGTGGAGCGGCCCGGCGGCCAGACGCTCGGCGAGTGGACGGCGGAGGCGAAGAACCGGATCTCCCACCGCGGCAGGGCCGCCCGCCGGATGAGCCGCGTGTTGACGAAGCTGGGCTTCTAGTCGAAGGCGGCCCGTGCGGCCCCGGCCGCCGCATCGCCGGCCCCGCGCCGCGTCATCCGGTAGAGGGCGAACGAGGCGGCCACCAGGACCATCATCATCACGTAGTCCGAGGCCATGTTGCGCCAGGGCCGATACATGTCCCCGGCGAAGGCGAGTCCGACGACCTGCCACGAGACCATCGCCGCCAGCAGCCCCGCCGCGAGGAGCCGCGCGAGCGGATCGGGGGGGGCGCGGTAGACGCGCCACATGGCCAGCAGGGCGGCGCCGTAGATGACCAGCTCCAGGGTCAGCGCCGGAATACCCAGCTCCGCCGCGGCCTCCGGGTACATCGAGTGGGCCCAGTCGAGGTCGTCCTTCGCCTCCGGCGGCCGGTAATGGCCGATGTACAGCCCCTTGAACTGGTCCAGCCCCACGCCCAGGAGCGGGTGGTCGAAGGCCATCTCGATGCCGGCCCGCGTCGCATACCAGCGCTCCAGCAGCGATCCCTGGCCGGCCAGCGTCGACGGGTCCCACGAGTCGTAGCGGCTCTCGCCCATGAACGAGACCATGGCGCTGCGGTAGGCCTGCTCGAGCGGCGGCGCGACCTGCAGGATGACGGCCGGCCACGGGATCGCTACGGCCGAAACCAGGCATGTCGCCACCACGATCGCCACGCGGCGGCGCCACGTTTCGACGACGAGCAGGACCAGGACGAGGCAGCCGCCGAAGGTCGCCAGGTATGCGCTCTTCGAGAAGGTCAGGAAGAGGCTGACGAGACAGACCAGGATGGCGACGACGACCAACCCTACGGCGCCCCGGCCCAGGTTGAGCCGCCGCTGCGCGAGGACGGCCACGACCAGCAGCGGCAGAGCCATGGCCAGCATCTCGCCGAAGAGCCCGACGTTGAAATAGGTGATTCGCGAGAAGTAGAGCCGGTCCGCCTGCATCGCGGCCAGGGTCTTCATCGCCGGGATGCTCTGGGCCATGTCGAGCAGTCCGCCGAGCGCGACCGAGAGGCCGAGAGCGACAAGCAGGACGGACAGTTGGCGCCGGGTCGGGCGCAGCGCAAGGAGGACGAAGGCCATCGCGGCCGGTTCCAGCAGGCCGTGCAGCAGGATCGTCGCGCTCGTCCCGCGATCCGGAGAGAAGAGGGTCGAAAGCGACGCCAGGGCCAGGAAGGCGACGATCGCGACGGCGGCGACATGGTCGGGAGTCCGGCGCGGCCGGAGCCGGGGCCGTGGCCGGGCGATGCCGCCGCCGAGCCCCGCGCCCGGTCTCGCGCCGAGCCCCGCGCCCGGTCTCGCGCCGAGCCCCGCGCCCGGTCTCGCGCCGAGCCCCGCGCCGCCCACCCGCAACCACTCGAACGCAACCCCGAGCCCGAGAACGGCCGCGAAGACGGTCTGCGCGATCACCTGGACCGGGCCCACCTGCCATGAGACCTGCGGCACGTCGAAGACCGGCGTCAGAAGCAGCACGGCAACGAATGCGGGCCAGGGTCGCAGAACGGCCAGCGCCGCCACCGACGCCATCAGCAGCGGCCCAAATCCGGCCACGACTCGCGCGACCGGCCCGGCCTCGATGTCGTACGGCGCGTGCTGCCAGATCGCCGTGATCCCGAACACGCCGAGGAAGGCGGCCCCCGCGGTCACGACCCGCACCAGGTCCAACCCGCGCAATGTGCTCGGATTCGCGCGGCTCAACTCCCCTCGAATTCGTTCGACTGCGCTCAATCGGTCATCCAATAGCGACGGGCCGAACCCGATACTACGGCAGGCGCCCGGAGCTATACCTGCACGGCGGGAACCAGTGACGGCATCTGGCAGGTAGCCGTCGTGCCGCAGATGAACCGCTCCTCGAAGCCGGCCGGGGTCGAGATGACCACTCTCCACAGGCTGGGGTACTCGCGCCGGCACAGCTGACACACCTTGCCGCGGCTGCCCGCGTGCGGCCTGCCGAGCGGGACCGCGGCCGGGTTCGGCCAGGCAGCGCCGGGATTTGCGGGCTCCGCGGCCGGCGCCGTGGGAGGAACAGGTGTCGAGGCCGGCGCGACAGGCGGCGCGTTGGAGGCCGGCGGCGGGGTAGGCGTTGGCGGGGCCGCGGGTGCGGCGGGCGCCGCCTCCTGCTCGGCGTCGGGCTGGGCGATAGGGCCCCAGATCGACGGCCCCGCCTTCGTCCGAAAGTCGAAGCCGCACTTGGGGCACACACGCAGGACGACGTCCCGTTGCAGTTCGGCGCAGCTCGGGCAGAACGTGACGATCAGCTCGTCCGCCTCCATGCCCTGGCATCGCGAGCAGACGAAGTCCGGGTCGAGCTTCTTGAGCTTGAAGACCTGGCCCAGGACGAAGGTCGGCGAGATCCCGCCCTTGCTGATCGTGGCCCCGACGCCGGCCACGAGGTCGCCGATCTTCTCGTTGCGGGCGGCGATCCGCTCGTACTCGGGGTTCGTGATCTTCTCGAGCCGGCAGCTGCGGCATATGTGCAGCTCGCGCATCGGCAGCTCGGACCTGATGTGCGCCTGCTCGTGGAGGAAGTCCACCACCGGCTGCTGCGGATCGGCCACATCCATTCGGACGGCCCGGCCCGCGGCAGCGGTCAGCGTACGCTCGACGGTCGCCGCGAAGGTCTCCACGTCCCGCGTCTGGTCGGCGGGCATCGCGCCCGGGTGCGACACGACCAGGACGGCGATACCGAGGCCCGCCTGTGTCTCGGCCAGGGACAGGACGGCCACGCCGGCCGACGAGACAAACGTGACCGAATCGACGCCCTTCCATGCTTTCGGAGTCCGGTCCGTCGACCCGTCGAGCATCTTCCCGGCCGAACCGACCGCCCCGCCTACCGCCTTCGCGGTGAGAGTGCTCGACTGCTCCAGGACGGCGATGTCGGCCGATCGGCTCCAGAAGCGCGGCCCCGCGAATGCGAGCGAGGCCGGCCCGTCCAGCTTCGCCAGGCCCAGGTCCACGCGCCGCTGGATCTCCTCGAAGACCTCGCTGAACTGCCGGTTGACGCCCCAGGTCTTGCCGAAGTTGAACATGCCGTCCGCCAGGTGGGCGGCCACGGTGCATCCCGTCCCGTCCGGCCCGATCTCGAAGACGGCCCGAACCGGCATCTGCTTCTTCATCATCAGCGAGGCGCCGAGCATACCGCCACGCTTCGCCTCGACCCTGGTCAGCTGTTCGACCGTCACCTCGAAACCCAGCTCGCGAAGGGCGGCGACGATCGAGCTCCGAACGTCGAAGCTGGAGGCCGAGAGCCGGCGCTCGAAGTCGAGACCGCAGGTGGCAGCCATTCGGTTGGTCGCTACGAGCCGGTGTCTGCGGTGGCGTCGCCCGAACTTCCGTCGCTCCAGTATCGATCCGACATCCGGAACTCCCCGTGTGGCGAGGGCGCCGCGCGCGCAACCAACTCGTGAATCCTAGCCTCCCGCGGGCGGCGCCAACAAGACGCGTGCCGGAATCGCGATTCGCACCGTCCTTGTCGCCTGTCGGCCGCCTTCTTCGCCCGAGCTGGAGCGCCGTTTCGTCAAGGCCTGACCGGTTCGGCGGCTTCGAGGCGCGCCTTGATCGGCCGCGGCATCGGCCCAATACTGTCGCTGCGCGGTGCGTCTGGGGGGAGCAGGTGAGACCGGCGCCAGACCGCTGCGGTGAGCGAGGGCCTCATGAGCACGGCGGCTGGAGTCCCGTCAGCGGAGGACCGTCCGAGCACGGCGGCGGGGGTCGCCGCGCGAGCCCTGCAGGTCGGGGCGGTCTTCATCTTCATGGCAGCCGTCCTGTTCCTGGCCGCGGGCCGGCTCGACTGGGAGTGGGCCTGGGTCATGCTCGCGATCTACGCCGCGAGCGTCGCCGTCAACGCGTCCAAGCTCCGCTCCAATCCCGAGATGATCGCGGAGCGCGGCCGGCCCAAGGAGGCGACGAGGGACTGGGACAAGGTCGTGAGCGGGCTGTGGGCCCTGGCCCAGTATCTTCTGCTCCCGCTCGTCGCCGCCCTGGACGTCCGCTTCGCCTGGACCGGGGAACTGAGCGTGGTGTGGCATGTCGCCGGGGCTGTCGTCTTTGCTGCCGGACTGGAGCTTTTCGCCTGGGCGATGTTGACGAACGCGTACTTCTCGACGGCCGTTCGCATCCAGACCGATCGCGGCCAGACGGTCTGCCGCTCCGGGCCGTACCGCTTCGTGCGTCACCCCGGGTACGTTGGGGCCATCCTCCAATCCCTGGGTGCACCGATCCTGCTGGGCTCGTGGTGGGCGCTGATCCCCGGCGCGGCGGCCGTCGCCTTCATCTCGATCAGGACGGCCCTGGAGGATCGCACGCTCCGAGCTGAGCTGGCGGGCTACACGGAGTACGCTCAGGAGGTCCGCTACCGCCTCATTCCCGGGATCTGGTAGAGGAGGCCGTCGGCGCCCGCCTTCGCCGGGGCTCGTCGGTCCGGGGCCGGGCCCGGCGTCAGGAAGCCGAGGCGAGGATTCGCTCGGCTGCCGCGGCCGCAGCGGCCGGCTCGTAGCTCGCCGGATTCCACGTGTAGAAGAGCGAGGTGAGCAGGGCGAACTCGCCGTTCGTCCCGCTCCAGAGGTCGAGGTTGCCCATGTACGTGTGGACGACCGTCGCGAGGTCGGCCGCGCGTCCGCTGCAGGGCTTTCGGTCGCGCGAGAAGTCGATCATGTCGTTGTCCCAGAGCCCGATCTCGTGTCCGACGGCGGTCGCATAGGCGCGCGCGCCGGCCGCCGTGACCGTCGGCGAGAAGACGCCGCCATCGCCGGTCCAGAAGACGCGGACGTCGGCGGGAAACGCGCCCGGCATCTGGGCCAGGAAGAGCTGCCCGTTGTCCGAGAGGTTCAGGCCCGGGACGTGGGCGTAGGGCGGGAAGACGGCCGAGACGCGGACGCTGGGATCGCGCGCCCGCACGTAGTCGTACAGGTCGCGCAGGATGCCGGCCTGTTCGTGGGCCTGCGCCACAGGGTCGGTCAGCGGCATGTCGTCCCAGTCGAAGCTGAAGCTCCGTGTCCCGGCGTCGAGCAACTCGTCGAGCTGGCGCTTCACCTGGTCCCGTGGCGTCACGATCAGCCGGTCCTGGTAGCCGATCCCGTTCATGAGCTCGACGTGGTGATCGTCGCAGAAGCGGACGATCTCGGGCCACGGGGTCCGGTCGAGCAGGTCGAGGAAGTTGAGCTTGTGTCTGGCCCCGAATCGGACGCGCTCGAGGAGGAGCGCACGCGAGGCGTCGGTGACCCCGACGTCCGGGAGCACGTAGGGATCGAGGATCGCGCCTCGCCGGGCGAAGCCGGGAGCGTCCGTGACCGTGGCCGCGCGGAGCCAGCGGGTGCCGCTATCGGCGACGACGAGCCGGGCCAGCGAGAGCAGCCCGTAGTAGGCACCGGCCTCGTCGCCGGCCCCGAT
>Ga0209777_10002278_pt1 | contig 25693 bp, 28 predicted proteins | sample FrelakmetHBP12HB_FD_187147 | JGI IMG/M metagenome (GOLD analysis project Ga0209777, IMG submission 187147) | Freshwater lake sediment microbial communities from the University of Notre Dame, USA, for methane emissions studies -HBP12 HB (SPAdes)... | ecosystem: Environmental > Aquatic >... | reverse complement strand
TATTTAGGTTACAGCAAAAACCCATGCTCATCAACTACGTTGATTCGCTAAAGGTGTGGGGCCTTCGCCCCCACACCCCACCCCTGACTACGTCAGGGGATTTGCTAAGATTAAAAATCATTTTAAAAGGGCATCACTATTTTGCTGATGCCCTTAAAGTATTTACACTTGTGACTTACTTTTATATCAAAAAATGGTAGGCAAGCAGGGATTTGAACCCTGGACATCCACCGCGTCAGGATGGCGCTCTCCCCCTGAGCTACTTGCCTACAAATAATTAAGCGTTTTTAGCTTTTTTAAGTTTTGCTCAATTAGCAGTAAAACGCCATAGTGTCAAGCTAAATATCTTATTTATTAGCCTATTTTTAGGCGGTTCGATTAATAAATTTTATCCCCTTTATTATGTAAATTAATCCTGAAATAATAGTAAATGATGCCGTTAACCAGGAAAGAATTATAATCAAATTATAACTTATTATATCATAAGTAAAAGTTTTTAAAAGTAAGGCAAAAAAAACTGTCGCAATTTGCAGAGTAGTTGTAACTTTGCTGACAAATATCGGCTTAATTTCATAGGCTACAGACATCATGGATAGGATCACTATCCCGAGTAAAATCATAAAATCCCTGCTGATAACAATTACTGCAAGCCAACTGGGAATTAAACTAAAAATGGCTAAGGCGATAAAGCTCGTGGATAAAAGTATTTTATCTGCTAAAGGATCTAAAAAAGAACCCAATTTAGTTTGTTTGTTTAATATGCGTGCTACGGCGCCGTCCAAAGCATCAGTTAAACCAGCAATAACAAAGGCAATCAAAGCTTTGGTGTACGACCCTTGAATCAAAAATATTACTATGACAGGAACGAGAATAATTCGTAATAAAGATAAAAAATTTGGTATGTTCATTTTAAATTTGATTTTTGAAATTTTTTCTATTTTTTATTTAATTCAAATTATTGTTTCTTATCTTATCATATTCCACTTTTAGGTGAGTTGTAAATATACTTTCCTATCCACGCAAATTCGGGCCATCTGGAAGAGTTTTCATTACTTTATTGACGACTTCCTCAATTACAGCTTCCAAAGCCTCATGGGATTTTCTCTCCAACCCTTTGTGAGTAAAATCAAAATTTCTGCTGGTAGATTCGCCTTGGGCATTCCAAAGAACTTCACCAGTCTGAGCGCTGCGTAATTCACAATTAATAGCTATGGTTATGGGCGAATAAAATAATTTTTCCGGCTTACTATCTTCCATTAACTTGCAATACATCCCTGCATCCGCGCCTATTAAATCTTTTAATTCTTGGGGAGTAACGGTGGCTGCGTTTTTCTGGGTTCTATTGACATATAAAGACTCCAGCTTCTTGTCGATTAGATCCAAGGGTAGCTTGGAATAGCCTTTAAAATAAAGTTCTTCAAACAGTCTGGCGCGTAATAATTGGGAAGTTTTACCATCATCGACATTTTTATTTTCTACCGGAAGCAAGGCGATAATCCTTGTCGAATTCTGATCATAACTAGGGTTTAATGCATACGGTAAATTGCTGGAACATCCGTTTATAATTAAGCTTATGACAAATAATAAACATATATGAAATTTACAAATCTTCAAGTTTTCTCCTCTTTTTTTACTCGTTGCTGCTCATTTTCTTTAGTTTTTCAATTTCTTCTTTAATGACTCTTTCAGCAATTTCCGGGATTATTTCCCGGGCAATTCTTTCGGCGATTTCTGTTGTCCGTTTTATAATTTCTTTATCAAGAGCATTTACCGTTTGAGTATCTTCGATCACATCCACAAGAGCGTGTATCTCACTTTTATTTCTAATGTTATTTTCATATCCACGGCCATCAATCACAATAATTTCCTGATTATTTCCGCTGTTTGGTTCTTCATACACATCCGTCAAATCATGAATATTTTTATGTTCTGTTGCTTTAGAATCTGAACCCATATTTATCTCCCTCAAATCATTTTGCCAAATAAAAAAATAAACTATTGAATGATGTCATTTCGTTATCACAGAGTATGAAACAGTTCAAGAAATATATGATAAATTGTATTTGTTCAGACTTTGATTTATTCAGTAATTTACTGGTGAGGTGTTTATTAAATATTTTTATAGTTGACATCTTCAGGGTGTTTCAGGTTTAATGGGATAGATAAAAATACCACCTTGAATGATAATATGAACTGATGAAACGTATATTAATTACCGGCGGCGCAGGATTTCTAGGTTCCCACCTTTGTGAACGATTGTTATGGGAAGGCAACGACATCATTTGTCTGGATAATTTTTTTACCGGCAACAAAGAAAATATTACCCATCTTTTGGGCGCTCCTAATTTTGAATTAATTCGTCATGACATTATTAACCCGATCTATCTGGAGGTCGATGAAATATACAATCTGGCTTGTCCGGCTTCACCGGTACATTATCAGTTCAATCCGATTAAAACCATTAAAACGAATGTCATGGGAGTGATAAATGTTTTAGGTATTGCCAAAAGGACAAAAGCAAAAGTGCTTCAGGCTTCCACATCGGAAATTTACGGTGATCCCGAAATAAACCCGCAAAATGAATCCTACTGGGGCAAAGTTAATCCCATTGGAATTCGCAGTTGTTATGACGAAGGGAAAAGAGCTGCTGAATGCCTGATGATGGACTACCGGCGCCAAAACTTCATCAATACAAAAATTGTGAGAATTTTTAACACCTACGGTCCTCGCATGGCGATCAATGACGGCCGTGTAGTAAGCAATTTTATCATTCAAGCACTAAAAGGTAAAAAAATTACGGTTTATGGAGACGGTACGCATACCAGATCATTTTGTTACGCAGATGATATGATTGAAGGGTTAATCCTGATGATGAACTCGGCCGATGAATTTCATGGTCCCGTCAATATCGGTAACCCCAAAGAATTTACCATTTTGCAATTGGCGCACTTAATCATTAAATTAACAAAAAGTAACTCTAAAATAGAATTTCAGCCACTGCCGGCGGACGACCCTGCTCAACGCAAACCGGATATTACTCTCGCCAAAGAGAAGATTGGCTGGAACCCCAAAACAGATTTAGAAAAAGGCTTAAAAAGTACAATCAGATATTTTTGTGACGTTCTAAAAATCTCATAATTAGCGGAGGCAATTCAAAGCAAAATGAAATTTAAGAAGAAAATTCTTTGTATCGGGGCGGGTTATGTAGGCGGGCCTTCTATGGCCATGATTGCTTATAAATGTCCTGATTGCCGAATCACTATAGTGGATACCAATCCTGACCGTATCGACGCTTGGAATTCGCCGGAACTTCCGGTTTATGAACCGGGACTTGATAAAATTGTTAAAAAGAGACGCGGTAAAAATTTATTCTTTACCAAAGATATTGAAAACCAAATAAAAGAAAATGACATTATTTTTGTCAGCGTCAATACGCCTACTAAAACTTACGGCGCCGGCGCCGATATGGCCGCCGATTTACAGTACTGGGAAAAAACGGCACGGCAAATTCTGAAACATTCCCGATCATCAAAAATCGTAATCGAAAAAAGCACCCTGCCTGTAAAAACAGCTCTGGCTATGGAAAAAATTCTAGCTTCGGCAAAAGGCAAGATTAAATTTGAGGTTCTTTCTAATCCGGAATTTATGGCCGAAGGTACGGCTATCAGCGATCTGGAAAATCCGGATCGCGTTCTCATAGGTTCTCACGAAACAAAAAGTGGATTGAAAGCTCGCGCGGAATTGACCGGAATCTACGCCCGGTGGATTCCCTCAGAAAAAATAATCACCTCCAATATCTGGAGCAGTGAATTATCCAAACTGGTCGCTAATGCCTTTTTGGCTCAGCGCGTATCATCCATTAATTCTATATCTGCTCTGTGTGAAAAAACTGATGCTGATATTTCTGAGGTAGCTAAAGCGGTGGGAATGGACAGCCGAATCGGCGACAAGTTTCTTAATGCCGGTATTGGTTTTGGCGGGTCATGCTTTAAAAAAGATATTTTAAACCTTGTTTATCTTTGCAGCTATTATGGTTTGCAGGAAGTTGCCGGTTATTGGAAAAACGTAGTCAAAATTAATGAATACCAGCAAGAACGTTTTATAGCGAATATTCTCAACAGCATGTTTGGCACATTAGCCGGGAAAAAAATCTGTATTCTGGGTTTTGCGTTTAAAGCCAATACCGGCGACACCAGAGAAAGCCCATCAATTTATATTTCACAAAAACTACTCGGGGAACACGCTGAACTAATTATTTCCGATCCCAAGGCGCTAAAAAATGCGGCTATTGATCTTGAAGGTATCAAAGGGAATGTAAAATATATTGAAGATCCCTACCGGGCTGCCGCCGGATGCCACGCTCTGGTCGTACTTACCGATTGGGATTTATACCAAAAGCTGGATTTTCAAAAAATATACAACTCCATGGTCAAACCGGCCTTTCTTTTCGATGGACGTAATATTATCGACCATAAGAAATGTTTTGCCATTGGTTTTAATGTTTATCCTATTGGCAAACCGGCGTTGAGTCATTTCAAAAACTGATTCCATTTCTAAAGGAGTTTTCGTCGCACTGGCGAAAACTCTCGGCAAGTTAAAATCATATTTATTATGCGTGCTCTTTATCTGAAGCTACGGTCTCATTAATATAGTCCCACTTATCTTCGCACTTGGGATAGTCCCGCGTTGCTTTGCTCCTGGGATGAATTCGACTTACTCTTCAAGCTTCACATCGTTCGTTTTCGGTGAGTCTCATTACAACTTACAAATATTACGACACTGCGTTTTTAATATTTGAGTTTCATTCATTCGACTAACATTTCCTATAGTCAACGAGTCTCATGAAATAAAGTCAAAGGCATTTTTTATTAGTTTAATTTCGTTTCCGAAAGGTAACATTGTTATTGCCACTACATCAAATCGTGCGCTGGCATCGGTTATATTTTTTTCCTGCAAATACCATAATGCCAGTTGGGACATCTTCTTTTGCTTTTTTATTCCCACCGCTTGTTCCGGATAGCCCAATTCTCCGGACTTTCTGGTCTTAACTTCAATAAAAACAAGTTCGCCTTTATCTCGTGCGATAATGTCTATTTCTCCCAAAACGCAACGAAAATTAATGTTGCTTATCCGGTAACCGTTTTTTTTTAGAAAAGCGGCGGCGATTTTCTCACCTTCTTTTCCCGTAGTAATTTTCGCCGTATCTTTCATTTTAAATTGGTGAATTCAAAAGTGGTCTGGTTTAAATTTTTGATATGAAATGATTTACGATGAATCTTACACATACCAAATTGTTTAATAGCGCGGCAGTGTTCTTTAGTACCATAACCTTTATTTTGCCGGAAATTGTATTGAGGGTATTGACGATGATACATTTCCATAATCCGGTCGCGGGATACTTTGGCAATAATTGATGCGGCGGCGATGGAAATGCTGCGAGAATCTCCTTTTACCAGTGGTTTTTGCGGAGTCAGGATAGGAATACAGTGAAGACCGTCTATTAATAAAAAATCGGGAGAAGTGGAAAGTTCCAGAACCGCTTCGCGCATAGCCTGAAGTGTTGCTCTCAGGATATTAAGTCGATCAATTATATCCGCATCAACAACTCCCATACCGATTGCCACAGATTCACTTTTAATTATTTCGTAGAGTTCTTCTCTTTTGCGGGCCGAAAGTTGCTTAGAGTCGTTTATCTCAGTATTTACATAATCAGGTGGAAAAATTACGGCTGCGGCCACAACTGGTCCGGCCAGCGGTCCCCTGCCCGCTTCATCAACACCAGCAATTAGCTGGTAGCCTTCTTGATAGGCAATTTTTTCAAAAGTGTCCAGTGGAGCCCCCTCCGGCAGGAGCCGATGGCTTCCTATACTAATGCGGCGCAAGCTTCAGAAACAAAGTGCATAACCTAATTACCTGAATAACCTAAAGGTCACTTGGGGTCACACGAGGTCACAGGCTGAAGTTTTCAGATTGAATGAATGAAACTCAAATATTACAAGCTATGTGCCGTAATATTTGTAAGTTAAATTCATCCTGTGAAGCAGGGAATAACGCGATCTTCCGCGTCGTACGGTGCATTTTTCCACCCTGCTGTAACTGTGGGGATTCCAAGTCGTGAGATTGAATAAATCAAGGAATAATTCCTTTCCGTTTTTGCAAGGGGCGGTTGTCCCCAGCCAGGAATTAAAACCAATCTGGTTTGAATTTAACACAAAATATCATTATTGTTTTGTTGCTTCCTTAATCCTTGCTTTTTTACCTCTCAAGTTTCTCAAATAGTAGAGACGGGATTTGCGTACCTTTCCTTTGCTAACGACTTCAATCTGGTCAATAATCGGTGAATGCAAAGGAAATGTTCTTTCTACACCAACCCCGTAAGAAATTTTTCTCACTGTAAAATTCGCCCGGCTATTGCCGCGTTTTTTACGAATTACAATTCCTTCAAAGGCTTGAATTCTCTGCTTTTGGCCTTCAATGATGCGCACATGTACTTTTACCGTATCACCAGTTTTGAAACCGGGAATATCCCCTCTCATGTATTCTTTTTCAATCATTTCTATAACATTCATTTATATTTCCTCCTGCAATCCCTGCATTAAAAAGTTGCTTAAATTACCTCATAAACTTCTCAAAATCAAGATTTTATATGTCTTCTGACTTAATATTCTCCAGATTTTTTTTATCTTCGGCTGAAATTTTTATTTTCTTCAGTAAATCCGGCCGGCGCTGATACGTCCTTTTAAGCGATTCGCGCTTGTGCCAGAGTTCAATCTGCGCATGATTTCCGGAAAGTAAAACTTCCGGCACCGCCCAACCTTTATATTCCGCCGGCCTTGTATATTGAGGATATTCCAAAAGGTTATGAGAAAAAGATTCACCAAGAGTTGATTCGGGATTTCCCAAAACATCGGGAATAAGCCGGGAAACAGCATCAATTAAAACTAAAGCGGCTAGTTCGCCCCCGGTTAAAATATAATCACCGATGGATATTTCCCGATCAACTAAATGTTCTCTTATCCTTTCATCCACACCTTCATAACGACCGCAAATAATTATTATCTGTTTTTTTTCGGCCAGCTGGGCCGCAATTTTTTGATCAAAAGTTTCTCCCTGCGGTGTCATCAGCACTACCAGGGAATCGTTCTCAGGGTTCTTGATCGCTGCCAGCGCCTTTTCCACGGGTTCCACTTTCATGACCATCCCACAGCCGCCGCCATAAGGAGCATCATCAGTCATTTTGTGCTTATCATCCGCCCAATTGCGTATATCGTGCAAGCAAACATTTAAAAGACCTTTTTCTTGAGCTTTCTTTAGCAGGCTGAAATTGAGGGGAGAGGCAAACATCTCAGGAAAAATGGAAAGGATGTCAAATTTAATCACTTTTATAGCCCTTCCAGCAATCTTACCGTCATAACACGGCGATTTACGTCTATCTTCCGGATTACCTCGGCAATAGCAGGGAGAAGTATCTCTCTTTCATTTCCCTTGCAGACATAAACATCATTGCTGCCTGTGGGAAAAACTGCTTCTATTCGGCCGATATATTTATCGTCTTCATTGTAAACATCAAGCCCGATAATATCCCGCCAGTAATATTCTCCCTCCGGCAGTTGCTCCAGCATATCTTCCGGCAAAAAAACTTTACAACCAACTAACGCCTGTGCTGATTCAACAGTAGATATGTCTTCTAATTCGACAAACAAAATTTTGCCGGACACATCAATTTTTCTGAGGCCAAAGCGATCTTTTTGCCCAGAACTTTTTTCAATATAAACAAACTTAAGTTTGGCAAAAGTATTTTTTGTCTCCACATAACATAAAACTTTCAGACAACCATGGAGACCGCGAGTTTTTACAATCTCCCCAATTACAAAGAGATCCATTTTTTGCCTATTCAATAATTTCTAAAACTGCCCTTTTGTGAGCCTTAGCCGAAGCGGCGCTTAAAATCATCCTGATAGCCTTGGCAGTTCTTCCCTGCTTTCCAATTACTTTACCCAAATCTTCTTTTGCCACACGCAATTCAATCACAGATGTTTGTTCGCCGATGATTTCAGTTACTTCAACTTTATCTGGAATATCTACCAAAGACTGAGCTATATACTTTATCAATTCCTTCATCGCCATAACCTCCACTGATTTCGATTAATTTTTTAGAAATCATTTTATCAATTATAATTTCAACGCTTAAACAATACGTGGACATATAAAAATTTCCGTTATCCTGCCTAAAAACAATCAAAACTATAAAGCTGTGGCTGTCTTATTTAATTCTAGCTTCAATACCTTTTGTTTTAAGTAAATTAGCTACCGTCAGGGTTGCTTTGGCGCCCTTAGCCAACCAATCACGAACACGTGCTTCTTTAACTATAATTTCCGCCGGATTTTTTTTGGGATCGTAATTACCTAAAATTTCCAAGAATTTTCCATCCCGGGGAAAATCGGTATCCGCTGCCACAATACGATAAAAAGGTTTGCTTCTCGCACCTATACGAGTTAGTCTAATTTTAACAGCCATTGATCTTAAATAATACCTCCTTAAAATGATAATTTTTTTACAATTTTTTTTATCACAGTTTTTTCTATATTAAAAGGGGAAATTCCGCATCAGCGATTTAATACCGTCTTTTTTATTAAATTTCTTCATCATTTTCTTAATTTCTGCATAATTTTTCAATAAACTGTTCACATCTTGAACTGATGTTCCACTGCCCAAAGCAATTCTTTTGCGGCGGCAGCCATCGATGATCAGGTAATTATAACGCTCTTTTTTTGTCATAGAATCAATAATTGCGGTCACTTTAATCAATTCCTTATCATCAGGCTCCATATCTTTAAGCGCTTTCATTTTCCCCAACCCTGGAATCATACCTAAAATATCTTTCATTGATCCCATTTTTTTAATTTGCGTCAATTGATTACGGAAATCTTCCAGTGAAAAATTATTCTTCCTGATACTTTTTTCCAGTTGAATCGCTGTCTTTTCATCAATATTAGCTTGTGCTTTTTCCACCAAAGTCAGGATATCACCCATACCCAGAATGCGAGAAGCCATTCTTTCTGGATGAAATACTTCGAGGTTTTCGATTTTTTCGCCTATACCCACAAACTTTATCGGTTTTCCAATAACTGATTTGAGGGATAGCGCAGCGCCACCCCGCGCATCACCATCCATTTTCGTCATAATAACGCCATCGATACCGATAATTTCATTGAATTTACTACCGACATTGACGGCATCCTGTCCCGTCATTGCATCAGCTACATAAATAATTTCCGCCGGATTGACCTTTTCTTTAATTTTTTTGAGTTCTTCCATCAAGAGTTCATCGATGTGCAACCTTCCCGCAGTATCAATAATGATTACTTCATAACCATTTCTTTTGGCCTGTTCTACTGCCTGAACACAAATTTCCACAGGATCTTTTAAGTCATTCGCTTCAAAGACACCCGCGTTAATCTGTTTTCCCAGCACGGCTAGTTGTTCTATTGCTGCAGGCCGGTAAACGTCCGCTGATACGAGATAAACCTTTTTTTGTTCTTTTGATAACAAAAGGGCCAGTTTTGCGGCAGTCGTTGTTTTTCCGCACCCCTGTAAACCGACAAGCATGATTGGAGCGGGAATCCGCGAGCCGAACTTGATATTGGCGCTAACCCCTCCCATAAGATCAACTAGACGGCCATGAACAATTTTTACCATTTGCTGGCCAGGAGTAATGCTTTCGAGAACTTCTTTACCGATTGCCCGCGTACGGACATCTTCGACAAAATCCTTAGCCACCTTGAAATTAACATCGGCTTCCAAGAGCGCCATGCGGATTTCTTTGAGCGAGGCATTTACATTCTCCTCGTTTAAAATTCCACGTCCCTTTAGTTTCTTAAAAATATTTTCTAATTTTTCAGACAGATTTTCGAACATAATTAAATAACCATAACTTGATATATTTTTTTATTTTTTCTTCACTTCATTATCAACACGTCTGATAATACAACTTGTTCCTGTTTTTTGGGAAATTTGTTGCGCGGCTTCCTGGGCTTGAACTTTATTTTCGAAACCGGAAACAATTACGCGAAATAAAACTCCTTTTCCCTTACTCTCAATTTTATCTATTTGTGATGTAAAACCTAACGAGTCTATTTTTTTGATTATTTTGTTTGCTTTAGTTTTTTCCTTTAAAGAAGCAACTTGAATTATGAATTTCTGTTTGCTGGAAGCAACAGACGGCGCAATTTCTTTTGCTTTAAGATCGACTTTCTCCTTGATTTTGTCATTTACCTGCGTTGGCGAGTTTTGATCTTCTATATTAAAATTGCCGGTAATAGTTTCTTCCCCATTTTGGGGCGATAAAAATACCGGCTGTTTTTCCGGAACCTGTTGTTCTTTTAGAGCACCTTTTTTACTTGTCAAGACATTATAAAATGTCAGATCAATATTTTCCTGGGTTTGGGTTTTATTTTGCCCGTTCTTATTATCCGGTGTGCTTTGGGCAATTCTGATATTAGCCGGCCGCCAAACCAACGCTAATACTTTTTGGGGAAGCGCGGCAATTTTATCCGGATAAGTATCAATATTTTTTCCAACATCAACGCCAAATAAAAAAGCCGTGCATAAAAGAACGGCCATTCCAACAACGATGATGATTAATCCCGCCTTTCCCACTTTCAGTTCAAAGTTCTTAATATTTCCGGAAGCCATTTATTCTACTTTGTAATTATTATTTATACCAATTCTAAAATCAAAACGTTATCTTTGTTGGCGTCGTTGGCGGCAAGGTCACGCGGGGTTACGCGTTCTTAATACGCCTCGTTGCCTCCTTCTCACGCCTCGATATCATTTTTGATTTAGAAATGGTATTACATCTTTTCCGGTGCGCTTACACCTAAAATTTTCAAAGCATTTTGTAAGACAATTCTGATCGCTTTTATCAGGAACAGCCTCGCCGCAGTTAACTGATTATTTTTTGAAATTACCTTATTCTTATTATAATAGCTATGAAAAATCCCGGCTAATTCATTCAGATAAAAAGTGATGCGATGCGGCTCCAGAGATTTGACAGCGCCGTAAATGGTTTCCGGATAACGCACCAGCAATTTGATCAAAGTTTTTTCTTCCGGTTCATTCAAAACAGAAAAGTCGCAATCAGCGTAAACCGGCAGAGCAATGCCGCGTTCCTGTGCCATTCTTATAATGCTGCAAATCCGCGCATGGGCATACTGCACATAATAAACCGGATTTTCACTGGATTGCTTTTTAGCCAATTCCAGATCAAAATCCAAATGGCTGTCGGAACGCCGCATGAGAAAATTATAGCGGGCGGCGTCTTTGCCCACTTCATCAAGAACTTCCCGCAAGGTGACAAACTCACCGGACCGCGTGGACATGGCCACGGGAACTCCATCCCGAAGTAAATTTACCAGTTGCACCAGGATAATTTTTAAAGCGTTTTTATCGTGGCCCAGAGCCTGAACTCCCGCCCAGAGACGCGGCATATAGCCATGGTGATCCGCGCCCCAGATGTCAATAATCATCTCGAAGCCGCGGGAAAATTTATTTTGATGATAGGCAATGTCGGCGGCAAAATAAGTTGGTTCGCCATTCTTGCGGACAACAACCCTGTCTTTTTCGTCACCGTAACCAGATGTCCCTGCCCATTTGGTTTCCTCGTTGATATAAACAAACCCCTGTTCTTGCAATTTATCTAAAAGATTCGCCACGCCATTATTTTTATACAATTCTTTTTCGCTGAAATATTCGTCAAAGGTAACGCCAAAATCTCTTAAATCAACTTTAATTTCTTCGAGGATGGCCTGCCCGGCAATCGAGGTAAAATAGCTGATGGTTTCTTCTTCATTGGACTTTAAATATTTATCCCCTTCCCTTTTAATAATCTCCGCGGAAATGTCTTTTATATAATCGCCGCGATAACATGTTTCCGGAAATTCAATTTTCTCGCCCGATAATTCCCGGTAACGCATCAGGACAGATTTACCTAAATTATTCATCTGATTGCCGGCATCGTTGATGTAATATTCTTTGGAAATCCGGTACCCGGCCGTTGTCAGCAAATTAGTAATTACGTCGCCGACAACCGCGCCGCGGGCATGGCCGATATGCAGTGGCCCGGTGGGATTTGCGCTGACAAATTCCACCTGCACTTTTTTGTTGCCGCCTATATCAAGACAGCCATATCTTTCTTTTTGTTCATCGATATTTCGGAGAGCTTGATGCCAGACACTTTCCTGAAGAAAAAAATTAATAAAACCCGGACCGGCTATTTGCGTTTTGGCAATAATATTTTCCGGATCGGATAGATTCTCCTGAATGATTTGCGCAATTTTACGCGGATTTTTTTTGGCCTGCGCCGCGAGAATCATTGCGACATTGGAAGCGTAATCCCCATGCTCCGGATTGCCGGGGGCTTCCACCTCAATATAAGGCAGGGAAAATTCGGAAAGCTGACCTTTCTCGACAGAAATATTTAAAGCGTTTCCCAGTATTTTTGTAATTTTATTTATCATAATTTAGTGCGTACCTTATAAAAAAAATGACAAGCAGCTTCAGATATCATTTGCTGCTTGTCACTGCAAGTTGAACTAATATATTTTTTAAGCTTGCTGGTCTTTTTTTACAGCGTCTTCAATTTCGCCGTCTTTGATGGACAGATCGCGTGAGTAATCCGGGCAATGGACGAATCCCTGCGTGTCCGTGGCGACACTGAACCTTTTTTGACAACTGACCCTCCAGGCGCAAATAGCGCAATATTTTTTTTCAGTACCCATAAGCAAATCCTAAATTTATTATTTTCGCTTCTATAAAAAGATATTAACTTTATGTCAAGTAATTTTGTTTTATGTTTCTTTTTTTGAAAATTTATGGCTGTACTCGATTGTCCCTCCAGTAAATTAAATTTTTAGCTCTCGTAAACACTTTACTGGGATCAGTTTCTTTATACGTATGAGCATTGCCAGAGCTATCTAAAACAGGCGAACTTGTGGAAACAAAAACATCATAGCCTCTAGTGTAGGGATTAACGGAAACAACCACTCCCGAGGGTACGCCTGTACCTATGTTTTCCGATCGGGCACCATTCGAAAATTCTCCTGCTCCGGTTATATAATCTACGACGTATAGCTTAGCAATACCATTTTGGTCGCAAGGAGTGACGGACGGTGTAAATGTTGTGAAATAGACTTTTTTATCATAGACAACGGGTGCGGCCAGCAATTTCTCTCCAGTGCCTGCAGGAAAATTAATATACCATCCGTGCTTCCCGGCTGTAATGTCGTATTTTAACGATGATGTGATATCCGTCAAATCACTGAGTTGATAAGTTGTGCTCCGATCACTATCTGTAATAGCATAAATCCTGTCTTGAGTGGTGGTGGAAACGGGATTGGTTTTATCTCCTGTGCCGAAAAATACCCAAAGATTTTGAGATGAATCAAAGGCGACGGAAGCAGAAGTGAATATGCTAAGAGTAGTGGAAGGCTTAGAGAATAACAAGCTGCCTGACCATTTGGAGCAGGAGGAAGAAGTGCATGCGCATGGTGAAGCTGTTGTATCATCACCTGCCAGGCAGAACTTAAAACGCCACATGTTGCCGCCTGTATCGCCTACATACGCCATATCCAGGAAACCGTCACTGTCGAAATCCACCGCAGCCGGACCGGCGGGAATATTATAAACCATATTCGTGTTATTGTTGTTATATGTATATCTCCACAAGATGTTCCCGTTGCTTAAATCAACCACATAAAATCCCTTTCCCCGCGTGTCAGTGGGTGCAACGCTGGCACAATTAGTTCCGGCACAACCTCCTCCGATTAAACCTACCCATTTTTCGGCATTACTGATCCTGACCCGTCCCATAGCCATTTTACTCCAGGGCTGACCAAGATAAGTGCCGTCGGTAGCGGACAGGCCGCTTGTTCCTCCTATTGTCCATTTTAGAGTGGGAACAGTTGATGTATCCGTAGTATCAAACGCATAATAACCGCAATATTTATTATAAGTGGAAGAATAGGACGAACTGAAGACGGTACTGCAGTCTGTAGCAGAGGTTAGGCAACTGCATGATGAGGATGAACTCCAGAGAGTCGAGATCCCGCCTCGCCCTTCACTAGCAACCAGATATGTGTGCCAGTCACCGTATGACTTTGCTGTCGCTCCGATAGTTCCCCCCGTCCCCATCCAGACATCCGCAGCGCTCAGCGGACCATCAACAAAATACGTATGAGTAAGTTCGGTGGGATGAGAGCTGTGAGCTATGTATTGAAGTTTGGGAAGAAAATTGGGAGGGACAAAGCTCCATAATTCTGAGCCGCCGCCGCTTCCTGCCGCTCCCGTCTTGATTGCGTGCAACTGGCCGTCATTGGCGCCGACAATGATAAGTCTCTTGCCATTGGCGGAAGTTCTCGGATGGTTTGTCATGTAAGTTGTAAAAGCTTTAGGTGAACTTGTATCATTTGCATCATAAAAGTTAGGATTGGGCGTAGGTATGGACAGCGGTGCGGCATGGAGTATATCGCCTAATTTCCAACCATAGAATTTGTAATTTGTGACCGATTCACCGCCTCTCATAAAATTTACAATTGATGTTCTGGCAGCGTCTGTTGTGACGCCAAGGATAGCATTCGTCAAATTAGCGGTTGTAAATGTTTTCAGGACGCCTGATGCGCTTGATGGATCTGTCGTGTATATATTTCTGGCACTTGCTGCCGTGGCCTGTAAAACCGCGCCCGCGTCCCAATCACTCGTTGTGGCCACTGTGCCGTCTTGATTTATAGTATATCGTTTTAGGTGACCTATCCATAAAGGATCGTTGTAAATCGGTTCAAACGAAGCTTCATAAAGATAATCTTCATCAATAGTCCGTGTCGCCTGAATGGAAGCCTGACTGAAGGAATATGTCGAATCCCGGATTGTGTTTATCGCGCTTTTGAGCGACGCCGTCAATGCAGTCGCATCACCCGCGAGAAACGCGTAACCGGAAAGAGTAAGATAACCCGGATCGTTATATGTGGCCTGAAAACCGCTGGTTAAACTGCCACAATCGGAATTTGTTATCGTGGATGAATCCGTCTGACAACTGGTAATCCCGGAGGGATAGCAGGCCGTTGCATTTGTTGTTAAATTGCAGCAGGCGGAAGTAACGGCCGGAATGTTGTTGCAGCCCAAGGGGATATTATATGCTGTTAAGTAGGATTTAGGAGAATTAGTCAATAGTGGATTGTCTGTGCCGCCATACCAGGCCATCCAGTTGAGAGTGTTTTGCAGATACGTCGGCATTTGAGAGCCAAAACCGATGACAAATACTTTATAACCGGCATCGGCTAATTGTTTTGTCGCGGCAACCACTTCCCTCCGGCGCGCATACATTTTACTCTGACATTCTTGTCCATTGCCGCTGCAGGCGTAAGTATCATCTCCATCTGTCACTAAAATAACAAATTTTTGCCGGCAGGCCTTGTAAGCATCTCCCGCTTTATGCGTATCCAGATATAATTTGGCCTCTTTTAAAGCTGAAGCCAGCGGTGTGCCGCCGGTAGCTTGCTCCCCCGCAATACAAGTGCCTGTTGTGCAACTGGTAACCGTCGAAGCGCAGCTGGTGGAATTTCCGCAATATGTTAACTGGTAAGATGTCTGATTTTGGGAAGATACACCATTGGTAATCGTGCTGATCACGTCAATAAGCGTATTACAGCCACTGGTATAATTGAGGCTGCTCTCATCACTTGAACAATTGTAATAGCGCATGTAGCCGATTCTGATGCCCAGACTTGTGGCATCGTTGGCGTCAATAGTGCCGCTGTTATCGTCATCCAGAATATTAAAGAGCGCTCTTTTGGCGATGCCCAGTTTGCTGCAATCAGTTTGACAGTCGGATTGGGACGTATCATTACAAAAACCATTAATCGCATCACATTTGTTGGTGGCGCATTGATTAGTGCAATTATTCTTGGAACTTTGACACATGCCGTTTTGGCACCAGCATACTTGTTGACAATTTGTTTTCTTGGAAGCGCAGAATCCTCCGCTGCAATTGTAAGCGCTGCAGTCGGTAACGCATTTGCTGTGAGAAGTGCCACTGCAGAAACCACCCGAACAACCGCTGCCTGTGCAGTTGGATGTATCAGCTTTGCACGTTGCATCATGAGCATACTTATAAGTGCCGCTGGTGCTGACACAATAACCGGCTGTGGTGTTGGCTGTACAGTTTGCATCAGCTCCATAAATACGGGTCGAGTCGGGAGAACCGACACAGTTCACAAGATCCGGAATGCAGGCGGAATCATGGCTATAAACAAAATTTGGATCCTGTGGATTAGCGCACGCTGTCGTATTGCCGACACACGATGTATCAGCCCCATAGGGATAAGCAGTACCCGCAGGATTATTGGCCATGCTGCCGGATAAATCCAGAAGAATAAGAGCATCGGGCAGTGTGTTGGAAAAAGTCGCCTGTTCATCACCCGCCGGCGCATCGTCAGCCCAAACATCCACTGATAAAAAAACCGCAATAATTATATTTATAATTACGGCAACGGCCAATAAGTTTTTTTTGTTCAACATATGTTTTCCTCCATAATTAAAAAAAACGGTTAATTCTTATCTTGACACCAGACCGGCTCATCCTCCACCTGCTCCTGCGTTTCCATAACCAGTACCACCCTGACTCGCTGGAGGCACTATCCCGACAGCGATACTGGCCGATGAACCGGAAACGGAATCATTACCGGTGACAACAGTTTCATAAACGGCGCTATTAAATGATGATGCCAGATCATAGCCAATCGCAACTGCTGAACCACTTAATAGTGTAGTTGTGGCGCTGTAAGTAATCGAAGGATCGTTTGTGGGATCAATTTGTATTCCCGCATAAGGAGTAGTAACCAAAGCATCTAAAGTGAGCGCCGATGCGTATATTGCTTCTGCGCCGGCTTCTGCCGCCGACAGGGCCTTCCGTTCCCCAACCAACCGGGAGCTTATTCGAATATCCTGTGTTGACGTGGTTAAGACGAAAAAGCTTACCGCCAACATAATCATCACGGCCATGATTGCGGCAATCAGAACAAAACCGTTTTCCGACTTTTGTCGATAATCAAATATTTTAAAAGGTGAATCCATGATTCCTCACCACCACACTTGTGGAATAAACCATTCTTTTGGGCTTTTTTGAATTAAGATCAATGTCGGCAGTATCGGCGACAATTGTTATTAAAATTCTTCGTATCGCCGGTATTCCGTTTACGGTGCTGGGGTTATTACTTACAGTAGCGGTAATTTCATTATTAGCGCTATCAAAATAACGGAATAAATTAACCCCCACCGCCGGATCCGCATTGCGGACATTCGAATACGTATACGTAGCGGTGCCGCCCAGGATAACCGAATTACCGGCACAACCGACGTTTCGGGTAAGAGTACTGTTTCCATCATAAGAATACATGATATATTCATTTGTACCTATTTGAGGCCCGATAACGCCATCTCCATTTAAATCCATCGCGACAAGAATCGTATTGGTAGTGGCAACTTGAATACCTTTATAGATCTTCTGGGGACCTCCTCCCCATCCCGCCATTGTCGCGCAGGCAGGTATCGTAAGCCAAGTATTCATATTAGTTGGCGGAGGAAGATAAGAGGCCATGCGGATTTCCATGGCCATCAAGTCCAGAACCGTTCGTGTATCCTGTTGAGTTACAATTTTAAGATCTATGTTAGCCGAACTTTTCTGAACCAGCGACATATATCCATAAACCGCGACCATGATGATTAACCCCACAGTCATCGCTACAAAGACTTCTATAAGTGTAAAACCGTTTTTTCTCATTTTAATCACTGCTCATGTACTTATACGCGAGGCTATCATACTGCTTTTAATGCCGGTTGTATTGCCCTTCCAGGTAACCTTCACATTAACAAGCCAGGATTTAGTACCAGCCGCAACACTTATGTTTGTTATAACTGTGAAAGAGGCGTCTCCTGACCCGGAAATTCCTGATGTTGTTCCGTTGGAACTTGCATAAACTGTTTTAGTGATAGTCCCCGGCGTAATAGGGCTGGTAATGTCGTCGGAATTCATTATTACATTCTCCTGTAATTCCAGTTCCGATTGCATTATGCCTTCCGCCCTGCCCATATAATCAGAGCGGGACATCACATTGATTGCACGGTCCTGCATGGGCATAAGGGCGACAATGGCGATTGCCGTTAAGCAAACCGCAATCACGGTCTCCACCATAGTTATGCCCTTATTGGTATTTATATAGGAGACTATATTGAACATTTACCCTCCCCATTAAATTAGTAGTGATCGTTGCCTTTGATGATATTTTTGTGTGTTGTAGCGTTACAATACAACCATTATTATTATTACAATTACTCGCAGTTCCCCGTGGATTACACATAATATAGGTACCTGTATCAAAACTGGGTGTACCGTAAATCACAATATTAGCATTGCCCGCGCCTATGGTTTTTGTTGTTAAGGCAACATAATTACCCGTTCTTGCCCCATTTACCACTGTCTCCTGCTGAATAGTATAGGTGTTTGCCGCAGCATTAAAATTAATTCGATAGCCTCTATTTTCGGAAATAGCCCGCTGCTTATAGTAAGAAATATCCGATGATATATCCCGCGCCGCTTCTTTCAGATTAGTATTTTGACGGTACGCATTAAAATTCGGAGCGGCAAGTTTCAAAACGATTCCTATTATCGCCAGGACGACTATCAATTCGATTAAGGTGATGCCTCTGGATGATTTAATTTTCACTGCCTGCTCCTCTTACTCTTTACTCTTATCCAAATCATATTAGGCAATTCATGTGCCAACAAAATTGGGAAAAAATCAATATCCTATAACCAATAAACGCATAAATGAATCCCCCCAGAAAAGATAAGCAACCGCGGCGGCGGACAAAAATGGTCCGAAAGGAACCGCGTATTTCATATCCTTTTTTTTAATAATCATCGCCGTAATGCCAACTATTGCCCCGGAAAAAGAACTAAATAAAAGAATAAACATCAATGATTTCCAGCCCAGAAACCCGCCGATCATGGCCAGAAGTTTTACATCGCCATAACCCATTCCTTCTTCCTTGCGAATGTATTCATAAGCAACAGCAATGATCCAAAGAATTCCGCCGCCGATTAATAAACCCAGCAGGGCCTCTAACCAGGGAATCTTTATTAAAAAAATTGCTGTCAGGAAAAATATGGGTATTCCCGGCAAGGTGATAATATCAGGAATAATTTGATGATCCAGATCAATAAATGTAATAACAATTAAAATAACGGTAAAAATGAAAAATATCAGGAATTTCAACGTAAGGCCAAATTGTAAAAATAGTAATAATGACAAAATGGCTGTAATTAATTCCACCAGAGGATAACGCCAGGAAATCTTTCCGCCGCAATCCCGGCATTTGCCGCGCAGAATAATGAAGCTGATTAAGGGAATGTTGTCGCGGTAACGAATGGGATGATGACAACAAGGACATTGTGAAGAAGGCTTCACAATCGATGTTTCCGCCGGCAGACGAAAAATACAAACGTTCAAAAAACTGCCGATGGCAGCGCCTAAAATGAAAGCGAAACAGTTCATTAAAAAAAGCATGACTTTATTTCCAGTCTATCTTTTTTAAATTTATTATTTTGGTATTATAGCAGGATTGCTGGACGACTTTGAAGTTGCCCGGCAGTTCTGCCACCTTATCCCGCTTCGAAGACTTAGGCCAGTAACTTTGCGTCCCACCTTTTCAGGCGGTTTGCCCTTCTCAAGCTTTGATTTACATTATAGATTAAATATAATAAAAGTCAAGAAATATTGTAAATATTATAATTATAAAATACATCAGATTTTACAAGTTTATCCGTCTTTTCTTCCCCAATCATATTGTATCTCACCGCCGTGCGCAGGCAGTCGATATTCATCCGGCTCATTATAATTATAAACTTCCGTCGGCGCATTGATAACTATAGATTCTTCTTCAGAAATACATTTAAATCCATGATAAACAAAAGAAGGGATATGCACGAGAACTGGATTATGAACTCCCGCAAATATTTCGCTAATTTCGCCAAAAGTAGCTGAATCTTTACGGCTGTCATAAAGAACTATCTTCATCATTCCCTTAATCACGGCCATATTATCTGCCTGCTTTTTGTGATAGTGCCAACCCTTGACGACTCCCGGATAAGCCGTGGTTATATATACCTGACCGAACTTTTGAAAAAAGTTATCATCAGCGCGCATGATTTCCATCAACCGGCCGCGCTCATCGGGAATGACTTTCAGTTTTTTTACTATTACGCCATTAATCATATCTTATTCGCTCCTGTTTTCGCCACCATATTTCCGGCGGATTGCAAGGATTCAAAAGTTCCGGCGTCCGACCACCAGCCGCCCAGGACATCCCATTGCATCTTACCTTCTCTAATGTAAAAATTATTCACATCGGTAATCTCCAGCTCGCCGCGCTGTGAAGGCTGCAATGACCGGATAAATTCAAAAACCCGGTAATCATACATATAAATTCCTATCACGGCATAGTTGGAAGCAGGATTGGCCGGTTTTTCTTCCACGCGAATAATTTTTTTCCCTTCAAAAACAGGCACGCCGAATCTTTGCGGATCCGGCACTTCCTTCAATAAAATGCGGGCGCCTTCTTTTTGCTTACGGAATGCGACCGCCGCCGCTCTGATATTGCCTTCAATAATATTATCTCCTAAAACTACGGCAATCTTGTCCCTGTCGGCAAAATGTTCGGCAAGACTCAAAGCCGCGGCAATGCCGCCTTCTCCCTGCTGGTAAGTATAATTGATGTGCTTAAGACCAAAGTCTTTGCCGTTTTCCAGCAAACGTAAAAAGTCGCCGGCATTATTACCGCCGGTGACAATTAATATTTCTTCAATTCCGGCATTGACCAGAATTCTGATGGGATAATAAATCATCGGCTCGTTAAAAACCGGCAACAAATGTTTGTTGGTCACTTTGGTCAGGGGATAAAGCCGGCTACCCAATCCACCGGCAAGAACAACTCCTTTCATAATAGCTCCTCAAGTCGTATTTAATTTTAAAACTTAAAATTTGTTTTTCTTATCATATATGGAGGATTAACGACAATAAATTTCTTTGCATCTTAAAAGGTAATAAGGTAATTATTTACATTATGAATAATGTGAATGATGAAGATTATATGAAACTGGCTATTGCACTTGCCCGGAAGGGACATGGTTATGTCAGCCCCAATCCCCTGGTCGGCGCCGTCATCGTTAAAAACGGCCGGATCATCGGACGTGGTTGCCATCAGCGTTTCGGCGGAAATCACGCCGAAATCAACACGCTGAAAAACGCCGCTGAAAATGTCGCCGGCTCTACCCTCTATGTCACTTTAGAACCATGTTGCCATGAAGGGAAAACGCCTCCCTGCATAGACAGCATCATCAAACATAAAATTGCCCGCGTTGTTATAGGCACGATTGATTCCAATCCCCTTGTATCCTGCAGGAGCATTAACTATCTGCAAAGTTGCGGCATAGAGGTTAAAACAGGCGTTCTGGAAAAAGACTGCCGCCAACTCAATGAAGTGTTTTTCCATTTTATGGAAACCGGTTTGCCTTTTGTCACCATAAAGTACGCGCAGACATTGGATGGCCGCATAGCGACAGCAACGGGAGAATCTCAATGGATAAGCTCGGAGGCTTCCTTAAAATTTACTCATCAGCTCAGAGCGGCACACGATGCTATATTGGTCGGCGCGGGAACTGTGATTAAAGATAATCCCGAACTCACGGTGCGTCTTGTCCGTGGCCGCAATCCCCTGCGCGTTATAGTTGACTCCGCATTAAATATTTCGGCAAAGTCCAAAGTATTGCAAAACTTATCCATAAACGAAACGATTATAGCTACAATCAAAAAAGCCGGCAATCCGCAATTTCAAAGGTTTTCCAATCTAGGGGCAGAAATAATCACTGTGGATGCCGACAAACAAGGAAATGTTGACTTGAAAAAACTTCTATCAATGCTGGCCAAAAGAAATATTTCATCGGTCTTAATTGAAGGCGGCTCCCAAATCATCACTTCCACATTGAAGAATAACTTGGCCAACCGCCTGGTGACAATCATCGCGCCGAAGATTATAGGCAGCGGAATAGAAGCTGTAGGCGATCTCAATATCAGAAAACTGAGAGCGGCAAAAAAATTGTCTATTCAGAAGGTGTTGAGGTGCGGGGATGATATTATCATCGACAGCCGTTTAAATTATCAATCAGATTTTGCGCGGCCTTGATTCCATCCAGCGCTGAGCTGATAATCCCACCGGCATATCCGGCGCCTTCGCCGCAAGGATAAATGCCGCCGATACTTTCACTTTGACCGTCGCTGCGGCGGCAAATGTGCAAAGGCGATGAAGTTCTCGTCTCCACTCCTATCAAATGGGCATCTTCAGTAATAAATCCGGGCATCTTTTTATTGAATTCCCTGAGGCCGCGCCTTAAAGAATCGGTTACAAATTCCGGCAATACCTCCTGAAGCGCTGCAGTTTTTGCGCCGGGGAGAAAACTTGTCCGCCCGATAATACCGGCAGGTTTTCCCTGCAAAAAATCAATCATCTTCTGCGCCGGAGCCTGATAATTACTTCCTCCGGAAAGAAAAGCTTTTCTTTCCCATAATTGACGAAAATGAAGACCTCTGAGGGGCTGGCCATGAGACGCAAAGTCATCTATACGGACATTAACCACTATGGCGCTGTTGGCAAATTCACCGGAGCGTTTGGCATTGCTCATGCCGTTGGTTATAACAAAACCGGCAAACGCGGCACAGCCTATAACTGAGCCGCCCGGACACATACAAAAAGTATATACGGAACGATCTAAATCGGGAAGCGAAGCCGTTACGAAATATTCCGCGGGCGGCAATTGCGGATGATTATGCCACTTGCCGTACTGAATGGAATTAATTAACTCCTGCGGATGCTCCACACGCAACCCCATGGCAAATGGTTTTGCCTCAATTTTAATGCCGCGCTCAAAAAGTTTCCAATAAGTATCATCGGCGCTCTGGCCAATGGCCAAAACAACATGATTAGTTTTAATCTCTTCTTTTTCATTAAGGATTAATGCACTGATAGTCTCTTGCGAAATTACAAAATCCGTCACATGTGCTGAAAATCTAATTGCGCAACCCATCGCGATGAGTTTTTTTCGTAAGTTAACGATTACTTCCCGGAGGCGGTCCGTGCCGATGTGCGGTTTGGCATCAGTAAGAATTGTTTGAGGCGCACCCATTTCCACTAAAATCTTCTTTACCCAGGAGGAATAAGGATTCTTTGTCCGGCTGGTCAGCTTACCATCGGAAAATGTTCCCGCGCCTCCTTCGCCAAAAAGAACATTGCTTTGAGGATTAAGAATACCTTTCCCCCAAAATTCCTGCACATCTTTTGTTCTTTTTTCTATAGGTGTGCCTCTTTCCAGCAGTAATAAGGGTATGCCTCTCCCGGCAAGAACATAAGCGGCAAAAAGACCGGCCGGGCCGCTGCCGATAACTACGACGGGAAGCTTCGGTGGACAAACTGATAAAAGCAGTGGAATCTCCGATTTATCTTTATCTTCCGATAATTGCATACCTTCGTTGAATTCAACAGGTAACTTCGTGTCTTCAGGAACGCTGATACTAAGGGCATAAACAAAATGAGGCGGCTTATGGCGACGGGCATCTATTGCTTTTCTAATAACTTCTATGGCGGCAATATCATCAATGGATATATCCAGAACCGCCGCAACTTTTGTTGCCAGCAATTCCTCGCCTTCACCTAAGGCTAATTTGATTCCGCTGAGACTTAAAACTTTCATCATTTCTCCATTGCAAAATGTCAGCAAATATTATAACTCAAATGCAACAGGTTTAACGGGTATTTTATAATGTCGTGGTACGTTGTACATACAATAAGCCGCCATGAATACAAGGCAAATTCCGGTCTTGTCCAAAAGAAATTAACGACCTTTTTACCCGAGATAGAAGTATGGAGCAAGCGAAAAGACAGGAAGAAGAAAATCCTTACCCCCCTTTTCCCCGGATACCTTTTTGCCGAAGCCCTTTCTTTAGACAATGAAATAAAGTTGGCCATTTTAAAAACCGCCGGAGTTGTGCGTATTTTAGGAAAAAAAGAGAATTCTGAACCCATACCGGTACCGGACAGCAAAATTGATGCTATTCGACGCTTTGTAAATACAAAAACGAAAATTTTTACCATGCAATTTCCCCAAGATGGTGAACCGGCGCGCATAATTGACGGACCCTTTGCCGGAATAGAGGGGACTGTTGTAAGAAGCAATGTAGAAAAAGAGCTTTTTGTTGTTTCTGTAGACCTTTTGCAAAGATCGGTGGCTATTAAGTTAAAAGGGTTTCAAATTAGTAAACTTTGATAATGAGACTCGCTGAAAGCGAACGAAGTGAAGTTTGAAGCGTAAGTCGAATTATCCCGAAAGCGAAGAGATCGTGACGTTCGCTGAAAGCGAATAGAATGAAACTCGAAACGCAAGAGGAACAATCCCGCCAACGTAGTTGGCAGGGACGCGGGATTGGGGTTTCTCGTGATCTTAAAAAACTTGACTTTCTAACAATTATACGCAAGATAGCGTGCACTAATTAAAATTTATTTTCGGGGATTAATTTTGAAGGGATATATTAAGATCAACAAAGAAATTTGCAAAGAATGCCTCTTCTGTATTCATTTTTGCCCTAAAGATCACATTATTCCCTCAAAAGAATACAACTCCCGCGGCTACCATCCTGTTTGTGCAAATGAAGAAAAGGAATGCACCGGTTGCGCTCTGTGCGCAACGATGTGTCCGGAGGTGGCTATCGAGGTTTATCGTGAATAAAGTATTGATGTCTGGAAATAATATCATTGCTGAGGCGGCAATCAGAGCCGGATGCCGCTTTTATGCCGGTTATCCGATTACGCCTCAGAATGAACTGACAGAGTATATGGCGGAGCACATGCGCAATGCCGAAGGAGGAGTTTTCATTCAGTCGGAAAGCGAAATAGCCGCTATTCACATGATTACCGGCGCGAGCGCTGCGGGTGCCAGAGTTATGACTTCATCTTCCAGTCCCGGCATTTCCTTAAAACAGGAGGGGATTTCATCGATGGCCGCCTGTGAACTTCCCGGCATCATTGTCAATATCATGCGCGGCGGCCCCGGTCTCGGGAATATTCGTCCCGCACAGGGAGATTATTTTCAGGCGACCCGCGGCGGTGGGCATGGCGACTACCGCACGATTGTTTACGCCCCCGCAACCTGCCAGGAGCTGGCCGATCTGACCATGGACGCTTTTGACCTCGCTGATAAGTATCGCACTCCGGTGATGATTCTGGCCGACGGCATGATGGGACAAATGATGGAGCCGGTGATCTTTAAAAAACCAAAACCTCGTCAGTACAGCAAAAAATTCATCATGTACGGTGCAGGTAATGGCAAAAGCAAAATTATCCGCGGTCTCATTCTTGATCCGATTGACATGGAAGAACACAATTGGAAATTAGCGCGTAAATATCAAGTTATTACTAACAATGAAACCCTCCATGAAGAGTATAAAACAGAAGATGCGCAACTTGTCATTATTGCTTACGGTACGGCGGCCCGCATCGCTAAAGGCGCTATCAAACGCCTGCGTGGTAATGGTA
>Ga0209777_10002277_pt1 | contig 25698 bp, 21 predicted proteins | sample FrelakmetHBP12HB_FD_187147 | JGI IMG/M metagenome (GOLD analysis project Ga0209777, IMG submission 187147) | Freshwater lake sediment microbial communities from the University of Notre Dame, USA, for methane emissions studies -HBP12 HB (SPAdes)... | ecosystem: Environmental > Aquatic >... | reverse complement strand
CGGCATTTGGCATCTGGGGGGGCATCGCCGCCATGGGAGCTGCTGTCGGCCCCCTCTACGGAGGAGCTCTCACGTCCTTTGCCACCTGGCGATTGATCTTTGCGTTCGAACTGCTTGGGGTCCTCGCCGTAATCGTGCTGAGATCGTACCTGCGTGAATCCAAGCCACATCTAGCGTGGCGCGACATAGATCTCGGAGGCGTCGTGCTATCAGTTACTGCGCTTTTCTGTCTCGTGTTCGGCATTTTGCTCCTCGGCTCTCCGCAGTACTGGCAATTGGTTCCGTTGTTCATAGTCGTCGGCCTCATCATTTTCGCCGCATTCATCCTTTGGCAGAGGCGGCGTATTAACCACAACGCGGAGCCGTTACTCGATATCTCAGTGCTTAAAAACAGGCTCTATATTTTGGGTAATGCGGCGTCAGCGATCCAGCAAGTCGCCTTCGCCGGTGTGCTTTTTATCTTACCTGTATTCCTATTGCAAGTCACGCGCGTGAGCGCTTTTATGACCGGCGTCGCATTGCTCCCCATGTCGGTCGCAATTTTCGTGCTATCGCTCACAGGAGGCAGACTCTCATCCACTGTATCGCCTAAGGTCGTCACCCTCATCGGATTTCTGATTTCCGCTGCAGGTGCCTACCTCTTGCGCGACGTCTTCAGCCAGAGCACTCAGATTGTTGACATCATCCCCGGCACGGTAATATTCGGCCTCGGAGTAGGGTTGTTGCTGTCACAGTTGACCAATCTCACTATGTCAGCGGTGCGGAAAGACCAAGAGATCGATGCCTCAGGATTTCTCAACACAGCAAAGAACTTGGGCTACTCCGTAGGCACAGCGCTCATCGGCGTTATACTCCTCGTGGGGATCTTCAACGGGCTCGTGGCAGGGATCAGCACCTCGACGCTAGTGAGTAACACAACGACTCAAGAGCAGATACAACAGAATCTGTACGCGTACGCCCAACATATGCAGACAAGCACGCCGCCCAATATCCCTCAGAGTCTCATTCCGGAAGTGCAGCGCGTCGTCGACAGCACGATCAGCTCGGCAATGCACCTCACGTTCGTCTCACTTAGTCTCATATTGCTCCTTGGCTTTGTAATAACCCTCTTCCTGCCTAGGTCGGCGAAATAGGGCTTGAAGCACTTGCCGATGCACATGTTAGGCGACGTCTCAGCTGCTGAAACGTAGAATCATTCACAACATAAATCGAGGAGACGCTTCTTAGTTTTTAGTAAAAACCGTGCAATTCGGGTTTAAACTTCTGCCTCTAATGGGTTTCACCTAGTTATTATAAATCACAATTTACATCGTAGGAATGCTTGTATGGATTGGGTTCGATGCAAATTGTATGAATCCACGAAACATAAGTGACGGGAACGATTGCGGTTTTGAGTATCTGGGGTAAAATCCGGTCTCCATCAACTCCAAGGGGCCCTTCTGCATTACTAACCAGAACATTGCTTGGATATTGTAGTTGATGATAATCAAATTCGGCCAGATTCGAGCATAATACATTTACCGGAATTGTGTCAAGCGTTTTTCTGAGACGGGTATAATGTTCTTCGCTGGCAAAATTATATTGACCCACGTGCCAGTAAAATTTCCCCGTTTCCAACCCATGTTCTCCATAGATTACCTTATCTTTTGGTTGCATTACCTGCAAATGCTTTACAAAATCATCTAAGGTCACGCATTCTTTAATGAGCCGCAATATGTCATTGGAGAAGGCGATAGTATCGGAGTCAGTATCCACAAGATACAACGCTTTTGTTAAGGGCCCGACTGCATGTAAAAATGCCATCCCACCAACAACCGATACAGTTTCGTGTGCGGTGGAACTTCGTCGGCAATGCTCCAATTGATGAAGATAGTACCGACTCGCTCTGGCTCCATAGTAAATCATTCGATAACCTCCACGTCGAATTCGTTACATAAACAATATTCGCCATCTTCTCTTTTTTCTTCCAGCATACAGTTCACGCATTTGTTTTGTTCATATCCCTCTTCACACACTCGGATTCCATGGACAAAAATTCCTCTTTCGCTCAAACATTGGTTCTAATACCCTATCGTTATTCTTTTCTGGCCCGAGTATGGATAGTAATAATCAAATACTTTTGTCCCTACTTTGAACCCGGCTTTGGCTCGGGCATCTACGGGCTAAATCACCACAAGCGCTGGTAGTACTAACAAAGAGGACGCCTGCTATGGATAGGGATTGTGTCGGGGGATTATCCAACGGGTATACGGAGAAGATTTCCAAAAGGAGGAATTCGACTAAGGTATGGAATTGATCAGCGTAATAGTCCCTGTTTATAATGATGAACCATATCTGTGCAGATGTGTGGACAGTATTATTGCACAGAGTTGCCAAAACATTGAAATCATTCTGGTAGATGATGGTTCAACGGATCAATGCGGTGAAATCTGCGATCGCTATGCCGCAATGGATAGCCGTATATCAGCGATACATAAACGGCACGGCGGCCCTGGATCCGCGCGGAATGCCGCTTTTAGGCAGGCAAAAGGCGAATACATCGGATTTGTTGACGCGGACGACTATGTTGCTCCGACAATGTACGAAAGTCTGTATCTAGCGGCCGTCAAAAATAACGCGGACATCGTACAGACCGGAATAATACGAATAAGACCGGATGGCGTAATCATCAATCCGATTGAATCCACTTATTCAATCTTTTTCACGCCGAGCGAATGTTTATTCGCTTATTTGTGTCAAAGGAAGGTATCCGACACCCTCGTAAACAAACTATGCCGCAGACGCGTTCTGGAATCGCTGCCTTTTGTTGAAGAGTATCTTTATGAAGACGTTATAGACGTATTGCATTTGCTGTTGAAGTGCCAAAAGTTCGTTGCTTTAGAAAGCGCGGATTATTTCAACTTACTAAAACCAAACAGCGTCACGAGGGGATCTGCCGGTCGATGGCATCTTGAAAGCATGCTGCACGTGCCCGAGATGGTACGTGAGTGTATACTGACGAACGTCCCCCAATATCGTGATGAGGTACACCGAAGCTTCTGTGTATTTTCGGTATATGGCTACCGCCGGTTGAAAAGAGTGTATGGCTTGCTCCCAAATGAAAAAAGCAAGTACAGGAAAGAGTTTATCGACCGGTTCAAAAGATACTATAAACCACTGCGGAAAACTCATGCATATGAAAGCATGACATTTAAAGAGAAAACGGCTTTCGCGTTATTTAGGATCCATCCTGAACTCTGTTGTTATGTTTACAAAATATTCAGACTGTGGTATTATTTGAAGCCACAAAGAAGGGCGGATACAGATTGGAATGCCAAATCGGAATACTGACTTTCCATAGCATGCGTGATATTGGGGCCTTGCTGCAATCCTATGGGTTGCGCACGTACCTGAAATCGCGGTATAACGACGTCGATTTCATCAACTATTCTCCCAAAAAACTGACCAAACGATATGAGTTGTTCCCGTATTATCCGTATAAGAGAACACTCAGGGAAGCGGCCGGCGCGTTTATTACGTTTATCGATAATCTTCTTCATTTATGTAGTTTTTTAAGGTACAGAAATGAGACAAACCGGTTCATCTGCCTAGATTTAGGAGTGACCGAAAGAAAAATACGGAAATACGCTGATATCGGCAAAGCCGGCTGCGACTGTTACATAATGGGTAGCGATCAGATCTGGAATCCCGATATTACTTTTGGTCTGGATCTCGCGTTTTTTGGCGAATTTCCAAAAAGTGCCGATGCAAAATGTATCGCGTATGCCGCCAGCCTAGGCAGGGCGGCCTTGCAGGACAAATATGTGCCCGAATTTCAAAAATATGTTGAAAATTTTAACGCCGTTTCTTTGCGCGAGGATTCCGCGATTCCCTTTGTGAAGGAACATGCGCACTGCCCGGTAGCGGGGGCCTGTGATCCGGTCTTTTTGATCGGAAAAGATCAATGGGATTCGATTGCTGTTACCGCACCGGAATTATCGGAACATAAATATTTGTTGATATATGACACGGAAAACAACGCGGGCATGAAGGAATTTGCCGATCGTATAGCGAAGGAAAAAAACCTTTCGGTTTTTGAACTAAAAAGAAGTTTTAATTTTCATGGATCTCACAAGTGCGTTTTTCCGGGCCCTCGTGAATTCTTGGGGCTTATTCAAAATGCGGAATTGGTGATAACCAACTCGTTCCACGGGATGGCTTTTTCCGCGTTATTTCATATCCCTTTTGTTGTCTCTCCCCATAGTACGCTGGGAGTCAGACTAACTGATCTACTGCGGCGATTAGAATTAGCCGACCATCTTGCGACAGACCGCGCCGGAGCTGCCATTGCCGATGCCCGGTTCGATTGGGACAAAACAGACAAACTGATCGAAGCGTATCGGCAGAAATCCGCCGCTTTTTTGAAAGATTGTCTTGACACGGCAAGACAAGCGAAATAAACCCGGTATCTTCATCCATATCTTATTGATTTTTCATATCTTGTAACCTGATGCCTCACTTAGTGGGGGCTGTTGCCAAGATCCTAACGACGCCTTAAAGCAAGACAAAACCCTTGCTGGGAAGAGGTACGAAATCCTTCAGAAACCTACGGCAAGAACATTTTGGGGCAGTAAACTCGTGTTGTTGTGTTGCGACATCTCCAGCAGATTTTCACTATATCAGGATCTTGATTAGATCGGATATCTGCCAGCACATTTGATCGCCATCTCTTCTCGAGCGCTACTTACGTTTATGAACGAGCTCTGACTGCGGCCACTGGACATCGACTCCTCGCTGCTCCAACAGCTTGTGTGTGCTTCCCAGCCAGGCCAAGCCCACAAGGGTCTCCAAGTCCACGCTATGTGCATGCAACGCCACCTTAGCTTCAACGGCCTTCGCGCGTGATGTTAGCTCACTTCCAAACGCTGTGTCATTGATTATCGCGTTCTCCCACGCCTTTTCGCTATACGCTCGCCCCAAATCGTGAGGCTTGACATCGAAGTTGTGTTTCGATAAACCGAGCTCGCGTGCATACTTGTATACATAACGTTTGGCAAAGAGGATATCCCTCCAGCTTAGCCCATTGCTTCGGAATAGATGCACCATGTTTGCCTTCGAATAAGGTAGTGCAGTTTGAACGCCATTTAGCTCACCTGAGCAGAATAGGGCTTTGGTATCACCGCCCCTACAGTAACTTCCAAGTATTTCATCATACAGCGTCCTATAAGCCTCCTTTGCACGTATCGCGTCTTCAATCCAAACCATTTTGCCTGCCGTCGTGGCGAATTCATCACATTCCGCGCTCAGCGCAAAATGAATGTCTGAATTGGATAAGAACTGCGAGAGCTGTTCGAGAGTCTGGGGGGGCTGAGCGTCTATTCCCAGTGCACATTTAGCGTATCGACGTATCAGATAATCGACCATCTTTTTCACAAGACGATAACGCTCGTGATTCTTCACGCCGTTTTGCATCCGCAAATAAGGTTCAGAAATCAAAAAACGAGAGACGAAAGCTCGCCTGTCAGCGGCACCGAGATTGTACAAACTGTCGCAGTTTAGGCCTGACCACGCTCTTACGTGACCATTGTGTAGCTTTTCGAAAGCCAGCAGAAACGGGATACTGAGCTGTGCCCCAAATGGCATGCAAGCAGCAAGCGCCAACAAGGGGCCAATCTCTTCGTTATAATAATCCACCTCAACTATATCGCGCTGCACCTTGAGCGTGCTTGCGATCCTTCGTGATCGAACAATGTCGGCTTCATAATAGTCGAACGGGGGCTCACTTCTTATCGTCAGCGCGCTAACATCAGTAATTAGTTGTAAGGCAGCGAGTAATAGCGACGAATCGACGCCACCACTTAAAAGAACGACATCTTTCATCGCAGGATCGCTGTCCACGATCGACCGCAGCGTGGATCGAAAAGCGCGCTTAAAGAGTTGATAATCAACCCTTTCTCCTCGAAAGTCATCCAAGCAGGGCTTAATTGATACGTTTCCGTTCAGATCAAGAAATAGAGTTGTTCCGGGCGGGAGCCTATGAATGCCCTTGAAGTAAGTCTGTCCGGCTCGGCAATATCTGTGCGTGACGAAATAGTTTAGCTCATCCTTCTGATAATTAAGAGTATCCATCGCTGTTGCTATGTTAAAAAAGTTATCTGACAGTAGTAGCTCCTCTTCAACAGCTCCGAAATAGAGCTCTGCTGCTCCACTTAAATCGCCAACGGCAAACTCGAAATGATCCTCGAAAGTTGAGACTCCTAGACAAGTTCCCGAAAGCCTAGTTGCGAGATTCGGAAGCTGCGCTATTATACTATCGAGAGAGAGACTAGTATTGACCGTGTAGTCGTCCTCAACTACTCCATCAATTGTACCAGAGAAAAGAAATTCACGACCATCTGCTGTCTTCTTATGGTCAAAGCCTGTCGCAGCGACTAACGAGAGATCGTTCCGGTTAATTTCCGCATACACGAAGATCACAGCCAACAAAGGAGGGGAAAGGGGGACTCTGCACGAGACTGCTAGTGTTCGATGCGTTTTTAAGGTTTCCGATTACCGTTCGATTATGATAATCGCAGGGTCCCGGTGCTTCTGTAACAACGACTCAAGTCGAGTCCGAGACCAAAAACCGAGAACTCTGTGTCGAATTATGGGGCGGTCGTTCTATACATATGACGATTGAACTAGCACGTAGCAAAAACCCAAGATGATGACGCCGCATCGAGAGATGCGAGCCTGCATGAAAAGCGGTATATGTGATAGGTAGGAGGAGAATATGAGCGATCGCTCATGCATCAAACCGCTCTTCTAATAGCAGTTCGTTTGATCAATAATTACGGATAGGACGAAGAAACATTGAGGGACAAAACGGAATGTTGCGGCTGCGGTGCCTGCTTTAACGCATGTCCGGTAGGCTGCATAAAAATGTTGCAGGATGAGGAAGGCTTTCTATATCCATTCGCAGAGCAAAACAAATGCACCAAATGTGGCCTTTGCGAGCAGGTATGTCCAATAAGAACACCGCTGCATAAAGAAGATGGCCAAATGCGTTGCCTCGGAGTAAAGGTTAGGGAAGAACGCGTGCGCGGACAAAGCACTTCCGGCGGCCTATTCACACTGCTTTCCGATTATCTTATTTCAGACAAAGGCGGAGTTGTCTACGGCGCGGCCTTTAACTACCACGATCTTATGCACATCGAGGCGGCTGACAAAAAAGTGCGGGACAGTATGCGAGACTCCAAATATATTCAAAGTGATTTGAAAGATATCTTTCATCAAGTAAAAGCCCGCCTCGAAGACGGGTACTCTGTCTTGTTCACCGGCACGCCTTGTCAGGTGCACGGCCTCCGGTTGTTTTTAGGCCGGGATTATGAGCGTCTTTTGTGTGTGGATAACGTTTGCAACGGCGTTCCGAGTCCCGGTGTCTGGCACAGTTATTTCACATGTCTTCAAACGGAAGGAATCATAACGGAGTTCAAGTTCCGTGACAAAAGAAGCGGCTGGCATAAAAGCATGGTTTCCTATCGGCAGAACGGCAAATCGCATTATGAGGCTCACGATGAAAATTTATTCACCTCGTTGTATTTCAAAGGGCTGATTACGCGGCCGTGCTGTGCGAAATGCCACTATTCTGGGTTTGACCGGCCGGGGGATATCACAATGGGTGATTTTTGGGGGATCGAGAAGGTCAATCCCGATTTTGACGACGGCAGAGGCGTCTCTCTCTGCATATTGCACAACCAGAAGGCGCGAGACATTTTTGAGTGCGTGAAGAATCAATGTGACTATTTGGAGTGTTCTAGAGAGGACGCGCTCCAGCCGCGTCTGGAAACGCCGCCGCCGCAGTCGCCTAATAGGGAGGAATTTTTTAAAAATTATAAGAAAGGCGGGGGGCAATATATCGCGCATCTCATGCGGTCTGGAAAGAGGGGATGGTATTTCCGGCGGGTTTACAGGAGATTAAAAACCGCCCATTAACGCCGTTTTATTCATCAAAAGGAACGTGTGCTTCAATGATACGCCCTTTGGTAAGCATTATCACTCCGTGTTACAACGTGCAGGAGTATGTCGAAAACTATCTCTTGTCCATTCTAAATCAAACCTACCCGAATTTGGAGTTGATTCTGGTAGATGATGGCTCTACGGACAAAACTGCGGAAACGATCGCATCATTCAGGGAAAAATTTGCGGCCCGTAGCGTCGCCTTCAAGTATCTTTATCAGGCACACACCAATCAGGCCGAAGCGCTCAACAAAGGGTTGAATGTATTCAAAGGTGACTATTTGATCTGGCCCGATTCGGACGACGTGCTGGAGCCGCTCTCCATTGAAAAGCGTGTGGATTTTCTGGAAAAGCACAGTGAGTTCGGTTTTGTTCGTTCCAACTACTACCTCATAGATCTAAAAACCGGAAAACGAAGCAGCGGCTGCGATGATGAAGAAAGAGCCAAAGCGAATTTATTTTTTGACTTGATGCACGGTAAAACATATATCTACTGCGGCTGCTACATGGTCAGTTCCGCACGGTTTTTAAACATTTATCCGAGCCGCAGGATTGAACCGGCGGAGGTTGGACAGAATTTTCAAATGTTGCTGCCAATGGCATATCGAAACAAGTGCGGATATATAGACGAGAAACTTTACGGCGTAACTGTCCGATCAGATAGTCATGAGCGACGCAACCGAACGAAAGACGAGGAACGTAAGCGCCTTGACGGTTTTGAAGATCTGCTTTTAAAAATCTATGCGATATGCGGTATTAAAAGTAGAAAATATATTCGAGAACGAAATGCGCGTAATGCGAATGCAAAGTTAATCTACGCTTTAAAATACCATGATGTCCGGGAGTTCATCTTACAGAGTGCGAGGCTCGCCGCAGCTAGAAGATTTCACTTTTCTCAGTAAGAAAGCTAGTCTTACGTAAAAGACTGGCTCACGAGACGCAATGAAATCTCATATATCTTTAATCCTGTATGATCATTATTAGGATCTACGGGGTAAGGTTTTTTATCGACGTTTGATTACAGACATTAAAAACGAATAAACGAGCCAAATTCTGAATATTTAAGACAGCGTAGAAGCAAAACTCTTATTTTTCTTGAAAAAATTTTTTGTGGATGAGCGAACGGTTATAATTATGAGATCCAAAAGTAACAGACCTGCTCATTGATTCCGAGCTGGGAGCTTTAAAGTACGTCTAGCATGACGATTTAGTTACAAGCTGTTTGCTGGCTGTGCACTAGCTCACACAGCAAAGAAAGCCTAGAGGAGTTATTTTGTTCTAGAAAGTTCCTAATAATAAAAATTCTATCTTTAACATTTACATGGATAACACATTTATTTTGGAATTGCAGGAACCTACGTATGTTACACCTGTGAGGAAGCATAAAAAACTCTTGAACCTTACAGCGAAGGCAATCAAGCTTTTTAATTCACATAATTTCTACCTTAAATTACATTTTAGATCTGATGAACTTAATCGCTATTATGAAATTAAAAATCCAAAAAAGTTAGAATTTGAAGAAAAAATGTTACAAGGTCGAATGACGAGTATTGAACAGGGCATAAATATCTACCATCTACTCTGTCAGACAATTCAAAATAATATTCCTGGGGCCATTGTTGAATGCGGATGCTATGAAGGAATTACAGCGATTTTGCTTCAAAAAACTCTTGATCAATTCAATTCAGACAAAATAATCCATGTATTTGATTCTTTTGAAGGTTTGCCGGATAAATCCGAAAAAGATGGAGATACAATTGTTGCGAAAGGAGCTTGCAGTACGAAAAAGATTAATCTAATCGAAAATTTTGAAAAATACAAGACAAAATTGCCAATCATTCATGAAGGGTGGTTTAAAGACACGTTGCCAAAGGAGTTACCTAGAAAAATTTGCTTTGCTCATTTGGATGGTGATTTTTATTCTTCTATTATGGAAAGCTTAGAATATGTTTATCCAAGGTTATCCAAAGATGCAACTGTAATAATTGATGATTATTGCGATCCTCAAATTTATGACATAAATGATATCTTACCCGGCGTAAAAAGAGCCACTGATGAATTTTTGATGGATAAACCCGAAAAATTGGTCGTCCTAATTGCTGGAAATTATTGTCATGCATATTTTAGAAAAAAATAAAGATTTTCAGTAGGGTCTACTAGGCACACTGCTGACCTCTTTTTACCCCCTGGACTGCCCTGCTTGATGCAGTTTAACGAAATAGTAAGCCAACCTTCACCTCTTTCATGAGCGTTTGCAATTGAAACCAATAGCCGTGATAGCCGTTCTTTTGGTTGTGGAGGCCTCCTTGCTAGTAGCAGGTTACACTACAAGCACTACAAATCAAACGCCTAGCGACAAATGACTCTGTAAAGAGCAGGATATCAGTTTTTGTAACGGTTTTTTTGTCGTCAAAAGTAGCTTTCTCTCTAACAGCAAGTGGTGTTTTAAGAAATTAGCGTACCGTTTAGTTAGAAGCGACCATCACAGCTGAATTAATCATAGCTCTAAGAAAGTCTCTGTCGAAATGGTTAGCATAATACGCAATCAGGAAATCAATAAAACTAATCGATATATTCCTCTTATGTATTGAATTGGTCAAAGAGATAGTCGGTAAATCTCTTTGAAATATTCTGCTCAGCATCCAGCCATTCAGCAGTATATACTGCTACATATCTTGTGTTAAACTCCAATATAGCAAATTTTTTAAAGGCCTTGTCAGTCAATATATCAAAGCCAAGAAAACTGACATTGTTCTTATTTGCAAAATATCTCGCTATCTTTTCAACAGCTGTCATTATTCTTGTTGTCGGCTTTTCATGATGAAGTATATCAAAGTAAAGTTCCATCTTCTCAGGCTTTTTATATCCGTTACTATCTCGCTTGGTCATGTAATGCCAAAGTACCCTATCGCCAACTGTGATGATCCTCCACTTAAATTCGTAATCCCCGTATTTTACATACTCAGTAAAAACATATTTTCTTAAGTCTTGTTTTTCCAGGAAAGTATGTACGTCTAACTTGCTCATTAGCACATTCATATCTGTAGTCCTCATACCCGCAATAGGCTTTGCAATCAGCGGAGTTTTCAGACTACATATCTTGTCAACATCCAGATAAGCATAATTCGCCATATCCCTAATGCCCAATTCTTGCATCAATGAGTATTCCTTGTCTTTTGTGAAATCTATATTTGTAAAATATTTTTTCCCTCTCATGTCATATTTTCTGCAGAGCTCTCCCCATTCGAATACCATCTTCGCTTTGGGCAAATGTTTCTTGAAGCTTTTTTCATCTGTAACGTAAATGCATCCAATCCCCCTCAGATTGAGCCTCACAAGAGCTTTCCTGAAGATATGCACGTAATTGGGCGTCTCCGTGTATAACAGGACAATGTCCTTGGCGAATAGTGATGCAAATGCATTGAAGGCACTCACTTGTATTTTGTTATATATTCCGTGAATATGGAGATTTTCAGAGAGATCGAGCATTATTTCCTCTAGAACTGCGTTTCTGATAGTGTATTATGACTTTTTCTGAAGGACTGTTCAGCTACTATTTCCCTACTATCAATATTTTTCACCTAAATAAAAAAAAGAATAAAGGGGTTTACCTCCTAGGTCTGTGATAATTTTCCAATTTTTCACCGCACTTGAAGGTTTAGAGCGTAACTTACGTTAAACAAGTCCCTTTCTTGCGTGGAATTCGGTTCTTGTAGAGGCCGTCCCAAGACGCTTCTCAACGGACGTAGCGGGAGAGTTGACAATGCAGGCGGCGTGAGCGCGGCAGTAGATATCTACAACTATCTTACCCCCAAGTCTCGCAGATACAACTTTGCCATGTTAACTACGGTTAAATAAGCATCCAAACGAAGCGAACGAACAAAGATCCAGTAAACAGCAATGCCAAAAGCGCCCTGCAGTGCTAAATGAGTCGCGGAGGACCAGCTGTTCGGAAGAATCCCGCCGAGTGCCCAGACGGCAACCGCCATCACTGCTGCTCCGCAAAAAGCAGGTGCCAACCGTCGGACGATAGTGATGAAATCAAGCTTTATGAGGCGAGCAGGAATCGACCAACTCGGATACCACAGTAAGAAATTTGCTACAGTATAAGCCACAGCTACGCCCAGCGCGCCCCATCGTAACCCTACGACGAATGAGGCGATCTTTATCGAGCCTGATACGAGTCCCCATCGAAACATGATGTCTGTCCGACCTTGTGATTGGTAGACCCAGTGGACCGTGGCGCCGACAGACTGAATAGTTCCGAGAAGGCCAAAGACCTGAAGGATTGGAATCATTGCAGCCCATTTATCACCAAAAAACGTCAAAACGAAGGGTCGAGACAAGACTAGCAGTCCTAACGACAACGGAAACGTCCATAGCGATATAACGCTGATGGACTTTAGGTACAAGTCCCTCATCCTTTCCACATCTTTTTGAATCGCCGAAAACGCCGGAAACATCACGTTTGAAACAACGCCCGACAACTCCCACACGGGCATTAAAAAAATGGTGTACGAACGCGCGTAAATCCCCAAAGCTGCCGATCCGAGGTATCGGCCAATGAGCAAGTTGTCGAGATTTCTGGTCCAGTAAGTGAACGCAGAGTAGCCCAACACGTTGGTGCTGAACTTTGAAAGGTCTTTGAGTGCGTCCCATTGGAATGAGAAGTCAGGTCGCCACGGCGTGACGATCCAGAGCGCGAGGACGTAGAAGATCGCAGAAGCGACATTGAACGCCACTAAGCTCCACACACCAAAGCCGGTAGAAGCTAGATATATGGCCAAGACGCCTGAGAGGACGGTGCTTGCCAGCTGAATCGCGGCAATCGTGCGTAAGTTCATCGCTTTGAGGAGCAAAGCAACCTTCACTGTGGCAAAAGCGTAAATGAAAAAAACCACCGAGATTGCCACGGTAATCGGTTGCAAAGCCGGTACCCCGTAAAAGGATGCAATCAGCGGGGCCATTCCGGCAAAGACCAGGGTTGCTAGTGCGCCCGCTGCAATACTGCACCAAAACGCCGCGTTCTTGTGGCGCTGCTGTAAATCCAGCTTTTGAATTAAGGCTGCGCCAAACCCCATATCTGAAAATACTGCCGCGAAGCCTGTAAACACCAATATCATAGCGACGAGTCCATAATCCTGCGGTGAGAGGAGGCGCGTCAAAATGACGGATATTATTAGTGACGCTAGCTGAACGCCCACTTGTGTTAGACTGGTCCACGCGACACCTGTCCGGATTTTTCTGTCCAAGTCTTGCACGCTTTCACCGCGAGGCGCTCTTCACGCTAAGATGACCGCCACCCAGCGGGTGTCGCAATCGTAAGCCGGTTTAACGCTGGTAGGCCATTAAAAAATTAACTCCGCAAGTGTTGACGTGCTTCTTGATATATGACATTTTACGTTTAGAAAATAATGACTATCAAAGACCTTGCAAGGCGTGTGGGGCCATCGAATAGTATATACGTCAACATCACCTGAACGAAATGAAATAGAAGAGCCGGTTTCTGTATCTTGTTCCAGTTGGCGCATGTGTCTGAGGCGTGCTGTGCCGACCGACACCATCTTCATCAACTAACGCATAGAAAGTAGGAGGGGCGATAATACAGTGGAACAGCGCCAACTTGTGGCAATCTTCTTGATTGGACTCATCATCTTTTTTTTCGTGCTCTGGTGGCTACTTGCGTACCAATTCCGCGTGTTTGGTTAGCTTACGGGCGTTCTTACGTGTCCCGACTTTGTTTTCAGTGCGACGCGATCGAGATAGGGTGCAGCAAAAAGTGGATCCCTGACGGGTGTGTTATCGAGTCGCTCAGGGCATGGTCCAAATGACAGGGGATACCTCTATGCGTATCTTTCAACACCCCCGCGCTCATCGTCCGCTCTTTACAAGGCATTGCTTTTGCGGCGTGCGGGTATTTTGCGTCAAGCAGACGACGGTGGATCGCATTCTGACATTGCGTGCTCAAGTCGCATCAGTGTATATATAGGAGCACCGCAAAGGCAAGATGATGGAAAAAAAGCGCGCCCGCATTGCTTGCGTGATGACGGCGCTGCTAGCGCTCACAGTTGTTGTGGCTGGGTGTACATCAAGCACAAGCAACAACAACACATCGACTGTGTCAACGAAAACAAGCGCAAATGTGTCTATAACAACAACAACGAACGCTACAAACGTGTCGATGAAAACAACAACGAACGCTACAAACGTCACAAACGGGAAGACGACAACCGTGGCACAGGGGCAAAATTTTGCCATAACGCTACTGACAAATCCTTCGACGGGATACAGTTGGGAGCCCAAGTTTGACCGCACAGCACTGTCGCTTGTGGACAGCGTGTTTGTCAGTGAGCCGAACCCGTACAATCTAGTCGGCGTGCCAGGATCGCAAGTTTTTACGTTTCAAGGCCTCTCGAAAGGAACGACCATAATCACGTTCGACAATGTCAGTCCGTCGCAAGTCGTAACTGAACAAGCGACTTACACGGTGACGGTCACGTGAATCGCGATGGCACGAAGGCGCACGTTCAGCGCTGCCACGCGCGAAGCGATTTGGACAGCGCTGTGGTCTCGGCTATGGATGCTCCAAGCAGTATCGCGAGAAAGATCTGATCTTCAAGGGCGCCAAGACGCTTCGCTCCTTTAACGTGCGTATCGAGACAATGTTCAGATCCGAGTGCAGCAGCAGCTCCGATCGCGATGAGTTCTTTAGTTAGTCCAGGCAGCGCGCTGTCATTCGCCAGCTGCTCATTCCTATAGAAAAACGTTTTGAGTGCTGCCGGTTTGCGCCGGAGCTCTTGATAGATTCGCGGGACAAAGCCATAGTAACTCGCCACTCTTTCCAATATCGTGCGCACTTCCTCATCATCTTCTTCGTGCATGTTACACCTCTTCAGCTCTCCACCACACCTCATTCGGATCTTAATGCGGCTAGTTCGAGAGCTTCGCATGCATCATCGATAGCACCGTAATAAGGATTACGGATGCGGCGTGTCGGTGCCGCTTATAGCGCCAAATACGCTAACTGGCTTAGGATTTATAAGGTGCGGATGTCTGCGAGGCCCCTTTGTCAAGCGGCCATTGAATCGCGCGGTACACCTGACGGTCGACTAAATGAAACGATCGCCGCAAACACGGTAACCACAGCGGCTACGAGAAACGCCTCGTGCATGCCGAACTCGAAGGCTGCCAAGACTTGAGGCGTACTGCCGAGACCGCCGCCGTACAAAGACGTGGAACATAACGACCTCAGGAATCTGGCTTAAGACAAGCGGGAAAGCAATAGCGATGGAGAGCATTTGACCGGTGTTCATCAGCATAGCCCGTATGCCGGATGCGCTCCCACGCTCGCTCGTCTTAACAGCACTCATGATCGCATTCATGTTCGGTGACGCGAATAGACCTGAACCGCCGCCCATGAGCGCCATGTACGCGGCGAGGACCCAATACGGCGTCGTGCTCACCACAGTGCATAGTCCAAGCAACCCTCCGGCGGAGACGAGCAACCCGGCAGTGGCGAGGTAGCGCGCACCGTACCGATCGGAGAGGTGCCCTGAAATTGGCCCGACGACCAAGAAGGCGGCACCGAAAGGGGCCAGCATAATGCCTGCCGTCAGGGGGTCGTAGCCGAACGGCCCTTGCAGGAAGAAGGTGAGCACGAAAAGCACGGCTCCTCTTGCAAGCCCATTAAGCGCGGTAGCAAGCGAGGCGTAGGCAAAGCGTCGATTTTCGAAGAGGCGCAGGTTGAGCATCGGCTCTGGAGCGCGTCGTTCCGCTACGAAGAACAAAGCGAGACTCACGGCGGCCACGACAAAGAGCACGTACACTACCCACATGGCGGTCATGGGAAAGGCATAAAGCGATACTGCGAGAAGAAGCGCCCCCAGTCCGAAGGTGAAGGTCATGCTTCCGGCCCAGTCAAAGTGCTGTCCTGTAGGAAGCGTCACTGGCTCTCTGAGCTGGAGAATCCCCCATATCGTGCCGATAATACCAATTGGGACGTTTATGAGAAACACCAAGCGCCACGAAATAGCCGTGAGCACCCCCCCGACGACCGGGCCGAGGAGGAACCCCGCGGAAAACGCGATCCCGTTCACTCCCAAGCCGAACCCGACATTTCCCCGGCGGAATGCATCGGTCACGATCACTGCACTGTTGGTGATGAGGAGCGCGCCGCCCACGCCCTGCACCATGCGGTAGGCCACTAAATCCCAGCCGTGAAACTGTGGCTGAGACAGTCCGCATAGCAGCGACCCGACGATGAAGATGACAAAGCCCAGGTTGTAGAGGTTCTTGCGCCCCAGCATGTCCGCCAGCCGGCCAATGACCGGGACCAGCGCTGCAAGGATGAGCATGTAACCCAGCAGCACCCACATAACCGTTATGAAGCTTGCTTGTAGATCGGCCAAAATAGTGGGGAGCGCGATGATCACGGCCGACGCATCAATCGCCGCCATCAGCGCGCCTATTGTAGTTACTGAGAGGGCTATCCATTCGTAGCCGATATGCGTATCTCCCGGCTTCTTCGTGTCCATTTCAAGGCGATTGTTGACTTGTTCAGTTATATATGCGTACTGGCGGGAGCTGCGCGGGGCGCACGTCGTGAAGCGTTAGGTCTCACAATCAGCTGCGTTTTTTAAGAAAAGCGGAGTAAGCTGTGGCCTACTTCTGGGATGTCATACTCGTTGTCAGATAGCCTTGGTCCATTCTTAGACGAGTCACTCGCGGCTGTAGCTTAGAAAGGCGCACGATACGCTCTGCATTTCGAGCTCAGGCGCAAAGAAAAAAGCAGATACTGGTGTATATCTAAGGCGAAGATCAATCACTTTCGCACTGCTCGTCCGTCATTCATAACTAGACACATGTTCATTCCGCCATTTGGAAGAGAGTGCAACTATGAAGAACAAAGCCCGGCTCTATGCGAGAAGGCGAGAGATGTATCGTCTTTATGTTCAAAAACTGAACATGATAGAAATTCTCGATAAGCTCTCAGTTAAGTACAACATATCTGAACATTCGCTGTGGCAGGACTGGCAAAAGCGCACCCGCTGGGTTTATGACGTCTTTGATCTCGAGCCAGCCCGGTCTTCGTGACCTATAGCAAAAACGTATATACCAACCCTATAAAAAGGGAAGTAATCATGTCACAAGATAGAAAGCCGTATTCTCAGCCATCCTTGAGAATTTTTGGAGCAATCGAAGATCTCACCGATGGATTGAAAGGACAAGGCCCAGGAGACGCCTCCAGAAGCCATGTGTAGTGAAAATCTTTAGAGCCATCGAAGATCTCACCGATGGTGCACCAAAACAAGCAGGCGTAACAGACGCCGGAAAAAAGCTACACGTACCAGACCTGCGTGACGCGAATCGCACCAAACGGGAATCAAATTAGTTGTAGTTATTTAATGTCATACACTAGGTAGCATCGAGTCTTCAGGCAAGCGCTACGTTCTGAAGGCGTCTTAGAGCTCAACGCGGTATTTCAATAGATTACGTTAGAAAGCGTTTTAACAATACTTGCGAAACTTTTATAGGGTGTTTCAATGCTCTCTTCATCATCTTCTGTCGTTTGATCCGTTTTTGCTCCTTTGTAAAAACGGTATATAAATCGCAAATTTCTTCTCGTGTCAACCTTTCTGAAAGAATCAGAGCACGCTCCCAATCATCTGAAAGTATGGTGGGTCTCAACATATCCCAGTCCATAGAGTCGCTAACAAGGCCCTTTTGTAAAGCGAAGTCCCATAGAGGCGTGCCAGGATAAGGGGTCAACAGATACAATTCAGCGTTGAGTTGATGATTCTTAATAAACAGCAGTGTTTTTAGAACGTCCTCCCTCGTTTCATGGGGGGCACCAATAATGAAACTGCCTTCAGGCACGATTCTATGTCTCTTGAGCGCTTTGACAGCGTTGTGATTATCGTTTAAGCTTACCGTGGACCCTTTGTAATACTGTAAAATGTGGGGGCTTCCTGATTCAAGTCCCATATTCACGAATCGTACTCCTATACGTTTTAATGACCGTGATACCTCATCGGTTACCAAGTTAGCTCGCGCGTGGCACCAAAACTTGAGCGTGCCCGCAAGCCGTTTTTGTTCTAATAATTCAGCGATCTGGTGTAGTCTACGCACGTCAGCGATAAAGAGGTCATCCCAAATTTGGATGAAATTGTGTGGCACCTGATAGTTCTCCACGATGTGACTTATTTCGTTTACGACGTACTCGGCTGAAAAGTATCTGATATTCCCCCACGAACACGACGTCGAGCAGAATAAACACCTGTACGGGCACCCTCGAGACGTTAGTATGGTCATTACGTCAAAGTTGAGTAGATCACGTGCTGGCATGGCAATTTGATCGAGCGGCTCAATCGGCGGTCTTTGTTGAGTCTGTGTATATCTGCCGTTATGCCTAAACACGATGCCCTGTACGTGGCGCAAGGCATCAGGATCAAGGCACGTTCTGTCCTCAAATATCTTTAAAAGCTCGACAATCGTCCTCTCACCTTCGCCAAGTACGCCAATGTCCATATCATCCGTAAGGGATGTGGGCACTGCTGAAATATGTACGCCGCCCATTATGACCGGCAGCCCGCAGGACTTCGCAATCTTTGCATAAGTGCTCGCATAATTGAAGTTTGGAGTCACTGAGGAAATCGCTACGATATCCGGCCTGAACGTGCGAATCTCGGCCTTTGGGTCATGATCTATAACTTTGAATTTAAAGTGGTCCTCTCCAAATGCATTTCTCAACGCACTTGCGAGATACCCTACGCCCAGATGCGCCTGTGGGGGCCCCGCGAGTTCCTCTGGGTCGATGGCGTTTATGAACATAACACGGTACGTCATCATGGCTCTCTGAAGCCCGATTGGCTCTTCGATGTTAAGCAAGAGATTTTAGCCAGTATCTCTCCTAATAGACTGAGAAGAATAAATCAGACTCCTATGTAATTGGTTATTTGTCAGAAGTATCACTCTCATATAAACTCAACGTTGGGCTAGCTTTACAAATCAAGCTTATTGAGTCGGCCGACAGATAATCAAACCGCTAGCGTAGGCGGACGCCTGTATAACTGTATATAAATTTTGTATTTTTAGTTTCCTCAATTCGCACAGTGCTAGCCAAGAAATCAGCGCCCCCTCACTAATCTCGTTTACGCTCGTGAATTCAAACAAACAACGCTCCACTTTGCACTTCTCTCGTCATTTTTGTACGATCTCACGCTGAGCACGGCTTGTATCGAAAAAAACGATTATCAGCTTAATCGGAGAACAATTGTAACGTAAATAGCTACGCGTAATTCGCATCAAAATCAAAGCAGTTATTCTCTCTTAACGTGACGCCTCGCGTTTGCTTCAGCCATGACGCAAGCACTGCCACCTTCCATAGCATAAATGTCACACTAGTGCGTCCATTTTGGCAGTCATTGTACGCTGCGCGAACTCTGGCTAGATTGACATACGCATTAGTTGCGGGTGTATCCTGGTAAAGGCTCTCAATGCGTGCTCGATCAAATAAAAGAAAACTGCGATAGAAGTTGGGAGAAAGATTTGCCTTGCTGCCGCGTTGCCGAATATCATCTGGCAAATATGAGGCCAAAGCGTTCCGCATAATATAGCGCGTGTACCCGTGCCGAAGTTTTTGCTCGACAGGGAGAGCAAGACAGAACTCTACAAGTCGACGATCATAGAATGGATGACGAAACTCGAGCGAAAACGCAGCGGCTTCTCTGTCAAGTACCTCAAAAATATCTTGAACGAATGCAATGTTGAGGCTCGCGAAGTGATGTTCTCGCAGTCGTGTGCGGGCAGACTCTTGCAGGCGCTTAGTCTCAATCTGGTCCTCCAGCCGCGTGCGTTTAGCGAAGGGTGCCGCGATCAAAGCGAGATTAGATAAGGTTATAGAGTCCTTTCTTATCCTCCTCCATATCTTAGGACTACGTGAGCGGAGTAGTGGTAAAACTAGCCCCTGTATCAAGAGCTGATAACGCGATTTATTTGTGACTTGTGCTCGTGCATTTAGTTCTGTCAGCAGCGTGCCCCATTTCCCTGTGCGTGCAAATTCGACGAGCCATCCTCTTGCGTGGGACAACACTGTGTCACCGCACTCACCGTCGAAGAGGACGCGGACACCGACGTCGCGGGCCGCGCGGCTGAGTTCCCAACTCATAAATAAGTTTGGAATCCCGAAGGGCTCTTCTTCGTGCCAGAGCATACGCTCGATGTCGCTGAGCGTGCCTATCCGATCCGCACGCACGTAGTGTGGTTCAATGTCGCCTTGGGCAAGCACTGTATTTATGTACGATCGTTCATCACTCTCTGGCACGTCGTCAAAGATGGCAGAGAAGGTATGAAGAGGTGTGTGTAGGGCGGTATCCTCATCGCTTTGCTGTTTGCGCGCTTTACGCATAGCGCAGACTACCGATGAAGAATCAAGTCCGCCGCTGAGATGAGACCCAACGGGGTAGGCACTTCTAAGACGGCATCGCACGGCTTCCATGAATATGTCATGAAATTGCTGCGCATACTCTTCATCCGATGCTAGGCTCAGCTCGCGCGATGGATCAAGGGACCAGTAATGATGGAAACGGAGCTCGTTAGTCCTAACGGTCAATACATGTGCTGCAGGAAGACGACACACGTCAGCATATGCCGTTCGCTGTCGATCAGTATCCTCCGACGCCAGAAACGAAGCGATATGCTCTTCATTCACCCGTTTTGGCACTTCAGGGAGGCAGAAGAGGGCCTTAATCTCAGAAGCGAACGCGAAAACATCGTCCGAGTGGAAGTAATAGAAGGGTTTGACACCCATGTGGTCGCGAGCACAGAAGAGGTGTTGCGTATCATCATCCCATATGGCAAAGGCGAAGTCGCCTAAGAGATGATCAACGCAAGATTCACCCCAGCGTTCATAAGAAGCGAGGATGAGCGCGCTGTCAGGGCGGTGGTCGGGTGGCGCAGAGGTGAGACCGAATGCGGCCAGAAGCTCATCGCGGTTGTCGATACGGGCGTCGGCAGTAATGACGCGAAGCCCGTCGTCGCTAACTAGTGGAAGCCGCTCGTGAAGAGATTCAGGCGTAGTCCAGAGCATACAGTGGCCAAGACCAATAGCACCGTCGTGCCACGCGCCGGCGCCGTTGGGACCACGGTGTGCGAGGCGGTTAGTCATGCGCTGTAGCTCAAACGGGGTGACGGTTTTTCCGTCAAGGCGATAAATACCGACGATCGCGGTCATCTAAAGTCACCAGTGATTACGGTAGCTTTCTAGTGTCGCGTACTTAAACGCACCTGTGCCGGTGATTATCAGCCACATTCGTCTTGGCAAGTTCATCTGTCGAAAACTATAAGCTCACGCGTATACGGTTGGGCACATTAGTGAGTTAATGTGCAAAGAGCACGGCTGATTGCGCGAGCGGCAATTTGAGGAAGCGCTGATTGTTCACTCGATACATCGAGAGAGTTTCCAACGAATGTCTCGCGCTAGCATAAACTGTGAGCCAATGTAGATACAAGGAGCCCCAATGACGACCCGCCTCATGTTCATAAACGCAAGCGATGCGGCGCGATCCGTTGAAGCGTTTCACGCGCCGTTAGGCTTGGGCTATCTGGCAAGCGCATTGAGGGGTGCATTTGGCCAAACGCATTTTGAATTTACAGTTGTGGACAACGATGTCGAAGCCGAGATTTGCTCCTTCAAACCAGATATCGTGGCCATAACGGCAGTAAGCGGGAACTTCAATCGAGCGAGCGAGTACGCGAAGATCGCGAAGTTGTAGGGCTACCGGCCATTATGGGCGGCGTACACATCTCGGCATTGCTCGCGTCACTCACTGATCATATGGACGTCGGTATACTCGGCGAAAGTGAAAAAACCATAGTCGAACTTCTCGACGTCTGTGAGAGCGAATCGGGCCGTGATCCGGATGCACTGCAGCAGATCCAAGGCATTGTTTTTTAAGCGAAACGGTGTGCCCATCAAGACCCAGCAGAGGCCGCCGATCGAGCCTCTCGACCAGATTGCAATGCCTGCGCGAGACCTGCTTAGTTTCAAGCAAATGACGATGATGATGTCTCGAGGATGTCCGTACAGGTGTATTTTCTGCTCGATGTCGTGTTTCTGGGGAAACATCAGGCACTTCTCAGCACAATACGTCGTTAACGAGATCGCTCACATCGTCGAGAACTATCGCGTGCCGTCCCACTTTATCCATATTTGGGACGATCTCTTCATAGCCGACGTGCCCAGACTACGCCAAATTGTTGAATTGTTGGAAAAGAAACGGCTTTTGGGTACGCTTCGCTTCTGGTGCCACGCGCGAGCCAACTTAGTAACCGATGAAGTGGCGCAACTGCTAGCGCGTAGGGGGGTGCAATTCGTCAATATGGGGCTCGAATCAGGGAGCCCCCACATTCTACGGGACTACAAAGGGCCTACGGTAAGCCTGCGTGACAATGAAAACGCTGTTAGAACATTTAAGAGGCACGGAATAACGCCTGAAGGCAGTTTTATAATCGGGGCGCCACACGAAACGAGGGAAGACGTCTTGCAAACGCTCAGGTTCATCAAAAAGTACAAACTGAATGCGGAACTGTACCTGTTGACTCCATATCCTGGCACGCCTTTATGGAACTTCGCTCTGCAGAAGGGACTTGTCAGTGACCGAATTAGCTGGGACGTATTGAAAACCGAGCGTATAGACTACTGGCAGCGCGCGGTGATCCTCTCAGAAGTATTGACACGAGATGAGATTTGCGATCTGCGTAAGCTTTTTGTGAGGGAGCAGCAGCGAATCAAGCGGCAGAAGACGATGGCGAGAGCGTTAAAACACCCTGTCAGAACGTCAAAAATAATCATAAAAAGCATGAGCGCGCGGTTGTTCCCCGTATCTCGATGAGACGAGTGGCTACTGCATCTAAGGTCGGCTAGCCAAAGTAACGGTCATTAGATGTTTGATCTAGTAGAATCACCGGTGCCTAGAGGTTTGAATTGGGTGATCTCTTCTATCGTCCCGAAAACTTTCAACTGCGGTTCCGTATACTGTTGCCTTTTTTCTAAGACTGCATCATCTCCTCTTTGCAGACTGTATGTTTTTTTGTATTTCTACTTTCCTTAATGCGTACGGAGCTAGCCAAGAAATCCGAGGCCGCTCACTGACCTGTGTTGCGCTCGTACGTTCGGACAAGCGACGCTCCACTCAGCGTAGTTGGCCTTGCCTTAGTGCGCATAATATCGTGGCGCGCACAACAGTATCTAACGTAATCACGTAAAACGCAAGTCGCGTTTCTGACGCCGTTGCCAAATACTGACCACTTAGTTGTTTGCCCCTCTCAAGCAGACAGACGATAAACAATGTTCCGACGCCATGTCTTCATTCCGCTAGAGTTCAATACTCCTTCCTCCCGGATGAGCGCGATCGTCAAACATGAAAGATCGCTGTCGGGCATCATCGGCGATCATTTGTGCTACGTGAGGAAGTGTAACGAGATCGCGTGGAACAATCACCTTACAAACGGCTGTAGTCTTAACAAGGGTCGCACATTGGTGAAAATGCGTCGCTGCGTCTGAGAGATCGAGCAATTTCACTGCATACGAATGCTGAATGAGCGCAATGAACGCTCCTTGTGGACTAAGCGATTCTATGGCTACCGCGTCTCCCTCACACAACACGTAGACACTTCTGAGGTGGAGTCGTCGTGTCGAGAACCTTCCCGTCACAGGAAAAACACGTTTCTCACGGTTGTACTCGACTTTACTCAGTGCGGCAGGGTCGTACGTGAGTGCAGAGAGCGTTTCCGGCCAGACGTTTATTTGAGGGGAGCTCGGAAAGACGATCGGCAGTACACCATCGAACTCTATCGACGTGACATCATCAGCGACGATATCGAAGCCTAGCGCGTAGAGCGCAAGAGCAAGGCTCGACTTTCCCTGCCCGGGCGTTCCGACAAATGCAGTAACTCCGTCATTTATAGCGACGGCGCTCGCGTGCAAGATCAATCGCCCGCGCTGATGGAGCAGGACCGCAAGGGCTGGGCCGAGAAGGAGCTGTCGCAGCGTTCTATCATCGGTTTTTTGGGCCGGATCGACTATTATCTCTCGCCCCTTACGCACGAGAATGGTTCCAATCCCGTCCCAAAACAGGAACACGCCCTTCGCCGTAACCCTGAAGTTTTTCCCCGCTTTCGTTGCTTCTGATGCACGTGGCAGTGCCCCGATGTAACCTAATCGAATAATAACGTCCGGGGGCTCTTCGCTTTTGGTGCGGTTTGACAAGGGGATAGCTGACGATATCCTAAGACCATACTCTTCATATGTGAACATAGAGGCCGTCAGTCCGAGTTTGACGCTTTTTTCGCAAACGCTTTGACAGGCCGGCCACTATAAAAAGACTATCCACAGGAAGTGTCGTCTACATATTCTTGACCTTAGTGGTTAAAAAAACACGAAAAAGCTCTATGGGGTATGTGGGGCAAGAAAAACTATTGTCAAATGGCGTGTTTGAAAGTCAAGGTACCTTTGTCTTAAAGAACACCTGAGCAGATTTTAACTCGCTCGGCCATAGACAGTTGGTGTTTTCTCCTCCACATCACCCATAGAGGGTAACATGTTAATTAGCATTACATGACCTTATAACTTTCGTAAAAATAGTCGCGGTTTCTAGACTAAATAGGATTGAAAACTATTATTGAGGGCAACTTTTTCACTTTTTTTATGTGCTTTACTTTTATACACCTCACATGGCGCTACATGCATCGCGACTTGCTACTGAAAGCAAAAAAAAGCCGCGGGTTCAAAACGATTTGTTATGCTTAGGATCGTTCAGTTATTAGCCTCTCTCCTCTTGTGTTTCTCAAGCTGTTTTAAGATCTGCTGGTATTTGCGCTCCAACTCCTTGTTCTCCGCCTTCAGTTTGTTATTCTCTTTCTTGAGGCGTTGGACTTCTGCGCGCACTCGGTTAAACTCTTCTGAATTCTTCAGCTGCAGCCTCTCATTTGCTGCCTTTAAACGCTCATTTTCCGCCGTAAGCAAGGACTCCTTGAGCATACCTGCTGATACGCCATACTAGCATAAATAGCGCATCGCCGCAAAGGCGGCATTAAGCTCGCCGACCACGACGTAGCCTTCCGCACTCGAAACGGCTCTGTAAATAAAAAACGCAGTTTGAGTGACGGCTTTGAACTGTGGCAGGGCACAATCAGAATCAATCAGAGTCCCCTTAATTGCAGCCAGAAGCAAGACCACTCGCTTTCCAGCACCCAGCATTCAGGCGAAGAGTGGCACGTCCCATGATCTGGTGACATGGATTACTTAGACCGCCTGCCAACAAAGTTAGAGAATTCCTGGAATCATATCCCCCCGAGTCAACACTTCGCAACCGTTGTCAGTAATGCGCACGACATCCTCTCTGCGGTAGCCACCGACGCCAGGTACAGCCAATACGGCGTGACCCACGCTCACCGTCATGTTGGGCCTGAGGATGATATCGCCGTGCTGGGGATAGTGACTCGGGTGTGGGTACTCCTCAGCCTCGAGGCCGACGCCGTGGATGTAACCGGGGACGACATATTTGCCGAACTCGGTCTTGTTAATAGAATCGACCATGAACTGCGTGACCTCCTTGACTTTCCAGCCCGGCTTTACCGCGTCTATGACGCCCTGCTGAGCCTCATCATAGGCGGCAGCAAGCTTGACGAACTCCGTGCTGACTGCCTTTGCTGCTTTGCCAC
>Ga0209777_10002276_pt1 | contig 25698 bp, 19 predicted proteins | sample FrelakmetHBP12HB_FD_187147 | JGI IMG/M metagenome (GOLD analysis project Ga0209777, IMG submission 187147) | Freshwater lake sediment microbial communities from the University of Notre Dame, USA, for methane emissions studies -HBP12 HB (SPAdes)... | ecosystem: Environmental > Aquatic >... | reverse complement strand
TCTGCGAGACGGAGAGCTACAGATGAGAGAGAAACAGCCGTTCCTCACGCCGGGTCTGGTGCTGGGCGTTGTTGTCCTGGGCGCCGGGATCATTCTGCTGCTCGACCGGCAGGGAATTCTCCCGGCCGGCCGCATCTGGGAATTCTTTTTCCCGGCGGCCCTCATGATGGCAGGAATCGCGAAGCTCACGCAGGCCGGCGCCGGCTCGGGCAAGTTCTGGGGCGGCATTTTGACCGCCGCCGGCGCGCTGCTGCTCATGGACCGGCTCGGGTATGCCGAAATCAGCTTCCACCGGCTCTGGCCGCTGGTCATCATCGCCGTCGGAGTCATGCTCGTGTGGCGCGCGCTGGAGTGGCAGGGAGAGAAGCCGCCGGCCGAACCCGCGGCCCTCCTCAATGGATGGGCAGTGTTCGGTGGCGGCGAATTGCGAAGCGGCTCCACCGACTTCCGCGGCGGAGAGGTGCTGGCTGTATTCGGCGGCTACCAGATCGACTTGCGCGAAGCTGACATCAAGAGCGAAGCGATCCTCAACGCGAATGCCATGTTCGGCGGAATCGAAATCAAGGTGCCCGATCACTGGACCGTCCACATGGAAGGCACCCCCATCCTCGGCGGCTACGTCGATTCCACCAAGCACCCGCGCCTGGAGAACCCGACCGAGGCCAAGCGGCTTGTTGTCCGCGGCTTCGCGATGTTCGGCGGCGTCGAAGTCAAGAACTGAGGCCCCTCTGTGCACCCGCTTCTGGCGGACACACGCAAGCTCGGCCTGTATCTCCTGGCTTGGTCTCCGTTGGCCGGGTTGCTCGTCAGCCTGCTGGCCTTTGCGGGCGGTTTCACGTGGTTCCAGGCCGCGGAGATGTCGGTTCCGCTGACGCTCCTCTACGCCTTCATGTGCCTCTCGGCCTGGTATCTCTGCAGGTTCGTGCCTGTGCGGGCGTCGAGCACCGTCAACCTGCTGGCCGCGAATCTGCTCGCCGCCGCCGTCAGCAGCATCATTTGGTCGGGGCTGGTCGCCTGGGGACTCGCCCTGACGCTCGGACTCGAAGCGCTTTACCTGCGCCAGCGTGCGCTGCTGTTCGGAACCGGTGTGCTGCTCTACCTGCTCGCGGCAGCGTTTCACTATGTGCTGTTCGCAGTCGAGTCCTCACGCGAAGCCCAGGCTCGAGAGATGGAGGCCGTGCTGCTGGCTCGCGAGGCACAGCTCAAAGCGCTCAAGGCCCAGATCAACCCGCACTTCCTGTTCAACAGCCTGCACTCCATCAGCGCCCTGACGTCTTCCGACCCCGCAGCCGCGCGCGAAATGTGCGTGCTGCTCTCGGACTTTTTGCGCACCAGCCTTCACGTAGGCGGCCGGGAGCTCATCCCGCTCGGTGAGGAGCTGGCGCTGGCCCGGAACTTCCTTGCCGTGCAGAAGGTGCGATTCGGCGCGCGGCTTCGCATTGAAGAAGACCTCGACAGCCGCGCAAATGCCTGCCTGGTTCCGCCGCTGCTGCTGCAGCCGCTCGTGGAAAACGCCGTCACTCACGGCATCTCCGCGCTGGTGGAGGGCGGCGTCGTCCGCATCGCCACGCGCCTGGAGGACCGCACCCTCGAAATCGAGGTCGAGAATACGTTTGATCCGGACACGCCGCGCCGGCGGCGTACGGGCCTCGGCCTGCCGAACGTGCGCAAGCGGGCTGAAGCCCTATGGGGTTCGGCGGCCCGTTTCGAAGTGCGCGAGAATGGCAACCGGTTCTGCGCCGCGCTGAGCGTGCCCGCCAAAACGGAGGACAGATCGTGAGCAATATCCGCGCGATGATAGTGGACGACGAGGAGCTGGCGCGCCAGGTGGTGCGCGAAATGCTCCTGAACCACCCGGAAATCGATGTCGTGGCCGAGTGCGCAAACGGCTTCGAGGCGGTGAAAGCAGCCGGGGAGCTGAACCCCGACCTGGTGTTCCTCGACGTGCAGATGCCCAAGCTCGACGGCTTCGAGGTCCTCGAGCTCATCGGTCCAGAGATAGCGGTCGTCTTCGTCACCGCCTACGACCAGTACGCCCTTCGCGCGTTCGAAGTGCATGCGGTGGACTACCTGTTGAAGCCCTTCGACGCAGCTCGTTTCGAGGCCGCGCTCGGGCGCGCGAAAGAACGCCTGGGGCACAAAGTAGTGCCGTCTCCGCTCGCGCTCTCCTCCGCTGCCCGGCCGGCCGCCGAGTATATGGAGCGCATCGTCGTCCGCGACGGCGCCAAGGTGGACATCATCCCCTGCGACCGGCTCGAGTACGCCGAGGCACAGGACGATTACGTGCTCCTGCGCAGCCAGGGCCGGAACCACTTGAAGCAGGAGACCATCTCGAATCTCGAAAGCTCGCTCGATCCCCAGCGTTTCGTCCGCATTCACCGCTCCTACATCGTCAACCTCGAGCGCGTGGCCAAAATCGAGCCGTACACGAAGGACAGCCGCGTGGCCGTGCTGCACGACGGGACAAAACTGCCGGTGAGCCGCACCGGATACGCCCGGCTCAAAGAACTGCTCGGCGAATCGTGAGCCTGACAGCCGCCCCGGTCCGGACTTCCGCGCTTGATATAGTAGTTGGCGCCGGAAAACGGCAGGAGGTCATGATGCAGAACCTGCTCCATCGCCGCGGTTTTCTCTCGGTTCTCGCCGCCGGCCCGCTCGCCGCTGGGCTTCCCGGGGAATCCGCGGCCCACACCGCCCCAGCGGGGAATTCCCCCAGGCTGCTGCCAGGCTGCTGTGCCTATTCCTACGGCACGCACCTGAAGAGCGGCCGCATGACGATGGAAGACTTCATCCTCAAGGCCGTCGAGCTGGGCGTCCTCGGAGTCGAGATCACGGTCTACTGGCTGAAGTCCACCGAACCGCAGTATCTTGCCGGTCTCAGAGCCCTCGGCCGCAAGCAGGGAATGCCGTTCTCCGGCGTCGCGATCGGCACGCAAATGTGCCAGCCGGATGCGGTCAAGCGGCGCGAGGCCGTTGAAGCGATCAGGAAATGGGTGGACGCCACGGACATGCTCGGCTCGTCCCATCTGCGCGTGTTCGGGGATGTGATGCCGGCCGGCGCTACCGAATCTCAGGGTATAACGTGGGTCGCGGAAGTGATGAAGGCAGCCTGCGACTACTCGGGCAAGAAGGGCATCACGCTCGGCATGGAGACGCACCTGGGCTTGACGGCGAAGGGCGCCAACGTCATCGAGATCCTCCGCCGCGTGGACTCGCCGTTCGCCGGCTGCACACTCGATATCAGCAACTGGCACGACGCTCCCTACGCAGACATCGAGGCTTGCCTGCCCTACGCCACCAGCGCGCATATCCGCGACTACTACGGCGAGGGCGCGAAGAAGACCCCGCTCGATATGGACCGCATCTTCGGCATGTTTGCCGCCGCCGGGTACAAGGGTTATATGTCGGTGGAGTACGAAGGCGACGAGGACCCGTTCACGGGCGTTCCGAAACTCGTCGAGAAGACCAAAACGTTGTGCAGGAAATATTCCAGCGCGTAGGATTCCAGATAGGAGAACAGCATGTCATCGAATCGCCGCGAATTCATCACCCGCGCCATCGGTACCGCCGCGGGAACCGCAGGCGCCCTCGCCGCGCCGGGCCGCGTTCTTGGTGCGAACGATCGCATCCGTTTCGCACTCATCGGCGCCGGCAGCCGGGGAAAGGAAATCTTTCGGGCCGCCATGAAAGTGCCCAACGCCGAGGCCGCCGCCGTTGCCGACGTCTATACGCGCAGGCTCGACGAAGTGCGCGCCATCGTGCCGGGCATTCAGGCGCACCGCGACTTTCGCCGCGTGCTCGACGATAAGTCCATAGACGCGGTGCTTATCGCCACGCCGCAGCACCAGCACGTTCTGAACTTCGTGCCCGCGATCCAGGCGGGCAAGGACGTATACCAGGAAAAGACCATGGCCTTCAATCCCGGGCACGCCAAGCGCATGCGCAAAGCGTTCCAGGGCTCGGGCCGCGTCGTGCAAATCGGCATGCAGATGAACAGCGGCGAGGGTATCCGCAAAGCGAAGGAGTGGGCCGGGCGCATGGGCACGATCACCGTAGTTCAGGCTCACCACTTCCGCAACGCTCCCTATGGCGGATGGCTGCGCCAGATCCCGCCGGATTGCGACGCCGAACACGTGGACTGGCCCGCGTTTGAAGGTGAGGCGGCGGCCCACCCGTTCGATCCGCAGCGCTACATGAACTGGCGCTTCTTCTGGGACTACTCGGGCGGCAATGTCTTCGAGAACATGGTCCACCAGGTGGGTTTCTGGTTCGAGGCGCTGCACCTCGGCATCCCGGAGGCCGTCACGATGACGGGCGCGAACTACCTGTCGCCGAAGATGCAGGTGCCGGACGTGATGAACGTATCGATGAGCCTGCCCGAGAAAGTCACGTTCATCTGGAACTCGACGTTCTCCAACGACTACTACGGCGAGACGCAGGACTACGTGTTCGGAACGGCGGGCACGCTCATCCACAAAGAGACCGACGAGGTGATCTTCCAACCTCAGAAGGAGAAGCAGGCGGCGGCCTCCGCGGCGCCGCAGTCCGAGTACCTGGACTTCACCGACCGCCACATGCGTAACTTTTTCGATTGCGTGCGCACCCGCAAGGAACCCAACAGCCCGTTCGAGATCGGGTTCCGCGCAGCGATCGCGTGCCAGATGGCCTGCGCCTCCTACCGGCGGCAAGCCACCGTCCGCTGGGATCCCGGGACGGAAGAAATCGTATAGCCGAGGGCGATGCCGGCGCGCCTGAGCGCATGCCCCCGGCATTGAGCGCTTTACCCTGCGCGTGTGGAAGCTGCGCTCAGGCCGCCCAGATGTCGGCCAGCACCCGGCGGAAATTGCCACCCGGAATCAGGGAGATGTGCTACGGATGCGAGAATTCCTGCGCGTGCGGGATCAATTCGAAGTACACACGTTCCGGTAGATTTGTCCGCCAGTGCCCGGTGACGCGCGCATAGCCCCCGATGCCCAGGAAAATGCAGGCCAGCCCCAGCGCGAGAGTCCACGCCGGCAGCTTTCGCCTGCCGGGAAATCCTAGCTGCAGCGCGCCTTCGGCCGGGCATGCTGCCACGCACTCCAGGCACGCCGTGCACTCGGCCGAGCGAATCGTAACCAGGGAGTCCACCGGCAAGCGGGCGGGGCAGGCCTTGGCGCACTTGGCGCAGTCGATGCAGCTCTCTTTAACGCGCTGGATGCGCGCAGGGCTCGCGAGCGCCGCCAGCCCCATGAGCGCGCCATAGGGACATAAGTAGCGGCACCAGAAGTTCGGCACTACCAGCGACAGCACCACGAGCGACCCGACTACCGCCGCGCCTGCCATGCCGAGGTAGCGGAAGAAATTTAGCATCTTCACATCCGCAATCAGGCCGTACGGCCCCTCGAGAAATGCGGAAATAGAGGCAGCCGGCATCGAGACTACGGCGTAGAGGAACAGCGCCAGCAGAATGTACTTCAGGCTGCGCAACGGAACGTCAGCCCGACGCGGCAAATGAAAGTTGCGGCCGAAAACGCGGCGGCCAACCTTGTAGAGCAATTCCGATACAGTACCCACCGGGCATATCCAGCCGCAGAACGCCTTGCGGAACACCAGTGACATGCCGAGGAACGCCAGCAGCAGGAACAAGCCCGCGGGATGCACGGCGGGCAGTTGTCCGGTGAGGAGCAGCGCCTTCAGGTTCATCAGCGCGGCGATCGGGAGCCAGCCCTCTACACCCGGGGACCGCTCGAAGAACGTCGTACGCCCTGCCGTCTCGTAGTAGCGCACGAAGAAATAAAACTCGACGCCGATCCAGACGTTCAAGGCCAGGAATGCGAACTGAAACGCGCGCCGCAGCGTCTGCGAGCGATCGCGCCCGGCGCGCTTCACGAGTTTCACGCGAGGCAGCGCGGCACGGCCGGGGCTGGAAACAGGTTGTGCCGCCATCACTCTTCAGCGTAAGGCGGCGGCGGCCGGAGTTCTGTGACCGGCGTCACAAGCGGCGCAGCAGGCGAGAGTTTCAGAACACCAGCGTGATGATCTCGTCCCCGCCCGCCACCGCATTCACGCGAACTCGGACGGCATCTCCGCCGGGCTCCAGGCACCAACTGCCGGGCGCGAGCTGCGCGGGCCCGGCCATCCGGGCCCAGACCTTTTCTTCCGACTCCACCTTCCGGCAGCGCGGTGTGTGGTGCACCACCCAGTCGTAGGCGCGCTCCACGCGCGACTCGCTCTCGAGCCGGATCACATCGCCGACCGGCGCCGCGTGGAACTGCGACATGTCGTCCTCGCTCTCCTCAAAGAGGAAGAACTCCGCGCCCAGGCTCGGGAAGTAGTGCAACTCGAGCGGCGCTTCGCGGCCATCCCCGCTGTGCGGCCGAAGCGGCAGTATCGTTCCGTTCCGCGCGAAGAGCGGCATGTCTCCGGGCTTGGCTGCGATCGAGATCTCCTGCCGGCCCTTGTACACCGCGCCTGTCGCCACCTCGGTCCAGATGCCGCGCGGCAGGTAGACGCGCAGCCCGCCTTCGGGTTTCAGCACGGGGGCGGCCAGCAACTCATCTCCCACCATGAACTCGCCGGTGCGGTTGAGCGCCAGCGGGTCGTCGTGATGGCTCACCACAAGGGGCCGGATCACCGGCACTCCCCGGTCCCTCGCCTCCTTCGTGTAGCTGAGCAGATAGGGCTCGAGCCGGCTTCGCCGTTCTTCCATGCCCGATTCGATCCTCGCCGCCTCGCCACCGAGTCCACGCTGAGGCGCATAGAGCATCGGCACGACGCTCGCCACCTGCGCGGCGCTCGCGAGCAATCCGGCGTCGGCGCGGGCGTACGGAGTCAGGTCGAACTCGGGAATGAGGCGGCCTGACATGGCGCCATGGAGAATGCTCCGCACCGTATCGTTGAGCGACGCCCACGACCCGTCCGCCACGCTCCCCGCCGGCGCGCGCACGCGGAACGCATCGGCTCCGAAGAACTGCGGCGCCCCGGTAATCGCAAGGTGCTCCTCGAAGACTTCTTTCACGGTTGGCCCGAAATAGAAGAAGTACTCGAGAGTGTCCCCGGCGATCGTCAACCGCCGGAGGCCGGGTTCCGCTGCTGCAAGATCGAAGCGGTAGAGCCCGGGCCCCTGGAAGAACTCGGCGTAGCCCGCGGTCGAGAACAGGAACGGCCGCCTGGTCTCGATCGCCATTCCCCGCAGATCGAGCTTCTCCGCAGGACGCGGGCCCAAACCGAAGAAGTGCTCCAGGGGCCCGGCGGCCGCATCGAGAGATGACTGCTTGCCCCAGTGCCGGAAACGGTAGCTGCAGAGTGGCCGCCCGTCAATCCGCTTGACAAGCATTTCGCTGCCGGTCTTGTCCAACTCGACGACGATGTACCGCGTTTCCAAACGATAGCGCGGGCCGTCTTCGCTCAACATTACCGGGAGAGCTTTCAGTGTGATTTGCGCGGTGGAATGCGCCGGCGCCGCACCCCATGTACGCACCAGACGGAACGTGGACGGGCTTACCCACTCCAACTCGCCGCTGCCATCAGAAAACGTGAAACTGAACGTGTTGAGTGCCCGCTCGGGAAGACCTGCCTGCAACACCGCGGCCGAGAATGCCGCCAGAACCGGAATCGAAATTCGCATGGTCAGATGAGGACGATCCGCTCCTGCCGTTCTCCAGTGACGCGCGCTTCACCATCGCCAACGAAGACGTCCACTTCGCTGCGGACCCCGAACTTCGGAAGGTAGATGCCTGGTTCAACCGAGAAGCACGTCCAGGGTATGATTCGCCGCTCGTCGTGCGTCTCCAGGTTGTCCATGTTCGCACCCGTGCCGTGTACCTCCGAACCGATCGAGTGCCCGGTGCGGTGGAAGAAATGCTCCGCAAATCCGGCGGCTCGAATCACCTCTCGCGCCGCGTCGTCCACCTCGAAACCGCGTAGCGTGCGTCCGGCGCGCACACCTTCTTCAACGAAGCGCACGGCGCGGTCGCGCGCCTCCTTCACGACGGAGAAGATGTTCTCCATCTCCGCCGGGGGCTGCTCGCCGCAGTAGCCGGTCCAGGTGATGTCGTAGTAGACCGCGTCGGGCGTGCGGCGCTTCGCCCACATGTCCAGCAGCAGCCAGTCGCCTCTGCGGATCTCGCGGCTGTGGCTTTCTTCCGGCTCGTAGTGCGGGTCCGAAGCGTTCTCGTTCACCGCGACGATCGGCCCGTGGTCGGTCTCCAGGCCCGCCGCGTCGAACCGCCCGCGAACGTACTGCTGCACTGCGAATTCCGTGATTCGCTCTCCGATCCGCAGCTTGTCGCCTACAAACTGGAATGAGTCTTCGCGAATTTCATCCACCAGCCTGGCTGCCTCCAGGTGACGAGCCAGGTTGGCGGCCGTCCAGCGCGCCTCGAACTGCTGCACCAAGTCTGCCGAGCTGCAAATTTCGACACCGGTCCGGCGCACGAGCTCGATGGTCCCTGCGTCCACCATCGACAGGTATGGAATCGCGCATTCCGGCGAGTACTGCATCGCGATGCGCCGCGCGCCGGCGAGCAGCTTGCGGAGGCCCTCCACCTGTGCCGGCCAGCTCGAGTACTTCGTCTTCTCGCCCGGCAGAGCATCGAGCACGCCCGGCTCGATGTTGTGCACCAGACCGCGCGGCTCGCCGGCACTGGGAATGAAATAGTACCAGCGCCGCGTCACGGTGCGTCCGCTATCGAGGCCGAGCACGCGGTAGGCGAGCGGGTCCCGCACGTGGTGATCGAAGAACAGCCAGCCGTCCAGTCCTTCGGCGGCCAGCGCCTGCTGCATTGCTTCCAGGTTCATGCACGCACCTCCGGCGCCGCTTCGAAGAACGGCGCCACTTTCTCTTTCGCCGGCGCGGGCGTGAGCAGGCTCACGATGACGAGGCTCAACACTGACGTCGCGAGTGCCGGATGGATCGCGTCCAACCCCCAAGGGTTCCCCGCCAGGTTCCACAAGACAGTCACGCTCGTGCCGAGGGCGATCGACGCGATGGCGCCCGACGTCGTCGCCCTGCGCCAGAAGAACACGGCCATCACGACCGGCGTGATCGCCGCTCCGTAGATCGTATACGCGTACAGCGACGCGTTCAGGATGGATTCGAACCGTGTGGCCTGCAGAATGGCGTAGATGCCGAGCGCCACTACGATCAGGCGCGAGACGATGAGCTTCCGCCGCTCCGGCGCATTCCGGTCGATGAACCGCTCGTACACGTCGTGGATCAGATTCGTCGCCGGCGAGAAGAGATAGTTGTTGGCAGTCGAGATGAGCTTCGCGAAGATGCCGCCCAGCAGCAGCGCGCCCGGCAGCACAGGGAGCCCCATCCGCGCGGTATACGGGATGATTTCCCGGGCGTTCTCGGGATGAAACTTGGAGCTCGCCACCACCGCAATCGCGATGATCAGCGTCTCGAGAATCAGCGTGCCCACGATCCAGCCGGCCACGGCGAGTTTCGCGTCGTGCTCGGACCGCGCCGAGAAGAATTTCTGGTACATACCCTGGTTGCCGACCAGCAGCAGCATTGTAGGCACCATCAGTCCGAACGCCCGCTGCCAGCCGATCGGAGTTACTGCTTCGAAATGGCTTGCAGGCAGCGCCGCTCTCACCGCGCTCCACCCGCCCACTTCGCCGAGCAGCAGTGGAAGCGCCACGACGATGATGCCCGAAACCAGTGTGCCGATCACCAGGTCCAGATACGCCACCGACGCCATACCCGCGCCGGCCGTGAAAGCGATGACGAACGCGGCCACGATGTACATCGCCGCCATACGGTTCAACTCGGGGAAGATCAGGTGGAGGATGTCGCCGCCGGCCTTCATCTGGTAGCTCGTGATTACCGTGTAGGCAATCACCACCGCGATGGTGCCCAGCACCCTGGCCGCCGCGTTGTAGCGCGTTTCGAGCAGATCCGGCACCGTGAACTGCGCGAACCTCCGAGCGCGTCCGGCTATGGTTGATATGACGATCAGCCCGACCCAGCCGCCCGCCGGCTGCCACAGCGCCGCGAACCCGTTCTGATACGCGTTTTCCGCGCCGGCAAACAGACTGCCCGCGCCAATCCACGAGCACAGCAGCGTGAAAACGAGCACTCCCCAGGGCAGTTTTCTGCCGGCCACCAGGAAGTCCGTCTGGTTCCGCACCTTGAGTGCCTTGAGTACGGTCACGGTGGACAGGATGGCAATGACCGCGGCAATTACAGTGATGTAGATCATCGTCAGGATACGGATTCAGTCTAACCGACGTACGCGGCGCGGGTCATCGCGCCCCGCAGAAGATGCTAGCCCGCCTCTCTCACACGGTTTCGTCGTGAGACCGAGGAGATGCCCGTGGATACGAGGCGCGCGAAGGGAGCCGCCCGGAGGCGTACTTGACAGTACGTCGAGGACGGCGATCGAGCGCAACGAAGTAGACATGGGCATATCGTGCGTCGCAACAGACAGCGTGTGAGAGATGCGGGCTAGTCGGGCCGTGCGTTCTTCCTTCGCCAATCGATCCCCGTGGGCAGGCTCGCCAGGCCCGCCGCGCCCTTCGGATCGACCACGCGGAAGCTGAGCACGTCATCCAGCCAGTCCTGGCTCGATCCGTCCCAATGCTGCGTGGCCGCGGTGATCGTATACTCCTGTTGTGCGAGCAGGCACTCCATCCGGAAGTCCACTTCGATCTCTTCGCCGGCCGTGAAATCGCCCAGGTCCTTGCGCTCCAGACGCGTGTTCGTGCCGAAGACGTCGATGCCCAGCCGGTTCCGCACCAGCACGCCCACAATGGGGTCGGCTGCGTCGTGGCGGAAGCGCGCCGTGACACGCACCGTGATGGAGTCGCCGGTCATCACGGTGGATGCAGCCTGTCCGGCGGCGTCCAGCAGCTCCACTCGTAGGATTTCGCTCGTACCGTCGCCGTGCCGGAAGCTGCTGGCGAGCTTCGTGCCCCCCTCTCCTTCATCCGGGCGTTTCTGCCGTTCCACCACTAGGCCTACGTACCGGTTGACGACGTCACGCGGGCTGCCCTCAGCCTCCACGCGCCCGTTCAGCATGAGCACCGCGCGGTGCGCCAGCCGCTTCACCAGGCCCAAGTCGTGCGAAACGAAAAGCACCGTGACCTTGCGCTCTCGCAGCTCCTCGAATTTCTGGATGCAGCGGTTCGCGAACATGGCGTCGCCGACGGCGAGCGCCTCGTCCACAATCAGGACTTCCGGGTCTACGTGAATGGCGGTGGCGAACGCCAGCCGGACGTACATGCCGCTCGAATATTCTTTTACCGGCCGCTCGATGAACTCCCCGATATCGGCGAAGGCGGCAATCTTCGGAAATGCCTCTTCGATCTCTCCGCGGGAGAGCCCCATAATCTCGCCGTTGATGAAGACGTTCTCGCGCCCGGTGAACTCCGGGTTGAATCCGGCGCCCAGTTCCAGCAGCGCCGCCACGCGACCCCGCGTCACCACGCGGCCGCTGGTCGGCTTCAGAATCCCGCTGACGATCTGCAGCAGCGTGCTCTTCCCCGAGCCGTTCGGTCCTACGATGCCCAGAATCTCGCCGCGTTCCACGCGCACGCTGACGTCTTTCAGTGCCCAGAAGTCCGCGTGAGCGCGGTTCGCCATGGGAAGCAATTCGAGGATGCGGTCGGATGGGCGGCGATACAGCCGGAACACTTTGGATACGTTCTGGACGAGGACGGCGGCCAAATCGGAGGATAGCGCCCCGCGGCACCCCGGCTCAAGCGCAAAGCCGGGCCGCACGGCGCGCGAGCTTCTATCCCTGGTATCTGCTTCGGCGGTTGGCAACCGGCAACGGCACCGCATACCCGACCAGGCAGAATTGATCCAACGCGAAAAGCACCACCGATTCCAGCCCTTCGGCTCGCGCCAGCCGCACTTCTTTTTGCCACGGCGTAGTCGGATCGCTGATTCCCACCAGGTGCGCGGCCGCGCCCAACGGAAAGCCGCGCGTTTCCGGCTCACGGATGGAGCTCAGGCATTGATCGAGGTTCCTGGCGTGCGTGTATCCGAAGCTCTCGGTTTTCAGGCAATCGAGGGTCGGCGACACCCAATTCGGCGCATAGTTCACCGCGCGGTTGAGCTCGCCTTCATTCACGTCGAGTGGATAAAGCACCTCGAAGCGGCAGTCCGGGAACGACGTGCGCACGTAACTGATCACCTCGTCGGTGAACTGCGCGATCAGAGTCGGCAGGAACGCCGCCTCTTGCGCGTACTGGGAGACAGCGGCGTTCTGATCGGGAATCGTCTGCATCGGCCGCCCGTACGCCGCCTGGAACGCGCTCTGCGTGTACTGGTCGTAGTAGGGCATCCCTGAGCGGTCGTCCTTGGAATACCACCACTGCACCTCGCCGAACTGCAGATAGGGGCGGACGCCTGCCGCAGCCATCTCCGCGGCCAGGTTGAGATATGCCTCTTTCCAGAACGCGCGGCTTGCGGGTGAGAAATTGGTCTGCAGTGCCGGCGTGCTTACGAGGACCGGATCACCCGCCGGGCACCGCTGCGCGATGCCGGCTTCCACCGATCGATCGCCGTGCCGCAGTTCCATGCTGAGCGCGGCCACGCCGTTCAGGCCTCGCGCGGCGAGCGCCGCGAAGAAACTCCGCGTCCAGTCGCGCGCCGCGCGGTTGAGTCGCGGGCTGGCCTGAAGGTCGGTGCGCCACTCACCATCCCTGCCGTCCGCGAAACCCGGCCCGCTCGCCGTCACTGTGAATGATGCCGATGTGGTGCTCCCCTCGACCAGAATGCTGTTCCCCGCCAAGCCCATGAAACGGGAGACCAGCGTCAGCACCGGGCCGTTGGCCTGCGCCCGCACCGACATCAGCCCGCGGTTCACTTCCATCTCGAACGCCTTGGCCACGGTCTCGGCCGTGTCGCCGATATAGTGGACATGCGTGATCTCCGACTGCTCGGAAGGCGCATCGGTGCTCGCGAACTGCAGCGTGCTCGATCCACCGAAATCCGGGGTGCCCGCGAACGTCACGGTCGCCGATGCGTACTGGTATCCCTGCGGCGCCAGCTCGTAAAACCACATCGCGCCCGCGTAGTGGTTCACACGCCCATGGAAGCCGAGCGAATCGATCATCCACGCGGTCCGCTCCGGCGCCAGGCAGAGCGAGTGGTCCGTGTCCCAGTCGGTTGCTAGGCTGACCTGCCGCGCGGCCTGAGCCACGGGAAGCTCGAGCGCTGGAATGACGACGTCAATGTACTCGAAGTAGAAGTCGCCGCCTGCCTCAGCCACACGTTGCGCGGAAACGGTGTGGGTCCCTGCGCCGAACGTCCCGAGCGGCACTCGCACGAGCCGGTCCTCGAGCGGGATCCGAAGATTCATTCTCTTCGCGGCGCCGCCATCAACAGCAATATCGATCGTCGCGCCCGTGTCCGCATACCGTGTCCCGAAATAGAGTTGGTGCTCTGCCGAAGCTGCGTAGGTGCAACTCACACCGGCCGCATCCGTATTGGCCATGCTGATGGAGCCGCCCGAAAAGTTGTATGGCCCTTTCCACGCGGTCCAGGTGCCCGTGTAATGAAGCTCGGGCGCATCATCCTCAATCCGCCGGCTGCCGGGCCCCGCCACCGCATAGGCCAGGTTCGTCCCGCTGACGGTCCAGTTCGTCACCTGCACCTGGAATTCGGAGCGCTGAAAACCCCCGTCCTGCCAGCCGGCCGCGTAAGTCCAGCGCATTTTGCGCACCGCGCTCGCGTCTATCGGATTGCCGGCCTTGTCCTGCAAGCTGGCGAAATTCAGGTGGATTTGCCACGAGGTAGGCGAAACGCCGCCGGTGAACGAGGCCGACCACGGCGACCAGGACTCGGTTCGCGCGCCGGATACGAATCCGTACACGCCCACGCGGTTCCAGTTCGCGCCCGCAGTCTTCGCCGTCAGAGTGATCTGCGCGCCCGAAAGCGTCGCGTGCGCGGTTGCGTTCGTGAAGCTGTTGATGATCGCGGCCAGCGCCGCCGCGGCCGTCTCGATTGTGTCGGCGGCGGCCAGTTGATAGTTGTACTGCTCGTTAAGCCAGGCCAGCCCGATGTAGTCGCCCGCGGTCGGCCCGCCCTGTAGTTCGAGGGTTGCCGAGGCCGCCTGATAGGAGCCGCCTGCCGGTGTCGCATAGTTGCGGAGCGGGATGAGGTCGGGAAGCACCTGGCCGTCCCGCCAGATCCGCAGGTATGGCCATTCCACCGTGGGGAACAGATCGGAATCGATCGGGATGCAATTCGTGCGTGTTTCTTCGTAGGTGAGATCGAGGCCGCTCAGGTCGCCGTCAGGCAGGTTGCGAAATACGGGGTGCTCGTATACGTTGTCACGGTTCCACTCGATGGTGGCCCAGTCGAACTGCTGCCGCCAGGTTCCCGAGACTGTGAATCCGGTAGCGCTGGCGCCGCTCAGGGCCGCTGCCGCCGAGGGTTGCTGGAAGTAGCACTGGAGGTCCCGGTCCGGCCGCAGTTTCTCGAGGGTTTCGGTCATCGCACGCTTTTCAGACTCGGATCGTCACTGTCAGGTCCCGGCCCGGTTTCGTGCCGGTGGCCTGCGGCACCGACGTGATGTTCAGGGTCACCCGCGAGCCCGCCGTCAGCGGCGGCAGCCCGAAGCCGTTCGCCACGTTCGACGTGCCGCCCGGCCCCGGAGGGATGATCAAATGACAGTACGGCGTGCCGTCCTGCAGCACATCCATTTCCACGTTGCCTCCCACCGGCGGCTCCGTCACCACCGCGCAGATGTCGCGGACGGCTTGAGTGTTCTCAATCACCAGGGGCGGCGCCGCGCTCGTCTCGACGGCCAGATACCCCTCGATCTGAATCGAGAACTGGCCTCCCGAGATGGTCCGCAGCCCTCCATCGGTAGTTCCCGTGAAACATGCGGCCGCGGTCGTGCTGCTCCCTCTGGCGTTGGTCATGAACAGTTCCGCGCTCGCAATGCGCGCCCCCGGCAGCGCAACGGTGTACAGGAAGTTCCCGCTTGCCGGGCTGCCGAAGAAGTCTGCCGCGAACGGCGCCACGGCCACGCTGGAGCTCAGCCGGTAGACCGGCGCCGCCGGCACATTATTGTGTGCTGCCGCCTGACTGCCGTGAATCCCTCTCGTGACGGTGCCCTGCAGCCCGCCGTTGGTCACCTGCTCGATCCGGATGATCTCCCCGTCCACCTGGATCAGGTCGCCTGCCGCCAGCGGGTGCGAGAAACTCAGAGTGCTGTCCGTGGCGCTGGCGCTGCTCGCCAACACTATCCCTGACGGGCTCGCGAGCTCGTTCCAGTAGTACAGCGTCAGCGTGCCCGATGAGATCGTCCGCGTGTTCGTCAGATCCTGGAAGCCGATGCCGCCGAGCTCGACATCGCCCTGGTGTCGCGTCGTCAGGCCGAACACCGGCTTGCCAGGAACATCCGCATCGCTCGCGGTTCCTCCTCCAGTGATGCGCCAACGGGTGAGAGGGCTCAGCTCGTAGGCACACTCCCGTTCGTACACGTTGGCTGCCCGCGCGCAGACGTGGACCGTCGCCCCCGGCCGGCCAGGCAGTTCGAACTCGAGCGGTCCGCAACTCCCCGATGCGCCCGCATGCCAGCCGGCCTCCGCCACCACGAACCCGCTGCTTCCGTCCGGCTCGGGATTCCAGGCGGTCGCCACGGTCAACGTGGTCGCATCGTTCGCTGTGATTGTTCGTTCCTGGCCGGCGCCCGTTCCGCGGGTGATCCTGGCAACCATCCCGCGCCAGGCGTTCGGCGCCATACCCAGATTCGCATTGCCTGCCGTTTGCGCCCCGAAAATCGTCGCATCGTTTTCCGGTTGCTCTTCAAGGCGCCAGTAGAGGTTCGCGTGATCGTAGTTCTCGTCAGGCGCGGGCGCCAGTTGCTGGTCAAGCCCGGTGTCGGTGAATTGTCCCACCACCGGCAGGTTGGCTGCGATCCTCAGGAGTTCTTCCGGTGTGGCGCCGCGGTAGACGTGGAAACAGGCGGCATCGGCGGTGAAGCTCAGCCCGGTGAGCGTGACAGTGTTCGTGTTCGTGCCGGGAGGCACGGTCGCGCGAACGATGAACGAAATGCTGCTCTCCTGGCCGCTCGCGTCGCCTTCCGTCACTGCGTAATAGAGCGTCTGGTCGCCCGCCAGCGTGCCCCCTGTGGAATCCGGTTCTGCAGCCAGGCTCACAATCGGGATGCCCAGCCCCGAAACGGCGGGCTGCCTCGGGGGCTGGAAGTCCACCGCCAGCGTCACCCGTATGGTTCCTCCGGCGTCCGCGTTGCTTTTTTCGGTGATCCCGAGTTGCGCGTCGCCGTGCGCGTCTCGAATCGTTCCGGCTACCGGACGGGGCAATCCGATGCCGTATCCCTGCTGTCTGCCCGGGTGAGTGTTGCCGTACACGTCGGCATTGTGATCGTCGTACCACGGATCCTGGTGGATCTGCGCCGTCACCTGCACCGACCGGTAGTTCGTTCCGGGCGCGAGTCCGCAAACCCGGAACGGCTGCCGGTCAAAGCCTTCTTTCAGGTACGTCAGCGTGATCAGGTCCCCCGGCTTCAGCCCGGCGCCCTTCACGGTGGTCTCGAAGTCCACGTAAACGTTCCCGGCAATCGCTTTATCGAGGTTGAAGCGAACGATCCGCGCGGCCTGATTGAAGTTCGGGAGCCCCAGCACCGGCGACGACAGGCTGACTTCCTGTCCCAGCCTCAGCGCCTCTTCCGCGTCCACCGCCGAAAGGCTGTCCTGCTGGTATTCGTTGAAGGCGTCCTGGAACTCCACCGACAGCCGGTTCGGCGTTGCCGCCGCGCTCTCGGTCCGCAGCCGCAGAGACGATTCTCCGTTGCCCTTTCGCAGAATCCCCGAAATCCCGCTCGTACCGTCGCCGAATTCGTAAGCCGGCCAGCCCCCGTTGACTGCGGATGCCGCGTTGCTGCCATCCGGCTTCACCGGCTGCTCGAGCGCCAGCGTGTTCTCCGCGTGAAGTTCGAGCAGCCCCGAATTGCCGTGAGTCAGGTACAGCCGTGCGCCGTTGCGGATCCCGCGGATCACATCCGCCGCCGTCCGCCGCGTCCGCAACACGAGGTTGCATTGGAACCGCGGAATGTCCGCGGTGTTGCCGTGCAGGTCCTCGGCCGTGATCAGTTCATCACAAACCGCCGCTGAACAAGCGAAGCTCGGCAGGTCGATTTCGTCCGGCGCCCAGCCGCACCGCCGCACCACATCCAGCAGCACCCACGCCGAATTGTTCGTGAACGCCTCGCCCAGGCTCGCTCCATCCGCCGCGAATCGCTCGACCTTCAGGCCCTGTGCCAGGACCTGGATCTCCGGTAGGCTTCTTCCGTCGTTCACCCGATTCGGCACCACCACGCTGAGCACGGCCATGCTGCCGTAGGGGTCGCCCAGAGGCGCGCCCGCGGCGTCCACGTAGTCGGGGTTGAAGCCGCCCGTCCTCTGCCCCATCGTCACCGGGTTGTACCAACCGGTGGCGGTCATGTTCTTCCCGGCTTGCCCCAGAGGGATATCCACGTCGTTGACCAGCAACTTGATGATGCCCGTCATCTCCCCCATTCCGAGCAGCACTTCCATGCGTGTCAGGTTTCCGTCGTTCTTGGAGAAGATGATGGGAGGTTTGTACCAGGCCGTGCCGTACACCAGGGGGACGAAATCGTTGTATCGCGCTTCGTTCGCCAGCGCTTGCGAAACGTGCTGGCCCTTTTCTCCGTAGCTTCGGACGATGGTCGTCGGAGGCACGAATTCGACACCACCGAAACGCCGTGTTGGAGCGCCTGCGGAGTCTTGCCGGAACATGCCCCGCGCCGTGCACTGCGCCCGCGTGCGGTCGCACGCCGTGTAGGCGACACCGCTCTGCGGATTGCCCGCCCCGCCTTGAGCGCCTGCTGAGTAGCCGCACCGGTAGAACGGCGAGTACTTCCCCTGCGCGCCGCCTTGGGCCGCCTCTGCCCTTTGCGCGTTCGTCGAAGGAAAGCGCCAGGGACACCGCCGCTCGATGCGTACCTCGGGCAGCAGAACCCGCTGCAGATTCAGGCTGTTCATCACCGGAAGCCGCAGCGTTGATTCCGTAATCTCGGCGGGCGAGTCCGCCCGGCCCTTGAAAATCACCCTCGCTTCCGAGGCCGGCGCGCCGTTTCTCAGGTCGTAAAACAGCAACTGCACGGTTACGCGGCTTCCTTTGAATCCGGTCGCACGCTCGATTTCCGAGAAGCGCGAGTCTGCGTCGGCGAGCCACAGCGAAACGCGCGCCATCGCGTCGATTCCGTCGTCGGACCCCGAGCGGATCTCGAACAGGTCGTGCCGCACGACGCGGGGCTCGTAGACATTGCCGCCGAAGGCCACCCTGTGCGTGCTCCACCGCTCCACCGTCCCGTTCGCCAGCTCGCAGTCGAAGAGGAGCAGCGGCGTATCGGTCGCCGCGAGTTCTTTAAGCTCGTTGATGGTCTGCATCCCGGCCTCACCCCAAGGCGCGAATCCTGACCCGGCATGAGTACTCATTCGCGCTGTCGCTCTGGAGCGTCAGCTCGTCGGTGGCGAACGAGGCGCCCGTGTATAGGGCATTCCGGGTGGTTGTCTTCTTGTACGCTGAGGCGCCCCTCTGCGGCTCTGCCTGCAAGCCGTAGATTTCCACGGCGCTGCCCGCCTCGACGGAAACCCCGAACGTCACCGCTTCCGCTTGCCCTCCGGGCTGCGTGGCAGATTCGAATCGCCGCCAGGTGGGGCCCGCCGGAAACTGCGTGCTTGCGGTGCCCTGACCTGCGGCGGCGGACAGGCGCACCTCGCACGGCTGGTCGCTGCGCGCGTACAGGCTGAGGCAGTATTGGAACCACGCCGGCACGGCGATCGTCTGCCTCACACCCGCCTCCGCCTGCGACTGGTTCTGCAGCCGCGACGCCCGGTTTCCTCCGAACCCGTCCGCCACGCCCGGATTCACCGTGAGCCCGCTGTCGCTGCTCCAAACCGCCGCCGTCAGATCTTCGCTCCACGCCAGAAGGTTCGAAAACGGATCCAGGAACACGAAGGCGCCGAGTTGTCCTTCCGCGCTCTCGAACAAGTTGTCCAGTTCGCCCCACTCGTTCGCGTTGAGCCCCGACAGCTCCAGGTCCCACTCCACCATCGAGCCGCCCGGATCGAAGATCTTCAGCAGGCCGCCGTCCTCGGTTGCGTTTGTTACCGTGCGCCGCACCAGCCGCTTGGTGCAGGGGAACTGGCTCACCGCCCCCGTCGCGAATTGTGGGAAATATGGCATCACTCGTTCTCCCGGATCACCAGTTGCACGCTTCCCCGGCCCTCCTCGCTCAGTTGGAGCTCGAGCGTGCCGTTCTCGAAACTGCAGTCGGGATGGACCGTGCCCTCCCAGGGGTCCTCAAAGGCGAAGGCGCCGAAGCGTCCCATCTGGGATTCGAAGAACTCCGCGATTTCCGCCAGTTCGTTGTCATCCAGCAGAGCGAGCCGGATCGCCCATCGTTTCGAACCGGCCGCCCGGCAGCGGAACCGCTGCTCGGTCCCGTCCAGGAACCGGAACACCGCCGTCGCGTGCCCCGCCGAACGGCCGGCGGGATACTGCGTGACGGCCCCTGTCTTCAAACGCGGGAAAGTGCTCATAGGTCGTTCACCACGTCGTTCAGTGAATGCGAGTTCAGCATCGCCTCACGCACCGCGCGCGCAATGTCCGCGGCGTGGTCGAGAAACGACCGGCTGTCCATCGCGTTTACCTGCACTGTGATCCGTGGCGCCGCCACCGCCGGTGTCGCTCCGGTTGCCGTACCCTGGCTGCCGCTCCAGTCGGTCGAGCTCGTACTGCGCGTGACCAGCCCCTCGAAATCCACGGCCTCCGGCGCGACATATTTCGCGAGGGGTGCCGGCGCCGCGCTGCTGTCTCCGCCCCCGAACAGCTTCGCGAGCCCCGTGATCAAGGGCGAAAGGCCCAGTCCGCTGCCTAGAATGCTCGAAGCGAAGCTGCCTGCCGTCGTCAGCACGGAACCAACGCTCGAGCCCGAATGCGCGTCCGTGTTGCCCTGCACGGCAAGCGTGTTCTCGGCCAACGTCTCGGTCTGCGTCTCGGCGGCTGTCTTCAGGAGACCGATCTGAGACGCCAGGTCCGCTCCCGGCTCTCCCGCGGTTCCCTGCGTGCCGCCGAGCGCGCTCAGCAGGCTCGACATCACCTCTTGCAGAGCTTCGCCATTGTTCCCGCTGCCGGTGGCCCCCGCCGCCTCCGCCAGCATTCTGTTCACGTCACTGCTCGCCACGCCGGGCCTCCTGCATTTCCTGTTCGAGGATCAACACCGCGTGCGCGTCACGCGCATTCATCTCCTCCGGCCTGGGAAATCCCACCCGCTTCCACGCGTTGAATAGTTCGAGCCACGCCATACTGTCACCCGTGATGTAAGATTTCGGACACTCATCGGAGGCGACTTGCCGCCGCGCCCATACCACTCGGGTCGCGCCGTCCCGGTCTCGGCTCCAGCCGCACCGTCTCCGTTTCTCCAGGCCGCGTTTACGGCATTCGTCGCACCTCCACCCGGCCGGATCAGAGGATTGGAAGTGGAAGGCGACTCTCAGTTTTTTCGTTCTTCTTCCGATAACCCGCACTCCGTCCTGATCGCGGCCACTACTTCCCGGCACAGGTCTTCGGGCCCGCTCGCCGCGAGCGCTTCCGGCGTGGCCGCCACGCCGTCGATCGTCAGCCCCTCGATGGCCCGCAGCCCCCAGCGCAGGTACTCACCATCGATCTGCCGCGCCAGCAGGGCCGCTTCCAGCCTCTCTCGCGCGCCGCCTCCCGCCTCCAGGAACTCCGATTTGCCGGCCAGTTCCCACATCCGCCGCGTCAGTTCCACCCGTCTCGCCAGCGACATGCGCGAGATTGTGTAGCGCACGCCCGGCGCGCACGCCGCGTCCAAAGTCCGCTCGCTCTGGTATTCCATCGGTTCCTCGCTGTACGACGGCCCCATGCTCGCCCGTTTGTCTTTTGGGGGCAGACGCCCTCGTCTGCGAGCCGACCCCCTGGTCGGCTCTCTGTCCCGCTTTCGAACGGCCACTGCCGGCCTGTCACCCTCGCACCCAGCCCCGGCTACCCGAAAGCCACGTAGATCTCGTCGTCCCCGGTGCCCTGCGCCCGGCAGTTCGAAAAACGCCACGCCAGACGGCTCTCCCCGTCGTTGAATTCCGGAACCTCGGGAATCACGCTCTTCAGGTAGATCCCCACGAGTTGTCCCGCCTGCTCCCCGAGTTGCAGCATCAGCGAGACCGGCGACCCCTGCCGCGCCGCCTGGTACAGGCCGCGCGTCGCGTCGTCGTTCATCTCGAAAAGCTGGACATCGGCCGTCACGCTCCGCATCCCCGGCGAGATGCAGCGTGGGCTGTCGCTGCCGAACTCCCGGTCCCGCGTCTCGATGCCGTTCTCGAGAGTCACCTGTGCCGCCGTGACCGTGTAGAACCGGTCTGGCGTATTCCCCAGCCAGATCTGGCCGAGGTGCCCTGGCACGATCGTATAGTCGAATTGATTGAGTGCGGGCTCCGGCGGAAACGCGGTCAGGCTTCCCGCGGAGCCATCGAAACTGGCGCTGTCGATGATGTCGCACGCCACACCGCTGAACTCGAACTGGTGATAGTCGCCGTTCACCTGCAGCCTCATGCGGTCAACCGCTGCGCCGTTTATGATCCGCTGCACCGCCGCCGAAGGGCTCCAGTAATCGAAGATGCTGGCCGTCCCGAGGCTCGTGGCTGGCTCGTATGTCATGGTCGCGCCGACCGGCGACCCCGCCGCCGTAGCGATGGAGAACGGCGCGCTCAGCTCCACGGTCGTCTGGTCCGCGATCGAAATGACGAATCGCATTTCTCCGCCGAACGTCACCGCCTGCCCCGGCGCCAGTTGGTGCGGCGCCGCGAAACTCAAAAGGGTCGGCGCGGCGTTCCCCGCCGAAGTCCCGCCGCTGAACAGCAGCGGCATCCCGCCCATCGCAGCCTCGAACAGCGGCCCGTACGCGGGCGCGCCGTCCTGCCGTGTCCAGCCCGTCATGTAGGTCCGCAGGTCCCAGGTGGTGCGCTTCCGCAACCCGGCCGGTGTCCCCGGATACGTGCGCGTTCCTGTCTTGTCCCGCCGCTGCGGGCGTTCCAGTTGCTGCTTCGCCGTCAATTTAACGGCCGGAATCCGGTTCACGGTGCTGATTGCAGGCACTTGGCTGTAAACCGCCTCCAGTGCCACATACATCCGGTTGTCGTTCGATGAGATGTATCCGCACGCCATAGCTGACAGATCCTCGCTAGTAACTCACATCCAGTTCAAAGGTGATCTTCGCGGCCTGTATGAAGTTCCTTCCGCCCCGCTTCACCGGCCCGAACTCCACCTTGTATCCGCCGGCGTAGAACATCCCGCCGCTCCAGTCCCCGCGGTGGGCGTCCAGCACCGCCGCGGTCGCACCCGCATACGCTGTTGCCTGCGCACCCCGAACTTAGCACCGGCTCTTTCAGCGCTCCGGCCATCACCTCCGCCAAGCTCAACAAAATGCTCAGTAAATACCGTTGCAGTTTTCGTGATCAACTTTCGCGGCCCTCCCGCATTCCTCCAGATCGCAGCACTCCCCCACCCGTGCGCCGGTGCCCGCTCAAATTTCGGAATAAGGAATCCTTATCCAGATCACCTCTTGCATTTGGGGGATTGTTGGGGTACTCTATTGCAAAAGGAGGAGTGACGAACTTGAACGGCCACTGTCCCTTGCCGTCCACCGCCGCCCTCCTCAGTGTGTCCGCGCTGGCTGTCCTTCCCGTAATCATCGTCATTAGAATCGGGGTCGCTGTATCCGACCCCGCCTGACGGCCGGCAGTTAGTTCACAAGGCCATCGGCGGGGAAAACGAACCCGCTGGTGGCCTTTTTCGTTCTTATCGGGCTTGTTTGAGCTTCCGGCTGCCCTTGGGGCTGCCGAATCCTAGTGGAGAGGTGCTGACGGAATGCCAACCTTGATGAGCGGCGCAAAAGTGCTGCTGGAATGCCTGGTGCGGGAAGGAGTCGATTGCTTCTTCGGCTACCCGGGTGGGGTAACCCTTCCGCTTTACGACGCGATTTACGACCACCCGATCCGCCACGTCCTCGTACGCCACGAGCAGAACGCAGCGTTTGCAGCCTCCGGGTACGCGCGCTCCACCGGCCGCGTCGGCGTCTGCTGTGCCACCTCGGGCCCCGGCGCTACCAACCTCGTCACCGGCCTTACGGACTCCATGATGGATTCTATCCCCATCGTCGCCCTTACCGGCCAGGTGCACTCGAAGCTCATTGGCAGCGACGCTTTCCAGGAAGCCGACACTTTCGGCATCACCCGCTCCTGCACCAAGCACAACTACCTGGTCAAGAGCATCGCCGACCTGCCGCAAGTCGTGCACGAGGCCTTCTATATCGCTGCCTCCGGCCGCCCCGGTCCCGTGCTCGTTGATATCCCCAAGGATGTCTTCCAGGCGCAGGTGCACTACACGCCGGTCTCCGCAATCCACCTGCCCGGCTATAAGGTCTACACCGAGGGCCACACCGGACAGATCCGCCGTGCCGCTCAGATGATCTGGGAGGCCGAGCGTCCGCTCGTCTACGCCGGCGGCGGCATTATCTCCGCGTGTGCCTCGGCTGAACTCCGCGAGCTCGTCGAACTCGCCGACCTGCCCACCGTCTGCACTCTCTTGGCGCTCGGCGCACTCCCCGGTTCCCACCCCAACTTCATCAGTATGCCCGGCATGCACGGCGGCTACGCGGCTAACATGGCCATGACCGAGTGCGACCTCCTCATCGCCCTCGGCACGCGCTTCGATGACCGCGTCACCGGCCGCCTCTCCGCCTTCGCGCCTCACGCCAAAGTGATACACGTCGATATCGACCCCGCCGAAATCGGCAAGAACCGCGCCCCGGACCTCCCCATCGTCGGCGACGCCCAGCGCGTGCTCAGGAAAATCGTCAGGGTCGCCGCCGAGTTCGAGCCTGAGCTGCGCGGCCGCAACGCCGCCGCCCGCCAGGCCTGGTGGCGCCGCATCCGCGCCTGGAAACAGGAACACCCGCTCGTCCCCTCCTTCGATGCCCACGAGATCAAGCCGCAGCACGTCATGGCCGAAGTCGATCGCATCGCCAACGGCCAGGCCATCGTGACCGCCGACGTCGGCCAGCATCAGATGTGGGCCGCCCAGTTCGTCCGCTTCGACGCGCCCCGCCGCTGGCTCTGCTCCGGCGGCCTTGGCTCCATGGGCTTCAGCCTCCCCGCCGCTATGGGCGCGCAGATGGCGAACCCCGACCGCCTCGTCATTGCCCTGGTCGGCGACGGCGGCTTCCAGATGTCCGTCCCCGAGCTCGCCACCATCTCCGCCAACGGCCTGCCCGTCAAAATCGTCATCGTCAACAACGGCTATCTCGGCATGGTGCGCCAGTGGCAGGAAATGTTCTTCAACAACCGCACCTGCGCCGTCGAGCTGGAAACTTTCCCCGACGCCGAGAAGCTCGCGGCCGCCTACGACATGAAGGGCCGCACCATCGATAAGCCCGAGCAGCTCCGCCCCGCTCTCGAGGCCGCCGTGGCCGAGCCCGGCCCCTACCTCCTCAACGTCCGCGTCTCTCCCTGCGAGAACGTGTTCCCGATGGTGCCCGCCGGCGCCGCACTCAACGAAATGGTGCTCGAGCCTCCCAGGCCCGTGGCGGTGCCCGAGTGATCCCCGCCCAGGCACAGGTAACGGAAAGGTAGACCATGCTCCAGGTCATTTCTCTTCTCGTCGAAAACAAACCCGGCGCACTCATGCGCGTCACCGGCCTGCTCAGCGCCCGCGGGTACAACATCGAGAGCCTCACCGTCGCCCGCACGCTCGACCCGACGCTCTCCCGCATGACCATCGCCGTTGATGTCGATCCGAACCTCCGCTCGCAGGTCGTCAAGCAGATGAACAAGCTCATCAACGTCCTGCAGGCCAGCGACCTCACCGATTCGCCCGCCGTTTCGCGTGAAATGGTCCTGCTCCGCGTCCGCGCGCAGCTCGAGACCCGGACCGCAATTCTCAAGGAAGCCGAGATTTTCGCCGCCCGCGTCGTGGATTCCTCCGTCGAAGGCTTCGCGCTCGAGGCCACCGGCGATCCCGAGAAACTCGACGAGTTCATCGACGTCATGCGCGCCTACGGCGAGATCGAGGTCACGCGATCCGGCCTCATCGCCGTCTCGCTCGAGCCTAAGAAACTGCGCCTCGCTCCTCCGGTCCCCGCTTCCGGCGGTGTCATCGCCGGGCGCACGACTGCCTTCGCCGAACCGAATCTCCCCGCCGCCGCGGGCGTACGCTCGGGCCGTTCCCGCGGCCGCTCCGCCGAAGACGGGGAGCAGGACTGACCCGTGCTCATCCACGCCAGCCCGCAGTGGCCCACGCTTCCGGCGCAATGGGGACAGACCAATCTGTCCCGAAGCGGAGCGAGTGGACACATCTGTCTGTCCCCATCGCACGGCCGTGGCGCACAATGCTCACATTTCGCACGCTGCACACATTCGTTCCGAGCCTCGTTCCGAGCCGCGACCGTAAGGGAGTCGGCTAGGCCGCGGATCAACCGCAATACATGTCAGTCACGATCAGCTCCCGCACTGAGCCGCCACCGTCAGGGAGCGGTATCTTCTCGCCATGCTCCCCGCCGTGGCGCACGCTGCACACATTCGTTCCGAGCCTCGTTCCGAGCCGCGACCGTAAGGGAGTCGGCTAGGCCGCGGATCAACCGCAATACATGTCAGTCACGATCAGCTCCCGCACTGAGCCGCCACCGTCAG
>Ga0209777_10002275_pt1 | contig 25700 bp, 23 predicted proteins | sample FrelakmetHBP12HB_FD_187147 | JGI IMG/M metagenome (GOLD analysis project Ga0209777, IMG submission 187147) | Freshwater lake sediment microbial communities from the University of Notre Dame, USA, for methane emissions studies -HBP12 HB (SPAdes)... | ecosystem: Environmental > Aquatic >... | reverse complement strand
GTCAAAAGCTCCTCGCCGAGGATTTGAACCTCGAACCTAGCGGTTAACAGCCGCCCGCTCTGCCGTTGAGCTAGCGAGGAAGGCAGGCGGGATTATATAAGGAACGGGATACTCTGTCAAGTCGCTTGTGAAATCGACTATCTTGCTGTATAGTTTGAGAAACTTCACGTGAGGGAACCCCATGAACGAATCCTCCAAACCCACTAACCGCATCTCAGACCTGCCCGCTGACGAACGTCCGCGCGAGCGGCTGGCGCGCTTGGGCCCACAGGCGCTTTCAAAAGCTGAATTGTTGGCCATCCTTCTGCGTGTTGGGGTGCCAGGGGAAAGTGCTGTCCAGGTGGGGCAGCGGCTGTTGAAGGATTTCAAAGGGCTGTCAGGATTGCACCGCGCTCCTTTCGAAGAATTGTGCAACCAGCATGGCATTGGCAATGCCAAAGCGGCTCAGATCAAGGCCGCCATCGAACTGGGCCGGCTGATGGCGCGCGAGCCCTCTGAAGAACGCCAAACGATCAACAGTCCTTCGGAAGCGGCCGATCTGGTGCGTTACGATATGTCTGTGCTGGAGGAGGAGCACCTGTCCGTCATTCTGCTCGATACGCGCAACCACGTGCTGGATATTGTCGAGGTCTATAAAGGTTCGGTCAATTCGTCGCAGGTGCATGTGGGCGAGTTGTTCAAACCTGCCATCCGCCGCAACGCTGCCGCACTGATCGTCGTCCACAACCACCCCAGCGGGGACCCTACTCCCAGCCCTGACGATGTGGCGGTGACGCGTGCCATTGTCCAAGCCGGGAAACTGCTGGATGTGGAAGTTCTCGACCACATGGTCATCGGGCAAGGGGAGAGGAATTGGGTATCGATGAAAGAACGCGGGTTGGGGTTTGCTTGAAATGTTTGAGCGCGGCGTGATTAAAGGCGCCTTGGAGATGCTCAATCCCTCAGGTAAAAAGAAGTGAAAAAGTGTTGCAGGGCGCGAAGCACCCTGCAACACTTTTTCACAAAAAACCCCTACCCGATTCTTCGGGGAGGGGCAGGGGGTGGGGTTGAAGATTAAATCAAGCAAGCCCTGATGATTGACCGACACTTCCAGGTGTCGTTCAATTTCTGATTTACTTGTAATTTGCTGCCAGGTAATCAATCAACGTTTGCTGTTCCTGCGCATTGAGTTGTGCTCCATGGCTGATCATACGTTGCACTGTGGTTGTCCACTGGTCGGCCGTCTTGTGCGCTGAAGTAATACGGTCCGTTGAGTGGCAAACGGAGCAGCGTTCCTGCATCAGTGTCTGGCCATCTAAGGAACCGCTGGAAGATACTGTAGGGGTGGTGGCATTGCTTTTCCCGCAGGAAACCAGAAGCACTCCTACGAGCAGGACAAGAAGAAGAATGCTGATAAGCAAAATTGAGCGTTTATTCATATGATGGGTTGCTCCTTATAGGGTTAATAAGGGTACATTATATCTCGATTATGTTACAAGCTATAATTCACACCAAAATTCTGAAATTCTCCACTGGCTGTTTCCCATTCGATCCTCGCTTCATCCACCCTCCCGGCGCGCGGACCGGTTCTGACCGCTTCTGCGAACTTTTCCAGCCTCTCACGCGGACCCTCGGCCACTGTCTCTACCGACTCATAACCCACGTTGCGTACCCAGCCGGTGAGGTTGAACAGCATTCCGGATTGCTGGACGAAGGCGCGGAAGCCCACGCCTTGTACGCGTCCCGTCATCCACATGTGGATTCGTACTGGGTCACCCGGTTTTGGTTCAGTCATGGTCGTTCCTCATGCGGCGCATCTTACCTTCCTAGCAAATAGATCAGCGGAGTAAGTGTGAGCGGACTCAGAATGGTGCTGACAAAGACGATGGCTGTCACCAGGGATGAGTCAAGTTTGTACTCGTTGGCCAGGACGGTCGTCATTACTGCTGAGGACATCCCCGCATCGATGATCCCATCCTTGCGGGCTGTGTTGCTTATGCCAAAAAGAGCGGCTAGAGCCCATCCGATAAAGGGTCCGATCAGCAGGCGGCAAACCACCGGGATGCTCAAGGCGCGCAGGTTGTGCGTCCATTCCACTTTCTGCAATTCCAACCCGAGCAGGATGAGCATCGCAGGGACGGCTCCGCCGGCTGTCAGTTCCACCGTCTTCTGGATCGGAGCAGGCAGGACCCAGCCCGTGCGGATGAATATTACTGCCAGGATAATGGCATAGATCGCGGGGACTTTCAAGAGGCCCAGCAGGGCCTCCTTCAAGCGCAGGTGACCGAGCGAGGCGATCAACACACCCACGGTGTAGAGTAGCAGGGAGTTCGTTACGAAATAAATGCTGGCGTACGCCAGGGCCTCCTGCCCGAAAGCAAAGGCAATGAGCGGCAGGCCATAATTTCCGTTATTGGCGAACATGCTGGTGAGTACCACTGCGGTCAGCGAGCTGCGTTCTAGGTGGAGCAACTTTCCAAGTACGAAAGCGATCCCGGCGACGATCACCATGATCGAGGCGGAGTAGCCCATCATTAGGAGGATGCTTTCCACGGCCAACTTGCTGCTGGTCAGCAGGTTGAAGACCAGCACCGGGCTGAGGATATAAAAAATGACCCGTCCCAGCGGGCGCGAGTCAAGTTTGAGCGCCCTGCCCAGGGCAAAGCCTGCACCGCTGAGCAGCAGGATGGGCAGGAGGTTGTTGACGAAAACGTTCAGTAACGGCATAAAGGGTGATGAGATACAGGTCGCTCAGCGACCCCGATGGCTGTGGAACTTCCGAAAGAATGGAACCGGTGTTACTCTTCCTCGTCCGGTTCTTCCTCGATGAAATCCACTTCCGGGTCAACATCGAGCAGGGAGAAGTTTCCCATATCCTCGGTGAAGGACAGGGTATCCAGGGCTTCCTTAATAAAGTCGGCTTCTTCGTCGTCTTCTTCGATCTCGAACAGTTCTTCCAGTTTGGCGCGGACGCCTTCTCCACCAATCCTGGCAAGTGACCAGATGAGTTCGCGGCGCACTTCCAGGTCTTCCTCGTCTTCGAGCAGGTCGAGCAGAACAGGGCGGGCTGATTCCAGTTCCAATTCTCCAGCGGCATGGATGGCCTCTGAACGGATATCTTCACTGGGGGCGCGCAACTGCGAAAGCACCTGTTTTCTCCAGCGGCCGTCACTGGAGCGGCCCATGGCGAACAGGGCACTGACTATCCAATCGGCGTCTTCCTCGCGGGATGCGGCTTCAATGAGCGGAACCACCTCTGCGCGCCCCGAATATCCCAGTGACTCCAGTGCCCGTCGGCGGACCAGGGTCTCCTGGGAGGAAGTGGTCGCCGCGAGCAGTTGGTCTTCGATTTTGTGGTGAAGTTCCGCCGGGATTTTGTCCAGTTCACCCAGGTACACGAATTGTCCTAGGGCATTCGCCGCGGCAGCCCGCACCTCAACATCCTCGTCATTATTCAGAATATCGAGATACACGGGAACGAGTTTTGCGTCGTCGACTTCCCACAGCAGGCGGATGGCCCGGGTGCGGACTTGTGGGTCGTTATCGGCGAGCAGGGAACGCGCCATGTCGTCGAAGGAGGTCAGCGTGTCTGCTTCAGCAAGTTCTTCCAGGTCTTCGAGCAGGGTATGTTTGCGGCTTGGCGGGATTTGCGGCCAGGCTTTTTTCAACTTCTTCAAATCAGCAGTCTCCAGGTCCGAAAAACGGTGCAAAAAACGCGCCGGGAAGGGTTTACTCTCATCGAGCAGGGCGTCCACAACGGTCAGAAAAGGTTCATTCTGAGTCATACGGTTTTATCTTTCTGGGTCAGGGTAAGGTGAAGTTCACCGGACTTATGATATCTTTTATGTAAAAGAAGCCAAGCAGGGTGATCAGGATGATGAACCCGATTCCATTGATCATCATCTGGTATTTGGCCGGGATGCGGCGGCGTATGATGATCTCGATCAAGGTCATGAAAATGCGCCCACCATCCAGAGCAGGGATGGGCAGCAGGTTGGCAACGGCGACAGTGACAGTCAGCGAGATGATGGTCAACAGGGTGTAGTTGGTCGGCTTGGTGGATGTCCCGCCGGTGGATGCTGTCTGGCGGCTGGATACGTCGCGGGCTACGGCCTGTTGGAACAAGTTCCAGACGCTGCGTGGACCACCGATCTGGGCGGCCTGTGGGGAAATTGTTCCGGCGATGATCCGGCCCGGCAGGGCTAGCAGGCTGTTGATATCCTGACCGGTGGCGGAAAAGGCTACCGGGATGGTCTCGAACCAGGATTTGACCGGGAGGAGCGGCTGCCCGATGCTGACACCCATCGGCCCCTGGTCAGATGGATAGACGGAGCGCGGCGTGACAGTGATTTCCAGCGGTTTGCCATCACGCAAGATGACCAGCGGGAGCGGCAGGTCAAGGTAGTTGTGGGTGATCTCGGTCAGCCGGGAATAACCATTAACGGGTAATCCACCGGCGGCCAACACCACGTCGCCCACCTGTAACCCGGCCTGTTCTGCCGGTGAAGGTGAGTCAACGCTGGCAATGACAGCGGTATGGCTGTCGGGGATGCCTATCTGGCTGAAGAAGAAGGTGTAGACTACCACCGCTGTCAACAGGTTCATGCTGGCTCCGCCCAGAAGGATAACAATGCGCTTCCATGGATTGGCTGCCGCCAACCCACCTGAAGCGTCCGGGTTGTCTTCCCCTTTGATTTTGTTATAACCACCTAGCGGGATCCAGTTCAGGGTGAACTCGGTGCCAGGTCTGACCTCATTAAGAATTCCACTTACACAGATTTCGCCGGGTTGCGGGGAATTTGTTTTGGATTTTGCCTCGCCGACCATGGGGGCAACTGATGTTGGTTCTTGCTTCGAAACCGGATCGGGTCGGTATTGACCGCCTTCTGTGGCTGCAAATTCGATGGAACGCAGCACGAGCTTGCCGCGGATAGACGTGGCCACCGCGTTTACTGGGCGATGAAGGGATACCTTGTGATCGAACGGCAGGTCGAAGTTGATCGGGATAACCAGTCGTTCTTTCCCAATCAGGATTGATCCTTTGCCGCGCCAGAGTCGAGTCAGACGCGGTGGAAAGCCGATTGCGAATTCCTCAACTTCAATATTTAGTAACCGGGCGACGATAAAGTGTCCGAATTCGTGGAGCAGGATGATTCCGGCGAAGACCACCACGAAGATGATTCCGCCGAGTAAAGCAGTACTCATGTGCACACCTCGTAAACAATAAACTGCGCCTCCTGCGAGGCGGTTAGGCTGATTATATCCGTTTTGGGCTTTGTCTGCTAATCTGCGCGGCTTTTATTATTCAAATCTCATATGGATTGGTGGATGGATTTTCCACCAGCCTGGCTGGTCCTCCGACGTTGGCCAGACGCACTTCCCGGACCCCGGTGATGCTTCCCAGCAGTTTGGCCGTTTCCCCCGCTGAAGCCCCACCGCAGATCACGTGGACGTTCGGCCCGGCGTCGATCGTATAGCAGACAGGCATTCCCTTCGCCCGTGCCGCTCGTACGGCCTGCATGACAGCCAGCGTGGCGGGTTGCCAGTAGTAAAGCGGCGGGTGGGAGGTCATCATCACGGCATGCATCAGGCTGGAATCTTCTTCCACGATCTCAGCAAAGGCTGCGAAGTCACGATTCAGGATGGCATTCCGGCAAATATCAAGGCGGCGAGGGGCGTCATCCACGCGGGCGGACTGGAGCGGAGATGTACCAGCCAGGGTATGACCTTCGGTGGATCCGGTTGGTTTATGATCAGTGCTGATCACCACGATGCAGTCAGCCAGGTTCCAGTATTCGGGTGATGCAACGGAGATGGCATAGGAATCAGAATCACCCGTCCCGGCGGTCCACTCGACGAATCCGCCTGGTATGGAACGGCAGGCGGACCCGGAGCCGTGCCGCGCCAGCCTAGAGAGGGCGGCTTCGTCCAGATCCAGACCGGCGGCTTTGGCGGCAGCCAATGCCAGGGCGGCGAAAGCTGCAGCCGAGGAGGCGATGCCTGTCCCGGTAGGGAAGTTGTTCTCGCTTTCCACCCAGGCAAAATGGTTGATCCCGGCTATCAGGCGCACTTCATCTACAAGGTTGATGACTCGCTGGTGTGCCGCGCCGCCGGCAACCTTCCCGTTGATTTTCACATGCTCTGCTGGCAGAGATTCATCGAAACAGACGGTCGTGCGCGTATTCAGCCCTTCCAGATTCATCGAGATGGAACCGTTGGCAGGCAGGCGCAGGCCATTATCGCGGTTGCCCCAATACTTGATGAATGCAATATTGGGGTGGGCGAGGGCGGTGCAAGCTAACATGAACAAAGTTTATCACAGTTGCATTAGCGCATTAGGAAAACTCTCCCACTGGAAAAACCCGGCGGGAGAGTCTGCTGACGCCTATTCCTTCACTGGACGTTTCGCAGAAAAAACAAAGAGAACCGCCTGAGGCAGGCGGTTCTCAAGCAAGGTATATCTTCGGATGTTTTTACTTCGTGAAGAAATACTTCTTGACGAAGTGGATGATCAGGAGCGTCAAGGCCACCGGGGCAAGGAAGGTAACTACACCGGTGAAAAGACCGGTGATGTAAGGCCCAACGGCAGGGATGGCGTTCAACGCACCTACGACCGCGAGAAGCACTAGGAAGCGGATACCGAAGTTGACCACGTCATCCGAGTCAAGGAAGAGGATCGCAGCCAGGATTCCCATGATCAACAGTATTAGGGACAGCCATATTGGTGAGAAGCTGAACAGGCCAGCTATGGCCGCGATGAGCAGACCAATAAGGTAAAGCCACTTGCCGATTGTTTTCATGTTCTTAAATCTCCTTTGGTTGGTGTAAGAGAATAGGATGGAGCTCCGAACTATATAACATCCCCCGATGCAGAAGGTTACGGGGAATCTGTCACATTCTATGTATCCTGAATAATGTTTAAACCTGTATTTTCCCCCGCAGCGAATGCCCCCTGTTGAAAGCATGGCCAAAAGCTGAGAGAAAGCTCAATCGGGCGCTATTGTGATCACCGCCGCGCCGGTGAACTTACCGTCCCGCAAGCACCTCAACGCTTCCCCAGTCTGTTCCAGAGGGAAGGTCGTCACGTCCGTTTTTACCGGAACTTGCGGTGCCAACGCAAGGAATTCCTCGCCGTCGTGGCGGGTGAGGTTGGCCACTGAGCGGATGAGGCGCTCCTCCCAGAGCAAGTTATAGGGGAAAGAGGGGATATCACTCATGTGTATGCCCCCGCAGACGACCACGCCGCCCTTGTTCGTGGCTTTCAACGCTGCCACCACCAGTGGACCGACCGGGGCGAAGATCAGCGCAGCATCCAGGTTTTCAGGCGGGGCCTGGGTGGAATCTCCAGCCCAGTCTGCACCTTGGTGCAGGGCGAACTCTTGGGCAGCAGTGTCGCCAAGGCGGGTGAAGGCATACACCTTCCTTCCTTCGTGTTTCGCCACCTGCGCAATGATATGTGCCGCCGCACCAAAGCCGTAGATTCCCAACGTCTCCACATTCTCTCCGATCATGCGGTATGTCCGGTAACCGATCAGACCGGCACACAGCAACGGGGCTGCTTCCACGTCGGTGTAAGCGATAGGGAGGGGGAAGCAGAAGCGCTCGTCGGCAACAGTATATTCGGCGAAACCTCCGTCCACGTTATAGCCGGTAAAAGAGGGATGGTCGCACAGATTTTCCTGTCCTTGCCTGCAATAGCGACAGGTACTGTCGGTGGCACCCAGCCAAGGTACACCAACCCGCTCCCCGGTCCGGAAACGCTTCGCACCTGGCCCGGCCTGGACGACCGTCCCGACGATCTGATGTCCCAGCACCAGCGGTAATTTTGGTTCGTCTAGTTCACCGTCCAGAATATGCAGGTCGGTATGGCAGACGCCGCAAGCATGGACCTTGAGCAGCACCTGACCTGGCCCCGGCTGCGGGACAGGTAGTTCGACCAGTCTCAGCGGTTGGGTGGGCGCTTCGAAAAGCATGGCACGCATGGTTTGCATCCTGGCTTCTTTTGATGGTTCAAGGAAACTTTTCTTATATAGGTCTTCCAGGTCCGGGATGTCTTGTGCGGCCTGTCGCAGGATCTCGAAGGCGGAATCCGTCAGCTGATTCAAACGCCGCGCGGAGACCGGTTCCCCGGCGTCGGTTTGCTCGAGGGTTTTGATGATATTACCGCGCAATCCACTGGCGCGCCGTGCCCAGCGCGAGTCCACCGATAGCCGTTCCAAGCGGGAGGCGAGCAGGCGAAGGAGTTCAGCAGGCTGGTTGTCAGTCACAAGGGTATTATAGCGCAAGGCGACCCATCGTCAGGATGGATCGCCTATTGGTTATATGCCAGCAATGAGCGACTAGGGATTTACTCTTCGATTTCCTTGAGCAATTTCCGGGTGGTCTCGATGAGTTTTGTGCGCACAGGGCGTGCATCCTGACCGGCTTCCTGCATGCCCAGAATGACCCCGCCCACCACCGGGGGAACGGTTAAACCCACCAGTCTAGCTCCCGGAGCAACGTGATGGATCGTCGCGCCCATACTCTCAGTCATTAAAGGATGCCCGTCGTACAGGCTGCCGATCAGTACGACATCAAAGACCTCGTTTTGCAGATCGAGTTGGTTGATGACGCTAACGGCCATCATCCCCAGTTCATTGCCCGCCCAGCGGATTACTTCCAGGGCTTGCGGGTCGCCCTGCCGGGCAATCTCGAAGACAATCAGAATCATGGCCGGTTTGAAGTCATAGCGACCCAGGTATACGCCTTCCACCAGATCAGCCAGGTCTTTTGCACCGGTTTGCTGTAAAAAGGCAGGGGTGAGGGCAGTTGCCGGTCCACGCTTGACCCACTCGAAAGTGACAGTGCGCATCGCCCGGGCAAGGATGTCGAAACCTCCGGCGGCTTCCCCGGACCAATGACTGCCGCCACCCACCACGCGGCCTTCCCGTCGGTGGTCCCGGCTCCAGCCGCGGCAGTTGCAGCCGGTCCCCGAAACGACCGAGATGCCCCATCCTTCTGCCGCTCCCGCCAAGATCCCAATAGTGGCGTCATTGACGATTCCCAATGGACACGACAGTTTCAAAGGCTGAATGGCGTTCAGATGAGCCTGCCGCTGGCTGGGCCAGTCGTAACCAGCCAGTCCCATTCCTGCTCCGGCTATTTGTGATATGGTTATTCTTGCCATCTCAAGGGCCTGGGTGGTGATTTCGAGCAGGTTTCTTGTGAGTCCATCGTAGCCGACAGACTCCCAATTACCGGGTCCCGCCAGACCGAATCCGACGGCTTCACCGGTCTCATCCGCGATCAAGGCGTGTGTTTTTGTCCCGCCTGCATCCACTCCGAGAAAATATCTCATTAATCTTCCTCTGTCATGGGATTTTCCAAGAACACTCATTTCCAGAATTGCGGCAGATATTCTTTATAGCTAGTCAAATAGTCGTCCAGAATCTGTTTTGACAGTTCGAAATCATTAACTACAGGGTCGAGCAGGAGGCATTGCAGGGCTTTCTCGCGCGACCCTTCGACGGCCGCCTCTACACATAACTGGGCAACTGTGACTTCCCGGCGCAGGATTTCAGCGACCGGTTCAGGGAACGCTCCAACGTGGACTGGATGGATGCCGTCTCCGTCCACCACCACTGGCGTCTCGACCGTACAACCGGGGGGCAGGTTGGTTATCTGTCCCTGATTGGACAGGTTGGCTGCCAGGTGGTAATGCGTACTCGCTCCGGCTACGTTCTCGATCATTTCCAGTGCACCCTCGGAATCGGTATCTTTCAGGCCATCAATGGTTGCCTCGCCGTCGGCCATGCTCTTAAGTCTCTCGTGTTCAAACTCGCGCACAGCGGCGTTCAGATCCCAATCGTATAGCGGGAGGTGGTACTTTTCCCAGGGCTTGGTGGACGGGTCCGAGACCCAGGGCAGGTATTCACATAGATGGCTGTCACCTGGAACGGGGAACAGGCCAAACGCATCGTAGACGCGCCTGGTCAACGGCTCAAAGTTCGGGTCTAATTCGAAGAAGCGCTTCCGAAAGAGCGGATAAAGATCTTCGCCGGTCTGCCGGTCGCGGATGGAGATGATCCAGGAGAAGTGGTTTAACCCGGCGGCGCGGATGTCCACTCGTGGAACGATTTGTGCTTTGACTTGGTTGTGGAGTGGAGCCTGCATGGGATCGGCGTGCATGCCGATAATGCCATCCGGAACCGTGATGCCCAGGTCTTTGGCGAGGGCAATGCCTACCATGGTGTAGCCGATAAAAATCTGGTGGCACAGGCCAACTGCCTTGATCTTGCTGTGGCGGTTGACTGTCTCGCAAATGCGGATCATTGGGTTTGTAAAATTGATGAACCATGCATCTGGGCAAGCCTGTTCCATATCGTGAGCGATCCCCATCACCGGGCCGATATTGCGTGCTGCATGGGCAAACCCACCCGGGCCGCCATTCTCGGCGTATGGCTGTCGAACCCCATATTTGAGTGGGATTTCAAAGTCTTTTCTCCACAGCCCTTCACGTGCCCCAACTTCGATGGCCGATACGACAAAGCCCGCCCCTTCGAGCGCCTCCTGATGATGTGCATAGGCCTTGATGGTGATGCCAGAATCCCACTCTTGATTTAGCCTTTCGGCCAGACGTTTAACAATAGAGAGCGTCTCGGGATTGTGGTCAACTAGTGCCAGCGTGCTGCCGCGCAGCTTCTTGCTGCGCACCAGGGCAGAGAGGGTGTTTTCACCGAATGAGGCGCTTCCTGCGCCGATTACGACGATCTTGGTTGGGAGAGTCATAGGTTTCACCACATTGGATAAACACGAATTTCCTTCGTGCTCTTCGCATCCCTTGGCCCATTCTTATGGGATTGCGGTTAATGGACGGTCAATTCGTACCAGTTTTCGCCGAGTTTTTCTCTGCTCGAGGTGACAGTTACCAACAGTTTGTACTTCCCCGGCCTGAGCGATGGCAGGGTTAGTTTGGTTTCTGCCGAGATGCCATCGGAGGGGATTTCTACTGGGAAGGTAGCGAAAGCGATATCGCCAATCTCGCCTTCCAACCGCCACTCGCAGGTCGCGCCTGGAAGTGCTTGCGCCAGGTCGTTGACAACGCAAAACGATACCAGGATTGCCTTGCCGGATTCTATTTTTTCCGGTAACCGGAAACACGGTAAAACCGGCTGCATGGATCGCCGGAGGGCGTCAAAAGCAGGCTTGGGAGTCCGCCAGTAATCCAGCACTGCCCATGTCACGGCAGGCCAGGGGTCGCTGAAATCGAATTGAAGGATGCCGGTAACCTTGGTGTACTTGGCGCGCCGATAGCATTCCGTGGCATATTGAATTAGATAACTCTGATACGCCTGGCTGTTGGCGATAAACTGGTCAAGCGAGTCCCCCGGGACGATTCCGTTATCGAATGTCTCTGCTGGCTGGAAATTATGGAAGCGCCAGGTTTCCCACACCTCACGGGAGTGGTAAAGTTCCTCTGGAGTTTTCTTGATAGGCGGAATGTTGTTGTAAGCAGAGCGCTCTATTTTTATACCCCAGCCTTGCATCCATTCCTGTATGGATTTCCAGTGTTTTCTCTCGGTTAAATTCCACATGGACGTGCCTAACTTGATCAGGTTTTTTGTGGTCGCACTGATCCTTTTCTGAGAGTCGAGCCAGCCTTTGAAGCGGACCAATTCAGAGAAACCGGAATCTGGTCCGTACTGCGGCAACATACGCTGGATGTTTTGTCTGACCGGCAGTCCCTGCGCCCCGTATTCGGTCACAAATGGCGCGCCAGGCACATCTTGAAAATCGCGCCAGTGGCCTACATACCAGCCGGGGTAGACATGCCCATCCCCACTGCCGGAGTTGCGGTGAACATATCGCGCCGGGTCGAGTTCGCGGGCAACCGTTTCCAGCCGCGCATCCAGTTCGCGGTTGTGCGCCGGATCAAAAATCCCACCCGTCTTACCCGCCATCCAGGGTGCATCCCAGGGACTTTCATTGTGACAGCACCAGGCGGCAATGGATGGGTGGTTGTACAGATTGGAAACCATGGCCCGCATCTGGCGCTCGGCCTCGACGTGGAACTCCGGTTCGTCTGAATAGCCCCATTGGAATGGGAAATCTTGCCAAACGAGCATCCCAGCCCGGTCACAGGCTTCATGGAATTCGGACGGCAGTACATGGGCGTGGACGCGCAGGATGTTTAGGTTGGCTTGCTTTGCCAGGGCCACGTCGCGTGAGTAGAAGTCACCTCCCGCGCCGCCTCCAAACGGGTGTTCCTTACCGCTGGCAGCTTCCTGGAAAAGCGTTTCAGCCAGCCATTGGGAAGGTATGTAGTTCGAGCCGCGCGGAAAGTAGGATTGGCCATTGATGAACCAACGGAAGCCAGTTTCCACCCGGACGGTTCGAAAGCCAAACAGGCTGGAGCGGGATACAGTCTCCTTGGAAGCAATCATTGACACTGATACCTTATACAGGTGCGGAAAACCCCGGTCCCAGGGCTGCCAAGGACTAACGTTTTTGACAACCATCTGGATCGTGTGGATACTCTTGCCTTCCGGCAGTTCCAGTGTGAAGCTGGCGGTTTGTGCCTTGCCTTTGAAATTCTCGGGGGCACAGCACACCTCAAACCGGGCGCGCCGTTTCCGGGTTCGATTGCGCACTGTGAGTTCAACGTGAAGGGTGGGGGGTTGCGATTTCAAATCCGCCCTCAGAAGCAGACGGTCAATAGCCACTGCGCCGTGCTCCTCAAGATAGACGCGGTTCCAGATCCCGCCGGTGTTATAGGATTGGCCGACTGGTTCCCACCCGCCGCCGGGACGGCAGTCATGGTGGTTGAGCACACCTTTGATGAGGCGCTTGTGCAAATGCCAGCCGTCTGGTCCGGGTGTTTCGTAAGGGCTCTCGACGCGCACGGCCAGAATGTTTTTCCCGGAGCGGAGTGTTTCGGTCACATCGAAGGCGAATGGATCAAAATAGCCGGTATGGTGCCCAAGGTTCTTGCCGTTGAGATATACATCGGCAAAATAATCCACTCCGTCGAAATGGAGGGTGGCAAACTCCATCCGCTTTCGATGGCTGAATTCGTGGCGGAACCATACAACGCCGTGGTGGTCAAGCCCGCCCAGGAACCAATTGGCCGGGATGGACATCATTTTCCAGGCAGAATCATCATAATCGGGTTGGGCGAAGTTGGGGTTGTCTTCAGTGCAGTAGCGCCAATTGCCGGAGAAGGAGAGCGTCATTGTGGTGTCCTATAAAAGAACTGTGAATACATTATATTCTGTCTGTAATTTGTAGCGCTATTTTCTGGCAGAACTTTTTCATGATGTTCCTCTTTCTTCCGGATGTTCTTCTCACGAATTACCATCCGGGCTAAACAGGTGACAACGCACCCAGTGGCCGGGCTGGACAACTGTCTGCCCGGGCATGACCTGCCGGCATGGATTCATCACCTTTAAGCAACGTGTCGCAAAGGGGCAGCCCGGCGGCGGGTCGATCAACGAGGGAACTTCGCCGCGCGCCCCGATCCCTTTGTCTGTACGCAAGCTGGCATGTGGGTTCGGAACTGCGGACAGCAATAGCTGGGTATACGGGTGGGCTGCTTCGTTCATGAGCGCCTCTCCGTCGCCTCCCTCGACCATGTGCCCTGCGTACATGACCATGATCTTGTCACCGATATAGCGGGCGGATGCGAGGTCGTGGGTGATGTATACGTAGGATATGCCACGTTCCTCTTTGAGCTTGTCGATTAAATTAAGCACGCCCATGCGGATGGATACATCCAGCATGGAGATCGGCTCATCTGCCAAGATCAGTTCGGGATCGACGGCCAGGGCGCGGGCGATGGCCACTCGCTGGCGCTGTCCGCCGGAGAGTTGATGCGGGTAGCGGTTGGCAATCTCCGCGGCTGGTTTGAGTTCGACAGTCTCGAGCAAGTCGCAAACACGCTCATGGATTTCCTGCCGCCCGGAGGCTTTCTTGTGGATGATGAGAGGACGGGCCAGGTGATGCTCGATGGTGTGGACAGAGTTTAGTGAAGCGAATGGATCCTGGAATATCAATTGGACTTTCCTGCGGTAGTCCATCGAGGCCCGGTGCGGTTCGGTTCTTAGAATATTTGCGCCCTCAAAAAAAATCTCGCCTCGCGTTACTGGGATGAGACGGGCGATCATTCGGATGGTGGTCGTCTTTCCGCTCCCTGATTCACCCACCAACGCGACCACCTGACCGCGTTGCACGATGAAGGAGGCATCTTCCACGGCATGGACCTGCTTCTTATTGAAAAAGACGCCGACAGGAAAATGTTTTGTCATCCCGCGTACGTCCAAAATGGGAGGTGGTTCAGAATTGAATTGGGTCATGGTTGCTATTACCGGTCTTGGTTGAACAGATGGCAGGAGACTGAATGGTCGGGTGAAATGAACTTGGTTGCCGGGGCAACCTGGGAGCAAATGGCCATTACCTTGGGGCAGCGCGGATGGAACCGGCATCCAGCTGGCGGCTCGACTAGGTCAGGCGGGGAGCCGGGAATGCCGGTCAGTTTATGTTTTAAACCACTGATGGAGGGGAACGAGTTCATAAGGCCCAGCGTGTAGGGGTGGAGCGGGAGTTCGAACAGTTCGCGTGCCGGGGCCTTCTCGACTAACTCGCCGGCATACATGATGGCAATGCGGGTCGAGATTTCAACCAGGAGTGACAGATCGTGGGTGATGAACAGGATCGAAAATCCCAATTTCTCTCTAAGGGTGGCGATCTGCTGGAGAATATCCTTCTGCACCACCACATCCAGGGCGGTGGTCGGCTCATCCATGATGAGCATATCCGGGTTTAACGCCAGGGCGATTGCTATCACGGCTCTTTGGCGCATCCCGCCGGAAAGTTGGTGCGGATACGCCTCCAGGCGTTGAGGATCAATTCCCACCAAATCAAATAAATGCACGGCACGTTCATTTGCCACGGTCTTGGATAAACCGTGACACTGCATCACATCTAGGAGCTGGTCGCGGATCTTCATTACCGGGTTGAGGGCATTCATGGCGCTCTGGAAAACGATGGAAATTTCGCTCCATCGGAACTGGCCCAGTTCGGTATCATCCATTTTCATAATGTCCCGGCCGCTAAAAAGTGCCTGCCCGCCGGTGATCAGGGCCGGAGGATGCAGGATGCGCAGGATGGCGTGAGCGATAGTTGACTTCCCGCTGCCCGATTCCCCAGCCAGCCCGACCACTTCTCCGGGTTGGATTGCCAAGGAGACACCGTCCACAGCCTTAACCGGTCCGCGCGTGGTCAGATAGACCACCCGCAGGTCGCGGATGTCCAGAAGTGGACCACCGGTCGCGGGGTTATTTGACGACGGGGGTTGAGCGTCTTGAACCGATGTGATATTTCTTGAGGACACGGGTAATTTCTTTCTCGCTTCTCAATCTTGGATTGGTTACCTCATCCATTGCATAGATGAGCATGGTGGTGGCAAAGGAAACCAGCGCGATGCACAGACCGGGCGGGAGGAAAGTCCACCAGGCCTCCTGGAGCAGGGCGGAACTGTTCGACGCCCAGTACAGCATGGTGCCCCATGATACGATATTGACGTTTTCGAAACCCAGGAAAGCCAACCCGGCGTCCGCGCCGATGGTATAGATTACGGCACCGAAGAGGGAGGACATGACCAGGGAGAGCATGTTGGGGAGGATTTCCAAAAAGACGATGCGTGGAACGCCTTCTCCGCTAACGACCGAGGCAGAGACAAAATCCTTTTCACGCAGGCTGAGAACCTGGGAGCGGAAGACGCGCGCTGGCCAGGCCCAGCCGGTGAACGTCAGTACCAGCATGACGGTCAACATGCCCTGCGGTAAAAAGGATGCTAGAGTTATTAAAAGGGGCAGGCCTGGGATGAGCAGGAACACATTGGTAAACATGTTCAGGACACCATCGACCACCCCGGGGATATACCCTGAGATCATTCCGATTACCAGTCCCAGGATGGTACTTAGGATCCCGACCGAGAAGCCGATCAGAAGCGAGATACGCGAGCCCCACACCAGTTGGGTGAACACATCCTGGCCCTGGCCGGTCGTTCCGAGCCAGTTCTGGCTGGAGGGGGGTTGGTTGGGCAGGCCGACGTATTTATTTGGATTGTTCGGAGCAATCAGCGGGGCGAAGAGGGCCGTGAGAATGAAAACCCCCATGATGACCAGCCCGATAACTGCCTTGGGCTGGGTGATCATGCGGCGCAGGAAATCCATCTGAGTGGAGACAGGTTTGCCGTACGAAAGGGATGGTGAATTAATATCATCCGGCTTGGGCGGTAAAACTTTGGCATTGGGGTTCATCTTCTTATCTGCTCTCTGCTCAGCTTACCCGGACGCGTGGGTCAAGCTGGACATACAGGATATCCACCAGGAAATTCGCGACCAGGACTGCCAGCGTGATCATCAAGAACAGTGCCTGCATGAGGGGGTAGTCCATCGTGGTGACCGATCGGACCAGGTAAAATCCAAGGCCGGGATAGGAAAAGACCATTTCGGTCAGAAGCTGGCCTGCAATAATGAAGCCAATCGACATGCCGAACTGGGTGATGTTTGGCAGGATGGCATTGCGCATTGCATACTGAAACATGACGGTGCGCTGGGAAAGACCCTTAGCTTCCGCCATGGTGATGTAATCCTCATCCAAAACAGCGATCATTGTGCTGCGCATGCCCATCATCCAGCCTCCGACTGAGACCAGGATGATCGTGCCAGCCGGCAGCACCATATGATCCAAAACACTGCCGATGTAGGCCCAGGTGAATCCCGGGGATAGATAATCCGAATAAGCATGCGACATCGGGAACCAGCCGAATTTAAAGCCCATAAAATAGAGCGCAACCATCGCCAGCCAGAAATAGGGGAAAGAACCGATGAAACCGGTCAAGCCAGGCAAGGTTGAATCCATTACGCCGCTGCGCCTCCAGGCAATGACGACTCCCAGGGCAGTCCCAAGAACAAAGCTGATTACTAGGGTAACCACACCCAGCAGGATCGTCCACATGAAGCTGGTGGCAATAATGGTGGACACGTGGGCAGGGTAGGAAGAGATGGAGATCCCAAAGTCGCCGCGCAGTGCGTGGGACAAATACTGGAAATATTGATTTATGATCGGGCCATTTGTGAATCCGTAGGCAACCTTGATGGCCTCAATTTGCTGAGCACTAAGCCGGCCGTGCATGCGGGCCACCAGTGCGGTGACTGGATCGCCTGGCATGCTGCGCGGCAGGATGAAATTGAGCGTAAGGGAAGCCCACGCTGCCAGGAGATAGAGACCGACCTGCCGCAGGATGTATTTCATTCGCCTTTTCTCCGATGGAAGGATCAAGATTCCGGAGCTGCCCGGCGACGAATAGGGCAGCCCCGGCTTTCTAATTTGGAATTACTTGGGTTTTACGGTGGTCAGGACGATCAAGGCAGTGTTGTAAGGCCCATTCGGCCAGGGCACACCCGGGGCGTAGGGGTTATCGGAGCTTGGCCATCCGGTGAACCGGGTGGTGTTGTACTCGTACCAATCTGGACCTGGGAAGAGTGGCAGGGCGGGGGCCTGGTCAACGAAGACCGCCTCAATCTGGGCCATGATCTGTTTTTGCTGGGTCATATCGGAGGTTGTGGCAAAATTCGCTAACAGTATATCTGCCTGCGGGTTGACATACCGCAGGAAATTCTCGCCGGAAGCCTGCCCGACAGGTTGGACGGTGATGCTACTCATCTGCCCGCGATAGAAGTTATAGGGGGTTGGACCGCCGGAGCCCGAATACATCGCCCATTGGAAATCGCCTTTTTCCACCTGCTCGAGATCCGTGGTCTCATCGGGTGTGGTCAGGTCGATCTCGATCCCTAGGTCATGCATATTCTGGGCGATGATCTGAGCGGCTGAGATCCAGTCCGTCCAGCCAGCAGGGACGATCAGTTCATATTTCATTGGCTTGCCGTCCTGGTCAACGCGCGTCCCGTTCGCTCCTTTTATCAGGCCGGCTGCATCCAGGGCGGCATTGGCAGCTGCAGGGTCGTAATTGACCCAGGTCCCAGCTGTGATCGCGGCTTGATCCTTCCAGGCCTTGTATGCATCCCCCAGACCCGTGGCATCGGCCGGAGGAATGTAGTTGAATTCAGCAGTCTGGACGATCATCTGGCGGTCGATGCCCATGCTGATGGCCTTTCGGACGGCCGGATTGTCGAAGGGTTTGATAGTTAGGTTTATGTAGAGTAGCACGCAGTCAGCACCCACGAAGTAGTAATGAAAGTTCTGCGGGTCCTTGGCTACATAGGTCTTCTCGATGTCCGGGACAAAGTTGCCGGCCCAGTCCAGATCGCCATTGGCGAGGGCAAGATTGGCGGCATCGTTGTCCGCATAGGATGGATAGCGGATGCCCTGGAAGTAGGGTTTGCCAGCCTGCCAGTAGTACGGGTTCTTTTCGAGGATGTAAATCTGGGCGTCGAACTTGGTTAACTTGGTGAAGGGACCTGTCCCAACTGGGATGTCATTGGTCCAGGTGGTGGGGTCTGCAACATCCTTCCAGACATGTTCCGGCACAATCAGCTGGTTGGCCAGGTCGTACAGAGCCGGGGTATAGACCGTCTTGAATTTGAACTCGACGGTAAAATCGTCTGGCGCCGAAAAGGTATCGATGTACTGGTTCAGGATGTTGGAGGCAGTGCCTGCCAGGGCGGAATTGTCCTTGAGCAGATTGAAAGTGTAAATGACATCCTGTGCGGTGAAAGGCTGACCGTCTGACCACTTGACATTTTGACGGATCTTGAAGGTCAGGGTAAGGTTATCAGAACTCCAGGAATACTCTGTCGCCAGCCATGGCACGAGCGCTGCCGTGGATTTGTTGTAGATCATCATCGGTTCATAGATGGCAGTCGCGGTCGAACCAAGCGCAGAGGGTGAGAAGGGGTTGAAATTACGCACCCAGGTGGACAATTGTTCATAGTTGATGGTGAGATATTCCCCCTCACTAGTTGGTGTATTGGGGATTGGCGTATAAGAGATTGGTGTGTTAGAAATTGGTGTTTTAGGGGTTTGTGACTTAGAGCCGCAAGATGCCAGCAAAACACTGGCGATGACAAGAAAGCTGATAACCAGCCATAACGTTTTCGTTTTCATTTTTATCCTCCGAAGTACTAGAATTGAAAAAGGTGGAATTTTGATAAGGATTTTATATTCGTCGGGCACCTCCTGCCTATTTCAAGCATTGCATCCGCACGACTGGCGGATGGTGAGTTCAGTGGATAGGACCAGGCGCGCTTCAACTTCCTCTCCCTGGATGATGCGCACAAGCTGCCGCACGGCCTGTTTGCCGACCTGTTCTGTGGGGGCACGCACCGTCGTCAGCGGTGGTAAAAGTGTATTTGCAAAAAGGGAATCATCGAATCCAACAATGGCGATTTCTTCAGGAACTCTCCGGCCGGCCTGCCGTAAAGCCAGCAGTACGCCGATCGCCGATTCATCATCCCCGGTGAAAATCGCATCGAACATCACGCCGTCTGCCAGGATTTGTTCCACGGCGGACCGAGCTGCGATGCGGTCAAAGTTGCCTCGTATGATCAGCGACGGAGCAAAAGGGATGCCACACGATTTCAGCGCCAGGCGGTAGCCTTTTTCGCGCAAGGTCGAGTCTTCGTGACCATCCGGACCTTGCAGGAAAACGATCCGTCGGCGGTTGTGGACTTCGATCAAGTGTTCCACGATCTTCTGCGCACCGGACTGGTTTTCAATGGTAACCACAGGGATGTTTAGGGAATTTGGGGAAGCTTGGTGAAGTAGGACAACCGGAAATCCAACACTGTGCAGGCGGGCCAGCTCTTTTGCATCCAGGCTTTCGGTGAAGACCAGCAAGCCGTCTGTATTGTGCTCACCAAGCGGGCGGCGATTGGCGTTTTCAGGGCGGGACTGGGTGGTATGGATCAGCAGGTTCAACCCGGCCTCGCCGACCGCGGCTTCCACGCCCCGCAGCAGCGGTTGGAAAAAGGCTCCGCTGATTTCTGGTAGGAGCAACCCAATCGTATCCGTCCGGCGGCTGGCTAGCGTCCGCGCTGCGGCATGTGGAACGTAGTTCAGCGCCGCGATGGCCGATCGGACTCGCCCCGCAGTTTCTGTGTCCACGGGTGCAGTGCCATTCAGCACTCGACTGACCGTGGCAATGGAAACGCCAACTCGTTCAGCAACATCCGCAATCGTGATCCGGGAAGGGGGCATGGGTTGGAAAGATAAATGAAAGGAATGTAAGCGCTTTCTGAAAGCGCTTACATAGTATAGCGAATTTCTTCGCCGGAGTCAACTATTCAGGAGAAAATTTAAGGTTGGGGGAAATATGGCAATCGGGAACGGGTGGGATTTACTCTTCTTTCCGAGGCCTGCCATTACGATATTCCAGCAACCTTCGTATTCTTGCATGCCGTTCCCGGGTCAAAGGATAGAACCAGGTGGAGATGATCGCTGAGAATAACAGAACCGCACCCAGCGGTCCAATTAAAATGCGGATAGCCGTCAATGTGATCGGAGACTGGAAGAAGCTGGTCGCACCCTTCAGCGGGGTCCGGTAACCGAACCAGCCCAGTATTTGCAGTGCGATAAAGATTGCAAACGCACCGGTCAGCTTGCGGACGAAGTTCTTGACGCCGTAGTAGATCCCTTCCTGGCGTCGTCCGGTGCGCAGTTCATCCCACTCGATCACGTCCGGGAACATGGCATCCGGCAGTACGTGCGCAGCCGAAACACTCAACCCCGCCAGGAAAGCCATCCACAGCACCAGCGATATCTGCCCGGGTTTAACCAGGAAGATGCAAATCTGCACTCCAGCCCAGAAGACCATCCCGATGATATAGGCGATGTGTTTGCCCAGGCGGTGGGAGAGCCACAACCAGAAGGGCAGGGCCGCGGTCGCCGTGACCAGCAGAAGTGCAAAGACCGCTGATTCGAGCGGCAGGGAAAAGCCAAGGATGGTAACCGAGGCCAGCATGTTGCCGCGGGCGATCCAATAGAGCAGGTAGAAAGGCAGGACCAGCGCCACCAGGTCGAAGGTGATCCAGTTCAGCATGTAAATGACCGTGGCGAAGCGGAAGGGAACATTGGCCCAGGTGGTGCGGACGGTCTGTCCGAAGGTCGCTGTTTCCTGCGGCCGGTCTGCCGCGCCATAGCGCTCACGGACAACGGCAAAGATGAGCAGGAACGGGATGGCCGCCAGCCCGCCGAAGATCCCGGCCACGATCAGGTATCCCTGCTGCTGGGTCAGGCCGGCGGCTAGGGCTGCGTCGATGATGGCTGGAGCGGCAACCGCGGTTACCAGCGAGGCCAGCAGGTTGAAGAAGATACGGAAACTGGTCAGGGTGGTGCGTTCGTCGTAGTCGGGGGTCAATTCAGGCAGCAGGGAGGAAAACGGAACGCCACACAGGGTCTCGAACGTGTCGCTGATCATAAAAGCCAGCGTGACCGTGGCAGCCAGGGCGATCTGGTTGTGCCAGGGCGGCGCCCACCACAGCAGGAGAAAACTTGCCCCGAAGGGGATGGCGAAGAACAGCAGGAATGGCCGGCGGCGTCCCCAGCGGCTGCGCATCCGGTCGGTCAGGATGCCCACCAGCGGATCGTTGACCGCATCCCAGATGATTCCCACCAGTGCGGCAAACGAGGCCAGCCGCGCTTCCAGCCCAACCACGTCCGTCAGGAAGATGGCATAGAAGATTTGGCGCAAAGTCCCGTAACTGGCCTCGCTCCAGTCGCCGGTCCCGTAAGCCAGCTTGACCCAGAATGAAAGCGTATTACTTTTTATCCTGCCGATCTTTTCACCCATTGATGCTCCTTTTTTGTGTCATTGTGAGTGAGCGTTCTCCAGTTAACGAAGCAATCTCTTCACCACACAGTGTCATTGCGAGCTGTTCTTTGGCGAAGCAATCTTCTCACCAGTATTTGTATATGCGGCTCCAATCCGCTGAACCACGCCGCCGAAAGGCGGGCGTGGGAGCCCGTCCTAATAGGTTACTAAATCATTAACACCACTTTTACCAGATTTCCTCGAGGCAGGCAGGATTGTTAAGGATATAATCTCCTCGATGACCGAAACATCCAAACCTTCCCTTGCCGACAAATTAAGATCCTTGGGAGTCAGGGTCGGCGCAGCAGACCTCCCGCCATCGAAACCGAGAATGGACGCTCCCATCCAATCCGTGGTGGAAGGGCGTTTTGTTTCCACCCGGCAGGGCGAAACATTCATAGCCGAACAGACCTGGCCCCCCGATTACCGTCACGGCCTCACCCCTCTGCGCACCTCCGTACCCCTGCTTACCATGGCACAATGGGCCGGTGATGATCGCCTCGCCGACCTGCCGCTCGAGTCTTTCGCCTTCCTGGATGCCGAGACCTCCGGCCTGGCGGGCGGGACGGGCACGTATGCCTTCCTGGTGGGCGTGGGACGTTTCGAGGGCGGGAGCTTCCACCTGGCGCAGTTCTTCATGCGCGACCCGTCTGAGGAAGCCGCCCTGCTCGAAGGGCTGATGGACTTCCTGGCTCCCAGTGCCGCGCTGGTCACCTTCAACGGCAAAGCCTTCGACGCCCCGCTTTTGGTCACGCGCTACTCGCTTCACAGCCTCCCGGTGCCATTCAAGGATTTTGCGCATCTCGATCTGCTGCCCCTGGCCCGGCGCCTCTGGCGTGACCGCTTGCCCAGCCGCGCCTTGAAGTATCTCGAAGAGAACGTCCTGGCCACGCCACGCACGGCTGAAGAAGTCCCAGGCTACGAGATCCCCTATCTCTACTTCGACTACCTGCGCACCGGCGATGCCGCCCCCCTCAAGGGCGTGTTCTACCACAACGCCATGGACATCGTCGCCTTGGCCGCCTTGATGAACCATATGGCCTCCATCCTCCACGCCCCGTTCGACGGTCAGGTTCAGCACGGTTTGGATTTCATCGCCCTGGCGAAACTGTTCGAGGACCTGGACCGCGTGGAAGAGGCGGCTCGTCTTTACGAACGCGGCTTGCAGGTTGGCGTGAGCGAAGCGGACTTTGGAGCGGCGGTGCAAAGGCTCTCGGCATTACAGCGCCGCCGCGGTGACCTCGAGTCGGCCGCCCGGTTGTGGCAGGAAGCCGCCGCCGAGGGACATGTCTACGCCCATGTCGAACTGGCTAAATACTACGAGCACCGCCGTCGCGACTATGCTGAAGCGCTGAAATGGACCCACAGCGCAGAGGAACTGGTCGGCTCGCTCGACATCCCGCGCTATGAATATCGCCATTGGATGGAAGAGCTGGAACATCGTAAAGAGAGATTGCAGGGGAAGTTACGGAAGTAATCCGACACCAGCTAATGGCAAGGTCCACCCTTCCACAACCATGATTTCATCTTGACAGACGCGTAAGGGGCAGCTACAATTGAAAAACGTTTTCAATAAACATGGGTAAAGAAATTCTTGTGGCTGATGGAAATTGGGTCGACGTATTGCAAAAAAGCGGTTGCCGTCTTACCGCGCCACGCCGGGCCGTAGTCGAGACCCTGTCAGGGAGTACGCGCGCCCTCACCCCGGTTGAAGTGTTTGACGCGGCGCGCAAGGTTTGCCCCGGGCTGGGGCTGGTCAGCGTTTATCGCACCCTCGAAAAACTCGAGGAGTTGGGTTTGGTTCAGCGTGTCCACCAAACCAAAGGCTGCCAGGCTTTCGTCAGGGCAGGGGACGGTCACCAGCACCTGATCGTCTGCACCCAATGCGGCAGGGCGGTTTTGTTCGAAGGTGACCAGCTTGATCCACTCTTTAATTCTGTTTCCAATATGACTGGTTTTCAGATTGAGAGCCATTGGTTGCAGGTCTTTGGCCTGTGTAAAACCTGTCGATCTGACCCGTAGGAGGTAGATTATGTGTATATGCTGTGCAGCCGTCCCGGTGGCTGCAGCCACCGGTTTATCTCTGGATAAAAAACAACGCAAGAATGGATTGGCGCTGGGACGCACACCCAAGCGCGTTCGCCCATTCGTGTTGTTGACTGTGATCGCAATCTTTTTATTGAATGTCGGATCGGTGATCCTCCACACGCGTTTTTACCGGCTGGGGTTATAAGACCGGCCGGGGAAGCGCAGGGAGTAGCCGATAAAATTGTTCACTTCTATTGAAAACGAGTATCAATTTCAAAAGGAAAACTCGTGAAAATAAAACTCACTCTCGTTGTTATGCTGGTTGTTTCCATGCTTTTACTGACCGCCTGTGGTGGCGGCGGAACCCCCACTGCTTCAACAGGCAAGCTGAGAGTCCTGGCCACCACCAGCATAGTGGGGGACGTTGTCAGCCAGGTGGGCGGGGACCTCATCGCCCTGACGGTTCTGATGCCGGTCGGCACCGACCCGCACGACTTCCAGCCGCGCCCGCAGGACGCCGCCTTCCTCGTCGATGCCCAGGTCATCTTTTCCAATGGAGCCGGTCTCGAGGCGTTCCTCCAGCCGATGCTGGACAGCACCGGGACGGCGGGTAAACTCGTCGAGGTTTCGGCGGGGATCACGCTCCTACCGCTGCCGGGCAGTAACTCGACCACCGGCGACCCGCATACCTGGATGGACCCGAACAATGTTATCACCTGGACGCAGAACATCGCCGCGGCTCTCTCCACGGCAGACCCAGCCCACGCCGCCGATTACCAGGCCAATGCAAAAACCTATGATACCTCCCTGCATGACCTGGATGCCTGGATCCGCTCGGATGTGGCGCAGATCCCGCCGCAGAACCGCCTGCTGGTGACGGATCACGCCGTGCTGGGCTATTTCGCGGCGCAATACGGTTTTACGCAGGTGGGCACCATTACCGGCTCGTTCAGCTCGGATGCCGCCCCGTCGGCCCAGGAGCTGGCGGCGCTCGAAGATACCATCCGCAGGACGGGGGTCCGGGCGGTGTTCGTCAGCGAAGCCGTCAACCAGACCATTGCGGACCAGGTGGCAGCGGATACCGGCATCCGGGCGGTCTGGATCTACCATGCCACGCTGACCGCTCCCGGCGGTCCGGCGGCGAGCTACCTGGAGTTCATGCGATATAATGTCAACGCCATCGTAACTGCTTTAAAATAATTTATTAACGGACAGTCATTAATCACGAATTCTGCGAATGTACGAATGAAACGAATTATTTTTGAAAGCCTTTTTAATAACCAGTCTTCATTCGTCAATTCGTGCCATTCGTGATAAAGAGCCTTATGACAAGTAAAACAATAATGTACCCCGAAACCCACCACCAACCCGACCAACCCATTCTGGATGTCCTGCACCTTTCCGTCAGTTACGACGGGCAAACGGCGCTGGAAAATATCACCTTTCACCTGCACTCCGGGGAACGCGTGGCAGTGGTGGGACCCAACGGGGCCGGGAAAAGCACCCTCTTCAAGGTGGTAGCGGGAGTGCTGCCGCCCACAGCGGGCGAGGTCAAGATCTCGGGCTACAACCCGCGCGGCCACATTTGCATCGCTTACGTGCCCCAACGCAGCCAGGTGGACTGGCGCTTCCCCGCCAGCGTGGCCGACGTGGTGATGATGGGCCGCATCGGGCAGGTGGGCTTCTTCCGCTGGCCGCGCCGCTCCGACTGGGATACCGTCCATGCGGCGCTCGAAGCGGTGGACATGGATCCGATGGCGAACCGCCAGATCGGCGAACTCTCCGGCGGCCAGCAGCAGCGCACTTTCCTGGCGCGTGCCCTGGCGCAGGAGGCGGAGCTGGTGCTGATGGACGAGCCGCTCAACGGCCTGGACACACCCTC
>Ga0209777_10002274_pt1 | contig 25703 bp, 25 predicted proteins | sample FrelakmetHBP12HB_FD_187147 | JGI IMG/M metagenome (GOLD analysis project Ga0209777, IMG submission 187147) | Freshwater lake sediment microbial communities from the University of Notre Dame, USA, for methane emissions studies -HBP12 HB (SPAdes)... | ecosystem: Environmental > Aquatic >... | reverse complement strand
AGCGTTCACGGATTATCCGGTATTATCTCCAGTTTCCCGGAGTTATCCCAGATCTGAGGGTAGGTTATCCACGTGTTACTGAGCCGTTCGCCGAGGGCTTTACCCCTCTCGACTCGCATGGCTTAATCGGACCCCGATAGCAGTGGCCTCTGGCAGGATCAACCAGAGTTATATATGCACACTACAAGGAATTGTGCGGATTCGCATTATTATGCATGTCCGCTTCGACCGATTCCGTATATTACGGTTTCAGCCGAATCAATCAAGACCTACGTCAGTTGCAAGGTTTCTGCCAGATTACGCCAGCTTACTTACAACTCCACTACATGTTTTTCGCGACCGGAGATCGATCCCTCACGGTTGGAAGTAAATTCCACATAAGGACCGTATGTTGGCCGCGATGGACCTCATTTCGTCAAATCGATCCTCTTTCATATAGAATTCGTAGGTATATAAGGTTTACCGGCGCTCCAAAATGCGGTCAGAAATAATTGTTAATGTTCTTCACGCCATCCTCACACTTGCGAAATCGCATATACGAAAGAAAAGTAGCTGTTGTGAACGCCTTTTATCCGTTTACTGGCTGTGAGAAATAGTGCGGGATGTGGCCTGAAAAATTGGCCTTATCAGGTCAACGATTGCCCTTTTTCGACAGGATCCTGCACGTTAGAATCTCACGTGAACGATATTCATCGTTTTTTGCTCATCGATAGCGTTTATTTTCTTTATGATGTCTTCGCCCCATGCAGGGTCTCTTCGAATGTTTTTGAAATAGGGAAAGGTGTCCATAATGGTAATTTGGGCGCCCCATGCTTTTATTTTATTCACATCGTTTGACGCCCACGTAATTGTTGCCCCCTTGGCTCCAATGCGGCGTAACGCTTCATTAATACGGGAGGCTTCTCGTGTTGTATAGGTATTGAATACCATTTCCGCCCCGGGAAGCACATCTGCCAGCGACGAAAAGAACTGTCTTACTTTGGTCTCCTTGAAATATATCAATGTGGCACCAGATACGATGAACACGCCGTCACTCGTATGTTTGATGTCGTTGCACCAGCTCATATCAAATAGAGACTTAGCAATATAGTGTGTCCGGCCAGTTTCAGGAATCTGCTGTTGACGGAGTGCGATAACGCTTGGAAGGTCGAGGTCGAACCATTGGAGCCGCCCGTTGTCGACGCGGCAAAAACCCGTGTCGAATCCCGCACCTAGATTGATTACGGAGGCCCCCGGATGTTCCGCGATATACGCTCGTGTCTCGTCATCAAAGTGCTTAGCGCGTACAGCACTCGTCAGCTTATAGAGGAAATCAAACTTTTCATCAATTGACGAGAAATCATAATCAACGGTTTCGACGAGTTCAACTGCTTTCGGATCGTAGAGGAGCGACGGGTATTTTTTGCTCACATACGCCCGACACCACAACGGAATGAACAGGGTCTCTTCTATGGTGTTGAGTTCGATCGCCATTGTGTACGAAAGACAGATCCACCGTGGTAAGAAACTGTCGGCGAAAAGACCACTAGGACAGAGTAGACGATAGGCTGCTTTTCGACGCCTTGTGCGACGTGTTACTCGCGAGGCGGTGTGGTTGTAGCGCGCCGGTCGTAACAGCCTTCTGCGTGGGGGTGTTCTCGCTGTAGGTGTCCGTCGTCTGTTTGACGTCTTTGTAGCGCACGTCTTTGAAGGCGCTAGATCTGTTTAGGCTTACCCGCCTTCGCTACATCCTCTTAGTGGGCTCTTGTACTTTTGAGGGTTTGCGCAACCAGTCTTTGAAATGCTGCGAGCTGTTCGAATTCATCGTAGTAAAATCTCGTTCCACGGCGCTAAAAAACCCACTAAAGCCCCCAACGACACGGCTGCCCCCTGCACGTTCTCAAAGTTTGTAGGATTGTCAACGCGAAGCTACCAAACCATACACGAGGGAGCTCGCGTATGATCAAGTGGCCAACAAATTGATCTTGCAGAAGCGATCCGAGAGTAACCTTGCGGCCGCGGTCTCTTATCAAAATTAGGGCGTTTGCCTTGCTTCGTATCGCAACAAGTGGCGAGCAGCCAAAAAAAGCTCTTGCCCCTTCAAGAAGCGCGATCAAATCGCAATGCTTAAGCCGCTGGACGAACCCACGCTTTTGTGGTGCGGATAATGCAAGAAATTATACCCAATCAAGCGTACGGCGAAAAGCTCGAATTTTCCAAGGCTGCTGAACAGGAGCGGCTCCACGAGCTGTTGCAATGGGCTGTCGACGAAGCCGCCAGACGCTACGAACACAAGTATCTCGCGCCGAGCCTTCTTCCGTTTGTTATCGCGCGTTTGGTGCACCAGGCCGATCCCTCGTTTTCTGAAGCGCATGTGCGCGCTGAGTTCAGCAAGTCAGCCCTTGAATTCACCGAACAACTCGATCGGGCGACACGTGGTAGGTTTTCACTGAGCCACGTTTGGAAGAAGTAGCTGGTGGCTTCACAATTTGCCAGCACCATCCGTAGCGCTTCTGTAAGCGTTTGTGTAAAATGAGATCACCAGTAGCTATCGTAATATCGTCAACATCCTCAATACCGTTAACATCGCCAGACAAAACGCTCAACCGCTGCGGGTCCACGTGGTAGGTTACCAGGCACAGCGCATGTGTCCCCGACTGCCGTTTTGAGGCTCCGACTTGACCGCAATTGCTTGGTAACGCCTTTCTGTTTCTATCGCTATACTAACCCCTCAACGAAAAGAAGACCCCAACAACCAAGGCGTCCAGCGAGCCGTTGAAGGGGTGGTGCCTACCTTCTGCACAGTTGCAGCCCCTGAAGTTGAGTTAGTTCGGTACTGCGCCGTAAGCACCCACTTATTGGTTCCATTTTGATTCTCTGCCGTCAAAAAGTCATAGTTCGCGTACTTACGGTCGCCGGCTGTATTGAAAGTGGCATTACCAGTGAGACCATCATAGGAACTGGCGATACGAGGGATAGCCTCCTGCAGTATAGTGCTGTTTTGTGCGCTGTTCTCGGCGTATGCCTTTGCGATGATCCACAGCGCGTCGGATGCGACGTAACCGTAGGGTTGTGGCACGGCGGTAGTATTTACGATTAGTTTCTGTTGAACCGTTCGTACTGAGCGCCTTGCCCCCCCCGCCTGCTGTGCTGTGGTGAAGTTCATGCGAAGCGCAAGCGGCGCCGCCCGAGGGTTCTGTATCAAGGTCATCGGAGTTGCAGTTGATCCGTACCACTTAATTGAGGACCACTGCGAGTCCTTGCCCGCTTGCATGATCATCGGCACCGTTTCCTTGCTAAAACCGATGAAGAGAACGCCAACAGAACCCGCCCCATACTGGGCGATCGCTTGGGTCAGCTGCGGCCTGATCGTATCCAACAGGCCCGTAAAGTTCGTGGTACCTGGCGCAAATCGCGCGTCGGCCTCGACGAGTCCGCCTTTTTGCTCGAATGTCGCCGTCGTGTCATTTATGAACCCATTACCCCAGATATCGTCCCGCACGAAAGGTACGAGCACCTGTATCCCGTCACTCCGCATGAGCGTTGCGAGGGCGGGGCCAAGATTGCTATCATCTGGCACGAGCCGAAACGCGTTGTTTCGCATAATGCCTAACGACGTGACCGTGCTACCGTAGCTTATGAGTGCCATCCCAGTTTCGTTAGCTTACGGAGCAATTGCTTTTAACTCGGCGCTCGTGTAAGGCCCGACCACAGCCTCTACCCCTTCGGCGTGCAGCTCTTTCATCGCCGCAAGCGCCCCATCAGGTGTAGTCCCGGTGTTTTTTACGATTAGGTGTACCCTCATGCTCGCGTTAGTCGCAGCAAGGTAGCTATTGATGTCGGTTTCCGCCGCGTAAAGGGTGCTGTTAATACCTTCGCCAACGCTCGCTGCGTCTCCCGTGAGCGGCAGCAGAGATCCTACAGACACGATTCTAGGCGGGGTATTTACCGTTTGAACGTTAGTGGCGCAGCCCCCTGCCAATACCGATCCAAGCACAGTAATCGCGACGATAAAGATGATCCCTTGGTCAGTAAATTTCATTCAAATCACAAATTGATAAACGTGATCGAACATAAACGTTCTTAATCGTACAGACCAAAAAACGACGCTACAACGAGCATACACTGGCCGGTAGCGACTGGCTCAACTATTCGAACCATATCGGGTTTACGTGGTGAAGAAGCTGCCTGCTACAAAACTCCCGGTTATCACGGTTACCAACGCAATAAAGAGAAAAAGCAGAGACTGTGCATTATCGAAAATCAACGGTGCTCAAGGAGATTAAGACGGTTAACCTCGGTTATTCAGGAGGGAGTTACTGCGTCTCGATCCATCTCCAGATAAAAGTAGGGTGCTTTCCAACTGCTATTCTTTAGCGATTTCCAGCAGCAATTTGTAGAATTGTTCTGGCATGGATGCCATTGGCACTTGGTATGTTGGCAACTCAAAGTAGGCCCATTAGTTGTCGGCAGCTTCAATCTTTTTCTTGGCGACATGAGTCATGGACGCAAACTCGCTTTCCGTGCAGAGAATATAGGTCTTAGGTAACGGTTTTACTTTCTCGGCGTCAAACTACAGTTTTTCCACGTAAGGCGCGGCCGGCTCCAGCCCGGCGACCAACATTGGGTCGCCACCACCGGAAACAACAACGTCAAACAGTGATTGGTCCGGATCGGGTAATGCGGCATCGACGTACACCAAATGGCTGATTCGGTCCGCCATTTTAGCCGCAACACCGGTTATTATCATCCCACCGTAACTGTGCCCAACCAAAATAGTATCTCTCAGATTATTTTCGGCAATTAACGCACAAATCTGCTCGATATGCTCGGCCAGAGTACTGCTGTATTCGTCCATGAGAGTCGGCGCAAAAGCGCGGTGGTTATGTGCCTCGAGAGCAGAAACAGTCCCATCCCAATATGTGCCACCCATCTTGCCGTCTTGAGTGCAAACATGATTTCCTATAGTAAGTTTGTTCCAGGTCTCTTTAGACATGTTACCGCCATGAACGAGAACGTAAGTTGCTGTCGTACCACCACCCCTTTACTACTCTAGTAATACTGAAGAGAAGCCGCTAGGACTACTTAAAAATAGATATCACTGCAGTAATGGCTAGTGTGTCTATTCTTATTACTAAATTTAAAAAATCTAGCCACAGCTCTTGCTAAAGCGGATTTGGAAAAAAAGACGTCAAACTCCGCTTATATGCAGGAAATTCCTTTTTTAAGTGGAGCTATTTCGTCCGCTACGGCTTTAAGCAACCGCTGATCGCCTCACGCAAACAAGGCCACTCATCACTCGCGCGCGAGCGCACCTTTTCATTTTTTTACGAATAGCTTGCCTTTTCCATTTTCAGCGTAGTCGCCATCTAGGACTTGGAAAGTGGCTTGTACTCCGTCGATTTCAAGCTCTTCGGTGCCGTCCGCCGAGAAGCCTGGCATCATGGCTCCGATTTTTCCGAACACGTAGATGTTTCCGCGGTTCATCATCGCACCGACGCGCCCCGGCGAGTTTCCGTGAATGATGATAGTTGGCGGGGTATCTTTCCTTCCAGTGCCCTTACCAATGTGAATCCCGGCATTGATGCCGACGTCACCTTTGACGGTTATCGTACCACCCATCATGTATTCTCCAACGCTTTGGCCTGCGTTCCCGTTTATAACGATATTCCCGCCTTTCATGCCGCGCCAGTCACCGCGATAAGAGGCGCCACAGTAGTCAAATACATTTCCTTCAAAGAGGATGTCGCCGCCCTCCATCTGGATAGCGCAAAAGGCATCAGCATCTCCCTTTACCCGTATTCTACCGCCTTTCATCCAGGCGCCGCAGTACATGTCAACGTCCCCTTTGCAAAGCACAGCTCCAGCGGTCATCCTCGTGCCGATGTATTTGACGCGTGGAACGTCGCCATCAATGATGATTCCTTGATCCTCTACCGAGTCTGCTACTTTCCCGGATACAGTGAAAAACTGCCCGAGCGGCCACTGGGTGTTTCCCTCGCGAACTGGCAACTGAGCAATTTCTTCAAGGGTTTTGCCACACACGACGTCAGGTGCTATTACTGGCGCTTCGAGTACTAGATATTCGACGTCTTTTGGTGTCAGCATTAAGCGGTCCATTTACGATTCGCCTCCCAGTTTGGTCTTTCCCGTTTGGTATAGTACTTTTCCATGAGCTCTTTAGGTCCAAGCACAGGGCCGTGGGCCTCCTTCTCAATTTGAACCACTAAGTTTTTGTATCGAGGGCTGCCTGTTGATTCCGTTACTGGGGTTACGACAATATTCGCCCACGGACCACGGGGGATAAAGATCTCCCCTCTTTGCTGCCTGTCGGTCTTTTTCGCCCTGAGGATGACGCTGTCGCCGTACTCGTTGGTGACTCTGACAAACCACGGTTTGCCTAATTCCTCGAAGTCTTCAGGATTAATATCGCAGTATGCCGCTTCTTTTGTGTAGTCGTCAGTGAATTTGCGCCCGCCTTTAATGACGGCGCCCTGAAATGCGGTGCCGCCGGTATTTAGAATTATATCCACTCCCCTCCCCTCCTGCATCGTTAAACGGTTCTGGTTACGAGCTTGTCCAAACGTTGCCCAAACTCTTCGTCGGATAGTGGAGTCGTCGTCTGAGGCTTCGCCTGCGTCTCTTTACCCTCTGCCTTTTCGCGTGCTTCCAGCTTCTGTATAATGGCGTCACGCAACTGTGTACACGTATCTTCGTTTGACTTTGTGAAGTCAAATGGCGGATCGCAGAAGCTTCGCACGTAGATCGGCACGTTGTCCATCCTATAAAAAGTGCCCTCACATTCCATAGCGTCCAAAACACCTGGCAGCACGACGTCACTGATGAATGCTTGTGGTCCCTCCGCAGTTTCGATGGAGACAACGGGAATCTGGCACATCCTCTCGACGGCTATTTTCGGTAAATGAGCCCCGAGATCAGCGCACATGCAGAACAACGCGTCAACTTCGCCTCTCCGAAGTGCGTCAACGCACGAGTACTCACCTGGTTGATAGCGTGGCTCTCCGGTCGAGAAGTCGACGGCATACGGAAATCCGTGTGACCATGCGAGAATATGATTGAACCCTGTGACGTTGCAGTGCCCTCTGTTTGCCAGGATCACGAACTTGCCGGTTTTGTTACCAAGTTGCGTCAACCGCATCGCCATTGATGCGTTGTAGTGTTTGCCGCGTGTGCTAGCAATACCTAAACCGACCCAGATCACTCCAAAGCGTGCGTCTTTTACCATTTCTGCCGCTTTGTGTATGTCCTCACGGCTGATACCGGTTACTTCTGTAAAGGATTCGTGCGGCTCAAATCCGTTGAGAATCGTCATAATCGCGCTGAGCACCTCGAAATCGGTGCCTGGCTTGAGCTGAAGATGGAGGTCAGCGTGCTCAGCGGTAGTCGAGCGTCGCGGGTCGACGACGACTATCTTTCTCCCAAAGCGACCTTGTTCGGTAAAGAAACCGCGCTGGAATATCGAATGGCGGCTTAAGTGCCTCGGGTGTGAGTCTTCGGGATTTGCACCCCAATAGATGTCGAGATCCGCTCTGTTCCGGGTTTCACCGAGCGTACAGCCGGATTGTCCAACGTCTTGGATGGCCATAACTGTCGGCCCGTGACAAATCGTCGCGTTACCGTCAACCAGTCCCCCCAGCATTTCAGCGATCTCGATGGCTACTCCCATAGCCTCGGTAGTCGTTTCGCTTCCCACGAAAAAGAACGGTCTTTTTGCATTTACGAGAATCTCAGCTGCTTTGTCGATTGCTTCGCTCCACGGGGCCTCCTTTCCGTCGATTAGTGGGGTAGTAATTCGGTGACTGCTTCGAAGCTCTTGGAACTTCGCATCACCCATAATGCAGGCATTTCGCGTAACGACCGATACGTCGTCAAGCTCGACTTCAATATCGTCGCACGCTATGCCGCATATAGGGCACGTCACGTCAGTGCATGTTATCTTGTCGCTAGTTTCGCTTTCTTGTGCTTCAGAGCTCATTTTTAGCACCTCAATTCGCATCTCTTAACTTCGAAGCTCGGAGTGCAGCTTTCTTAACGTCAACGTTCACAACTTACATTTCCGATCAATTCCAAAGCCAAGCTATTCAAAGTATGCGAATTATGCCTCTGCGCTAGCGATATTACATTATTTTAATAAATATCGCTATGTTAATGTAAGCTAACGTAAAATATAAACGTATCGTTACTACGAATACGGCAAATCGCAACGTGCGCTATTTGCAGGTGCATTAATATGAGTATCTCACCTCAAGAACTAGAAGCGTTGATGGAACGGAATGACACGGAAGAGAGAATTCGCCAGTACGTGAGGCAGTGCGTGTCATTCCATAGTTTTGCCCCCCCAGGATTGCTCATTGGAGTATTTATGGTCGGTCTAGCCCTCGAGAAACTGGGCGCTGAGCCAAACGATAAGCTTTATGCTGTGGCCGAGACGTCGAAGTGCGCCCCTGATGCGGTGCAAGTCATCACTCATGCCACTGTAGGCAATCATCAACTGCGAATAATCGAATCAGGACGATTTTCAATTACGCTGAATAGATTCTCTTCAGGAAAAGACGCTGATGGGATACGCGTTTATGTTGATGCAGCCAAAATCAATGCTTATCCAACACTCAATAAATGGTTTACGAACGACCCCGCGTTCAAGCACGTTCCCGATAGGGATGTGATCTATGACGAGATTCTGCGAGGGGGCCGAAACATCTTGTCGTGGGAGCCGGTCAGAGTACTGGTGCCTCTGAAGGCACAATGGGAAGCCGTGACGTGCCCGGTTTGTGGTGAGCTAGTACCAGATTACTTGCTCAAGAATGGCGCGTGTATTAACTGTGCAGCAACAAAATATTATGAAAAATCGCCTTAACCCTCGTTGAATCGGTTCTCGATACGATGATTAGTACGGTTAATGCCTATTTTTACTCCAAATATCCCGTTGTGCGCATCTTTATTACGGTTTATTAACATGGATGGTAACGCGCTGTCACAGAGAGGGTGAGAAAAACGTGAAGATTGGCTGGCGGGTGCGTTTCGGTCTTATTCTTATTGCACTTTCTGTAGTGCTCTATCTGACTCACTTCTCTATATTCCACGATGTAACTTTTCTCGAGACCTATGCACTTAGCGACCTTGCCTTTCTTCCGATCGAGGTGCTTCTCGTCGTCTTGGTCGTTGACTGGGTGATAACCCGGCAAGAAAAGAGGAGTCAACTCGCTAAACTCAACATGGTAATCGGCATCTACTTCAGTGAGGTCGGTACCCCCCTCCTGAAGGCATTTTCGGACTTTGACCCGCACGTTGGGAGGATTCGCGACGAGCTTTCAGTGAAAAGCACGTGGAAGAGCCGCGAATTCGCCGATGCGATTTTACGCCTAAAACAGCACGAATACGAGCTCGTTTGCGAGAAAGGCGACCCGAAAGCGTTGCAATTCCTTGAGAACCTGCGCAGTTTCCTCATATCAGAGCGGATGTTTTTGCTCCGCCTTCTCGAAAATCCGAGCCTCCTCGAACATGAATCCTTCACCGACCAGCTTTGGGCGGTCTTCCACGTCGCCGACGAGCTTCAGCACCGATCCGATCTGGCACACTTGCCCGGCGGTGATTACCAACACCTCGCTCTTGACGTAGGACGAGCGTACCGCGCGCTCACCTCCGAGTGGCTAAAGTACATGGCGCATCTTTTGCAGCGGTATCCATACCTCTTCTCCTTAGCACTGCGCACAAATCCGTTTGATCCAACCGCTTCACCCGTGATCAAAGATGCAAACTGATTCCCTACAGCAGGAGCAAAGACGTCATGCGCACTGTACTGCAAAACAGACAGTGCACGCTTCGCTCCCGGAAAATGTAACCTAGTTGAACTTGCTCAAGTATTCGTCCTTGAAGTGCTGCATGGTGGTCAGCACCGGTGACGGAGCTGCCTGGCCGAGACCGCACAAGCAGGCCTTGATCATTACCCGGCCCAGACGATCCATCCGGTCCAGGTCGGCGGCATCGCCATGACGGTCGTTGACCCGTTCCATGATTTCTTCCATGCGCATGGTGCCTTCCCGGCAGGGAGTGCATTTGCCGCAGGATTCATGAGCGAAGAACTTGGCGATTCTGGCCACTACGTCCACGATGTCCCGGCTTTCGTCCATGACGAAAAATGCTCCGGAGCCCAGGGTGGCGCCTATCGCTGACATATCGTCGAAATTCAGCTGGGTGTCCAGGAACGCTTCGGGGATAAATCCGCCGGAAGTTCCACCGATCTGCACGGCCTTGAATTTCTTGCCGCCGGCTACGCCGCCGCCAAAGTCGTTTAATACCTGACGGATAGTGGTGTTGGTCGGCACTTCCACGAAGGTTTTGTTGGTGATGTCCCCGGTCAGGGTCATAACCTTGGTGCCGGGATACTTGGCGTTTCCAATAGCCTTGTACCAATCGGCCCCTTTGTCAACGATCGCCGGGATGTTGGCGAAGGTTTCCACGTTGTTAACGATGGTGGGCTTGCCCCACAGGCCGATGACCGGCGGGAACGGGGGCTTGAAGCGGGGCTCGCCGCGCTTGCCTTCGATCGATTCAATCAAAGCGCTTTCTTCACCGCATACATAGGCGCCTCCACCCATTCTTACTTCAATGTCAAAGTCGCCCAGGCAGCCTTTGGCTTTAGCCTGGTCAATGGCTTTGTTTAGGATTTCCACCATGTAGGGATATTCCCCGCGGCAGTATGCATAGCCTTTATTGGCACCTATGGCATATCCGCAGATGGCCATGCCTTCCAGAACGCTCTGGGGATCGTTTTCCATGATGATCCGGTCTTTGTAAGTGCCGGGTTCGCCTTCGTCGGCGTTGCACACTACATATTTCTGATCGGTCTTGATTCCGTAGGAAAACGACCATTTCATGCCGGTATTGAAGCCGGCACCGCCGCGGCCCCGCAGGTTGGATTTCTTGACTTCGTCGATTAAGGCTTGCTGGCCCATGCCCTTGGCCTTTTCCAGGGCTTCGTAGCCGCCCGCTGCGATGTAGTCTTCGATCTTCAAAGGATCGATTTTGCCATAGTTGCGCAAGACGATGCGCATCTCTTCGGCCATTTCATTGCCTTCTTTCTGCTCGCTTTTACTTGTATTCGGCCAGGATGGCCGCAACCTTATAGGCTGTTACATTTTCATAAGGCTTGCTGTTGATGGTAATAACCGGGGTGGCCTGGCACTGGCCCACGCATTCGGTGAGTTCCAGGGCAAATTTGCCGTCCGCAGTGCTTTCTCCCATCTTGATGCCCAGTTCTTTTTCCAAAGCCGCGATAACCGCATCGGCTCCGGCTATATGGCAAGGGGCGCTTTCGCAGATGCGAATCACGTTCTTGCCGCGCTTGCCAACCTTCAAATAGGAATAAAACGTGGCTACTCCGTAAGCTTCAGCGTTGGGCCGTTTGAAGGCGGCTGCTACCGCTTCTACCGCTTCTTCCGGGATATAGCTGTATTCACGCTGAATGGCATGATACGCTTCGATTATCCCGCCCGGTAGGTCTTTATATTGATTGATTATATCCTTGTAGTCTGCCAAAATCCTTTCACCTCCCGAGCTAATGACACATTCGTTCAGCTTTCTACGCTGATTCGATCTTTACCGCACACACCTTGTATTCGCCTGTGCCTGCAATGTCGCAGACAAAGGGACTGGTTAATTCATTGGTAGGCGTTTCGCTGTGATGGTGGGACATCCAAATGACCCCGGGCTGTACTTTGTTGGTTACCCAGGCGGTGGTTACAACTGAACCGCGGCGTGAAGTAACTCTCATCTTGCTGCCGGTAACCAGGCCCAATTTAGCGGCTTCCCGCGGATGCACTTCGGTCATTTCCCGCGGCCATACCTCGGCAATGCCGGCTGAATACTGGGTGGTTACATTGTAGTGCTGCATTACGCGGCCGGTACACAGCAGAATGGGATAATCCTTGTCGGGCAGTTCTCCAGGAGGAATGTGCTCGTTGGGCTGGAATCCTCCCAGGCCGCGGGTGAATTTGCCGATATGCAGAATGGGCGTGCCGGGATGATCAGCGGAAGGACACGGCCAATGCACGGATTCTTCTTCCATGCGTTCATAGCTGATGCCCGCCATTGAAGGTGACAATGAGGCCATTTCAGCCCAAATTTCGCCGGGATGGTAATAACTCATGGGATAACCCATGCGAGTGACCATTTCACAGATGACTTCCCAGTCAGCCTTGCCCGGAAGCGGTTCTACAGCCTTGCGCACGCGCTGAGGCCGGCGCTCGGTATTGGTAAAGGTGCCGTCTTTTTCGGCAAAACTGGCGCCTGGAAGGACTACATCCGCATATTGGGCGGTTTCGGTCAAGAACAGCTCCTGAACTACCAGGAATTCCAGTTTTTCAAGGGCTTCCTTGATATGATTGGCATTCGGGTTAGTCAAAACCGGATTTTCACCCAGGATATACATGGACTTTACTGTGCCTTCATGAGCGGCTTCAAACATTTCCGGAATCTTCAGGCCAACTTTGTCGGGCATGGGGGCGCCCCAGGCTTTCTCATGCTTTTCCTTGGCGGCTTTGTCGGTAACACTCTGATAACCGGAATAAACATTGGGCAGAGCTCCCATGTCACAGGCGCCCTGAACGTTATTCTGACCGCGGATCGGGCAAACGCCAACGCCTGGCCGTCCCAAATGGCCGGTAAGCATAGCCAGGTTGGCAATACTCATAACGTTGCGGGTTCCGCAGATGTGTTCGGTGATGCCCAGTGAATAGAAGGCCATGGCTTTGTAGGTGGTGGCATACAGGCGGGCTACCTTGTACAGGTCTTCCACTGCAACGCCGGTGATTTCAGAAACCCGTTCCGGTGTGTATTCTGCAGCCAGAGCTTTCATTGCTTCGTAGTTTTCGGTACGAGTAGCAATGAATTCCTTGTCTTCCAAACTTTCTTTGATGATGATGTGCATTAAGCCGTTCAGCAAAGGAATGTCAGTGCCGTGCTTCTGCTGCAGCCAGATATCGGCTTCAGCAGCCAGCTCAGTGCGGCGGGGATCGCAGACTACCAGCTTGCAGCCATTGCGATGGGCTTGACGCATTTTGTAGCCGACCACCGGGTATGATTCAGTCGGGTTGATGCCGATCAGGAACAGCAGTTCGGCTTCATTAGAAATTTCCGAAATGACATTAGTCATGGCGCCGCTTCCGAAGGAATTGGCCAGGCCAGCTACTGTAGGAGCGTGGCAGGTGCGGGCGCAATGATCGCAATTGTTGGTGTCCATGTAGGCTCGGGTGAATTTCTGCGTCAGGAAGCTTTCTTCATTAGTACAACGGGCTGAACTCAAGGAAGCAAATGAATCTGGGCCATACTTGGCTTTAATTTCATTGAACCGCTTGGCAATCAGGTCATAGGCTTCATCCCAGCTGGCTTCCACGAATTTTCCGTCTTTCTTGATAAGCGGAGAGGTCAGGCGCTTGTCATTGTACATGAAATCCCAGCCGAAACGGCCTTTCACGCACAAATTGCGGCCATTTACGGGACTGTTGGGATTGGACAGCGAACCGATGACCTTGCCGTCTTTAACCGCCAGGTCGAAATTACAGCCTGTGCCGCAGAAGGGGCAGGTGGTCTGAACGCGTTTGATATCCCAGCGCCGGGCCTGACCAGCCATGGTCTTTTCTGTCAGGGCGCCGGTCGGGCATACTGCCAAACACTGACCGCAGAATACGCAATCGGATTCGATATAATCCACATCGCCGGCAGTGGTTGCCTTGCGATGGAAACCGCGGTTCAGATAGGAGAGGTTGTCCTTGCCGGTCAGCTCTTCACAGGCCCGCACGCAGGCGCCGCAAAGAATACACTTGTTAAGGTTGCGGATTATGAAGGGATTGCTGTCATCAATCGCGTACTGGTGGGTTGCACCGGCAAAGGATGAATCCTTAATGCCGTATTTATAAGCGTAATCAGCCAATTTGCAGTCGCCCATTTTGTCGCAGGTCATACAATCCAGCGGATGGTTGGCAACGAGCAATTCTAATATTGTCTGTCTTGCTTCAACCACGGCCTCAGACTCGGTCTGAACTTCCATTCCAGCGAAAATCGGAGTTACACATGATGCTGGCAGCAGACGATTGCCTTTGACTTCCACTACGCACAGCCGGCATGCTCCCAGGGGGCTTAGATCCTTGTCATAACATAGGCGGGGAATTTCTATGCCTGCCAGCTCCGCTGCCTGCAGAACCGTGCTCCCGGCTGGAGCCTCTACCTCCTTCCCGTTAATAGTCAATTTGATTAATTCCATTATTAACACTCCTTCCCATGAATAACTCTTTTAGGCACAAAAAAACCTCCTAATGATCTAGGAGGTGCGCGCCCTGTTGAGATTCCCCTCTCGACCTTCTTCCATCAATCGAGCAAGGAGGTGGATAAGCTATTTGCCAGATTCGATGAGATGACGTCGCAGTAGAAAACGTTAGGGGCCTCCTGAGCTATGTTGCTTTTTTTGTAGTGTAGTGGGTTATTGAGTTCAGCTAAGAGAGACAAAATGGCGAAACTAAGACAGGCAAATAAAATAAAATAATCTTTTTTCATGCGCACGTCAAGCTGACCTTGAAAAACCCCTGTTTTTTTCAGTTATTTTCCACTGATCAAGATTACAACGCCACTTTTTTTTTAAATCTGTGCGCGATTGCTTATGATCCAACGTCTGAACCTTGCGGTTACTAGCGAACTACGTTAAACATCAAAAGGATTAACTGCTAACTTAAACTCTAAATGCTATCTGCTTCGTTTCGAGAAATGATGTCAATCCTTCGTGGCCCCCTTCCCGGCCGACTCCACTTTGCTTAATGCCTCCGAATGGGCCTTCTACGGCTGCAATGCGCGTATCGTTTACTCCGATCACCCCATATTCAAGTCTCTCAGCAATCCGTATTGCCTTTTTCAGATCTTGAGTATAAATATAGGCGGCCAGTCCGTAAGGGGTATTATTTACACACTTGACCATATCGTCTTCCTCTTCGAAGGTAAGTACGGGAGCAACAGGCCCAAAAGTCTCCTCTTGTGCAATGAGCATATCTGTAGTGACATCGGCCAATACTGTTGGCGCAAAAAACGAGCCAGAGGCGTACGCGCCCTCACTAAGCTGATAGCCCCCAACAAGGAGACGTGCCCCGTTGTTAATCGCGTCATTGACGTGACTTTCAACCTTGTCGACGGCAGAACGATTGATGAGTGGCCCTACGTCAGTCTCAGGGTCGAGGCCGCTGCCGACCTTCAACTGTTCGACCCGAAAAGACAACCGCTCCAAGAAAGTTTTGAGCAGGCTTGAATGCACATAGATCCGATTAGGCGCTATACACATCTGGCCAGCATTTCCAAATTTGGCGGACATTAAACCTTCGATCGATCTTTTGAGATCAGCATCGTTCAACACGATGAAAGGGGCATTACCGCCGAGCTCTAACGTAACTCGTTTGACGCTATTTGCTGCACCGCTCATCAGTTGTTTACCTACCTCGATCGAACCCGTAAAAGAGATCTTTCTTACGCGGGGGTCCTCGAGAAAAACCTTTCCAATCGTATTGGAATCTCCTGTGACGCAATTAAACACTCCGGGCGGAATGCCTGCGTCGGCAAATGCTCGCGCAACCGCCAATCCCGTGAGCGCGGTTAGTTTGGAAGGCTTGACAACTACCGTGCACCCTGCTGCCAAAGCTGCGGCAGCTGTACGTGCTATCATATACGCTGGAAAGTTCCAGGGGGTGATAATAGCAACAACTCCAACGGGTTGTCGGATCGTCAGCAAGCGCCTGTCACGAAGCGGGTCGGGAATCCACTCACCGTAAGTACGACGTCCTTCTTCGGCATACCAATAAATGAATTCAGCAGCAACGCTGATTTCTTTGTGGGAGGCGCGTATGAGCTTCCCTGCCTCTAAGGTGATCAGTTGTGCAATTTCTTTTTCTCGCGAGAGCAATAAGTCTCCTGCTCGCCGAAGAGTTACGGCGCGCTTCGCAGCGGGTGTCTGAGCCCACCCTTTAAAAGCGGCATCGGCCGCATCGATCGCAGAAATGGTATCATCAGTCGAGCCGGCTTGTGCCTTGCCAACCACAGCGCCATTTGCGGGGTTGGAGACAGCGAACGATTGATGAGACACTGCAGGGACCCACTCACCATTAATGAGCATGTTCTCCAAATTCATTAGTATATACTCCCAAGTTTACACTGTAACAGTAGTTGCTGATAAACTTTAGTCGCTGTTGCTCTTTGAAAGACGCTATTACACACGTGGGGCGGATATATCCATCGATCTTGTTTGTTGGATAACGAGCTGTAGTGGTCGCTTTATTTAGGTTTTTTAACTTAGATCGCGGACTTACTAATTGTCTTAGCGGTCAACCCAATAGCCATTGATGCTTCATGAGCTGCGAGTACTGAAACGCAGTTCCTATCTCGATGAATGAGCGTTACTGAGATGCTTAAATAATCAAACCTCTGTTCTGTTTATTTAGCAAGTACCGCAATAACAAGTGCTAGCAGTGAGTTGTTAGGGACCTTTGAAGAGAGCGGTCTTTCCTTCTTCGTAAATATTTTTCTCTCTCTGGGTGAGCACTTTTACGCTGATTATCACGGCAAAACAGATCAGCACGAGAATGACTGCAATGTTCACTGCCGCGTTTATGTCAGAGTTAAGAGCTGTGTATATTGCAAGTGGCATCGTCTGGGTCACGCCTTGAAAATTGCCTGCAAATATAATAGTTGCACCGAATTCTCCCAGAGCGCGCGCCCACGTCATAAGTGCTCCGGAAACAAGGCCATTAAGCGCGATCGGCGCTGTCACACGGAAAAATGTTGCGGTGCCTGATGCTCCGAGCGTGTGGGCGGCCTTTTCGTATTCAGGGTCAACATCTTCGAAACTCGTTGTTGCTTGCCTTATAAAAAAAGGAGACGCTACAAATAGTTGGGCAAGTATGACGGCGGTCGTAGTAAAGGCGATGTTAATTCCTAGGATGTTGAAATATTTACCAAGCAACCCCATACGACCAAACGTTAATAAAAGCGCGATACCTGCAACGGAAGGGGGCAGTACGATTGGGAGATCGATTAGCGTCTCTATTAATCTCTTGCCGCGATAGCTGTGGCGGGCGTTATAGTAAGCTACCGGAGTACCAAAAATGATAACAACGGCCAACGTGGTTAACGTGGTGATTAAACTAAGCTTGATCGCTTCTTGGACTATCTCTGTTGAGAGTGAGCTAATAAATCCAGAGAGAGTCCCATACGCAAAGAGCGCCACGATGGGCAATGCGAGATATGTCACGACGACAGCGAACATTAAGAATACAACTAGCAACGCAGCTGCTTTTTTAAGTCGAGTCGATTTAGCACTTCTTGCTTCGAAAGATGCGTTAGAGCTCGTGGATTTCATAGGATTGAATTTTTTAGAATTTAGAGGTTGATCAACTGCCCTTTTGAATCTATCGATTTTCGCACTTTCTCAGTCGTCGTACGGACTTATCTACTCACGAAAGAACCAGTTTAGTGATTTTACTTAAACTCACAGTTTTGTTATCGGTGAATAGATTATTGCTATTAAAAAAAATTTATGTGCATACCGTTTGAATAGGAGTGCTATCAGATTATCTATAGGATCGTATAATTATCACTCCTTTGAATCTCCCTGTTTATCGTAGTGAGGACATACTGCAGTCTTGGCGTAATCTCAATGGATCGAGCCGTGGCTAAAAAAAACGCACCTCACCGATCATCGCGGTGGGTGCAATCAAGCCTGCTTCAGTTTAGCGTAAGGTCTTTAGGGGCCCTTGTTGTAAATCAAGTCGCAGCAGTGGCCGCTGTTGTGGTGGCAGCTGCGGTAGTAGTGTTCTGAGACGCTTTTGGGATCATGAAACCGTACTTCAGCAGAATTGCCTGACCTGCAGGAGAGGTCACGTAGTTGATCCAACTCTGCGCCTGTTGAGCTTTCTGCGAACCGCTGAGCACTCCAATTGGGTATTGAGCGATAACGTTAACGCTGTCTGGAATCTTGATAACCGTCACTTTATCCTTATAGGCAGCTGGTACGTCGGCTGTGGTGACAACGCCCACGTCGGCCTGTCCGAGCGCCACTTTGGCTACGATGTCGTTGGCATTCGTTTCCGTTGACACAACGTTTGCCAGGACGCTGTTCTTGAAGCCAGAACCGTACGTGGTGTTATTAGACGCTCTTGCAAGCATTTGTAGCGTGTAATTCCCGCAGGGGGCAGAACTGTTCGCGATATCGAGTTTTACCCCCGACTTTGCGAGGTCGTTCAGGTTGGTGATGTTTGCAGGGTTCCCTGTCGGGACAATGATGGCAAGTGTGTTCTGGGCGAAAAGGGTAATGCTTGAGTTGTTCATCAACCCTGCGTCCCTTACATCCTTCATGTTCTTTTGATCGGCAGATGCAAAAACGTCCGCATTCGCCCCTAGTTTGATTTGGGTTGCCAAAACTTGACTACCAGCGTAATTAAATACGACAGTGACCCCCGAGTTATTAGTGACCCCCGAGTTATTAGCTTCAAAGGCCTGAGCTGTCTCATTAAATGCGCCAGTAAGCACTGCTGGAGCAAAAATAGTGAGCTTCGTGCTTTGGTTGTTTTGCGTAGTCGTGCAGCCACACGTGGTGACGACGAGCACGCTCAACAGTGCGCAAAGCAAGATAGGTACCAACTTCTTCTTATTCATAATGATCATCCGGAGTGGAATTTTTCCAACTAGCTTCAGTTTGCGGGAAACAGCTCACCTACTATTGCTCCTACGGTGTTTATAGCCACAAGGATCTCTTATTCATAATGATCATCCGGAGTGGAATTTTTCCAACTAGCTTCAGTTTGCGGGAAACAGCTCACCTACTATTGCTCCTACGGTGTTTATAGCCACAAGGATCGCGCGAGCCATTTCTACTTAGCCGAAAACATAATGCTATAGAGATACTTAAGTGTTATGATGGGCCAGTCATAACGTTTTTAACCCCCTCACCCCCCGACGAGGACATCTATCACTCAGTCAGATGGTATTCCATCTAGCTATTCAGGCTTACACGGGTCCGCCCGGCTTTCGCTTGCCAGCTTCAAATTCTGGCTAGGCTACTTTTTAAATGTGAAAATCTAAAACATATCATTTGATGACGTGTCTCGTCTAAAGGACTTGGCTTTGGTGCGTCACCACATAAGTTGCGCTACTTTTCCCTTCCAGTTCATTTTAGAATCATGACGGACGTTGATTTCACCAGCACCGTCACTTTGTCGTCGACCTTCAAAGCAAGGTCGTCAGCAGCGTCTTTTGTGATAGTTGACGTGACTTGATTGTCGCCGACCTGCACGATGATCTCAGCCATTATTTTGCCTATCTTTACCTCTTTGACCGTACCGGGAAACTGGTTGCGTACGCTAATTGGCATTTTACATCACCGTTCAAGATGTATCCCGTCAGTTTTTTATGGTTTTCCCTTCAAGACGTTTGCGTATATATCAAGACAGGGTCATCTTCCTTTCTTAGAAACAAGATTCGGTAGGAACGGACGCTAGTCGACAGGCGCACAAGGCACCGCTCTTATGAGCGAGGTAGGTAGGGGAAAAAAGTGGATATATACCCGTCGCTTCTTGAAGACTGTTGGGAGATAAAGTGTGGGTGTTGTGGTTACACCCAAACCAAACATTAATATGCGTCCTAAATATATAAGCGTTATTATTAATCAGTAATAACGCTGCTGCAGATTACTCCTATGCCATTCCCAAAGCAATGGAACACAAAGCCGTTGCTTATCTCACGAGCTTAACGACGTTGAACTAGTCGCGGTTCAACGCTGTGAAGCTCTTGCGGCCACACGAGAAAGCCAATATGCTGACTGTGAATAAAGAAGGGCTATGAACACGAAAAATCTCGTGCTGTTTTTCTTTGTACGCTCTTAGGCGTGCTCGTAGTCATCTTACGTGGCCGCACCATCATATAAATGCAAAGCAAAGCTCACCGTTTTTACTGCTACTTCACTTATAGATACGTTTAACCAGATCGGAAGAATCTATCAAGCTAATCATACTGATAATCGAATTTCTTCAACTTTGGTGGGCAGAGCAAACGCGACAACACAGGCTACGATATCGGCACTTAAATCTTAGCGGCGGTTTCCTCTAGCTTTTGCTGATAGACCCGCGTGGACTTTAGGATCTATAGCCTTCTTTGCTTTGTAAGGGGCTGAGAAAGTGCAGCATGACGTTACAAGATTCATGCAGCGCTAGGACTTGCGCGTTCATCGTTTTCCCATGACGTTTACCCCGGTCGCTTTGAAAACAGCCGTGACTTCAGTGCCTTTGTTGAGTCCCAGTGTCTCAGTAGAACGATTCGTGACATAAGCAGCAAGCATAAAGCCGCAGTCAATGAGCACCTTATTAACAGGGCCGAGGTACAGAATCTTCTTTACCGTGCCTCTGAAAGTGTTTCGCGCACTACTCACCGCAGGCTTGAGCATCAAAGTAACGTTTTCGGGCCTGACACCTAACGCGACTATTTCGTCTTTTTCGTTGTCTGCGACAGCTTCAATCGTCGCGTCACCAATGGCCACTGTGATAATCCCACCTTCCTGCGACACCACCCTCCCTTCGAAAAGATTCTCCATCCCGACAAATGCAGCGACTCGCTCATTTTCAGGGTTGTCGAAGATCTGGCGCACCGAACCGGCCTGAACAAGCCTGCCATCGTACATAATGCCAAGCCTGTCTGCTAGCAGCCTCGCGTCAGTCTGATCGTGGGTCACAAACAGCGCAGTAATTTCAACCTGTTTGACTACGTCGCGAAGTTCTTCGCGAAGCACATCTCGTGAGCGCACGTCGAGTGCACTCAAAGGTTCATCCAGAAGAAAAACGCGAGGTTCGAGAATCAAGGACCGGGCAAGTGCAACACGTTGCTGTTCCCCGCCGCTCAGCGTGGTAGGCCTCCTTTCTCTAAGCTTGCTAATTCCAACCAGGTCCATCATTTCTTCAATTCTCTGCGCACGGTTTGGCAACTTAGTATATGCAAGGCCAAACTCAATATTTTTATATACACTCATATTTGGAAAAAGTGCGTAATCCTGAAACATGTAGCCAATGTGGCGCCTCTCTGTCGGTAGAAAAGTTACGTCTACTTCGTCTAGAAGGACCCTTCCTTGTTGTGGATATACGAACCCAGCAATAAGATCGAGCAAGACCGTTTTTCCAGCGCCGCTAGGGCCTAAGATGACAAAGAACTCGCCACTTGCCACACGGAGGCTGATATCGCGCAGCCTGAAATCGCCCAAGCTAGCATGTGCACTTTCTATGGAAACTGTAGTCATTCTTCTTTTTCGTCCTCAAGAAATCAACTGGAATAGAATAAAAAAACAGTCAAAGTAAACAAATGTTTCGAATAGTCAGAAAGCGACGAGCGGCTTGGCACGCTACGTAATAGTTTCGAGTTTTGTTTGCTGTTCGTCCTCAGCTTTTTTTTGCGTATCAACGTCTATGAAATACTCCAACGCGTCAGGGCATTGGCTCGCGAGTCCCTCGAAGAATCGGCGAACTACAGTGCTGGTAGCCAATTCAAGTGTCTCGGTGTAAGCTGCTACGAGTACGGGCGGCAACTTTTTAGTGCGCTCCATGATCTGCTTGATAGCGGCGACTGTGCGGTCCACTTCTCCCATCGTACTGAAGCTGTCTGCCATGCACTCTCAGTTTTATTGACAGCGTAATCGTATTTAAAACGATGCAAATTGCGGCTAGGATCGTTTTTCTCTCAATTGATACAGTCCCAAAGGCGACCCTTTCTAGCTAGTGTTGCGCTGTTCGATTTTTTCGAGCGCTTCTATTGCAGCCTTCTGAACGTCGTCGTCTTTGTCATTGAGAGCGTGCTGTAAAGCTGCACCCGCCCGTGAATCCCCGATTCTACCGAGGGCGTCTGCAGCACGCTCGCGTACAAATTCATCCGGGTCGTTCAGCGCCCTAATAAGCGGAACAGTTGCGTTCTGGTCTCGCAGTTTTCCCAAAGCGTCAGCGGTGTTCCATCTGACATCAACGTCTCGATCCTGAAGTGACTTAATGAGCGGGCCGGTCGCAGTCTTGCTTCTGATATTCCCGAGAGCTTCGGCGGCGTTTCTGCGGACGTACCTATTGACGTCTTGCAAAGCCCTGATAAGAGGATCAACGGCCCTTCTGTCTCCGGTTTGTCCGAGGGCAAGCGCAGCGTTCCATCGGACGAACCAATCGCCATCATTTAGAACTGTGCACAAGGGGACAATAGCGTCATCATCCCACACTTGTCCGAGAGCTGCAGACGCGGCTCGACGAACGTGCCTGTTCTCGTCGTAGAGTGCTTTCACGAGAAAAAACACTGCGCCTCTATCGCCGCTATTTCCGAGAGCTCCGGCTGCTTTCGTCCGGACAATCGGATCCTTGCTTTTTAACTGTCGAATCAACGGGTCAAGCACGTTTTTCCCACTCTGCTTAATTCAAGGCGCAGTTACTATGTAATAGTCGTGCATCGTCCGAGCCTGCGAACAAACTCGCTTTAACAACAAACTACTTCAGGGATATTGGCTTTTCCACGGAACTATTGTAATCCGCGCTGAAGTACTCGAATGTCGCGCACCTATTCACAGGCGTTCGCGGCGGTGATTTCTAAGGAAGGCGTTATCACCTTGAAGATCACCTAAAGTATGGTGATATGAAATGACAATGAGTGTACGCAACCAGCTTCCTGGAACCATCAAAGAAGTGAAACTGGGCGCCGTAATGGCAGAGGTCATCGTACAAGTAGGTGACAATCAAATGATATCTGCTATCACAAAAGACGCTGCTGAAGACCTTTCTTTAAAAGCCGGCGACAAAGTGACAGTGCTGGTGAAATCAACGTCCGTCATGATTCTAAAGTGAAATAAAAAACGGTGGCACGACTTTAGACCACCGTCTTTTTTTATCTGTTAGGTTAAACTAGTGTTCATAGTATTAACAACGCACTAAATGCCGAATGCGTGACGTTAATAGTCTACCGCATAAAGTAACTCCCGCATCGTTATTGATTTGTTCTCCTTTTTGCAGAAAAATCCTTTTGGCTTGGGAAAAAAAAAGATTGAGTGCCGACGCATTGCTCGCAAAAAAAAAAAACGAGGCTCGGGGAATGTGTACTGTTTTTGCTTTGCTAGCTGGCGATAGTTAAGCGCGGCAGCATCAAATCTGCGTTAGAACGCCAATGCTGAATCCCAAGACACGAAAACGCGGAACAAGTTGCTTCGTCAGCCAAGATGCAAAAGTATTTGTTTGGTTTTTGCCCTCCGTTTAGATGTGAAACGGATCATCATTGTTGGAGATGGGATGGCAGATGAGCCGCTTAGCACTCTCCAAGGCAAGACGCCGCTCGAGTATGCGCAAACGCCGCACCTCGATGCTATTGCACGTACAGGTTCGGTAGGTCAATTTTACGCGATAAGACCAGGTGTCAAAGTTGATAGTGACGCTGCCCACTTAGCGATGCTCGGGCAGGACGTGGACATCAGCTCTTCAAACCGCGGGGCGTATGAGGCGCTTGGAGCAGGCATCAGCCTCGGCCCAACGGACGTCGGTTTTCGGGTCAACTTCGCTACCATCGATGACCAATTCGTGCTACTCGACGGCAGGGCGGGCAGGATCAAGAGCGAAGCGAAGGAACTCGAGGACGCGGTCAACGAAACGGTCGAATTGGACTCGATCTCTTTTGAATTTAAGCAAACACTTGGCTTCAAGGGCGCTTTCGTATTGCGTGACGATGATTTTACCGTTGATGTAAACCTGCCGACGCAATACAACGTAGGAGGACGCATCTGGGCACGACCAATGGTCGATAGTACCAAAGCACTGCACACAGCAGACACGATCAATGAGTTCATGTTAAAAACCTACGAGGTTTTGAAACATCATCCGCTCAATTTTGAGCGTCTTGCCGAGCATAAGCCACCTGCCAATGTTGTGATGCCCTGGGCTGTCGGACAGATAAGTCGGTTGAACCCAACTATGACGAAGTACGGCAAAGGTCTATGCGTTGCGGCTGCGCCCGTCATAAAGGGGGTATGCAAGTATTCCGGCATGGACATAATCGACGTGCCAGAGGCGACCGGCGAATATGACACGAACGCCTTAGCAAAAGGTAAAGCAGCGCTCGAACACTTAGACGACTACGATATTGTACTCATCCACGTCGAAGGAACGGATGAAGCTAGTCACGACGGCAACGTCGAAGGGAAACTGATTACAATTGAAAAAATTGACGAGATGGTCGGCTACTTGCTCGATCGTACAGACATCGCACAAACACGATTCGCGCTCCTCGCTGATCACGGATCTTCTTGCCTCATGCGCGATCACATGACGACTGACGTTCCGATAGCAATCTGTGGCTCGGGAGTTCCCGCAGACGACGTTCAGCACTATGATGAGAAATCAGCTTCAAAGGGACGGTTGAATACGCTCTTCGGGAGACAGCTCATGCCGCTCCTTACACGATTACAAGTGTAACTGCTTTTTATCATGCGAGTCACTGTGCGAGACGACCTGAAACATGTGACGCCCTGTGAACACGGCGGCAGAATCGTTGAAGCTTCAGAAGCGATGTCGAGCGTACTCGACTGTAGCGCGAACTTCAACCCGTACCTGCACCCGCGGGTCAAATCTGCGATTAAAGAAGCCGCAAAGGCAGCTTGTCACTATCCCGATCACACCTACAAAAGATTTAGAGAGGTTGTAGGTGCGTATCTCGCGGTGCCCCCTGAGGCGATTGTGCCGGGAAACGGATCAGTCGAACTGATCCGGCTCTGTGCGTGGGCGTTTCTTGAAAAAGGCGACAAAGTGATAATCCCGGCTCCTACCTTCGACGAGTACGAGCTCGCGTGCCGCTTAAGCGGTGTTGAGCCTTTGATCGTACCTCTTTGGAATGAACAAGCGTTTAAGCGGGACCTTTTCAGCGCCTTGACCAACGAGGATATAAAAATGGTTTTCTTATGCAATCCGAACAATCCGACTGGAAAAGGACTTGCTAGGGAAACAGTAATTGAAATCGCTTCCAAGTGTCGAGAGACTCAAACGTTCTTGCTCGTTGATGAAGTCTTTATCGAACTCTCTGACCCGCAACAAAGTATCACAAGAGCGAATCTCGACGATGTGTTTGTCCTCAGGTCACTTACTAAGTCGTTTTCAATTCCCGGCATCCGTGCGAGCTACGGCGTAACTAACCCCGAGCTTGCCCTCGTTTTAAACAGTATAAGACTCCCTTGGAACCTCAATACTATTGCAGAAGAAGTAACCGTCGCTTTACTCAGGGACTGCGAGCATTATCTCGATGCTTCGCGAACGAAAATCGCCGCGCAACGACGGTGGTTAATACATGAACTCGCAAAGATATCTGGGCTTGAACCGCTTGAAAGCGACGTAAACTTCATAATGATCAATGTTGCTGAGACTTCTCTATCCTCGAGTGAATTTGCTCTGGAAATGAAGCGGCACGGATGTCTGGTCCGAGATTGCCGGTCGTTTAGATTGACAGGAAACGACTACATACGGATTGCTGTGCGGAAGAAGGCAGAAAACGCACGCTTGCTCGACGCTATTAGGTGCGTTGTTGGCCAAAAAACCTGACTCGTTCGTGCTCGAGCAGGCCTCGCGACCATGACGGGTGCGCCTCCTTTGTGTAAGCTTCATATTCAAGAAGTCGCGTAGTAGAGAAGG
>Ga0209777_10002273_pt1 | contig 25705 bp, 26 predicted proteins | sample FrelakmetHBP12HB_FD_187147 | JGI IMG/M metagenome (GOLD analysis project Ga0209777, IMG submission 187147) | Freshwater lake sediment microbial communities from the University of Notre Dame, USA, for methane emissions studies -HBP12 HB (SPAdes)... | ecosystem: Environmental > Aquatic >... | reverse complement strand
GGGAAGAACACGAATGTGGCCGCCTGCGCCGCCGCGGCGTTTCCCGCCAGCAGGCCCGTCGCCACGGCGTAGCCGGCGAACGCCATGCCCCACAGGAGAGACAACCCGAGCACGACCAGCAGGCCGGGCGCACCCGTGGCAGAAGTCGCCCCCAGGAGCATGCCGATCCCCAACACCAGGGCTGCCTGCGCCAGCACCAGGATGGCGCCGACGATCATCGGCGCAAGCACGATCGCAACCCGGCTTATCGGCATGGCCTGCAGACGGCGGAGGTATCCGGTCTCGAGGTCGGTCACCAGAAGTTGCCCGGCAACCGAACCGGCCAGCGACGCGTTCACGATCGACACGGGCAGGATGAACGTCAGGAAGCTCGCCCCAATGAGCTTCTCGAAGCCGGGCGAGGCGCCGAAAGCACCCGTGTAGACGGCCAGGAAGAACAGACTTATGGCGAGATTGATGTAAGTCGTCGGCGATACGACCAGCTGGCGCAGGAGGCGCGCGAGCAGGATGGAGACCTGTGTGACAAAGGAGGGCGATGCTGGCAGCAACGCGGTGTTCGGGAGCTGAGTTGCAATAGCGTTCATGCGGCCACCTCCTGTGGCTCGGACTGCTCGATGAGATGGCCGCCGACCACGCGGCGGAAGACGTCGTCCAGGGTCGGCCGGGCCAGGGCCACGCTGAGGGGCTCGATCCCGGCCGCGGTGAGAGCCGCCAGGGTCCGCGGCACCGCGGCACCGCCGTCGCGAACCGCCAGGGCGACCCGGCCACGCCCTTCGCGGCGGCCGCCCAGCAGTGTCGCGGCCCGTTCTTCAAGATCGGGGCGGACGTCAATCGTCAGCACGTCGCCACCGATGCTTCGCTTGAGCTCGTCGGACGTTCCTTCGACCCGCAGGCGGCCGGAGGCGACGATTCCGATCCGGTCCGCGAGAGCGTCCGCCTCTTCGAGGTACTGCGTAGTCAGCAGCACGGTCACTCCGTCGTCACGGAGGCGTCCCATGCGCTCCCAAAGCGACTGGCGGGAGATCGGATCGAGGCCGGTGGTCGGCTCGTCGAGGTAGACCACGCTGGGTCGACCGACCAGGGCGAGCGCCAGATCCAGGCGCCGCCGCATGCCCCCCGAATAGGCCTTGAGCCGTTTGTCCGATGCGTCGGCCAGATCGAACTCGCGCAGCAGCTCGTCGGCCCGCCGTCCGGCCTCAGATCGGGAGATCCCGAGAAGCCGGGCATGCCTGGCGATCAGGTCGCGTCCGGTGGCGGCGGAATCGACGCCGGTCTCCTGGAGGGCAACTCCGATCCGGCGCCGAACCTCGACGGCCTGGTCGACGACGTCGAAGCCGGCAACGCGCACGGTCCCCGATGTGGGCAGGAGCAGCGTCGCGAGGACGCCGATCGTGGTCGATTTGCCCGACCCGTTGGGGCCCAAAAGGCCGTATATCTCTCCCGGTCGAACCTCGAACGAAAGGCCGGCGACCGCCGGCGGAGTCTCGGGAGAGTATCTCTTGACCAGATCGTCGACGACGATGCCGGCCGAATGATATTGGTCCATGCCTTTTCCTCACTGAGTTGATCAATCTCAGTTCGACAGATCAGCCAATTCGGATGGGGCCCTGGCTGCCCGATATACTCGACCCCGATACGGCGGCCTATCGACAGCCGCCGGGTGCGAGGCGGTGGTGGAGGACGCTGAACTGCTGGCGAGGATCGGGACCGGCGACCAGCACGCCATCGAGACCCTCTACGAGCGCTTCTCGACCGGCATGTACGCCGTGGCCATGCGCGTAACCCGGTCCGAGCGGCTTTCCCAGGAAGCGGTCCAGGATGCCTTCATGGCCGTGTGGCAGGACCCGCGCAGATTCGATCCCGCGCGTGGCTCGCTGGGTCCGTGGATGTTCACGCTGGCCCGCTACAAGGCCATCGACGCCGTGCGCCGCGAGGCGGCCGCGAAACGCCAGACCGCCGAGGTGGACCTCGAGTTGTACGAGGCGCCGGACGACGTCCACGACGAGGTCTGGCGGGGGCTTCGCCGCCAGCGACTCAACGACGCGATACGCACTCTCCCCGAGGATCAGCGACGGGTGCTCAGCCTTGCCTTCATCCAGGGGCTGACCCACGTGGAGGTCGCCGAGCGCGAGGGAATCCCGCTCGGGACGGCGAAGACTCGTATCCGGACGGCATTGCTTCGACTTCGAGCGGCGCTGGAGACGGACCTGTGGGAACGCGAGTCGCCCGGCCACGGAGGCGAGCCGCGCGGCGTCCCCGGCACGGGAGATCGCATGCGCGCATCGGAAGGCCCGAGCGATCGGACGCAATCCGGTTTGGTTCGATGCGCAATCCGGTTTGGCTCGATCATCGAACAGGCGTTGAAAGCAGCGCAGTTCGTGACGGCACCCTTCGATGCCGAGCCTACGGCAGCGGCAGGAGGATCTCGATAGTGAACGACTCGCCAATGCCGGAACTTCCCAGGGTTCCGGCGCAGATTCCGCCGGACGGAGACATCGCGGCGCCCGAGTTCCTGGCTTCCCTCCTGGCCGATGGCGACGACGACATGGCAGCCTGGGTCATGAGCCAGACCCTGGCCGAACGGTCCCGGGCCGAGGTCTACGACGAAGTGGTGCGACCGGCGATGGAGCTGGTAGGCACTCGCTGGCAGGAAGGCCAGTGGTCGATATCGGTCGAGCACCTGGCCAGCGTGGCGCTCAACCAGGCACTCTCGCGCGTCAGACCACCCGAGACTCCCGAGTCGCGCATCGGGCCCACGGCCGTGCTCGCCGCGCCCGAGATGGAACAGCATGTCGCCGGCCTCGCCTGCCTTGCCCAGGTCCTCGAGGACGACGGCTGGCATGTCGAGAACCTCGGGGCGAACGTCCCCGCGGACGACCTCGTGCGCTTCATCTCGGCCAGGGACGTGGACCTCGTGGCCCTGTCAATTGGAACGGCCGATCGGCTGGGAGCGCTCCGCCGGGCCGTCGATGCCATCAGGGCCCAAGGCGGGGGCGTCGCCGAGCTGCCGCTCATGGTCGGCGGGCACGGGGTCGCCGCGATCGAGAACCTCGCGGGGGCGAACCTGGTCTGCCACTCGCTGGCCGAGGCGCAGCGGTTCGCCCGCACGTTGAGCCTGGCCCCAGGGGACGTCGATCGCCGGTGACCGGCGCCGAAATCCGTACGGCGGTCAGGCCTCGAGGCCCCGCTTCTTCGCCAGGACGATCTCGAAGTCCTGCGTCAGTCCCGTAGCGAAGCCGGCTTCACTGATCGCCAGGTAGTACTCCCACATCCTGATGAAGCGCTCGTCGAATCCCTGCGCGCGGACCGCGTCGAGGTTCCCCATGAAGCGGCTGCGCCACTCCTGCAGGGTGCGCACGTAGCTCGGCGCGATATCGGTCACGCGGGAGACCAGGAGCCGGGTCCGATGAAGCGACCTCTCTATGACCGAAAGGGACGGCAGCACGCCGCCGGGGAATATGTAGAGCTGGATCCAGTTGGCCCCTCGCCGCTGCCGCTCGTAGGCGACATCCGGGAACGCGATCGTCTGCAGGCTCAGGCAGCCGCCCGGCTTCAGCTCCCTATCGCAAGCCTCGAAAGAGCGCGGCCAGCGAAAGAAGAGCAGCGAGGTCCGGGCTCGACCACTGGCCGTCCATGTACGCCTCCCCGGCACCGGTCGTGCCGTGAAGGATCATTCGCCGCGCTGCAGCCCTGTCGTGGATGCGAATCTCGGCCCGGAGATCGGAGGAACTGTTGCCGAAGACGCGGCGCCGGCCGTCCGGGTCCACTACGGTCAGACAGCCGATCCGGATGCGCGAGGCCATGGCCAGCGCCGCTCGCCAGGCAACGGCTTCGAGCGCGGGAATGCGACCGTGAACTCTCCGCGCGGCCCGCTCCATCCCCGGAGCGGCACTTTCCGAACTACCGGCTCCGGAGGCCCCGGCGGTCACAGTGCCTCCCCCGATCCGGGTGGCAGGGAGCCGGCGACACTCGTTGCGTGGACCCTCGCCGCACCGTGGCGGTGGAAGGCCGCTCCCTTGAGCCACAGGCGCAGGGCGTGCCAGTAGATCGCGCCGATGGTCTTGAGCGTCACGAACGGATACCGGACGAGAAGGCGTCCTACGGCTCGATTGGTCGCCGGAAGGCGCCGCAGGACCAGGCTGGCCGTCAGGATGGGCGAGCCGTGCTCGGTCTCGTTGATCGCGATGCGCAGGTCAGACGGGCGATCCCACGTCCGCACCGTGTAGCCCGCGTCCATGTCGATGAAAGGAGACACGTAGAAGTCCTTCTCCATCGAGGCCCTGTGCTCGTCGCCTCGTCGCTCCGGCCATAGCGTATACAGCCGCCGCTCGCCGTGGGTGTTGTTGACCTCGACGATCACGGTACGAAGATCGCCGTCTCCGTCGCGACACAGGTAGAAGCTGGCCGGGTTGAAGAGGTGGCCCAGGATCCGCAGGTTCGTGATCAGGGTGATCCGCCAGTCCGCCGGGTCGACACCGTGACCAGAGAGGTGCGCTCGCACGGATTCCGCGAGCGATCCGGCCGGGGGGAGCATATGGTCGTCGTCGCGGAAGGTCAGGAGGTTGCGCCGGTTCCGGCTCACAAGTCGGAGCTTCGAGGCCACCTCGTCGATCTCGTCCAAATCGATCGCGAAGTACCAGACGTCGTGCTCGAGCTCGTACACGAATGGGCTCGAGCGGCGATGCCGGACCTTGCCCTCGAGCAGCTGCGACCTCATGCCGCGAGCTCCTCGACCGATGCCGACACCATCGCCGCGGCCTCATAGCCGGAGCGGCAGCCGTCCTCGTGAAAGCCGTAGCCAAGGTGCGCGCCCGCATACCAGGTCCGGTTTCGGCCCTGGGTGGCGCGCAGGCCCTTCTGGGCGTCGAGCGTCCGGAACGTGTACATGGGATGGCTGAACTCGCGGGCGACGATCACGCGGTCGGCCTCGATCTCCCTCCCCGGGTTCAGCGACACGAAGTACTGCTCGGGGCCGGGCAGCGACCGCAACCGGTTCATGTGGTAGGTCATCGTCAGCTCTCCGCCGGGACGGCGGCAGTCGGCCACGTCTACGTTCCAGGAGGCCCAGGCTCTGTGGGCCTTCGGCATGACCCGCTCGTCAGTGTGGAGCATGACCATGTTGCGCGAGTAGTCGAAACCCGAGAGCGCATTCCGTTCCGCGAGGTCGGCGTCCCGCAGCAGGGCAAGCGTATCGTCTGCGTGTGTGGCCATGACCACGGCATCGAACCGCTCCGCGGTCCCGTCGGCCGTGGTCACGGTGGCACCGGCCCCGTCCCGCTTGACCGACACGACGCCCCTGTTCAGGCGCACTGCGCGTTCAGGTAGCGTGGCCAAGATCTTCTTCACGTACTCGTCGGAGCCGCCCTTCACGACTCGCCACTTGACCTTGCTGGGATAGCCGATGAGGCCGTGGTTGTCGAGGAAGTGCAGCAGGTAGTCGGCCGGGAAGTCGAGGATGCGATCGGCGGCGGTGGACCAGACCGCCGACGTCACGGGGACGATGAAGTGGTTCCGAAACGCTGAGCCGTACCGGCCACGATCGAGGAAGTCGCCCAGTGTGTCCCTCGTGTTCGCGCCCGAGTCGATGCGCTGGCGGGCATCGCCGTAGAAGCGCAGGACCTCGCGGATCATGTTCCAGTGCGATGACTTGAGAACCGTGCCGGGTCGCGGGAACCACCCACCGGCCCCCCGGCTGCTGAACTCGATGCCACAGGCACGGCATGTGCAGCCGAAGGACATGTCGCTGGGCTGCGTCTCCACGCCCAGTTCGGCCAGAAGCCGGGTGAACAGCGGATACGTCTTCTCGTTGTAGACGATGAAGCCGGTGTCCACGCCCACTCGCCCGCGATCGGTCTGGATCGAGACGGTGGCGGTATGCCCGCCGGCGGCGGGCTCTCGCTCGAACAACCGGACGTCGTACTCGCCGTTCAGCGCGTACGCAGCGGTCAGGCCGCTGATCCCGGAACCGACCACGGCAACCTTCATTCTGTCCATCGCCCCCTGTTCGAAGCGAAGTCGAAAACGGATGGGGCAGCCGTGGCGGCCCGTCACGATCCGCCGAACCGGCTCTCCGGTCGGAGTTACGCACCCGGGTCCCGGGCCGGCGTCGCAGGGGCGACTGCCTGCTGCGGGGCCGCCGTCTCTGTTGCCGACATCTCGCCCAGCGCTATCTGCATCCCTGCTAGCGCGTCCTTCGCGATCTTGCGGAACGAACTTCCCAGGAAAGGCTGAACCAACCTGAGCAGGCCACCGAGCCGGATGTCCGCCGTGTAGTCGATGTGAGTGCCCGCCCCAGATCGCTCGAATCGGATGTCATCGACGGCCGAAACCCCCGAGCCCGAACCCGTGAGCACGACACGGCGCATGGGCTCCAGCGCCGCGACTCGGTATTCCATGGGGGCGAACCTTCCGCCGATCCGAACGATGAGCTTGTATCGCGCGCCTACTGCCACGGGCCCCGGGTCGAGAGACTCGGACGACTTGACGCCCGGGTCCCATCGACTCGAGTTCGAGAAATCCGCGACAAACGGAAATGCCACATCCAGCGGCAGCGGTGTTTCGATCTCTTCATGAAGCCTGGTCATCTACGATCTCCTGAAGGTTCCTCTCGGGACCGGGCCTAGAGGTGAGGATTTGGATCCGAGGAACATCCTCGATTGGGCGCTCGAGCTGACGGTCATCGGCAGCTTCGGCCGCCCAGGACTAGTTCTCCGTCGGCGGCTGTTTGGATGGGATTCGCCCGCCCCGAATTCCATGGCGGGACGGACCGTCCTCGTCACCGGCCCAACATCCGGGCTCGGGCGAGCCGCCACCGATGCCCTGGCGGCTCTGGGATCTCGGGTGGTCCTCGTCGGTCGAAGCCCGGAGCGGTTGGCCGCGCTTCGAGATACGCTGGTTCGCGAGCACGGCGAGGATCGCTTCGCCGTAGTGCCGGCCGACACGGGCTCTCTGGAATCGGTGAGAGCGGCAGCGAGCCTGGTTCTCGCGACCGAGCCGCGGCTCGATGTGCTAATCGACAACGCCGGAGCGATATTCCCGGAACGAACCGTCGGCCCGGACGGCATCGAGGCGACGCTGGCAACGCTCGTCGTTGGCCCCTTCGCGCTCGAGGCTGCGTTACTCCCACTGATGGCCCGCACACCGGGGTCCCGCATCGTCGCGGTGACCTCGGGCGGGATGTACACCCAGCCCGTCCGCCTCGACGACCTGCAGTACGAGCGAGAGCCCTGGTCCGGCCCGCGAGCCTATGCACGGGCCAAGCGGATCCAAGTGGCACTGGTACGGGAGTGGGATCGGCGGCTGGCCGTGGCCGGGATCGACGTCTCCGTGAACGCCATGCATCCCGGTTGGGCGGACACTCCGGGACTGGCGGAGGCCCTGCCGGGCTTCTACTTGCGCATGCGGCCGCTGCTGCGCACGCCGGCCGAGGGAGCGGATACGATCGTCTGGCTGGCAAGGCGCCCCGCTGCGGGGGGCGGCGAGCTCTATCTGGACCGTCGGCCGCGGCCTTTCGACCGCGTCCCGACTACCAGGCTTGCGGCAGCGGACCGGCGTCGGTTGTGGAACGCTGTTCTGGAGTTATCCGGATCACCCGATCCTATGCAAGGCTGACCACCCTCGCAGCGGGCGCCCGTCAGTATCCCGCGTCAGGTATCGGCGAAGATCTGCTATGACTCTCTCTGCTCCGAGCGGGAGAAACTCAGCTGGCAGAGAGTCTGCGTCCCAAGCGAAGCGTGACCCGCCGCCCGGACCCCAGACCCACCGTTCACCCGATCTCGCCTGTTGCTGTCCGCTGTTTGACAGCGCAATGCTGGGGGTCTGGTACAGACAAAGTGTTCTCAGAAGCGGTGGCTGGTCGACTCCCGCGGGCCGGGCTCGGCGCCGTTGGCGACCATCCGATCGGCGACCGGCTGTCGGGGCCAACTCGGGCACGGCTGCGATCACGAGGCCGTGACATGGTTCGACCGCGCACGTACGGCAGGACCGCGGCCTCAGCTCTCGGCGAGCAGCTTCGCCTTCTGCGCCGCGAACTCGGCGTCGGTCAGCACACCCCTGGCGCGAAGCGCGTCGAGCTTCGTCAGCTGGTCGACGACGTCCGGCTTCGAGGCGGGAGCTCCCGGCGAGATCATTCGGCCGTCGACGATCGTCACACCGTGCAGTTCGCCGCTCTGGGCACGCGCCTTGAGAGATTCGACGTATTCCGCAATATTGCCGCTGGAAGCCGCCGCCATCGCCTCGTTCCGCATGTCCGTCGCGCGCTCGGCCCTCGCGTGATCGATTCCGGGCGGCGTGATCGAGTCCTCCAGCACCGCGATTCGCGACCGATCGTTAGGGTCGAAGATGACCTTGCACTGCCAGCCCTTGAACGGGCGCAGGCCCGCGAAAGCCTGGCGGAACGACGCTACGAACGGCTCGCCGTTGTCCGGCTGCACCGTGACGGTGATCTTCACGTGCTCGGTCCGCGAAGTGACCTGGTTGAAGCCGTCCAGGCTTCCAGTATCGAATTCGGCGCCGACGTCGGTGATCGTCGCCCACGCGACGGTCCCGCCCTCCTGCGACAGCTGCTGTTCGAGCTTCTTCTTGTTGCCGAGAATCTTGCCGAACATGCTTCCTCCGTCACGGTCCGTCCGCGCCCTCGATGTGTGGGGTCTTCCGGAGATTGTCTCACCTTCCCACGAAGTTCATGAGCGCGCGGAACCTGCTCGCCCCCTTCCGCCGAATAGCCATCGGGTTAGCGGCTGAGCGAGACACGGACACGGGCCGTGGATCATCGTCGCGCCAACCGGCCGAGGGCAGCAACCCGGTCGCTCAACTGGAGCCAGTTGGGACGGGCCGAGCGGAGATGGTCGCGGCAGGCTTCCGCCGGCCGGCGGCGAGGACACTGGTCTTGCTCACGAAGCCCACCGCGGCGGTCGGGCTTCTCTATTTCGTCGTCGAAAGGACCGGCGATCACTGGCCCTGGCCACTGGACCTGCGGTAGCGATGGCGGCAGTGTCGTTCGCCATAACTCCCGGAGCCTGGACCGACTATGCGCGATACCTGTTGGCTCGCCAGCGCCCAGCGTTCAGGGCTGGCCCGATCTCTGGGTGAGACTCCCATGCGCCATCATCGTTGGCGTGCTTGGGGGGGTGTTCGCGGGTGGCGGGTAACCGCGGTGGTGGCCGCCTGGCTGGCGCTCCCAGTGTGGTGTTACGTGAGTCCGTCCGCTCTCGTCGGCTGCTTGGCGTTCGCCTGAACTCCCCCACTCGGAATCCGCAGGCCCTCGCTGAGCCCCAAGGTCGATTCGGTTCGGTGGGCGCTGAACGGATGGTTGCGCCAGGCCTGGGCGGGGCACTTGGGCCGAGCCGGAAGTGGCCAGGTCGCAACAACCGATAGCGGCCCCGTTCCTCCCCTCTCGCGCCCGATCTGCTGTAACTCTCCTCGCTGAGCGGGAGAAACTCAGCTGCCAGAGGGTCGGCGTCCCAAGCGAAGCGTGACCCGCCGGCCTTCGCTCGTGCCCTCCCCCGGGCATCGGCCGCGACGAGTCCGGCGCCGTCTAGTGTCTCGGCCCGGAGCAGGCTAGGCGTTTCTGTCGTTCGCAGCTGAGATTCGGCGCATGCGGAACCATTTGCGCCCTGGGCCCCCACTCGGTGAGCCGGTCGGGGCAGCACGGTCCGGCGGTTCCCCGACTACGATCTACCGATGCTAACCCTCCGTGCCGCTGTTCCTGACGACACACCGCTGATTCTCGGCTACATCCGCGAACTGGCGGAGTTCGAGCGCGAGCCGGAGGCGGCTGTTGCTGCCGAGGCGGACATCCACCGCTACTTGTCTTCCGAGCATCCGCTGGTGTGGGTGACGATGGCCGAATGGGACGGCCAGCCGGCCGGCTTCGCGCTCTGGTTTCTGAACTTCAGCAGCTGGCAAGGCAAGCCGGGCATATACCTCGAGGATCTTTACGTGCGGCCGTCGTTTCGAGGCCACGGCATCGGCAAAGCCTTGCTCAAGCACCTGGCGGCGATCGCGGCAAGGGAAGGCTGGACGCGGTTCGTGTGGCAGGTTCTCGACTGGAACACATCGGCGATCGAGTTCTACGAAGCCCACGGCGCGAAGGTCATGCGCTCCTGGTTGACCTGCAGGGTCGAAGGAGACGCGATCGAGCGGCTGGCTGAGGTCGCGGACTAGGCCCTTCCCGCGAGCATGCGCAATACGGTTGCGGACAGCTCGCACGCGACAGGCCCTTCCACTGGGTCAAGACCGCCGATCAGATCCTCGCCACGGCTGTGCGCAAGCCGTCAGCGATCGGCGAATCGGGACACTAGACAGCACGACCCCTATCCGTCACCGCCACCACCGCTCAGGCCGACGTTCGTCGGGGTGGTCGCCAAGGTCGAATCCGCCAGCTACGGCCTGCGTTATACGATGACGGACGGACGTACGATCGACGAGGTCCAGTCGGACGCGGATACGCAGTTCATCGGAGGTGTCCCGAACCAGGTGATCTCGTCCCTGCAAGCGCCACTGGCCCCGAGGTTCCTCGCCAATCTCACGCCGAAAGAGTCGCACCCAGGCTGCTGGGACGCTTGGGGGGCCCTCGGACCACCCTATCGTTTGGGACGAGGGCGACTCGATCCTCTTTCCGGACGGGCTTGAGCTGCCGAAGGCCAGCAGCTTCATGACCCCATCCCGACGACGGTCGATGGCCGCCTCGCCTGGACCATGCCCACCGGTGGCGCCGGCAGGGGTCCGCTCTTCTGCGCCAACAGCTCCGGCCAGGTCGAGTGGGCCAAGTACTCGAGTCAACTGCCCGAGTTACGCCCGAGCGGCTATCCGGGCCCTTCGCCAGACTGGTCTCCGGGCGGGCCGCTGATGCTTTGAGGCTCACCTGTCTCGCGACCGGACAGTGGCTGGTGCCGGCTGGAAGCGTCTTCGAAACCCCCAACTCGCCGCACACCGAGGTGCGCTAGCTGACGCAAGGAGAGGATGGCTCAGGCGCCCTTAGTTCTGCGGCGTTCCCGGGGCGATCCCCGGACGGCACCCCCTTAAGGGTCTGCCGGAGCTCGGGCCATTCGGCCCTTGAAGGGGCCACTGACCGGGGCATCCTGGCAACCGACAGCATCCTGTCGTGGAAGCATGCGCGGAATGCTCTTGATGACTCGCTCGCCCTGTCCGCTCCGGACGATCCTGGCGTCGACGCTCATCGCCTCCGGCTGCTTGCTGATACTGGCGGCCAACGTGACGAACCAGCATCTCGCCGCCGCCAATCCGACCTGCCCCCCCGGCTACACGTACGAGCCGTGGATGGGTATCGACTGCATTCAGACCAAGGTTCCGCCCCACGGCAAGATCAGCTACACGGGCGAAGCTATCTGCGAGGACGGGTACGTGGCGGTCTACGCCCCTGGCCCGAACGAGTACGGATCCGATCCCGAGACCAACTACCTCGTCGAGTGCATCACACCGGAAGAGGCCGCGCGTCGGGCCGCGGCCAGCGCGCATCCGGAATCGAGCGTCCCACCGAATGCGGAGATCTCCCCGGCCCAAACCGGCCCACCTGGCTCGCAGACCGGCGTCTCGGCCGGCTCCGGCGGAGATCCAGTAGCGGCCGCCGCGGGGGCGGTAGTCGAGGATGGCAGCCAGGCTCCGGATAAGCGCGACACCGGCCTGGCGGGAGTCACGGCCACCGGGCTGCTGATCGTCGGCTGCGGGGCGGGGTTCGGCCTGTTGGGACCGTCCGAGCTGCTGGGCGGCGGATCTGGCGGAGGCCCGGGCGGTGGAGCGGGAGGCACGGACAGCGGCGGCGGAACTGGTGGAGGCGGCGCCTCCCAGACTCCCAGCCCAACCGGCTCGCCCGACGCCGACGAGCTGCGCCGGCGGCGCGACCAACTGGACAAGATCGAGGCTAGCCTCGCCCGGACGGTCAAGCGGGTCACGGACGCCACCAACCCCGACACCTGGGGCCCGCAGGAGATCGCGGAGCTGACTTCGGATGCAGCCGCGATTGCGGCCATCGCTGGGCCCCTCGCGGTGCCCGCGGGAGGTGTGGCGCTCGCTGCCGGGGCCGTCTCTCAGGTCGGCAAGTACTACTCGCCGCGAGAAACTATCGAGTCGATGCGCGGGAACCTCAGCACGCTCGGATACCTGCAGGGGCAGGTCCAGGCCGACCTGAGCAACGTCGACGCACAGCTTCGGGACATCGCGACCGGGAAGGGGCCGGCACCCGAGCCCACGCTCGATTTCACCAGCATGAGCGATGCCGATCTGCAGGCTGCTCGCCAGGCTGCGGCAGCCCGAACCGACGCCGCCTTCGACGACGCGATCGCCGCCCAGAAGTCCATCGGCGAGACGGACGACCGGCGCCGCAACCTCATGCGCAACATCGACGTGGTCAAGGACCAGCTGGCCCAACTGCAGGCGATCGACGGGCAACCGAGTGTCCCATTCACGGCGTTGGGTCTTGCCAGCGGAACCCCGGCCGTCGGCGGTGAGGCAGCCGTCGAGCACTTCGCAACCGATGTGAGCCTGCAGAGGATGAACGCGGCGTTCCAGGCACAGGCCATGGATGCAGCGGCCGCCGCGGCTTCCAAAGGGGCTGCCGCCGCCAGCACGACGCTCACGCAGACGAGCAAGGTCGTCGCGGGTTTCGGCGCGGGAGCGGCGGCCACCTCCGGCGTACTGGGTGCAGTCCAGGTCCACAACGACCGAGCCATCGATTCGGGGCTCGATACCGTCCACCGCACGCTCGCGGACATGGAGCGGATGCAGGGCTTCAACGACGCGCGCGCGAACAACCTGCAAGATCAGATCGCGGCGGCCCGCACGCGGGCGGACCAGGCGATCGCCACGCGACGGGCGATCAGCGCCGAGATCGACAGCCGGGCCATGGCGGCGGCGGGCTTCCGATGAACCTGACCATCTACCAGTGGGTGGCCCTGCTCAGCATCGGCAGCGCGTTCGGCGGCGCGGGCTGGGCGGGATACCGCGTCCGCCACGGGCAGCGGTTCTCGGTGGTCGGCATCGTCCTCCAGGCCGCGGGGCCGGGTCTGTCGCTGTGGCTCTACATGCAGCTCGCCCAGATCCACCCTCGCCCGGCCACATCGGTGGTGCTGCTGGGCGTCGGCGCCGTGATCGGTGTTCTGGCGGCGAACAGGCTCGACATCGTTGCCCTGCCGAACGGCAGGCAATGGCTCCGCGCCTGGTGGCTGCCGATGCCGTCCGTCGCAGCACTGGCCGCGCTCCAGATCGCGGCCGCTTTCGGGACCTTCAGCTGGTTCGTCCTTGCATTCGCGGCGCTCGAGGTCGCGGTCGCCTTCGGGATCGGTGCCGCGGCGATGCTGGTGGTGCGCCGAGGCGCAACGGCCCTTCCGCGGACCAGACTGCAAGTGCGTCGGCCAGCCTAGTTGCTGGGCAGACTCTGCCCACCGCGGAGAATGTCGCGGTCGCCCGAAGGCTCAAACACGGCCCCTTCCGCGCCTCTCGAGCGATATGATAACTACGCCTGCTCCGTGCGGGAGTGACTCAGCTGGCAGAGTGTCTGCTTCCCAAGCGAAGCGTGACGCCGGAAGGCTAGCCCTCCGGAATGCCCGAAGCCCCCGCATTGGCCCCGCGAAATGGCCCGACCTATCTGACGTTATCTGACGCCCCTCGTGCATGAAATCGGGGTTTGTCAGACGCTGAACATGCAATCAAGTAGGCCTGACCTGAGGCGGTGCCGGCCACGCCGGATCTCCTGTATCGGCTCCTCGAAGGAACGACGTGGTCGCGCCGGACCCGGAGTTTTCCGACAGCCCTCCTGCGCGAAATCGCTGTCTCGCGGCCCCCGAATACGCACCGGATGTGGGCTGCCCCGGAGTGGTTGATCAGCCGCGGGCGCAACCGCGGACCCGGCGAAGACTAGCAGGGCGCTCGACAGCGGCGACTGTTTCTGCACTCTCTGCACTCCCTCGGGGTGCAGAATGGCATCGCCCCCGCCCCTGGCGGGCCGGCCCGCATGGGTCGGGCGCGAGGCGCACGCCAGATCGTCACGGACATGCTCGAGGCATCTGTATCAGGGAGTTGCGTGAATGAAGGCGCTGGGAGAATTCGAGGTCTGGTTCCTGACCGGCAGCCAGGACCTCTACGGCGAAGAGACGCTCCGGCAGGTGGCCGCCGATTCCGAGCTGATCGCGGCCGGCCTGGACGAGTCCGCCTCCATCCCAGTTCGGGTCGTGTTCAAGCCCGTCGTTAAGTCTCCGGAAGGCATCGCGGCCGCTTGCCTCGCCGCCACCGCGGCTGAGCGCTGCGTCGGGGTGATCGCCTGGATGCACACCTTCAGCCCGGCGAGAATGTGGATAGCCGGACTGCAGGCCCTTCGGAAGCCGCTTCTCCACCTGCACACCCAGTTCAACCGGGACCTACCGTGGGCCGACATCGATATGGACTTCATGAACCTCAACCAGGCCGCTCACGGCGATCGCGAGTTCGCCCATATCGAGGCGCGCCTGAGCGTGGCCCGCAAGACCGTGTCCGGTTACTGGCAAGACCCGGCGGTTGCGGAGCGCATCGGCGCCTGGGCCCGCGCTGCATGCGGCTGGCACGAAGGGCAGCACCTGCGTGTCGCCCGGTTCGGGGACAACATGCGCCAAGTGGCCGTGACTGACGGGGACAAGGTCGAGGCCCAGATCCGCCTCGGCGTCGCGGTGAGCGGCTTCGGCGTCAGCGATCTGGGAGATGCGGTGCGCGCGGTCCCCCCGGCGGCAATCGATGGGCTGATCGAGCAGTACCAGAGCGAATACGTTCTGGCACCGCGCCTGCGCGCCGAAGGCGCGGACCGCGAGGCCCTGCGCGAGGCCGCCCGGATCGAGATCGCTATTCGGGCGTTCCTCGACGAGGGCGGATTCGGAGCCTTCACCGACACCTTCGAGAACCTCGACGGGCTCCGGCAGCTGCCCGGGATTGCCGCCCAGCGGCTCATGGCCGACGGCTACGGGTTCGGCGCGGAGGGCGACTGGAAGACGGCGGTCATGGTCCGTCTGCTCAAGGTGATGAGCAGGGGGCTGCCCGGCGGAACATCGTTCATGGAGGACTACACCTACAACCTCGACCCGGCCGGGCCGCTGGTTCTGGGCGCGCACATGCTGGAGGTCTGCCCTTCGATCGCCGACGGCAAACCCAGCTGCGAGATCCACCCGCTCTCGATCGGTGGTCGCAGCGACCCTGTCCGCCTCGTCTTTGACGCGGCGCCGGGTCCGGCCATTGTCGCGGCCCTGATGGACATGGGCGAGCGGTTCCGGATCCTCGTCAACGAGATCGACCTGGTCAGCCCGCCGCAGCCGATGCCCCGCCTCCCCGTCGGTCGGGCTGTGTGGAAGCCGCGGCCGGACTTCTCCACCGCTACCGAGGCCTGGCTCGTGGCCGGCGGCTCGCACCATACAGTGCTGAGCAGGGCGGTCGGTGCCGAGGTCCTAGCCGACTTCGCCGAGATGGCCGGGATCGAGCTCCTGGTCATCGGCGCCGGCACTACAATCCCGGCGTTCAGGCAGGAGTTGCGCTGGAACTCAGCCTACTACCACCTGGCCCGGGGCCTATGAGCCCGCCGTGAGCGAGGAGAAAGCCGCGTCGAAGCTGCTGCTGTCCGAGCTTCGCGAGCAGGTCTGGCGGGCCAACCAGGCGCTCGTCCGGGCCCGTCTGGTGACCCTGTCGTTCGGCAACGCCAGCGGCGTCGATCGAGAGGCCGGCGTCCTCGTGATCAAGCCGAGCGGGGTTCCGTACGACGAGCTCCGACCCGAGAGCCTAGTGGTCGTGTCGCTCGAGGATGGCCTGGCAGCTGAAGGCCAGCTGAGCCCGTCTTCTGACACGCCGACCCATCTGATCCTCTACCGCCGCTTCCAGGAGATTGGTGGCGTGGTCCACACGCACTCCATCGCAGCCACGGCCTGGGCCCAGGCAGGTCGCGCCATCCCGCCGCTGGGCACGACCCACGCCGACCACTTTCACGGCCCGGTGCCGGTGACTAGGCCGCTCCGCCGGGAGGAGGTCGAAGGCGACTACGAGCGCGAGACTGGGGAAGTGATCGCGGCCACCTTCGAACGGCTGGGCCTGGACCCGCTCGAGATGCCGGCGGTCCTGGTTGCTAGCCACGGCCCGTTCACCTGGGGCCGCGATGCCGATGACGCCGTGGTGAACGCCACGGCGCTGGAAGCCGTTGCCAACATGGCTCGGCAGACTTTCGAACTCAATCCGAACGCCGAACGGATTCCGTCCTACCTTGCGGAGAAGCACTACATGCGCAAGCACGGTCCCAATGCTTACTACGGGCAGAAGAGCCGCCGAGTCGCGGGCCGCGGCTGCTGATAACCATCAGGCGGTAGTCCATCAGGAGTCGTAATGGCGGAGCCCCGCTATACCATCGGTGTGGACCTCGGAACGGACAGAAGTGAGGTTCGCCACGGGAGCGCGAGCGGCGGGCACGGCCGGTACGTGCCGAGGAGGATCCGGTGAACCAGCAACAGGGCAGCGCGGCGGAGCTGATCCGGTCGGGTGGCGCCATCCTCGGGATCGAGTTCGGCTCGACCCGCATCAAGGCGTCCCTCATCGCGCCCGATACGACGCCGCTGGCGTCGGGCTCGCATGCATGGGAGAACCAGCTCAAGGACGGCGTCTGGACGTACGACATGGAGGACGTCTGGAAGGGTCTGGCCGCCTGCTACGCGTCGCTCGTCGGGGACGTGCGCGCCCGCTACTCCCTGGAACTGGAGACCTTCGCGGCGATGGGCGTGAGCGGGATGATGCATGGGTACGTGGCTCTCGACGCCGCGGGGGAGCTGATGGTGCCGTTCCGCACCTGGCGGAACAACATCACCGGCAAGGCCTGCGCCGAGCTGACCACGCTCCTTGACTTCGCCGTGCCGCAGCGCTGGAGCATCGCCCACCTGTACCAGTCGATCCTGGAGAAGCAGCCGCACGTGCCGCGGATCGCCCACCTCACCACGCTGGACGGCTACGTCCACTGGAAGCTCACCGGTGAACACATGATGGGCGTGGGCGAGGCCTCGGGCATGTTCCCAATCGACCCGCGCAGCGGTGACTGGGACGCCGCGCGGATGGCGAAGTTCGATGCCCTCATCGCGCCGCGCAAGCTGGGCTGGAAGCTGCGGGACATCCTCCCGGCAGTCCTGCCCGCCGGCCGCCCGGCCGGGAAGCTCACGGCCGAGGGCGCGAGGCTGCTCGACCCTTCGGGCAGACTCCCTGCCGGCATCCCGCTTTGTCCTCCCGAGGGCGACGCGGGCACGGGCATGGTCGCCACCAACGCGGTCCGCCCGCGCTCGGGCAATGTGTCCGCGGGCACATCGGTGTTTGCGATGATTGTGCTGGAGAAGAACCTGTCGCGAGTCCACGAGGAGATCGACATCGTTGTCACGCCCGACGGGAAGCCCGTGGCCATGGCCCACTCCAACAACGGGTCCTCCGATCTCGACGCCTGGATCGCGCTCTTCGGCCAGGTCGCCGAGGCGCTCGGCGCCGAGACGCGGCCCGATGACCTGTACGGCAAGCTCCTGCCTCTGGCGGTGCAGGGAGACCCAGATGCGGGCGGTCTCCTCTCTATCAACTACGTCTCCGGCGAGCACATGACCGGCTTCACTGAGGGCCGGCCGCTGTTCGCGCGGAATCAGGACAGCAGGTTCACCCTAGAGAACTTCGTGCGAGCGATGCTCTACTCCTCGCTGTGCGCTATACGGACCGGCATGGACATCCTCACCGAGGAAGAGGGCGTGGTCATCGATGAGATCCGCGGCCACGGCGGCTTCTTCAAGGGCGGCGACACCGGCCAGCGCATGATGGCCGCCGCGCTCAACGTCCCGGTCAGCATCCCCGCCACCGCCGGCGAGGGCGCCGCCTGGGGCATGGCCGTGCTGGCCGCCTACATGCTGAGCGCCGACGCCAAGCAGTCGCTGCCCGACTACCTCGACGAGCGCATTCCCAAGAGCATCGGCAAGCCCGTCAAGCCCGACCCTCGCGACGTGAAGGGCTTCACCGAGTTCTTCGCCCGGCACAAGAAGGGGCTCGCCATCGAGCGCGAGGCGGTGAAGGCGCTGAGCTGAACGCTCGTGCCCTACGCGAACCGGTGAGGAGTGATCAGGGGAGCGGGTGGGGACGGCTCCGCGTGGAACGGGACCGGCCTGCAGGCCTTGCGCTTGCGGTGTGTCATCTTGGGGCGCAGCCGGGTGCTGGGCCGCCAGAGCGCCTGTTGCACGATCTCGCTGCGCTCGCCAGATCGCGTTGACCACCTCGTTAGCGATCATGGAGAGGGCGATGATCACCGTCGAGATCAACAGGCCAAGGTGGCCGCCCGCTCGCAGCGCATACCGGAAGGATCGTTCGGGACAACCGAACTACGACGCCCGGGGAAGGACAAGATGAAGCCTCATCTTTCCTCGGCAAGGTCATGCGAGACGCATCGGCACGCCGGATTTGGCAAGCGTGCACCAATGTCATCAGAGGCCAGCCCCGCCGGCTCCCCTACCCGGGATGCAACGTGCTCTCCGGAGATTGTCGTGGCTTGATGGTGGGGACGGGCTCGGCAGCGGGTTCGCGAGCGGGTTTCGCTGGTACGCGCCACTCGTCCCCGGGGCCGGGCTCCCCTGGCCCCACAATCAAGGCACGCACTTCACCGCCTGGCGCAAGGAACATCCCCACGCTAGTCGGTGCCTCGGGCATCCTGTCCTTCATCACGCACCTCCCGATCGGGCGCAATCGGAGCTGCTGACCGAGGTCCATCGCGTCACCCGTCGGCAAGCGACGCGACCCGGCAGCGGACGCCGGCATTGGCGCCAAGTAGGGGGGACGCACCGCGGCGACGCTCCGTGCGTCGATTCTCCCACGGGGACGAATACACTGTTGCTGGCATCGGGATATCTCGCGGGGGGCACCCGTGTCGTTCTGCGGGGCAACCGGGATAGCGGGGTGGCATCACGCCGGGATCACGCGCCCCGGGCGCGCCGGTCAGCGGGGCCACTTCGGCATCCCACCTGCACGCGGCAGTCCGCAACCCGGCGCGTCTGCCAACTGGGAAGAATGGCGCCGCCCCCAAACGGCCGCGGCCAGCCCCCTACCGCCCCTCTCGCGCGATCTGATATAACTACGCCTGCTCGCCGAGCGGGAGTAACTCAGCTGGCAGAGTGTCTGCTTCCCAAGCGGAGCGTTGACCCGCCATCCCCCTCACCGTCGCTATTCCGCCGAACGTCGCCATGCCCTCGCCGTGACCCGTATTGGCAGTTATGGCAGCCAATCCCCGATCGAGGGCCGGTAGCGGCGCCGTCGCGAAGCCGTCCCGAGAGGGCTTCCAGGCATGGAGAACATGAGCTACGATGTCTAAACGGGCGAGGCGCCCGAGAGGCGCCATCGCACCCGAGATAGTGAGTCGGAACCAACAAGCCGGCCGGTCTCCGTAGTGAGACACGGTCGGCTTCCCGTTTCCGGGGAGGTCGACCCGGAGATGGGAGCCAGGCACGGTGTCTCGACCTTCCAAGCTCACCGAGCAGGCGATCCAGCGCTACGTCCAGGCGATCGGCGCTGGAGCCTTTCCTGAGACCGCAGCAAGGTTCGCCGGCTTCTCGCCCAGGAGCTTCTGTAGGTACATGCGCGGCTCAACCCCCGAGCATGCCTCGTTCCGCGATCGGGCGCTCCGGGTCGAAGTCGAGCTTGAGATAAGGCTCGCCGGGACCTTGGTTCGGGCTGGCCTCAACGAGCCCCGCTGGGCAGCGGATCTCCTCGAACGCCGCTGGCCCGAGCGCTGGGGCCGGCGCTCGCGGCCAGAGCCGGACGGCGGCGAGGATCGGGCGACGCAGCCGTCGGCCGCCACGGTGCCGCTCGATCCGGCCTTGGTCGAGGCGATCGTGCCACGACTCCTCGAGGCCGGCGCGATGCTCCAGGGCAGGCCGGTTGACGCGAGCAATGGGATCGACAGGTTCGAGATCACGCCCCGGCACTCGTCCGCCGACGGTGGACGCGAGCGATGAGCGAGCCCCGTCGCCGCCCACCCGCCCGGCAGCCCGCCGACACCGTCCTCCTGCAGGTCCTATGCCGTGACTTCCTCGCATTCATGAGCCTGCTCATGGATGCGGCCGGACGACCCCTGATCGTCGCGGCCCACCACCGCACCTGGGGCCGTCTGCTCACGACCTGCCGGCGCCTCGTGCTGCTGGCGCCGCGCGATCACTCGAAGACGACCATTGTCATTGCCTACCTGCTCTGGCAACTATGGAGGCACGGTCGCGACCCGGGGACGGGCCGGCTCACCGCGGACCTGACCGGAACCTACTCCGCGATCCTCTTCAGCGCCACGCACGCCCAGGTCGATGTCCTAATGGCCACGGTGCGCGACCTGCTCCTTGCCAATGCAGGTCTGTTCGAGGGGCTTCTGCCGGACGCGACCGGACGCGGCCTGGCAAGGATCGCGTGGTCGGGCACGCATATCGGGCTCGCCAACGGAGCCGAGCTGCGGGCGCGATCCTTTCGCACCAGCACCCGCGGCCTCCACCCCGACCTGATTGTCCTCGACGATGTCCTCTCCGATGACAACACCCGCTCGAGCCATCAGCGTGAACTGTCCTGGCGATACTTCGCCCGGACGCTGCTGCCGATGAATTCGGAGCAGCTGGTCGCGATCGGCACGACACTCCACCGCGATGACACACTGCAGCGGCTCCGGCCCGGCGGGCCGGCAGCCGCCCTCGGCTTCGAGTGGCACGCCTTTCGGGCCCTCGATGCTGAGACAGGTACGACGCTGTGGCCCGAACGACATGCGTACGCCGAGCTCGCCGCCCTGCGCGATGCCGATCCGATCGCCTTCGCGGCCGAGTACCAGAACGACCCCCGCGACGATACGGCGGCGATCTTCCCCTTCGAGCTCACACAGCGCGCGCTGGAGGCAGGGTCCGACCTGACCTTCGTCGATGGCTACCGCCCGCGCTCCGATGAAGTCGTCGTCCTGGGCTTCGATCCGGCCGTGTCGGAGTCCTCGAGCGCGGACTTCACGGTCGCGATCGTGGTCGCCCACAACTGGCTCACCGGGGCCCGACGCGTCCTGACGATGCGCCGCCACCGCGGCCTCGACCTCGCCGCCCAGGTCGCCCTGGTGCGTCGTCTGTGCATCGACTACGGCGTGTTGCTCGGGATCGTCGAGCAAAACGGGTCTCAGCGCTGGCTGGTCGAGGAGCTGGCCCGGTACCCCGAGACTGCCGTCCGGATCAGTGGCTGGACCACCGGACGCGAACGGATGGACCTTGCCAACGGCATTCCGGGCCTCAAGCTCACGCTAGTCAAGAACCTCTGGGCCGTGCCGTGCGGCGATGCCGCCAGCCGGGCGCTCGCGCGGGCCTGGCAGGACGAGCTCGGCGCTTTCGGCTGGCGGGATGGCCGCCTGGAGGGTATCGGTGAGCACGATGATCTCGTGCTCGCGAGCTGGTTCGTCGAACTCGCCATCGCTGCGGTCCTGCGCCTCCTCGGGACAATCGAGACCGAGGAGATCGTCACTGCCGAGGACCTAGGTATCCCGCGCTACCGGATCAGGCCGGACCTCGACTCCGTCGGCCATCTCTATGGGCGAAGTCTCCTCGAGGACTACTGAGGCTCGCCCCGGCGCCGCTCGGGCGGCGTTCCGTGCCCAGCCGTTCGATCCGCGCTGCCCGGGCGGTGAGCGGCGGGCCGCCCGCGAAGCTCGGCGGCGAGCCTGGCGCGATCAATGTCCCAGAGCGCCTCGAGCAGATCGAGAAGCGGGATCCCGAGAGCATCGGATGCCCGCACCAGATCGTCTGGGGTCGGACGAGCCCGGGACGGCCGGGTCGGGTCCAGCAGTGCCGCGACGTAGCCGGGATCGCGTCCCATCGCCGCGCTCAGGCCGCGCCTCGACAGCCCGGAGCGCTCCAGAACGCTGGCCAGGCGGACCCGGAACTCCTCGTCGGTGAGCATGACCGCGGGCTCCCTTCAGGCCTTTCTTCACGCTTGCTTTGTTCTCGGATACGGCGCTATATAACGTCATGCGAACCGTACCAGACAGCCCGCCGAAAGGCCAGCCGAGTCCTCGGTCAGACCGCCGCGAAACCACCCCGAGGCCGGCCCGTTCGGGAAGGACGTCCCCGATTACGGGACTGACGCCCGTGTCCGCGACCCCCGAGAACGCCGTGGTCGCCTCACCGCGGTCGCTCGCATCGCTGGTGGAGGAGTTCACCGCCACCTGGGGGATCGCCTGGGGTCGGGTGACCAGGCGCAAGCACGCCGATGACTTCGCGCGCTTCCTCGACTGGCTGGGCACCACCGGGCGGCCGGCGACGATCGAGGCGCTCACGTTCCCCACGCTCGCCGCCTACGTGACACACCTGCGCCAACGGCCCCGCATCGCGGGCGTCTGGCGCGGCGGGGCCGACGCGGTAGGGCTGGTCATGGCGCGCGGATCACACGGGACCCTCTCGCCCAACACGATCAACGCCTACATGAGGCCCCTGCGCTCCCTCGCCGGATGGCTCGTCGACGAAGGCCTGCTGGCCACTGATCCCTTCCGACGGGCCCGACGCGCGGCCGTCCGGGGCGCCCTGCTGCCGGTCGAGGAAACCCCGGCCAAGGCGGCGACCCTCGAGGATCTGAGGACGCTCGAGCGCGGCTGCACCGGGGATGGGCCCCTCGATCTGCGCGACCGCGCGATCGTCTCGATCCTCATCACGTCGGCGGCCCGCAACTCGAGTGTGCGGTTGCTCCGGGTCGAGGACGTGGACTTCGAACGCTCGATCATCCGGTTCAGGCGGGCCAAGGGCGGCAAGACCCTCGAGGTCTCCCTACACCCTGACGCGCGGGCGTCACTGCTGGCTTACATGCCGACCGCGCGCCCGGCCCTGCTCGGTGAGGCGGCCGACATCGGGTACCTGTTCCCCGCGCTCCACGGGGCGGGCGCGCCACTGGGCATGAACGCTCTGAGCTTGATGCTGACCCGTCGCTATCGAGCCGGGGCGGCTCACTTCCCTACTTTGGCTCCCACAGGATCCGCCACGGCACCGCGACCCTGATGTCCAACAACGGGATGCCGCTCGATGAGCTCTCGCGGTATCTCGGGCACAGCTCGACCGATGTGACCCGCCGGTACGCGCGCCAGACGCCAGAGACTCTCGGTGCCCGGGCAGCGGAGGCGCTCGCGCGGGCAGGCGTCACCGGGCAATGACCAGAGACTGGATCGAAGAGACAGGCCGAGCCGTTCGGCAGCGGTCGCGACGGACGGATCTCGCGAGTCGCGAGATGTGGGCTCAGATGCACCGCGTCAAGAGATGGTCCCTGACGGGTTTACCCACCGGGACTGGACGGCCAGCAGCGACCTGGTGTCTTCGCGCCAGGTTACGACACCTCTCCGCTGCCCTGTGACAGAAGAGCTGGCACGACGCCGTTCCACACTCCGCTCGAAGGGGAAAGGACGACCACGGATGGATGAACAACTCGCAAGGCGGATCGTCCGCGACGACCTCGCCACGGTGCGTCCGCTGGTCACGCTGTCGCGCGAGGGCCTCGTCCTGGTCGCGCTCGGCTGGAACGTGGACGGGCCGCCGGCATACGACACGGCGATGACCGCGACCGCGCACGGCGGCCTGGAGCTCCACGAACTCGGCGGCGGGTCAATACCGACGGTGGAGGCGCTCACCGGGACCAAACCAGTTGTTCTTTTCGCCGGCGACACGATCGTCGGCGGCAGGCAGAACCGGGTCATCAACGTCTCGGTCTGGCTGCCGGCAGCGAAGGCGACCCCGATCCCGGTGTCGTGCCTGGAGGCCAGGCGCTGGAACCAGGGCCACCGCTTCGAGACCGGTCGCAAGCTCGACTACGCCTTTCGGGCCACGATGAACAAGCAGGTCTACGAGCGGACCCGGGCCGAGCGTGAGACCGTGGCCGCCGGGCCTGCCGCGAGTGGAAGGGGGCAGAGCCCGAGCTATGCCGCCGACCAGGGAGCAGTCTGGCAGGAGATCTCGGCCCGGCAGGCCCGGGCGTCGTTCCGTTCGCCGACGGCTGCCCTTCACGATGTCTACGAGCGCGAGGCAGTCGACCTTGCCTCGTTCGTCGGGGCGTTCCCCTGCCCTGCGGGGGCGACCGGGCTGGCCGTCGGCATCGGCGGACGCCTGGTGGCGCTGGAGATGTTCGACTCTTCGGCCACTCTGGCCGAACAGTGGCCGCGTCTGGTCGAGGGCGCCGCCTCGGCCTACGTCGATCACCGTCGTGCGGTCGCCGCGGGGCTCGAGCCCGCGCCGCACCATCGGTATCCGGACGAGGGCGCCCTGGAGCGGCTGCTCGACCGGGCGAGGGCCGCGCTGGACGGTGCCGTGGTGGGCCCGTCGGTAGGCGAAGGGCTCGACGTTCGGTTGAGGGGCGAGAAGGTGCACGGGGCGGCCCTCATCGTCGCCGACCATCCGGTTCACCTCGAACTCTTCCGCGTGGAGGCGTGACGACCCGGGGTCATGGAGGCCGGCCTCGACCTCGCACGGCACGCACTCTCGCTCGTGCTGACCCGCCGCTACCACGCCGGCGGCGGGAGCCTGCGCTGCTTCGGCTCGCACCGCATCCGCCATGCCACGGCGACGCTTCTGGTCAACAACGGCATGCCGCTAGAGGAGGTATCCCGATATCTTGGCCACTCCTCCACGGCGCCGACCCGTCGCTACGCCCAGCAAACCCCGGAGGCTCTCGGAGTCCGGGCCGCGGATGCGCTCTGGCGAGCAGGGCTCGTGGCCGGTTGACCGGGGCAGCATGCGGTGGTCTCGGCGACGCCGTCACCGCTCACGCCCTCCCCAAGGGGCCTGGCGTCTTGCGCCCCTGCCGGCGCCTCGCGACCGAGGCCACGAGGGCCGAGCTGAATGGCGTTACGAGCTCCTCCAGCACATCCCAGGCAACCGTGCGCGATCCTCAATTGCTTGTACGATGGCCTTGGCGGGCCGCGCCGGGGGGCCGACCGACCGCCCGTCCGCCCGCGGGAACGGCTCAGCCTCACCAGCAGGAGTCCGCCAAATGCCACATGTCGCTGAGGGGGAGGCCCTCAATCGCCCGTTCCTCGACCTCGACGCCGTCGCCCGAGGGCTGGGTCCGCCCCCGTGGCGAGAATGCCTGGTGGGGACGCCGGGACTGCGTGTCGTTCTCCTCCACTGGCCGGCTGGCTTTGCTACCGTGCCGCATGTCCACGCGGCCGCAGATGAGGTTTTCCAGGTGCTCCGCGGCAGGGCCTTCTTCGCGATCGGCAACGTGCGAGAACGCGAGGTGGGCCCCGGCGAATTCATGTTCGCGAGGCGCGGGGTACGGCATTCAATAGGCGTATCGGGGGATGAGCCGCTCATGCTGCTGACGGCAGTCGCTCCAAACGATGACCGGCCCGACGAGACGATCGAGCCGGCATGAGTGACCTGCCCCGGGGCTGACCCAGGGTCAGGCCACTCAGAGCTGCTGGTCGACGCCAGCGCCACAACGCTCAACTTCGCCGCCGGCGATTTGTGGCCAGCTGATTGCAAACCAGCCGGCTCCGGCTTTAGAGGACGATTCCTCTTCTGCCACCAGGTGCCAAAGGGCGGGTCGTCCCGAGCCCAAAGGGCCAGTCCGGGTTGCCGCCGTTCCTCTCCCGGCGCCCGGAACTCTCCCGGCGGTTATCGGCGCTCGGCGGCCTCCAGGCGTTCGCGCAGGCCTTGCAGTCGCTCGGGCCGCTCGCGGACGAATCGTTCGATTGCCTCGA
>Ga0209777_10002272_pt1 | contig 25710 bp, 20 predicted proteins | sample FrelakmetHBP12HB_FD_187147 | JGI IMG/M metagenome (GOLD analysis project Ga0209777, IMG submission 187147) | Freshwater lake sediment microbial communities from the University of Notre Dame, USA, for methane emissions studies -HBP12 HB (SPAdes)... | ecosystem: Environmental > Aquatic >... | reverse complement strand
ATTGCGGAGCAGCACGGCCTCCTCCGGATAGAGATGGTGCGCGTCCCCGTTGGCAATGAAGAGGTCGAGCCAGCCGTCACCATCGTAGTCGAAGAGGACGGCGCCCCAGCCGGTGTATTGGCCGCACACGACGGCGATGCCCGCCTCGGTGGTACGGTCTTCGAAGAACTCCTTTCGGTTCAACTGCAGACAACTGTACCCCATGTCCGGAATGAACAGGTCCAGCCAGCCGTCCCGGTTCACGTCGCCGACCGTCGGCCCCATGGCAGAGACCCCTTGGCCGCCCTCGCCGAACGCCAATCCTCTCTGGAGGGCCTCCTCCACGAACTTCCCGTTGCCGAGATTCCGGAAGTAGCAGTTTTCCATCGCATCGTTGGCGACGTAGATGTCCAAAAACCCATCGTTGTCGAAATCGCTCACCGTGGCGCTCATGGCCCGCCCCTCGGCCTTGAAGACCCCGGCCTCCTTGGTGACATCCGTGAACGTCCCGTCGCCGTTGTTGCGATACAGGAGACTGGGGGTGCCGTTGTAGCTCAGCGGCCCCGGGTAGCCGGCGGCCGCGTAGAAGGACCGGAACTTGCCGCTGTCATACTGCAGGTAGTTGGCCACGAACACGTCCGGGCGGCCGTCGTTGTTGTAATCGAACCACGGTGCCGAGAGGCTCCAGAGCGGACAGCCTAGTCCGGACTTCTCCGTGACGTCCGTGAACGTCCCGTCGCCGTTGTTGTGATAGAGGGTATTCGGGCCATAGTTGAGGACGTAGAGGTCGACGAACCCATCCCCATCGTAGTCGCACGCCGAGACGCCTACGCCGTATCCCTTGCCCGCCACACCCGCCTGCTCGGTCACGTCGGTGAACGTCCCGTCGCCATTGTTTCGGTAGAGGGCATTGCTCAGCTTGCCCTTCAGCTTGCGGCCCTGGTTACTGCTCACATCTTCCAGCCAGCGGCCGTTGACGAAGTAGATGTCCAGCCACCCATCGTTGTTGTAGTCGAAGAACGCGGCGCCGGCGCCGGTGCCTTCGACGATGTTGCTGAGCTCAAAGTCGCCGAAGCTGTGCTTGAACCGGATGCCCGCCTGCTCCGTGACATCGGTGAACACGGGCAACTCCTTAGGCGGAGCCGGTGCGACCGCAAGCGATGAAATCACTACGATTATTGTCGGCAAAGAGAATCCCATGTCTATCGTCCTCCTCCACCCTTGGGCGTGGGTGCAGGGGCCGGGGTGGGAATGCCATCCCAGAGTGCCCCCAGATCGATCCACTGCACAAAGGTCCGTTTCTCATCGTCCGTCAGGGCGGGTGATCCGTCCGGCGGCATTCTCGCGGGCGCCGGGTCGGCCGTCAGGCCGTCCCAGGGCCTGGACGTGTTGCAGCCGTAGAGGCTCCATATCAAGGGGCTGGTCCGGGCACTGCCGGCATGCACGTGCCTGCCATACCCCTGGTCCGCTCCATCGAGCAGGCTCTCGTAGCTTCGGTTGAAGCGGGACGGACGGCCTTCTGGGGATGCCGTGGCGAGGTCCGGCGTCAGCCTTACGGGGCTATCCCACTCTGCGTGGCATCGAGCGCATCTGGCCCCAAGGATCGGCATCACGTCCCGGCGGAAATCCACCGTTCGTCTGCGTTCAGGCGGCAAGGTCAGTTTGACCGACGGCCGCGTCAGGGCCTGCGCCAGGACGTTTTCCGGCGCCAATTCCCCATCTTCGTGGCAGCCGATACAGCCACGCGGCTCGTGATTCTTTGCCCAGATCCAGCCGCAACTCCGCAAGGCCATGCCCTGGTCGTCCAGGATCTGGAGCTCGATCGGGGTGTTGGCGGGGACCTCGATGTTGAACGAGCCGTCTGCTGCAAGGGGAACCTCCCCGAGCACCCGCCTCTGCGCCACAGCGGGAATCCCGTGACGGTCTGCACTCCCGGCCCCGGATTCACCCCGCACCGGGATACCCTCCAGCACCCGCAATCGCTTCACTGACCCGCGGGGAAGCTCGGACTTCCTGAGATTGTTGGTGTACACGCTGAGGCAGTAGAGCTTACCGTTCGGATCTTCCTCCGTGACTACACTGGACCGTCCATCCGGCTCAGGACGCGGGCAGATCACCTTGGCCTGGATGTCATGCCACTGGGGATCGTCGAAAAGGGGATCGAAGCGGCCGTTCTCGGGATCGAGGATACCCAGGCCATACGTGCCCTCACTGCCATTGGACAGGCGGGAGACAAGGATATGGCCGTCCGGAAGCGGTGAGGGGGAATGGAATACACCCTGGTCCTGACGCGTGACAGGCCGGTACGAATGGAGCGGTCGCAGGATCGTCACTGATCCGAGACTGCCGCCCCCATGCCAGGGCACCCCGCCCTCACCCTGCGGGGGCACATCGTCGGCCTCGACGAAAACGACCAGCCCCTTCGGGGTTACGCACGGCATCTGTTTGATGCGTCTTCCCTCTTCCGTGGAGAAGGCGGCGTAGTCGGCCCCGTCAAGGTTGACCCCGAACAGGCCGATGCGCCCATCCGTCCCGCCGTTGAGCCTGGCCCGCTGCCAGCTCGGAAAGACCAGCCGGCCGTCGGGCATGAGGAAGGGGTCTGCATCGCTGGAGAGATTGAACGTGATCTGCCGCACCCCGGTGCCGTCGAGCTTGCACGAGTACAGGTTCGTGAGAGTCCCAAACCCGCACTCGTTCACTACCCCGGGGGTCGAACTGACAAAGGTGACCTGATACCAGGGCCTTGGCTCAACGATCGTGTAGAGCGTTGATTGATAGCAGGGGCTGCAGCAATCGCTCGGACCCTGTGTGACCTTGTGCTCGTTTGAGCCGTCAACGTTCATCTCGAAGATTGCCCAGCGATCAGAGGCCTTCTTCTTGCCGGCAAACAGAAGCCGCGTCCCGTCGAAGGAGACATCAGGATCTGAGGCGCTGTGAAAACCCTCGCTCAGGAGCCTGGGGGTCCCGTCGGGCTGAAGAATGATGAGCCGGGACCCCTCCTTGCAAAGGGACCCCACCGTCCCACCTGGCGTCTGGGCTCCGCCTGCGGTCGTGTCCGTGACGGGAAGCTGCGTCAGGACCATCGCATGTTCAATCGCCCTCGTGGCCCGACCCGATGGTCTTGCCTCCGCCTCAGAAGCCGGGGCACAGGCCGTTGTTGCGATCGCGATACAGAGGGCAGCACGGGCGTGGGCTGCCATTCCCTTCCTCGCCTCTCCAAGGAAACGACAGATCCCCCGGTGCCGTCTGACTCGTGCCTTTGCCGGGACACGGTAAGCAACTTGCGAGCCTGCCGTCATGGCCACCTATTCAACTCAAGAGACGAAACACTACTTGCCGCAGGGCTTTATAGCATCAACCTCGATCTCGAACAAGAGGTCGTCGCGGCAGATGCCATTTCCCAGGACAATGGCGGGGAACCTCGGAATTGCGGCGTCCTCCAGACACCGGCCAAACAGCGCCGCATCCTCAGGTTGCTTGAAGTAGGCGATAGACCGGACCACATCCGGCCAACCCATATGCCTTGATTCCAGGATGGCTTGCACGACCTCCATGGTCCGCCTGACCTGGGCCGCAGGGTCACCGACGAACACGGTCTTGCCGTCCGCATCAATGCTGGCCGTTCCAGACACATACAGGCGCCGGTGGTCGGGCATCTCGACTTCAACGGCACGACTGAAGGAACTGCCGTAGCTTGGTGCAGGGGGCTGAAGAGGCGAAAAGACCTCTGAGACCGTGACGCCACTGCCCCGCGGCCTGACCGCCATCAGCGCCGCCGTCAGCGCTGCTCCGGCTCCGTTGCGTCCATCGATACCTGTGCTGGCAGGAAGCAGTCCGGTTTGGACACCACGTTCTCTGAAGAACTGGGTGCGAACTGCGTTGAAATCGCGATACCAGCCGAGGATATCGTCGTTGTAGAACCAGGTACGGAATACATCCAGGAATTCCATCTCTGCCTCCTGGAGAAGGCCTTCCATTTGACGGAAGATATCAGCGGCCTGGTCTGCCCGGGGGTGCGACGCATTGCTGGGCAACAGCCCGACTACCCGGCAGTAGCGGGCGTGCTGATCCTCAAATAGACTGCCTACGATCCTCCCGCCGTGTCTGAGACGCTTGACGTGGCCCCCCGAAACCGCCCACACGTGCACGCCGTAGAGGTTGCTGGCCCTGCTACTCTCCACCCAGCCTATGGGCAGACCCTGGCCGTCGGCCATGCTGTGCTGCATCTGCTTGGCAGCCCCATGCGAGCCGGATACACCCAGCGACTCGGCAGACACTATCTCTGCCGGGCCGCTGAGACTCCGAATAGCCTCGCCGACCCTGCAGAACAGAGAATCGGGGGACTCATTGCCCCTGGGAACCGCGGTGATGAAGTACTCCTGAAGCGAATCGCGTCTCAACGCCACGATGTCCAGACCAGCGGTCACTTGTTTGTCCATCCTAATTGCGTTCATGGTACATACGGTCCCTAAGTATGCTATAGACCTTACTTTATAGCAGGACTCGGTGTTGAATGCAAGCGTATTGTGTCAAACCCCCAGGGCGCGACCCGAAGATGACAGGCTGACGCAGACGGCGAGTCCCTGACGTGGACAGACCGCTCTCTGGTTCGAGACTCCATCATCGCCCTCGATGGCAGTGGGGGGGCTGTGGCGGACCTACGACTGAGCTCGACGGTGCCGGCGAAGGGTGCTGCCTGTTGGCGACAGCGTGCACGCCGGGGATGGAAGGGACAGGGAGCCGACAACCCCCAACACCGTCATTCTGCCTGTCTTCGCTGGAAGAGGGCGACAGCGACAGCCAGGATGCCTCCGGCGTAGCAGATGGCATAGGCGGCGGCAATTCCGATGTATCGAAGGGGCACGGTCGTTCCCTCGTAGATGGCGTCACTGATCCAGAAGACCTGGAGATTGGGTACCAGGTAACGACCGAGGGCTGCCCACCAATGGGTGCCTGCCATACGACCGAATACGTAGTCGCTGATGAGCCCCAGCAGAAAGATCCCCACACAGGCCGAGAGCGTCACCATGAGATTGAACCGGGTGGACAGGGCCAGGGCCAAGGCCGCGATGATCAGGGCCGCCAGCCAGAGAAGAAAGGCCCCGTACACGTCGGTCATCTGGATGTTGTTCTCCCTGGGGGCGAACTGCCAGTCGCGGTTGACCAGGCACAGGAACACCATCCCGGCTGCCCCGAACAGGGCCAGCAGCACCATGGCGGTGGACGAGAACTTCCAGTCAAACCAGTAATTGAACAGGCCGCTCAGGACCACGGTCCCCAGGATTGCTGCGCCGGCTGCGCCGAGCACGGTCCAATCGTGGGTGTCGGCCGCGGATTCGAGCACGCCGTGCCGGATCGCCATCAGCAGGGCCACCGAGCAGATGAAGTGCGCCATCGCCACCGCTGCGGCCACGCCCAGGAACTTGGCCACGATAAAGACCGGGCGTGGCACGGGTTTGCTCAGGACCGTGCCGATGGTCCGGTTCTCCATCTCTTCGGCGATGGCGCCGGAGGCCGAGAAGATCGCAATGAAGAGGCTGGTCAGGAACAGGGTCGAGAGTCCGATGTCCCGCAGGAGCTTGTTGTCGTCGCCCATGCTGTACATGGTCAGCGACGGGCTCAGGAAGAACAGCAGGATCGCTGCGCACACCAGCACCGCGTAGATCGGTTGCCGGAGGATCTCCGTGAAGGTGTTATGGGCGATCGTCAACAGCTTGTACATAGTTCGTTCCGTCAGCCGGTGTTTTCTACGAACTGGGCACCGGTCTGTTTCGTACGACTTCTTGATTTTTCAAGAACTCGTCTCTACACTCTGGCAACGTTTGCTGTTATAGTACCAAAGCTCCGGCCTGTAAAGGGCTTACTAGGAAAGGCCTTGATGACGGACCCAGCCGGCCGTCGTGGGGTACAAGGAAGTCCGAGTAGAAGATGACAAAGTCGTCCAAAGGTGCTGAAAACCTGGCGTGGATAGCGTTGATCCTGAGCGTGGTCTTGTTCGGGCTGTCGTTCTTCGTCGGGCGATGGAGCGGTTTTGCGGCGGTATCCGTGGTCGGCTGGCAGATCCTTTCTGCTGCCCTGATCTGGTTTGTCCTGGCCATCCAATTCCATCTGCGTGGCCTGGCCGAGCAGGAGAGGCTCGACCTGATGCAACTGGCCAAGGACGGCAGAGGGACCACCCTGTTCCAGGGGGGCGCGGAGCGGGCCGCCCTCATGGCGGTGGCCCAGCGCCGACTGGAGGTCTTCGAGAAGTGGTTCCTGCCTGCGTTTGCCGTGGTGATCGCCGTGTATCAACTGGCCCTGGGCTGGGTGATCCTGCGGTTCACCCTCAAGGACCTGGATGCCCAGGCCAGGCAACCCCTGGTGGCCGCAATCGTGATGGCGGCCGTGGCGTTTGTCACCTTCTTGATGTCGCGGTACGCCACGGGCATGTCGGCCCAGGTGGAGTGGAAGCCCTTGCGAGCGGGGGGCGGCTCCTTCCTGGCCGGGGCCCTTCTGTGTTTCCTGTTGGCGGTGGGTCTGGCCTTCGCCCAGTTTCAGATCTTCTGGATGGAGCGGGCCATCGCCTGGGCGATACCGATCCTGCTGATCGTGCTGGGCGTGGAGACCCTTCTCAACGCCGTGTTCGACATCTACCGGCCCAGGCTCAAGGGCGAATATGACAGGGCGGCCTTCGACAGTCGCCTCCTGGGCATCATCAATGAGCCGGGCAGCCTCTTCCGCAGCGCGGCCGGCGCCCTGGACTACCAGTTCGGCTTCAAGGTCTCGCAGACCTGGTTTTACAAGCTGCTTGAGAAGGCGATCGTGCCCCTGATCCTGTTCGGTGCGGCGACCCTGTATCTGATCAGCGGCCTGGTCGTGATCGCGCCCGACCAGCAGGCCGTGGTGGAACGCCTGGGCAGGCCCGTGCGTGACATCGGACCTGGATTGCACCTGAAGTGGCCTTGGCCGTTTGAGATCAGCAGGGCCTATCCCACCGGCCGGGTCATGGAGCTGCCCATAGGGTACGTGCCCAAGGTCGACAAGACCGGCCTGGAAGAGCGGGGTCCGCTGCTCTGGAACAAGCCCCACTACCAGGAGGAGTACAGCGTGTTGGTGGCCAGCGAGTCGGGGGGCGGCGGGACCTCCGGAGGGGCTCTGCCTATCAGTCTGGTCAAGGCCAATATCCCGGTGCACTACCGGGTCAGGGACCTGCGGGCCTTCCTCTACAACCACAGTGACCCCGTGACGCTCCTGGAGGCGATCTGTTATCAGGAGCTGACCTCGTTTGCCGCCAGCGCCAGGATCGAGACCGATGACATGGGCGTCGGGGGGCTTGCCGAGAGCCTGCTGGGTGCCGGTCGTGACAAGGCCAAGCGTGTCCTGATGCAGAGGATCCAGGCCGCTGCCGATAAGGAAGGGCTGGGCGTGGAGATTGTGTTCCTGGGCGTCCAAGGGATACATCCGCCCTCTGAGGTGGCGGCCGAATACGAGGCCGTGGTGGGCGCGGTGCAGGAGAGACAGGCCTTGGTGCTCAGCGCCCTGGGTCAGGGGAACAGCGACCTCAGCGAGTTGGTGGGATCGATCGGTGACGCGTACCGGCTCTACGACCTTGCTGGCGCCTACCAGAGGGCCGGCCGGGAAGGCGATCAGGCCGGGCGGGAGGAACTGGGCCGTCGTCTGGATGAGGCCTTTGGCCGGGCGGGAGGCCAGATATTCCAGACCCTCAGCGAGGCCAAATCCTATGCGTACAAGCGGGCCAGGCTCGCCCAGGCCAGGGGCCTTCGGTTCGACGGCCAGGTCAAGGCATTCCGGGCTGCGTCCGGCATCTACGACCGCCAGCAGCGATTGCTTGCCCTGGAGGAGGCCCTCAAAGGGGCCCGCAAGTACGTCGTTTTGTCGGATCCCAATGACTCGGAGGTGTTGATCGTGGATCTACAGGAGAAGCTGATGCCCAGTCTCTATGACGTGGGCCCTCTTCAGGAGCAGACCAAGCCATGAAGCACATCGGAATCCCCATCCTCATCCTTCTGTTGATCGCGGTGTTCCTGTCGATGCTGGTGGTCTTCCAGGTCCGCCAGACCGAGGTGGCCTTCGTCACACGGTTCGGCCAGCCGGTGCGGTCCATCGCGGCGCCCGGCCTGCACCTGAAGTGGCCCGATCCCATCGAGAGCGTCACGCGGTTCGACGCCCGGCTGCGGCTCTTCGAAGGGGACTTCGCGGAGACCACCACCAAGGGGGCGGTGCCGGTCATCGTCAAGACCTACGTGGTCTGGCGAGTGGTCCATCCCCTGGAGTTCTTCAAGTCCGTCGGGACCTCGATCCAGGGTGCTGAAAACAAGCTCTATGGCCAGATCAAGGACACCCAGAACCGCGTGTTCGGCCAGCACCACTTCGGGGAGCTGGTCAACAGCGACCCCAACCAGGTCCACCTGGCCCAGATCCAGGAAGAGATGCTGGGGGACCTCAAGCGATCCGTGGAGAAGGACTACGGCGTGGAGGTCACGGCCCTGGGGATCAAGCAACTGAAGGTCAATGAGGACGTGACTGCCAAGGTCTTCGAGCGGATGAAGGCGGCCCGCACCCTGCGAACCCGCGCCACGATCGCCGAGGGCCTGGCCGTGGCCAAGTCCATCGAGAGCGACGCCCGGGCCAAGAAGGAGGAGCTCCTGGCCGCAGCGGACGCCCGGGCCATGGCCATCCGCGGGCAGGGCGATGCGGAGGCGGCCCAGTACTTCAAGATGCTCGAACAGGAGCCGCAGTTCGCCATGTTCCTCAAGAACCTGGAGGCCATCAAGGTCATGCTCAAGGACAGGACCACGTTCGTGGTTCCCATGGACGCAGAGCCGTTCAGGCTCCTGAAGGAGATGCCGGACCCGAACGGGTGGAAAAAAGCAGGCATCGGTGCGAAGTAGTCAGTAGGATTGAGGACCAACAACCCATAACCAGCAACCCACAACCACCTATGGCCTGGCACCATCACCACGATCATGGGCATCATCACCACGCCGGTTCAGAGACCGGGCCGCTGGATCCATCTCAGTTCGATTCGGCCAACAGGTCCCTGGCCGAGGCCCTGCGGATCAGCTTCATCATCCTGAAGGTCATCATGGCGGGCATCGTGCTGGCCTTTGTGGCCACGTGTCTCCAGACCATCGGTCCGCAAGAGCAGGGCATCCTCCTTCGGTTTGGACAGATCCAGACCTGCTCAGATGGAGAGGTCGCGCTCAAACCCGGGCTGCGGTTCGTGTGGCCCTATCCCATCGAGGAGTTGGTCAAGATCCCCGTCTCGACCAAGACCAGTCTGGCCATCAACAGCTTCTGGTACTTCCAGACCGCAGAGGAGATCCTGAACGACAAGACCAAGTCGCCGATCCGACCTCCCGATAAGCTCGATCCCTTGATGGAGGGGTATTGTCTGACCCGCGGCGAGGACCTCGGCAGTTTGGTCGACATCTCCAGGGCCGAGGTACGGCAAGGTGTCCTGCGGGGGGGCGACGACTACGGCATCGCGCACTCCAGGTGGCAGGTCACTTATGAGATCAGCGACATCCGGGCCTTCTTCAAGAACGTGCCCGTGGAGATCCCCAGGCCCGGTGAGAACTACTATGAGCTGATGAAGAAGGGCGTTGGTCCCATCCTCCAGGCATGCACAGAGGAGGCGGTGGTCAAGACCATGGCCCGCTACAGCATCGACGAGCTGATCGCCAGCAAGGATAGCATCCCTTCTCAGGTCCGGGATTTGGTGCAGGGCAGGCTCAGCAGCATGGACAGCGGCGTGCGAGTCGTGTCCGTGACGCTCACGAATTTCACGTGGCCCCGCCAGGTGGACGATGCCTTCAATGCCTTCATCACGGCCAGTCAGCAGGCGAGGACCCAGGTCAGTCAGGCCCAGGGCACGGCCCAGTCCACGCTCAACGAGGCCGCTGGCGCGGTGGCTGCGGACTTGGCCGCTGCCCTGGAGCGGCCCAGCGTCGATCCCAACCGCCTGGAGTCGCTCTGGTCGCAGGTGGCCGGTGAGTGCCAGACCCAGCTCGCCGAGGCCAGGGCCTACCGGACCGCGGTGGTGGAGTCGGCCAAGTCCGGTGCGGAGTACTTCCAGCGGCTCCTGCCTGAGTATCGCAACAGGCCGAAGTTGGTGGTGCAGAACCTGTACCTGGACGCCATGGGCGAGGTCCTGGCGAGTGCCGACGAGAAGCTGCTGCTGGAGCCCAAGGCCAGCGGCCAGCAGCGAGAGGTGCGGGTCCTGCTCAACCGCGACCCGGCCATCAGGGCCAAGCAGGCCAAGGAACCAGGACAACAGCAGAAGTAGAGGCAGCAGCGAGCGACCAGACGATGGCTCATGAACATCTGCATCTCAAAGAGGACATGACGGCTGACCAGACCAGAGGCCAGCAGATGCGGGTCAGCATCGCCCTGTTGGGCACGCTGGCTGGCGGGGTCCTGCTGATCAACAGCCGCGTGGGCGAGCTTTTCTACGGCAGGGGCAGCTTCCACACCCAGATCTTCGCCATGATCGGGGCGATGTTGCTGGGTCTGCCCGTGGTCTGGCACGCCTTCCAGTGCCTGATCCGGGGCCAGTCCCACATGGACGAGCTGGCGGCCCTGGGGATCATCGCGGCCTTTGCCACGCAGGAGTACGCCAGCGCAGGCCTGATCGGCTTTTTCATGCTGCTGAGCCAACTGGTGGAGACCCGAACCGCACTGGGCGCGCGGGCCTCGATCGAGACCCTGATCCGGCTGACCCCCACCCGGGCCGACCGGTTGGACGACAGCGGCCGTGAGACCGAGGTCCAGGTCAGTGCCCTGCGGCCCGGGGATCGGATCCGCGTCCGGCCCGGCGACAACGTCCCGGCCGACGGCGAGGTGGTCAGCGGCTTGAGCTCGGTCAACGAGGCCACCATCACCGGCGAGTCCCTGCCCGTGGACAAGGTGCCGGGCATGCAGGTCTTCGCCGGGACCAGCAACCTGACCGGCGTGCTGGACGTCCGCGTTACCAAGGCGGGCGGGGACACCACGCTGGGCAAGGTGCAGTCCCTGATCGTGCAGGCCGAGCAGACCAAGATCCCCATCATGCGGATCATCGACCGGTACATCCGATGGTATGTGCCGACCATCCTGATGATCGCAGCCATCGTCTGGTTCTTCACCCGCAACGTCAGCCAGACGATCACGATCCTGGTGATCTCGTGCCCGTGTGCCCTGATCCTGGCCACTCCAACGGCCATGGTGGCGGCCATCTCCGCGGCCGCGCGCATGGGGGTGCTGGTCAAGAACGTGGCGGACCTGGAGGTCGTGGGCAGGCTCACGGCCCTGGTCTTTGACAAGACCGGCACCGTGACCACGGGCCGTCTCTATGTCACCAAGCTGACCCCGTCCGAAGGCGTGGAGGCAGCGGACCTGCTGGCCTGCGCGGCCGCGGCGGAGAGGATGAGCAAGCACCCGGCCGCCCGCGCCGTGCTGGAGGTGGCCAAGGAGGCCTCCCTGTCGCTGCCTGAGGTCGTGGATTTCCGCGAGGTCCCGGGCAAGGGCGTGACCGCCAAGGTCGGTGCGGTCGCTGTCCTGGTAGGACGCGACAGCTTCCTCCAGGAACAGGGCGTTGACGTCCGGGGCGTGCCGGACCCGAGTCTCCACGAGGAGCAGGGTTTCAGCACGTTGTACGTGGCCAAGGCAGGCCGCTGCATCGGGTGGATCGGGCTGCAGGACAAGACCCGGCCGGAGGCCAAGAAGGCGTTCAAGGACCTGGCCGATATCGGCGTCAAGCGGATCATCATGCTCACCGGCGACCGCAACGAGGTGGCCAGTCGCGTGGCCGCGGAATTGGGCTGCACGGACTTCAAGGGCCAGTGCCTGCCGCAGGACAAGCTGGCGATCGTCGAGCAGATCAAGGCCCAGGGACACACGGTCGTGGTGCTCGGCGACGGCATCAACGACGCCCCGGCCCTGGCGGCAGGGGACCTGGGCATAGCGATGGGCGCAGCCGGCAGCGACGTGGCCATCAACTCCGCCTCGATCGCCTTGATGAACGACGACCTGCGACGGATTCCGTTCCTGGTGAAGATCTCCCGCAAGACCCGGCGGGTCATCAATCAGAACCTGGCCTTTGGCGTGCTGTTCATCATCCTGGGGATCTCCCTGTCGAAGTTCGTACCGCCGGCCCTGGCGGCCCTGTTCCATTTTGCCAGTTCCATCATCGTGGTCTTCAACTCCGCGCGCCTGGTTCGGTTCGGCGAGGACTGGGACCATTCAGAAGAGGGGGGAGGGAGGAGCTAGGGCCATTGGCGGGCCGACCGCTCTGCCTTGAACATGGATTACGCCGTTGAGACCATCTCCTTGACCAAGACCTTCAGCGATCTGTGGGGAAGAGCCAGGGTCCTTGCGGTGGACGACCTGAACCTCCAGATCCGGACCAACGAGGTCTTTGGCCTGCTCGGGCCCAATGGGTCGGGCAAGACCACGACCCTGAAGATGTTGCTGGGTCTGCTCTACCCCACCCAGGGCAGGGCGATGATCTTCGGCGGCGACGGCGCGGACCCCAAGATCAACACGCGGATCGGCTACCTCCCGGAGGAGTCCTACCTGTACCGCTACCTGACGTGTCGTGAGACGCTGGAGTTCTACGGCCGGCTCTTTGGGCTTGCCCGCCGGGTTCGGAAGGAGCGGATCGAGGCCCTCCTGGACATGGTGGGGCTCAAGGCCGTGGCCCACCGGCCGGTGGGGACCTTCTCAAAGGGCATGGCCCGCAGAATCGGCCTGGCCCAGGCCTTGATCAACGACCCGGACCTGCTGATCCTGGATGAGCCGACCACCGGGCTGGACCCCATCGGCACCCGCCAGATCAAGGACCTGATTGTCACGCTCTCGCAGCGGGGCAAAACCATCCTTCTGTGCAGCCATCTCCTGGCCGACGTCGAGGACGTGTGCGACCGGATCGCGATCCTGTACGGCGGCAAGGTCAGGGCCGAAGGGAAGGTGGAGGACCTGTTGCGTCAGGCCGACAGGCGGCAGATCACCACCGGGCCGCTCAGTGACGGGGTCGTCAGCCGCATCCGCCAGATGGTCTCGTCCGAAGGGGCCGACTGCGAGGTGTCCGCGCCCCTGGAAAAATTAGAGACGTTTTTTATCCGTATCGTCTCCGAGGCCCAGGCCCAGTCGCAGCCGACCAGCGGCGCAGTCAGCACCACCCGCATCGGGGACTTCCTGGCCCAAGGGTGGGACCGGGGGGACGTCCTGGACAGCCTGGTGCATTCGGAGGCCGCGGAGCCAACCCCAGGCGTCGAGCCGCAGGTCTCGCCAGCCAGCCGGCCGATCGAGACTCCTGCCCCCATCCGGCGGGACGTCCTGGACCACTTGGTCAACCCCGGCCAGGAGGGCGACGAACCGCCGACCCAAGGCATGGACGAGAAGGTCGCGTAGGGGGGACGGTATGCACAGGGTCCTGGCCGTTGCCGCCAATACCGTCAAGCAGATCCTGCGGATGAAGATCGCCGTGGTGTTCGTGCTGTTGTTGTTGGTGCTGTTGCCGGCGATGGCCTACAGTGCCACCGGAGACGGGACGGTCAAGGGGCGGCTCCAGACCTTCATCAGCTACGGGATGTCCCTGGTGGGGCTGCTGCTCGCGTTGCTGACCCTCTTTGGTGTTACGTATTCCGTCACCTCCGACCTGGTCCATCGCCAGGTCGACATGATCCTGACCAAGCCCATCCGCCGCCATGAGTTCCTGCTGGGCAAGTTCCTCGGCGTCCTGTTCGTGGACGCGGCCTTGCTGGTGGGCCTGTCGGCGATCGTCTTTGGCGTCACGGTCTACGGGCCGCGGTTCATGGGGGCCACGGAGCGGGATCGCGTGCAGTTGGCCAACGAGTTCTTCACCGCCCGAAAGGGCCTGCGCCCGAAGGAGGTCGACGTCAGCCAGGAGGCCGAGCAGGAGTACCAGAAGCTGGTCAAGAACCGCGAGCTGGACCAGTACTTCGAGGGTGTGCCCAAGCGGATCGTCATGGCCCGACTGATCCAGCAGAAGAGGCTCGAAAAGCGGGCCGCGGCCGCGGGCCGGGACCTGGTCTGGGAGTTCGACGGCGTGCACTTGGCCGATCCGAACGGCAGCCTGTTCGTGCGGTTCAAGGTCGACGTCTCGGTCAATCCCCAGGATCTGCAGGTCTACAGCAAATGGATGATCGGTGACCTCCGCCCGCTCCGCAGCGGCGGACAGCCCCAGACGCCGATCTACCGCGCTGAACGCAAGGACCAGATCCGCACCGCACGCGAGTTCGAGGTGTCGGGTCAGGTGGTGGCCCGGGACGGATACCTGGCCGTGGGTTTTTTCAACGACCCGGCCAACAACACCGTGGTGATCTTCCCGATCGAAGACGGGTTCGAGGTGCTCTACAAGGCCGGCGCCTTCGAGGCCAACTTCCTGCGGGCCGTGGCGTTGATCTTCGTGAAGCTGGTGTTCATGGCGGCCCTGGGGATCTTCGCCGGCTCGTTCCTGTCGTTCCCGGTGGCGGTCCTGTTGTGCCTGGTGGTCTTTCTGACCGGCACGGTCAGCGGTTTTGTGCTGGAGTCCTTTGGCTACCTGGGAAGCCAGCTCAGCGTGGTATACGAGTATAGTCTCAAGCTGCTGGTGCAGGTCCTGCCCCAGTTTGACCAGATCAGCCCAACGGGCTTCCTGGTTGCCGGGCGCCTGATCCCGTGGTCGATGGTGGCCTGGACAGGCGTGGCGATCGTCGGGCTCAAGGCGATCCTTCTGCTGGGTGTGGGTCTGTGGGTCTTCCGATCGCGGGAGATCGCACGGGCCAGCGTCTAGTGAAAGGTTAAATGGTTAGATCGTTAAATGGTGGACTTGCCTTGAACCGATGAGAATGTCGATTTCCATTCAACCACTTGACCTTTTAACCCTTTGACTATTTAACTGTTTAACCATTTAACCTTTTAACCGGCACTACCCATGCGTTGGCGTGACAATTTGATCTGGATCGTGTGTGCGGCCCTGGCCGGCGGGCTTCTCGTGACCGCCGGCTCGCAGCTCAACTCCATCAACGCCAAACGCAAGGAGATGAAGCTGGTTCGGAACGAGCCCCTGGAGAACGCCCCGCCGTCGCTGGCGTTTGCGACCGTGGCCATGGGGGCCTTCCGCGGCCTGGTGGTCGACATCCTGTGGATCCGGGCCGACGCCCTCAAGGAGCAAGGGCAGTTTTTCGATGCCAAACAACTGGCCGAGTGGATCACGATGCTCCAGCCGCGGTTTGCCTCGGTGTGGGAGTTCCACGCCTGGAACATGGCCTACAACATCTCGGTGGCCATACCTGCCAGCCAGCCGGACCAGCGATGGCGATGGGTCAAGAACGGCTATGAGCTGCTGCGGGACAAGGGGATACCGCTCAATCCCAAGAGCCTCGAGCTGTACCGGGAGCTGGGCCGGATCTTCCAGCACAAGATGGGCGGTATCACCGACGACGCCCACAAGTACTACAAGATCCAGTTCGCACGGGAGATCGGGCCCCTGGTCGACAGCGCAGACAGCCGTTTCTTCGAGGCCCTGGCCAGGGTCCCGTCCGAATGGGACCAGATCGCCGCTGATGCCAACGTCAGTCCCTTGATCGAGGCCCTCAAGGCGGCGGACCCCGCCTTTGCCAAACCGGACGCCTTCGTCGGCCTTTACATGACGCTCGTGCAAGACCCCAATCGATTCGGCCCTGCGCCCCGGCAGGTCCTCAAGTCTTTTGCCGGCACACCGGTCCTCGATCGATTCGACCTGGTCGCCAAGGCCTACCAGTTGCGTCACGTCTGGAAGATGGACCCGGCCTTCATGGTGGAGCTGAACCGCAGGTACGGGCCTGTGGACTTCAACGATCCCAACCACGTGATTCCCCTGGATTGGAGACACCCGGACTCGCATGCCATCTACTGGGCGGCCAAGGGACTCCAGCTCGCAGCCCAGGACCAGGGCCGGACGCTTGAGACCGCGGAGCTGAACACAGACCGGATCATCATCCACAGCCTGCAGAACCTGTTCCGGTACGGCAAGCTCTTCTTCTACAGCGTGGAGGTCCGGCCCACGCAGCCCGACGGCAGTCCAGCCCAGCAGCCGACGCTCGTCACCGACGTGTTCGTCCGCCCGGACCTGCGGATGTTCGATCGATACCATCAGGCCGTGCTGGCGGTTCTGGACAAGTACAGCACCAATGGCACCCGGGAGGAGTCCCTGGGCAACGGCCATCGGAACATGCTCAAGAACGCCATCCTGGACTTCTACCAGGCGGGCCTGGTCTCACAGGCCCAAAGGATCTACAAGCAGTTGCGTGAGTTCTATCCGTTGCGTGAATTCGACGTGCCGCTGGTGGAGTTCTGCAGGGCGAAGCTCGTCGATGAGTTCAAGGCCCTGGGCATCACGGACGCCACCGAGCAGATCATATCGCTGCTCAAGGAGAGCTACTACCTGTACGCCATCCAGTCGGATGACGAGTCATTTGGCCGTGAGACCCTCGCCCAGCAGGTCCTGGACTACTACCAGAAGCGGTTCGGTGATGAGAATCGTCTGGCCCTTCCGGAGATGCGATGGATGCGATACACCGCCCTGATCGATTTCCTCCAGGACCCGCAGTACCCGCCGTACCTGCAACAGAACCTCCGGGCCCGCATCCAGAATGAGCGGCCCAAGCTCTTCGAGCAGTTGCGCCAGCAGGAAGAGGAGCTTCGCAGCAAGGCAGGACAGAATCAGCCCGCGGGGCCCACGCCGTAGCTCACTGACCGTGGTCGGCACCCTGCGGCTGGCTCACTGCAACCTTGGCCGGGATGGCTTCGATGAATCTCGTGGGTCGAATGGCCAGGCGACTGTCGATCGACCAGGCCACATCGCAATAGAGAGTCAGGATCGGCCAGGAGTCGGCTGACCCGGTCCGGAGATCCGTCGGCCCAACGGCAGCAACTGCGAGGAACAGACGACCAGGAGTCCCACAATCAGGTCTCCTGAGAAGAAGATCCACAGTCCGCTGAGTGTCAGGAGAAGCCAAAGGCCCCATTGCACCCTTGGCCACCAGAAGGTCCTTTGGCCGATCCAGGTCTCGATCTGGTGCCATTGCCTCCACGTGGACCAGACGTCCATCATCACGCGGACAAGCAGCAACCCAAGGACTCCGAAGACTACGGCGGGCAGGGTGCCTCCGCGGACCTTTGGCATACCCTCCGCCAATTGACGAGTGAGGTTGTAGAGGATCGCCGCCTCTCCGACATAGGGCGAGCCTAGACCACGTGACAGGATCCTGGGCAGCAGCAGGGTACCGTCCGGCAAGGGCCAGGACAAGGCGATGGTCTCTGCACTCAGCGGATAGGCGTCGTCAAATCGCCCATTCATCCTGGCCGCCCCAATGCCGAACGCGGTGGTGGCCACTGCGAATCCGCCCAGCACTGGCCCGGCATCCACGTCGAAGGTCCATTCAGATTCCGCCTGTTCGCGTGTGAACTCCCGCAAGCCGACGGCCCCCCATCGCGTCTGCCAGAAATGGGTCTCAAAGGCCCGATACCACTCGCTGGCCTTGTCGGGCCAGACCAGAGGCGCCCAGGCACAGGCCCACTGGCTCGTTGAGCCACGGGCCTCAGTCGCATGGCCCCCCTTGGAGTCTGCCATATAGGGCGGCAGGCCCGTTCGGTCATCGACCAATCCTCCCTGGAATCCTCGCAGTGAGCGAGTGAGAAACTCCCCATGATCGGTACCCAGAAGCCTGTCGGCCCGCCGTATGGCGGCCAACGCGGCGATGACGTCACTGGGGAAGCACTGACCCGGGTAGTCATCGAGCAGACCGTGGGGAGAGGCGTCGATCTCCCGGACCAGGGACTCGACCTGGTCTCGCAGAAGGGGCTCGTACCGGGTGTCACCCAGGAGGTCTTGATAGCAGACTGCTGCGTGGATAAGGAGCATCCGGTAGAAGCCTCCTTGTGGAGGTAGTCGTCACCCCATTGGTGCCTGACCCAGGTGGCGTGACCCTCGTCCAGGACCAGCTTAGTTGCGGCAACGATGGCTTCCCTGGCATACACGGCCGGCGCAGGACCGGATGGCGACTGCTCCCATGCTTCTTGCAGGGCCTCGGTGGCCCAAAGGAAGAAGACGGACCCGAATACCGGCCACTCCGTGGCAGGCACACTCTCAACGTCCAGACGGGTAGCCTGCCCGGAGGCCATACGCTCGCGTGCCCATTTCTCGTACCTGGGGGCAAGCGAGCGATGGACACGGAACGCGATGCGTGGAATACGTCCATCCTGAAGTGCAGAGTCGCTCAGGTGGATGGGGATGACCACGAGAGGCCACACCAGGAAGTACACGACCAATGCGGTCATGACAAGCAGGTTCCCCATACGGCACAGGGCGACCCATCGCGTATTCGCGTTGGACTCCATGGTTCTGAGAGAGGCCCACATCGTGTTCTATTATTACGATCTCGCAGGCCCTTGTCATCCTCCTGTCTTCTGGCTTGCTGATGGGTTTGTGGGCTTGACCGTCTTTTGGGCTGTGGGGGAGTCATTGCGAACGGGCAGTAGTTGCTGCCTCAATCGCCTTGTGGTACTATCATCTTGATGGCCAAGGGAAATGATCTGACCGTTGTGTTGTGTTTCGATTCCGATGGTAATAGGACATTTGCCGAGTGGAGATACCATCTACCCGCGGATTCAAGGGCACTCGCGTGTTTTGGAGAACCGGTCAGCGTGTTCGTCAAGGCTCCAAAGCGGCCGGGGCCGCCTCCCAGCAGCCCCTCCGGCTGTATGAAGGTTTTTGCAGGCGACAAACCAGAATGGCAGGATTCCCAGGCTACGATGGATGCATTTCGTGCACTCTGGCCCGGGTTACTGAAGACTATTGCTGGCACATCCGGCGAGACGGTGGGGCTTGTGTATTTCTCGGGCATGGCCACTCACTCAGGGTTATTCACTCTGTGGCCGTACATGCCTTTTGGAGATGATGGAGATGACGAAGACAAGCGGTTTTATGTGAGCGAAGTGTGCAAGGAGTCACGAACATCCATACCCGCTCCGCTTTGGCTGTGTTTTGAGTATTCCCATGATGCCTTCGAGGGATTGGCAGGGCTCGATGGATTTGAGTTCACGTATGGCAACACCATAATGGGGATGTTCGTTGCTGAATCGAAAGTTGCCAAATATCTACGCAAGGATCTTCTTGATAAGACTCTCCTTGACGAGATTCTTAGAGACAACGATCTTCGGTGTTGGTGGCTCTGCGACGCGGATTTCGAGGGTATGACGATATGGCATAAGGATTACGCTGGTGAGGACCTGCTGAGACGAGTGCATGAGGATATCAAGGGACAAGTAACCAAACTGGGCTTCGACCTGGAGATCGTAGGGGGACGGTCGTGATTCCAAGCCTGTAAAAAAACGGGCCCGGCGGTCTACGCCGGGCCCTGTCAATGAACTGCTGCTTGATTTGAAGAGGTCATCCCTACTTCGGAAGCTGGTCCTCAGCCATCTCGTGGACCGTCAGGTCTGCGTAGATGACGCGATACGTCTGGCTGCCTGTTGGCCGGTACCAGAATATCGCCTTGTCGGGGGTATTGAGCTTCACACCATTGCCCGCGTACCTCCAATTGCTGTCCTTCGGCAGGTGGGCCACGAATAGCAGCGCATTGAACATCTGCTGAGGATTGACCTTTTCCCATGCGGAGCCCTTGAGCTTGCCCTGGCTGGCCATGTCCATGCACACCTTGGCTATCTCGGACCCGGCCACCATCGGCGGGAACGTCTCATCGGTGTTTCCATTGGCCCACCATCCCAGCCACGCGAGAAACGTGTCTTCTGTCTCGATGGCAACATCGCTCTTCATTTCGCCGCCCATGGGCTTGTATCCTGCAGGCGGCGTGAGGCTGAACAGGGAGTCTTCGAGCTCGACGTCGAACTTGATGTCCTTGATGATCCGGTCCATACCGGGGGCGCTGGCGTATTTCTGTTCCACCTGCACAAGGTCGCCGGTCTGTGCGCGTATCCACACGGTGGTTGTCATGTCGCCCTGGGCGACGCGATACCCCTCGGTGTCAACACCGTCGATCTCCTTGGGTCCGAGGTACTGGTCCGCCTTTGCAGGCAGGCCCTTCATCGCCTCGATGGATACAAGTGGCCCCTGTGCACCGGTCGTACCGGTGTTCTTTATCTCGGCGAGGGTATACCCCCCCTGCGGCACGATCGATATCATCTTGCCGCTGGTGCCATCGACAACCGCGACATAACCGTCAACGGTCGTCGTCCGAAGATGCCCCGGCTCTTTGTACGCCACGTCCACCTTGACCGTCTCGCCATTGCCCTGATTGGCCTGGGAGATGATCGTGAATACGACGGTCTGGGCGTTCCGGAGTTGCTGCACGACCTGGGCATAGGCCCGCGAGCCGCCAAGGAACTGGGTACACACCAGGGCGACTATCATCACAACGGCAGCCGCAGCCGCCACCTTGAACATTCTGCTCTTCATAAAGACTCTCCATGGGCTCTCAAGGCCGCGGGGAGAATGCTGGGGCTCTTCGACCTGTGCGTTCTCGAACTCCAGGACAGACCGCTCTTTCAACCGGTCCAGGAATCCCTTGTCCGGCCCGCCTTCGCGGCCGACTGCCTTCAGCACCGACTCACGCGCCTCTGAGTTCTTGTTTTCAGGTTCCATTGTTCTGTCTCCCGTAAACGGGATCCAACTGCGTTACCTTCTCGAACTCTATGCGGAAGGCCTTCTTTGCCCTGGCGATCCTTGACCGGACCGCCACAGTTGAACATAGCAACTGTCTCGATATCTCCTTGACAGGCAGATCATCCACATACATCGCCAGAAGGACCAGCTCATATTCCGGCGGCAACTGCGCGAGGCAGTGCCTCACCAGGGCGCCAAGCTCCTTCGATTCGAGCAGTTCCAGCGGGGCCTCCATCCGGCTGACCATTTCCATCTTCTGGCCATCCAGCGAGCCCCACCACTCCAGGGCCGCATCCAGGCTGACGCTCGGCCGCTGTTTGCGATAGTGTAGGGCTATCTGCCGCCGCGCTATCGTCCACAGCCAGACCCACAGGGGCCCTCGCCGCGGGTCATAGCCCCTGGCTGAGCGGGCAGCCGCCAGGAATGTCTCCTGTACGACGTCCGCTACCGACGCCTGGTCGGTCATCAGCCGCGAGGTGTTCGACCAGACCCGCTGGGCATACGCATCGTATAGCTCCAGCCAGGCCCCGCGGTCGCCGGCACGCAGGCCCATAGCGATCCTGTTATGTGAATGCCTGTCCATGTCCATTGTTAATGAGCAATGACCATCGATGGTTCGACCTTCATAGTATTATTTGCGCCCAAGGCCCCAATTGTATCGCAGAAAATCAAAAAGGAGGATGATGTGCTGGTGAAGGTCTCGCCGTTGTTGGAGCGATTTGGAGACTGGCGGGAAGTTTTGGGCAAGGACGGGACGGATGAGGCGTTGGAGGTGATCCGCTGTCATGAGCGGACAGGACGGGTGTTGGAGTCGGAGCGGTTCGTGGGGAGGCTGGAGCGTCTGGTGGGCCGAGAGGTGAAGCCTGGCAAGCCAGGTCGTCCACGGAATCCTCGGGCCCATGGCCGTGATCGCTCGGTCGTCCGTGGTCGATAATCTGTATGGTGTCCCCAGATATCTTGGTGTTTGTCACAAAACGACTTATGAGATCAACCGAAGATCAGGCGAAGGTCAAACGAGTGCCAAACGTACGTGTTTGGCGCTCGCCTGATCGCCGAAGCTGGTAAGACCGGTCCTCTTGTCTATCAGCCCAATGCGTCAAAACCTGAGGGGGCAACTGCTCGCCTGCAGAGCCAGCACCCGAGAGCCGCCAGCATCGCGAGCCAGCCAGACCGCTGAGCCGCAGTTCTCACCTACAATCGAGTCCGCAATCTTTGCTGAACAGCTGCGACGTGCGATGGAGATCCGACCATCATCTACTTGGAATGCCTTGGTTTAGGCTCGGATGAGTTCTCGCACTATACTCGCTGCTGGCAGAATCTGGTATCGAACGGTGGCAACGCCATTCCTGGCTCTGCATGATTCTTTCGAGGGAGCCAGGAATGGCTCGCTCTGTTTGGCAAGCCTGCAACCCGACAGGCTTAGTTCAAGCCACTCATGTTTTTTGCCGATGTGGAATCTGGCATCAGTGAGAAGATATCATCGAGGGTTTTTGTGGGTTGCTCACGGCGCACACAGCCCGCGCCTGTGCGGAAGAACCGATAGATGGAGATGGAGGTACATATGCCCGCCTACAAGAACCGTTTCAGTGCTCTGAATTACGTTGAGGAGTCAATTCTGGACCAAGGGGGAGAGGCCATAGGGACTAGGCGGGTCAAGCCTTCGAGCATCTCCTGGAGTAGCTTCCTCTCTTTCAGACATGAGAAGGAACACGAGAAAAGGTATTCTCACGGCAGAGGAGTTCAAGAGTTCTTCACTTTCCTGATGGTCACTGCCCATGAGCGTGTCGAGGCTATTCCCAAGGGGCAGCGATATTGGCGTGCTCAACTGCACAGCGATGGTGATGAGATTGTCGATGACCATCTAGTGCCTTACCCACCCGAGCGAATGAAGCCTGTGCCTGAGAAGGCATCCGATGGGCGCGTCAGTCCTCAAGGGATACCAGTCCTGTACCTCTCGACGGATGAACAGACCGCCATATCTGAGGTCCGGCCTTGGGTTGGATCATACGTCACTGCGGTGCAGTTCGAAACGCGCAGAGACTTGAGACTGGTGGATTGTTCTGGCTGCGAAATCGACCCAATGTATAAGACGGTGTGGGATTTGGACAAGCTATTCAAACTGAAGCCACCGGAGACAGAGGAGGCCACGAGAGTCGTATGGCGGTGGATTGATCTCGCCTTTTCTGAGCCAGTTGATCGTGACGATTCGCCGGGCAGGTACATCCCTACCCAAATCATAGCCGAGCTTTTCAAAACGAACGGGTTCGATGGGATAAGGTACAAGAGCCTTTTCAATGGGGGGCAAAACCTTGCCTTATTTGACAAGGGTTCCGCCGATCAAGTCGGCGAAAGCAAGGTGGTCCAAGTAACGAGAATCGATCTGGCTTTCAAGCAGGTTCATCCATTTGACTTTGGCGATGCTCGCGGTAAGTCTCCTGGTGGTCCTGATGCCTCCACAACACCCCCGCAGGGCTCGGCATCGGAGAAGTCCCCATGAGCGCAGACACTTCTCACGAACGGACTTCGCCTGGTTCGGCAAGCAACTTGGCCCGCATATGGACCCTTTCAACTCACCCTCGGTTTTGGTCGATAAGTGAGTATGGGACAGCAAACTCATTGGCAGCGGCACAATCCGCAGGATGTCACCAGATACCGCGAGTTAGGTAACGTTGGGAGGCCATGTCATGTCAAACTATCGAAGACAGCCGCTAGAGATCTCAGGAGGTGATCAGGGCGGCTGGGTAGTACACTTCGGGCCCAAGGCCGTACCTGTGAGCAGCCGTGATGACGCCAGACTACTTGCAGACCTGCCCGTCGAGCTCTACAGAGCGGTCTCCAAAGAGCTAGAACCTGACGTCAATAAGATCGCCCGGATTCTGGATCTCTGTGATGAGTATCACCTCGACCGCCGCTTTCAGGGTGTTCGCCAATTGAGGTCGTGGTTCAAACAGAACGGGCGATGATGCTGACCAAAAGGGCAGACGAGGTCGAATCGTTTTGGCGCAACGGTGTAGTTCCAGCGAAGCCAACCTGAATTGGGGACATCCACATGAGTAGGACACGCGAAGGCAGACAACACAGTTACCTGAAGGTCGAACTCGTTGTCTTGGCTTGTTTGTTGATCTACATCGTCCGGACAGAGTGCATCGACACGGCCACGCTGAAAGCCGAAGTTCTCAGGCAGGTGGTCAAGGTAGATCGAGACAACCTGGAAGCCTACCATTTCCTCGCAAAGCACTACGACGTCCTCGAGCAGCCCAAGAAGGCTACCGAAGCCCGCGAAGGAATCGCACGACTGGACCCGACAAATGCCAAGGCGTGGGTGAACTTGGGCGACGCTTACTGGGCATGTGGCCAGCACCAAAACGCATTGGATGCCTATCATAGAGCAGCGGCCGTCAGGCCCGACTGGCCCCGGCCCTATCTCACCTTGGGCTTTGCTTATAGAGACCTGCAACGATACGAGGAAGCCGCAGAAGCCCTCAATCGCGTCATTGCTCTCAAGCCGGACACATCAGGGTTGCACGTGATCCTCGGCGAGATCTATGAAGATGCAGGTCGCCCCGACGAGGCGTTGGCTGCCTATGAACATGCAGTGGCCCTTAACCCTCATAATGCCCCAGCCCACCTCTACCTTGCTAAGGCGCACCTGCAGAGGGGCGACAAGGATCTGGCTTTGCAGGAGTATGAGGTACTGAAGACTCTTGACGAAGACCTGGCAAATCAACTGCTTTCCCTCATCAACAAAGAAGACCAGAAGTGATGATAAACAGACATGAGACGAATCTGGATACCACAGGCCACAGTCACCGTCATGCTCCTCTGGGCGCTAAATCCGCAGAATTCCTACGGGTACTACATCCTACTGCGATGCGTGTGCTGCGGTGTCTTTGCGTACCTTGCCATCAAGGCGCTGGCACAGGACAAAGCGGGCTGGGTATGGGTTCTCGGAGTCGCGGCTGTGGTGTACAATCCCATCATTCGGATTCACCTGACGCGGGACATCTGGTCGGTGGTCAATGTCGTGACCATCGTTGTTGCAGTGGTCTCTGTTTTGGTGCTCAAGTCTGAATCGCGGGAAACGAGACTGAATAATGAGGCCATTACCACTCGCCGGCAGGAACAGGTGAACGGGGAATAGAAACGTGTGACAGCAACCGCAATAGTGACCGGCGAGAGTCGCCGGATTATGGCATTGATTACCAGTAATGGCTTTTGGCTGTAGGGAAATATGGATACATTCTTCAGAAGGCTCGATGACAATACCATCGCTGTCGAAGTGGCCGAGAACCTATACAACAAAGAAGCGATACAGGCAGCATCACACCGGTTCAAGGACCGCTGCCATATTCATCTGAAGCGACAATCCGAGACGGTGGTTGCCGTCCTCTTTTCTGCCAAGAGCGGAACCTCCGACCTGGAAGCCTTGGCCCAAGAGTTCTGCACGGAATTGCTGGACCAGCAGGTGCGGATGAACGTGGAGAAGGCATGTGGGAATATGCGTGACCTGATCGTGAAGCAGGCATTCGCTCCCGTCGATGACATTGGAGCCGAAATCCGCCTATGAGCAGCATGAAGCTGTACCAACTGCTGCCCTTCAGATTCCTTCGCCTTAACGACGATAAGTATCTCGTGGTCAATGAGGTTGGAGAGCATTTGTTCCTCACAGGGGAACAGTTCAGTGACCTCACAAGTTACGGTCTGAGTCCGACATCAGAAACGTTCTTGGACTTGAAGGCCAAGCATTTTCTTACGGACACAGAACTGGCACCTGTCATCGAGATGCTGGCGGTCAAGTACCGTACCAAGAAGGCGTTTCTCTACAACTTCACCTCTCTACACATGGTCGTGCCAACATTGCGGTGTAACTCTAACTGCATCTACTGCCAGGTCTCCAAAAAGGACCTAATGGCCGTCGGGTTCGACATGGACAAACCCACCGCTCGGAGAACGGTGGCGGAAGTTGTCAAACACTTTGAGACAGTACCTCTTGGAAATTAGAGAGCAACCGAGGGGGTTGCTCGACGACATTGAGACTCTTGTCCTTGGGCGGGTTGATCCAGACGGATGCGGGCGGGCATGAC
>Ga0209777_10002271_pt1 | contig 25716 bp, 27 predicted proteins | sample FrelakmetHBP12HB_FD_187147 | JGI IMG/M metagenome (GOLD analysis project Ga0209777, IMG submission 187147) | Freshwater lake sediment microbial communities from the University of Notre Dame, USA, for methane emissions studies -HBP12 HB (SPAdes)... | ecosystem: Environmental > Aquatic >... | reverse complement strand
GATCTTGAGGTGTTTGGGGTAATGGACGAAATCCAACGGGTCGGTGTCAAGGGTCAGCACTGGTGTGCTGACGTAGGGTTTGGAGAAGAATTCCTCGTAGGTCTGGTTGAGCAGTTTGATGTAGCCGCGATCCATATTGCGCTCGTAAGAACGGTCACGCGTAGCAATGCGCTGCATGAGGGTGTCGGTGCTGGCGTGCAAGTAGACGAGAAGATCGGGCATGGTGATCTTCTCGGCCAGGGCCTCATGGACGCGGTAGTACATGTCAAGTTCGTCGTTCTTGAGGTTGATGCGGGCAAAGAGCGAGTCTTTAGCGAAGGTGTAGTCGGATATCAGCGATTTGCCTGTGGAGAGGATTTCTGTGACGGCACGGCGCTGCTGGTGGTAACGACTCAGGAGGAAGAAGATCTGGGTCTGGAAAGCATAGCGTTCGCGGTCGCTGTAGAAGTCGGAGAGGAAGGGATTTTCCTCAAAAACCTCGAGCAGGATCTCAGAATCAAAGGAAGGCTGGAGTAACCGTGCCAGGGTGGTCTTGCCGACGCCGATGACACCTTCGATGGCAATATACATTGTTTTTATGTCTCCCGAAAGTGAAAGTGGTCAGTTAAGGATACCATAATTTCGGAAGGCGTAATGGATTCAGAAGACCCACTGACCCATGCGGGGACCTTCAGCAAAAAAATTGAACCTGGTTGCTTCCCTCCCTGAAAAAAGATACAATGAGTCCAGAATGAATCCGGGGCGTTGCGCCTGCTGCTGGTTTTCTGCCAAGTCGCCATAGACATCCTGACGGCGCTTAAAAAAACAGACCCCCAGTCTGCCCGCTGCAATCCAGCCCGCCTACCCGCCGAGAGCAACGGATACTGCCCCGAAGGCGGTCATCCTGCCCTCGGAAATAGCGCTCACCCCCCCGAGTCGCTGCGGGAGTGGCTGGTTAAATATACCGGTATCAGGCTCTTGGCACCGCGCGTCGTCGGGGTTCTGCTTATCATCTCCTTGATCAACTTGCTGACAATCTCCGTATTTGACTAACTACATAGTTTTCATGAACATATATGAATGTATATGGAAGAGTGGGGCGTTAGTGAACTGCAACGCCGTCCGCCAACACCCCAAAACCCTTTTTTTGTGAAAGCCTTATGACGAATCGTCTTTTCACTTTAGGATTCTCGGTATATACTTTAGGTTGGAGAGGATTGAGCCATGAAAGTAACCATCTTGCAAGAAAGCTTGGCCCGTGGATTAGGCATCGTCTCGCGTGCCGTTTCACCGCGCAGTACCTTGCCGGTGCTCTCGAATGTTCTGGTTGCCAGCGATGAAGGCCGCATGCGCTTATCAGCCACCAACCTGGAATTGGGCATCACCTGCTGGATTGGTGCCAAGATTGAGGAAGAAGGCTCGACCACTGTCCCGGCCCGCACCTTCGCCGACCTTGTGGGGACTTTACCGCTGGAACAGGTGAGCCTGAACCTGAACACTTCCACTCAGACCCTGAATGTACACTGCGGCCCTTCGAACACAGATATCAAGTGCATCGATGCTCAGGAATTCCCGCCCCTGCCCGTGCCAGACATGGACGGCGCCATCCTGTTGAATGTGGCTGATTTTAAGGATATGATCACGCAGGTGGTCTTCGCTGCTTCGGTCGACGAAGCCCGTCCGGTGCTGATGGGCGTACTCGTGACGGTGGAGAAGGAAACCATTACAATGGCAGCGGCGGACGGATTTCGGCTATCGGTGCGCAAAGGGACTCTGTCCCAGCCCGCGGCACAACCATTTACGGCCATCATTCCAGCGCGCGCCCTCGGCGAACTGGCGCGCGTAGCTGGTGACGGCAACGAGATGATCTCGATGGTCCTGCCCAAAGGACGCGGTCAGGTGGTATTCCGCATGAAGGAAGTGGAAGTGGTCTCGCAGTTGATTGACGGGACCTTCCCGGATTACCAACAGATTATCCCGCGCGCCTACAAGAGCCGCACCATCCTCTCCACACCCGCCCTGCTCAAGGCCTGTAAGCAGGCTGAGATTTTCGCCCGGGAAGGCTCGAATGTGGCGCGCTTCGATATTAAATCCTCCGGCGAAATGGAACCTGGTTCAGTGCAAATTTCAGCCCAGTCCGAGGAGACCGGTTCGAACGAGACCGTGGTGGCGGCGACGATCGAAGGTGTGGGCTTGCTGATTGCCTTCAATGTCAAATATCTGCGCGAAGTGCTGGAAGTGATCAAAAGCCCCAACGTGGTCCTGGAAACCTCTGCACCCAACGCTCCGGGCGTGATCCGCCCGGTGGGAGATGAGAATTTCCTGCACGTTATCATGCCGATGCATTTAGGCTAGACTGGCAGATTCTGGACAATCTAAATCTCAGAACGGATTTCTTCATAAATTCAAAAACGAGCGATGCACATTCTGTGTGTCGCTCGTGCGATTCTACTGTCGGTTCGGTTGAGCAGCGGATGCAGGCGGTTGGAATATATCGGGCGAACTGAAAAAAAACCGAGTCACCCAAATCCAATTAATTGGTTGCATAAAACGTATCAACTGTGACGATAGGTTGGGCGGTCGATCAACCCGATCGCCCTCTCTGATTTCTGAAATTATTCACAAGAAAGGGTTGAGTTCTTATATCCTCTCGCCCTTAATGAACGACCAGTGGTTGTGGACGATTCGCCATTTGCCATTGATCCGCACGTAGACCTCGCTGCAATTCCAGGGTATCCTGCTTGAAATGGAACCATCCGGATTCAATTGAGTCGAGAAGAAGCGGTATGTCAACACCGCCGCGTTCTCCTAGACTTGGATTCTCGGGGCGATAAACTCCATGACATCATAGTGTATCTTGCCCTGCCGCTGCGCCAACTCTGCTCGCATGGCATCCAGACCGTTCAAGCGTTGCGGTATTCCAGTGTCGAAGTAAGTAACGTCCGGGGTGTAGATTTCGATGAACCCCCCGGGGTCTCCCTTGCGCCACCGTTCCATCGCAGCGGATTCGAGTGCCATGGCCTCGCCCAATACACCCTCGTATCTCTGGTGCGATAACTGCACCGGCAGGGGAACCTCCATGCTCTCGGGGCGCTTGTGCTTGACGTAGGACCAATGTGTGTGAACGATTCTCCACTGACCATCTTGTCGAAAATACACCTCTGTGGCATTCCAGGGAGTTTGGTTTATTAGCGTCCCCTATGGTGTGGTGACTGAAGATCGATAGTTGTACGACAGTACCGCTGCATCCCCGACGACAACGATGCGGGGATCGATGAATTCCGAACCCTGGTAATGGATTCTCCCCTTTATCTGCTTCATGTATGTCTTGAACTCCTTCAGGCCGAGGATGGGTTTGGTCAGGCTGGGATCCATATAGGTAATATCCTCGGCGCTGATTTCCACAAAGCCTGAAGGATCCCCATTGCGCCATCGTTCCATGGCTTGTTTCTCAAGAGAGAGGATAGTTTCTTTCATTGCTTGTACTCCTTACTCTTCCAGCAGATTCAATCACACAGGAGGTTACCCAATGATTGGGTTCAGCAACGGAGCCACTGACATTGCAATGCAGATCAACAGCACTTTTAGATGATAACAAGCATTGGTGTTGCATTACGAAGTTTCATTGGGAAATAAACAGCCAACTGCAGATGAGCTGCAGCTCTTCTGGTCTGACTTCCCGGCGTTCAGCTTGCGAAACGCCATTCTCCAGTAAGGAAGTCTCCGGTTTATTAACGTTTCATTGTTTGCAAAACCGTGGTGCTCAGGAATGGCAGGACCACCTTGAACGTGGATCCCTTGCCCAAGCCGGGACTTTCCGCCCAGATATTGCCACCGTGCGCATCCACCAACCCCTTGGCGATGGAGAGACCAATACCCATGCCGCCATACTTGCGCGTGGTGTGTGGCTCGATTTGGTAAAACTCCTGGAAGATCTTTTTCAACTCGCCTTCCGGGATGCCCTTGCCGGTATCCGTCACCCAGCACAGAACTTCACCGCCCGGTTGGAGCCTCGCCCCGATCGTGATTGTACCGTTCTCGCGGGTGAAGCGGACTGCATTATCCAGCACATTCACGAAGACCGTGGTCAACTTTTCGGGTTCGCACTTGACCGGGATGGGAGACTCCGGCAGGTCCAGAATCACCCGCTGCTCCTTTGCCTCCGCCAGCCGCTTCACCTCTCGGTATGCCCCGCGCAGGATCTGCTGCATCGGGACGACCTGCCGGTGGATGACCATGTCCGGCGAGCGCAACATGTCCAGGTTGGTCATAGCATCCACTAGCCCGCGCATTTGCATGGCTGCGTTAAGCACCTGCTTGGCATGATCGGAGAGTTCCCCGGGCGATTCCTCCTGCAGGAAAGTGGCATAGCCGATAATCACGCCCAGTGGCGTGCGCAGTTCATGCGAAGCCAGCGCCAGGAAGTTGGTCTTCAACTTGTCAGCCGCCCGCAGTTCGTTATAGGCATCCTGCAGGGCTTTGACCAGGCGGGCATTGTGGATGGCGACTGCGGCCTGGGAGGCAATTACCGATAGGATGTCCGCGTCGCTTTCGTCGAAATCCCCGTCCCTCTTGTTGAGCGCCTCCAGCACACCGGTTGGTTTGTCTTTGATGCGCATGGGCACACCCAGCATGTTGTTGACTTTAAAATCCACGTGCTTGGAGACCATGTCATAATGGCGTGGATCTTTGCTCACATCTGACAGGCTGATAATCTTGTTTTCACGGAAGATCGTCCCGGCCAGGCTTTTATCCAGGGGGACAGGAGTTTCGGCCAGCCGCTTCGGGTCAGATCCAGTTGCAGCCGCAAAAACCAAGCGGCTGCGCTTCTCGTCATACAGTAGGATCGAGACCGATTCACAATCAATGATCTCGGTTGCAGTGCGAATAATGAAGCGCAGTAAATCATCCAGGTTGAGAGTTGAGTTCAGGGTGACACTGACCTCAATCAACCGGGCCAGTTGCTCAGCCATGGAACGCAAGTCAGATTTCGGGTTGGGCATATCCACCTTTGCTGATAGTGTAGCCCGAAAGTGAAAAGCAGACAATACCCACTTTATTAGAACAAATGTTCTGTTTGAATCAAACAAAAACAGGGAGTCTGAAAAGCTCCCCGTTGGTCTGAATCTCTCCTCATTTATGGCATGGAACGCAAGCGCCGCGCAGTCGTGGTTAGCGGGCGCTTGGCAACCAGTGTGACCTTGGGACTGTTGGAAGGGGCATATACATTAACCGCTTCCCAACCTTCTAGGCCCCATTCGTTCAATATCGTTTCAATCTGCTCATCCCGGGCACCAGTGAAAGCATTGCCAACGGTCAGGATACGGTATTCCCATTGTACGGTTTGTTCAACCATCTGTAATTCCTTCTCTGTTCTTGTCTCGTTTCACGTGAAACGTTGGATTAAATTTCTTCCCGTTCAAAACACAGCCAGGCGATGGCAAGCGCCAGAACGATGATTCCCAGACTGATCCAGAATGCCGCCCAAGCTGGGTCGCCTCCGCCAAGGACGAGCATTCCCCCCCAGCTGAACAACCGCCCGGGGAAATAATCATCGATGGGCGGCAGGGATCCAACCCCGGCGATGATGACCATGGCGGCGAAGGACAGTCCGGCCGCGGCACCCTGCGTACGGACCAGCGTGCTGCACAAAAGTGTCACAGCCACGTAAACCAGGAAGACCAGCAACATCAATCCGTTGAGCGCCAGGAAGGGTCCCCAGGGCAAGGCTTTGAACAGCAGTAGGGTATAGTACCAACAACCAAGGGCGGCCACTGCCAGGCTGACGGCGAATGTGAAAGCCAGGGCCACGAACTTGGCCAGCAGGAAAGTTAAGCGCGAAACCGGGTGGGTCAGAAGCATGGCCGCCGTGCCGCGCTCCTTCTCTTGGGCAACGCTGCCCATGCTCATCAGAAGGGCCAGCAGGACGCCAAACTGGCCCATATTCTTTATGTACTGTGATACCGCGTCCGCCACCGTCGGAGTGGGAAAGAGGCCGGCCAGCGCAGCTGGCGCGTTGGGGATGAGCTTGAGCATATCCGGCGTCACCTTGGCCAGCAATGGTGAGGCTAGGCCAAAGATCACCAGTACTGCAGCCACGACCAGTATGCGCTTGGTACGCCATTGTTCCATAAGCTCCTTGCGGAGCATAATGAGGAAGTTCATTGGATCGTCTCCTTGTCCACCAGTTGCAGGAAAACATCTTCGAGCGAGGGGCGGAGTTCCTCATAGCGGCGCAGGGTAACCCCTTGAGCCACGGCGGAGACCAGCAATTCCCTGCGGGCGCGCTTGACATCGCTGACCGTGACACGCAGCCGGTCTCCATCCAGGCTGATGGCAGTTGCCCAGCTCTGGCGCCTGACCATTTCGGCCCAGCGCTTGACAACCCCCGCGTCCTCCCCCTCGGCTTCGAACACCGGCTGGGCATAGCGATCCATCAATTCTTCGCGCGGCGATTGGACGATCATCCGGCCCCTGGAAATGATGCCAACTACATTGCAGACGCGCTCCACATCGGCCAGGATATGGGATGACATCAGGATTGTGCACTGTCCGCTCAGGTGTTCGATCAACTCAAGCACTTCTTTGCGACCTGAGGGGTCCAGTGCGCTGACAGGTTCGTCCAGCAACAAGACTTCGGGCGTATGGACAAGTGCCGCGGCCAATCCCAGCCGCTGACGCATGCCATGCGAGAACCCACCAATTCGGCGTTTCCCGGCTTCAGCCAGGTTGACCAGCTCGAGCAGCTCTTTTACCCGGACTGCGCGCCTGGTGGTGTCAATTCCATGCAAACGACCCAACATATCGAGATATTCCCGCGGGGTTAACCATGGGTAGAAAACCGGCTCCTCGGACAGGTACCCGATGCGGTGCGATAGGGTGCGGCCATCCGAGGCCAAGTTCACACCGGCAACCACGACCCGACCCGAGGTCGGGCGCGCCAGCCCGGCCAGGATGCGCAGGGTGGTCGTTTTGCCAGCGCCATTTGGCCCGAGGAAACCAAAGACTACTCCGGGTTTAACGGTCATGTCCAGGCCATCCAGGGCATGCACGACGCCGTAGTGCTTGTGAAGGGATTCGATCTGTATCATTCTTCTTTCCTGCCTGCCACAAAGTAAATGATGGGCCCGATATAATTGACGAACAGGATTACCAACACCCAGATCCACTTGGGACCGCGGGTATGTTCACGTCGGATAAGGTCCACAAGGGCGCTGATCATCAACACGAGCTGGATGACCAGCACCGGGATGAGGTAGGGGATATATTGCTGTAATTTCGAGATATCCATTTGAATACTCCTGTTTAATTTAAGCTTGTGAGCAGGTCTCAGAAGCCATGATTAATTATGGCATGGACCGCTGACGGCTGATATCACGCGTGAGAGGACGCTTTGGTTGGTTTCAGACATTCTTTCCTCCAGAAACCCAGCAAGAATCGGGCGATATTTTTACCGGGGGTCATTACACAGGCTGTCAATTTGTTACACGTGAAACCTTGTGCGCCTGGCGGGGGAGTTATTCTCCTCGTTCTTACTTGTATTGACCTGTTTTGCTAAGGCGCAAGGCCGGTCAATGTTCCACGTGAAACGTCATGGGCTTTGTGAGGAAAGTGTGTACTCCTTACCCATCCCTGTGCAATGCGCACGGTTATTTGCTTAGCTTACGCAGATTGGTCGAATCAAAGAAGAGGCCTTCTATCTTGTCACCATCGATCTGGTAGGTGACCGTTACCATCACACTTTCCTTGTCATACTTGCAGGGCAGACGGTAGACAGCATAGCCCTGGCTGTCTGTAAGCGCTGGTTGTTCGCATGATTGATAGTTTCCACTAGTGTTTTGCAGCAGATCATGCAGGCTGGTGAACTGCGACTCGGGGAAGGCGGTCTTCATGACATCGCTGAAATCCTGGATGAAACCCTGATAGTCGCCGGTATTGATGGCGGTCAAGACAAGGTCAACCGCCTGGACAACCTGATCGTCCGACAGGGCTGCTGGCTTCGGGGGCTGGCATCCCGTCAACAGCAGGCTTGCCATGACCGCCGCGGCCAGAAGGGGAACAAGGGTATTGGTTTTCATCGGTTGATTCTCCTATGTGGATCATCACCTTGGTTGTGGCGGCAATGGAGGCCTCTCTGATTTCATCAGAAATTATGTTACTTCTTATCGTTCGTTGGCAGGTTCTGCTGGGCAAGCGAGACCATGCCGCTCAGCCCGCCTAGGTTCATTGTATCCACTGCGCTGCTGGGGACAATGACCAGCGCACCCTTTTCCTTCAGGCCTTCGAAGAGCATGTTCATGGCCCGCAGGTGCAGCGCGGTCGGGTTGTTGATATAGGACTGGGAAGCCTCGGAGAAGGATGCGGCGATCTGCTTCTCGGACTCACCCAGGATTATGCGCGACTGACGCTCGCGTTCGGCTTGCGCCTGGCGGGACATGGCATTTTCCAGATCAGGCGGGATGATCACGTCGCGGATTTCCACGGACTGGACGGTGATGCCCCAGGGGGTGGTGCGCTCGTCGATGATCTTCTGCAGTTCGGCATCCATCTTGGCCCGGCCGATCAGGATGTCAGCCAGCATACTTTGGCCTATGATCTCGCGCAGCGCGGTCTGTGCAGCCCAGGCGATGGCAGCCACGTAATCAGCAACCTCGAGGGCGGCTTTTTCCGCATCCCAGACGACCCAGAAGAGCACCGCATCCACATCCACCGGTACGGTGTCTTTCGTCAATGTTTTTTCAGCTGAGAAGGGCGTGACCATCACGCGGTGGTCGATCCAGTTGGCGAGGGTGTCAACGAAAGGCAGCAGCCAGAAGAGGCCCGGTCCGGCCAGTTTATGGAACTTGCCCAGACGTAGTATGACCGCTTTCTCCCACTGCGAGGCGATTTTGAGCCAAAAAAGGAAAAATATGCCCAAAAGCATCCAGGCGACGGTCCAGACTCCGACCCAGTTATCATTCAAATTGCCATTCGAGGTCAACAGGATTGTCCCGAGGATGGCAACCAGCAGGCAGACGGCAAACAAAAAACCGGCAATACTGGGGATATGCTGGTCAGGTCGCAAGCGACCCTGCAGCTGCTGGATTGAATCTTTGGAAATATTTTTTGGTCTCATGCTATTCTCCTTTATTCACTATCGGTTTCGGGGTTCGGCAGATGGCCCCTTTGTTGCCAGGCTGCCATCTGACCTTTCAGCATCTGGTCTAATTCTTCCGGTTTTACGCCCAATCGTTTGGCATCGGTCAGGTAACGCAGGGTCAAAGCCTCAAGTGCTTTCTGGCGGATTTCCTCGGATATCTCGGGCGGGGGTACACTCATAATATAGGTGCCGCGCCCTTGCTGGGTGGATATGATGCCCATTTCATCCAGGATGCGGTAGGCGCGGGCGATGGTGTTGAAGTTCACCCGAAGTTCCAGGGCTAGTGAGCGGACCGTGGGGAGTTGGTCGCCGGGTCTGAGTTGACCACCAGCAATGCGTTCCTTGATGCGCTCCACCACCTGGAGATAGATCGGGAGACCAGAACGGAAGTCAAGGGCGAGGTTCATAGGACACATTGTATCATTGTCTCATTGTATGATTGTATCATTGTACTAATTGTATACCAATTGATGAGTTTGTCAAGGCTTTTTCAGGCTTTTCCTGGTAAAAATACCCGCTCGGTCGCCCCTGAATGGATGGGCTATTTTCAACCCGGGCGTTTATAGAGGCAGTTCGAAACGCAAGCAGTGGTAGAATCTGGACGGTTATTAATTAAAAAGGAGTATTCTATGGAACAACAAATCGGTACTTTTGCCGTAAAAAAAGGATTGGCTCAGATGCTTAAGGGTGGTGTCATTATGGATGTGGTCACCCCTGAACATGCCAAGATTGCAGAAGAGGCAGGCGCCTGCGCTGTCATGGCTTTGGAACGCGTCCCGGCTGATATCCGTGCCCAGGGTGGCGTGGCCCGCATGTCAGACCCGGACCTGATCCTTAAGATCATGGATACGGTCACCATCCCGGTCATGGCCAAGTGCCGCATCGGACATTTTGTTGAAGCCCAGATCCTGGAAGCCATTGGCGTGGACTACATTGACGAATCCGAAGTACTGACCCCGGCGGATGAGGAGAACCACATCCTGAAGCACAACTTCAAGGTTCCGTTCGTTTGTGGGTGTCGCAACCTGGGCGAGGCTTTGCGCCGTATTGGCGAGGGTGCAGCCATGATTCGCACCAAGGGCGAAGCCGGCACTGGTGATGTGGTCGAGGCTGTCCGTCACGCTCGCACCGTGCTGGGGGAAATCCGCCGCCTGACCACCATGGTCGACGAGGAACTGATGCACTATGCCAAGGAGATTGGCGCGCCCTACGAACTGGTCAAAGAGACCAAGGAGCTTGGTCGCATGCCGGTGGTCAACTTTGCCGCCGGTGGCGTGGCTACGCCCGCCGATGCCGCCCTGATGATGCAACTCGGTGTGGATGGTGTCTTCGTGGGCTCGGGTATTTTCAAATCCGGAGACCCGGCCAAACGCGCCGCGGCGATTGTCAAGGCGACCACCCACTATAAAGACGCGGCCATCCTCGCCGAAGTCAGCAAGAACCTTGGTGAACCGATGGTGGGCCTCAGTGTGTCCCAGATGCCAGAAGGTGAGAAAATCGCCGGGCGGGGTTGGTAACATTCTTACACCGGAAAAAATTATGAAAATTGGTGTCTTAGCCATCCAGGGCGATTTCGCCGAACACCTCGTTATGCTAAAGCGCCTGGGCGTGGAGACTATCGAAGTGCGCCTGCCGGGCCATCTCGACGGGCTGGACGGACTCATCCTCCCCGGCGGTGAATCCACCACTATTGGGAAACTTTCCGTGGATTTTGGCTTGCTGGAGCCGCTGCGAGAATTTGGTAAAAGCCATGCTATCTGGGGCACCTGCGCTGGGGCAATCTTCCTCTCAAAGGATGTTCGTCGCAGCCAGCCCCTGCTCGGCATCATGGACATCACCGTTGTGCGCAATGCATTTGGCCGCCAGGTGGACTCGTTCGAAGCGGACCTGGATATTGAACCACTCAAACAGGCCACCAACTCGTCTGCACCTTATCATGCCATCTTCATCCGTGCCCCGATCATTGAGTCGGTCCAGGCGGATGCTAGGGTAATTTCCCAACTCCCGGATGGACGCATCGTGGCCGCCCGGCAGGGTAAACTGCTGGCGACCTCTTTCCACCCGGAATTGACCCTTGATACGCGTTTTCACCAGTACTTCCTCTCGCTGGCAAGATGACTGTCCGTTCACTCGACCTGCTCGACCTGCCCTCCCTGTCCCGCTACCGGCGCGACATTCTCCCGCTCGACAGCGCCCGTATTCTGACACGCGGCAACCCGCTTGGTGCGAGGGCCATGCTCTCGTACTTGAACCCGCGCCACTATATCTACACCGCCGTCGCCTCTGAAAACGGCGACTCCCTGATGGGACAGGTCACTCTGAAAGACGGCGAGACCTCCGCCCGGCTGACTTTCTTGGCCCCGGCAGGTAACCTCAATGGCCTCACGCACCCACTACTTGATCAACTGTGCTGGCAGGCTGGGGAGTGGGGCGCCTTCCATCTGCTGGCCGAAGTGGACGAGGACTCTCCATCTTTCCGCTCGTTGCGGTTGGCGGGCTTTGCCATGTACGCCTGGCAGCGGGTCTGGAAACTACCCCGCCTGGATGGTCCCGGTGAAGATCTGGCTTGGCGAGAAGTTGAAGAGACCGACTGGCCCGCCGTTCAATCCCTGCACGGGCAGATCGTTCCAGCCTTGATCCAGCCGGTGGATACCTTGCCCAGACAGGCCGTTGGTCTGGTGTGCCGTCCAGAGGGGAACCTCCAGGCTTACATCGCGGTAAATAGCGGAGCGAAGGGAATCTGGCTCCAACCGCTCGTCCCGCCCGATTCGGGTTGCGGCCCTGAACGCCTGGCGGGATTGTCCCGCCTGATATCCGGTTGGGATAACCTTCCGGTCTTTGTCTGTGTGCGTTCCTACCAGGCTTGGCTCGAGACTAGCCTGGAAGACTTGGGAGCCGAGGCCGGCCCACGCCAAGCCGTGATGGTCAGACGCCTGGCCAAAACCGTCAAGGCGGAACAGACCGTCAAAGCGATGGAACAGGTGCTGGTCAAGCCTGCTGCGCCGGTGGCACGAGCTGTGACTGCTGAAGATATTCCGCCTGAAAAGTGATATAAAGACAGTATGACTCAATTAAGAATAACTGACGACTTGGATGCCCTGCTTGGTGTGCTGCCCGGCAGCATCGTTGAGGCAGTCCATAAAGCCAATGATTACGACAACCTGCTTGAGATCATCCTCGACCTGGGCCGTGTCCCCACGGCGCGCTACGTCCAGGGCGAGAAGGTTCTGATCAACAAAGAGATCACCCGTGATGAGCTGGACCATGTGGTCGAGCGTATCGGTGAGTTCGACGCGGACAATCGCGCCGGCCTCGAGCGTACGTTGCATCGTATCTCCTGCCTGCGTAACAGACGCGGCCACGTTGTCGGTCTCACCTGTCGTGTCGGACGCGCCGTCTACGGCACAGTGGATATCATTCAGGATATGGTCGAGTCGGGCAAATCCCTGCTCATCTTGGGCCGCCCTGGAGTGGGTAAAACCACCCTCCTGCGCGAGGCTGCCCGCATATTGGCCGAAACCAAGCGCGTCATCATTGTGGACACATCCAATGAGATCGGTGGAGATGGCGACGTGCCCCATCCGGCTGTTGGTAAGGCTCGCCGCATGCAAGTGCGCGAACCCATGCTCCAGCACGAGGTGATGATCGAGGCGGTCGAGAACCACAACCCCGAGGTCATTGTGATTGACGAGATCGGGCGTGAACTGGAAGCCGCCGCCGCCCGAACCATTGCCGAGCGTGGCGTCCAGCTGATCGGCACTGCCCATGGCCGCACCATTGACAACCTGTTGCTAAACCCAACCCTCTCCGACCTGATCGGTGGCATCGAAGCCGTTACCCTGTCAGACGAAGAAGCCCGCCGGCGCGGAACCCAGAAAACAGTACTTGAACGGCGTTCCCCCCCCACCTTCGATGTGCTGGTTGAGATCCAGCAGCGTGACCGTTTCACTGTCCATATGGATATTGCGGCTTCGGTCGACTCGCTCCTGCGCGGTTTTCCACTCCCCCCGGAGATCCGCTCGCGCGATGCTGAAGGGAAGATCCTGATCGAGAAAGTAAAACCCGATTCGAAGTCCAAACCGGAATCGGAATTTCGCATCGAGAACGGGAATACCACCGGGCGGAGGAGGGCAACTTCCATCCGTTCTTCCTACAATGACCGGCCCTCTGCTCCACCCGCCACCACTGCAGGCGAGTCCCAATCAGCCGTCGCCGTACCATCCGAATCCCGCCGCACCCCCCTTCAGTTGGTGCGCGTCTACCCGTACGGCGTGGCACGTGACCGCCTGCTGCAGGCTGCCAAACGGCTGGGTGTCCCGGCGCAGATCGTCAAGGATCCCGGCGAGGCTGAAGTACTGGTAACCCTGCGTTCGTACTACCGCGACCGCCAGCAGGCGGTGATACAGGCTGAACAGCGCGGCATGCCCATTTTTGTATTGCGCGCCAACACTATCAGCCAGATGGAGCAATTCCTGAGCGACCTCTTCAACCTGTCCGAGATTGTGCCTGCTGACAGCGAGTTGGACCTGGTAAAGAATCAGACACAGGCGGCAATCGCCGCCGTGTTGAACGGTGAGCGCTGGGTGGACCTGCCGCCCGGCCCGGCTGCGGCCCGCCGCCTGCAGCACGAGTTGGCCCGCGATGCGGAACTGGTTTCACATTCGTATGGGAAAGAGCCGCGCCGCCACGTGCGCATCTTTCGTGAATAACCATTAGGTGTATGCCTTGTCGTGCCCCCTCCACAAAGATAACCATGTTTATTACCCTTGAAGGTCCTGAAGGCTCTGGTAAAACATCCCATATCCCCTCTCTCGTGGAATTCCTGCGCGAGAAAGGTTATCCTGTTTTCCCCACCCGTGAACCCGGCGGGTCCTCCATCGGGGAGCAGATCCGCGAGATACTGCATTCCTTGAAGAATGCCGAGATGCACCCTCGCACCGAAACCCTGCTCTACCAGGCGGCGCGCGCCCAGTTTGTGGAACAGATCCTCAAGCCTCATCTGGACGCCGGGGAGATCGTGCTTTCGGACCGTTACGCCGACTCGACCATCGCCTACCAGGGGTACGGTCACCAGCAGGACCTGGGACAGGTGCGCTCTCTGGTGAAATACGCCACTGGTGGGTTGACACCGGACCTGACGCTTTTGCTGGATCTGGATGTGAAAGTCGGGCTGGAGCGTAGCGCCCTGCGCCGGGAGAAGGGCGGGGAATGGAACCGCCTGGACGCCTACCAGCTGGACTTCCACCACCGTGTGCGGGCCGGGTACTTGGAGATGGTCAAACAGGAACCCGGTCGCTGGGTGGTGGTGGATGCCAGCCTAACGTGGGAGAGGGTTCAGGCCGAGCTTCAGAAGGTTATTCTGAATAGAATCAAATAAACGCATCAGCTAATCGTCTGGATTTATCATCACCTTGGTACATTATATGTAATTCCAGCGGGGGAGAAATAACATTAAATCTACCTTAATCCAATGGCTATTACTTATAACTCTGTGTTAAACTTGCCAGCGTTGTACCTTTAGGCGATTGGGCGAAGTTTGCCTTAGGTTTTTGGCTCATATGAATCCCAACAGGGATTCGTTAGGAGGAGAAATGATAATGCTTTATCTCGATCCCGGCTCAGGGAGTTTTTTAATTCAACTTCTCATAGCGGTCATTGCCGGCGCAGGGATCGCCATTGCAGCCAGTTGGAGTAAGATCAAACGCCGTCTCAATAAAAACAAGAAGGTCGAAGCAGGTAACGACGAGGATGACGAGCAGTCGGATGATTGACCCTTGTTTTTGGTTCTGCAAGTAAGCAACCATATTAAGGACTTTGATGAAAAAATCATTTATCCGCATTCCCTGGTTCTATATACTTTTTACTTTTTATCCGTTGTTGTTCCTGTGGGCGGTAAATATTTCTCAGATTGATCCGACTGTTGTCGTCCGGCCATTTCTGTTCACGCTGGTCGGGTCAGCCATCCTGTACGGGATCCTCTACCTTGCTTTTCGGAATGTGATCAAAGCTGCCCTGGTCGGGACTCTATTCTTGGTGGCTTTTTTTTCCTATGGCCATATCTACTATGAAGCCCGTGCCATTCCGGCACTCAAGATTCTGAGCCACCATGCCACATTGATCCCGCTTTACCTGGTTGTTTTCGGTTTGGGCATGTGGGGGGTCTTCCGCATCAAGAAGTATGATAATTTCGTGCTTTATTTAAATGCAGCCAGCCTGGTGTTGGTCGTCCTGCAGGTTGTGGAATTGAGCTATGCCTATATCCGGACCTCCTATGCGGCCAGCCAGCCGGTGACGCTGCAGTCGGGTTTGACGCTCAACACCGACCTGAAAGATATGCCGGATATCTATGTGATTGTTCTGGACACCTACATGCGTTCGGACGCACTGAAACAAGACTTGGGATATGACAATTCCGCTTTTATCGATCAACTGACCCAAATGGGGTTCTATGTGGCCAGCTGCGGCCATCCGAACTACACATTCACCTATGCCTCCATCTCGGCGTTGTTGAACATGAGATATATTCCCCAGGCGTATGCAAATGATGTCTGGAGCGAATTTTCGAATAATGGGTTTTGGAGCATCCTGAGGAATGATGAGGTGCGCCAACAATTGAAGAATGTTGGCTATAAGACGGTTGCATTTCAGGAAGAGTACCCAATGCTCGAATTCGACGATTCAAATGTCGTGATTGGGACGAACCTCCCTGGTATTAATTCCAGCTACCTGTATCCGTTTGAGGTCATGTACAGACAGAGTACTGCCGCCATCATTCTAAGCGCCTTGGATCCAAATGGAAAGATCGCTCAGTTCATCCAAACCATGACTGTAAATAAAACAACTAATTCAGTGGACTTGTCCGGCTTGACGGGCGATAACAAGGATTTTGTTGTGACCCATATCATCTCGACGCTTTATATGCTTGACCATATCACGGATGTCCCCGCCATTGCCGGTCCGAAATTCACCTACATCCACCTTTTCATTCCGCATGCCCCGTTCGTATTTGGTCCGGACGGTGAAATCATAACCGACCCTGGTTATTATAGCGGCGATCGAGGCGGTGGGATAAATAATACCTATGAAGATAAGGGCTTTGTTAATCAGGTGCAATATATCGACAAGCGGATGATCCCGATTTTGCAAACCGTCATCAACAAATCGAAGAATCCCCCCATAATCATCCTGATGGGCGACCACGGCTTGAGAGGCGCGAATCGACAAACTGATTTACTGGCTTATTATCTACCTGGCAAGGGAAGTGCGAAACTATATCCCACGATCTCGCCTGTCAATTCCTTTAGGTTGATTTTTGACGAATACTTTGGGGCGAACTATCCTTTGCTGCCTGACGAGACATACATCAGCGATACAATCGTTGAACCGGACCCCTATCCGGATTGTGCCCCATAAAAAGGGGTTTAACCCTGATCGTGATTGTTATTCGATGCCCTTCCCTTTCCCGAAGGGCATTTTCATATTTCATATTGATGTTTATATGATAAAATTCATCAAAATAGGAGATATAAATATGCGACTAACCCGTTTTCTTGCCATCCCTTTTGTCATGTTTTTCGTACTGGCTTGCGGCCTGACCAACGGCATCCAGCAGATCCTGCAGGCAGCCACCCAGCTCCCCGGAATGTTGACCAGCATGCCAACTACCATGGGAGCCGTTGAAACGTCTGTAGCGGCACAGGCCTCCGGCAATTGCAGCACCCCCACACCGGGCGGACTGGGGATTACCCTGGACAAGGCCAAAACGGTGCTCCAGATTACCCAGCAGTTTACATTTACCGATGGGACACTCGATGGCCAGCCTGTCTCCACTGCAACTCTGGCCTCAGCCGCGGCGTCAACTTTTTCGGCGATCGCGAATGGCTTTTCCGCACAATTCATTGGCGACCCTTGCAATTTGAGCAAAATCCTGGTCACAATCCCGCGCACCGACCAACAGAATATGGCTGACCAGGGCATTGGTGTGATAAACATCCTCTTTTCAGCCTTCATCCCGCCGGAAATGCAACTGCCTTTACTGGCCTGGCTGGCTGAAAATTATGCCAATGTACCGGTTTCAGGCCAGCAGCAGACCACCATCGGGACGATGCAGTTTACCCTGCAACGGACCCAGGCTATTATGACCCTCGAGATTGTCCCGGCGAAATAGAGCCGCGGGCAAAGCCAAATTAAAAAAAGGATCTGGCAAGTAAAGCTTGCCAGATCCTTTTTTGTATATTTACCCTCGGGGTTGAATAAAAAACCCTGATCGATTACATATCATCGCTTTCGCTGTCCGCCGCACCGCCCAGATCGGGCAACTCCGTCTCGATCTCCTCCGGGGATTGGCCTTTCTCCAGCCTGTCAACCACCTCGTTGAACTCGGGGGGTAATTCCTCGCCCATTTCCTTCCCCATTTTACGCATTACCCGGCCCATGGCCTGCGGGTCGTTTTCGAGCCCCGCCAGAGCGGACGGGTCGTTAAAGTTATCAGCGAGGGCGTCAGCACGGCTGGTGTCGGATTTCGCCACGCGCACGCGCGGGATCCTACGGCGAACGTTCCTGCCCTTACAATGGGGGCAGGTCACGGGTCGCTTCCCGTATTCGGTATAGGTCATGAACATGTCGAAACGTGTCTGGCAGTCCTGGCAGAAGTAGTCATAAAGTGGCATAACCGTATTTTAACCTGTTTCGGTTACAATAAGGCCATGTCTGATCCCGAATTCAATCTCCACAATCCCCAGCCTCTCCTGATCGTCATTTCCGGGCCCTCGGGCGTGGGCAAAGACAGCGTCCTGCAAGGTCTAAAAAAACGCCACCTGCCAATTCACTTTGTTGTGACGGCCACCACCCGCCCGCGCCGTGAGAACGAGATCAACGGGGTGGATTACTTCTTCGTCTCGAAGGACGAGTTTGCCCACATGATCGAGCAGGAAGAATTGATCGAGTATGCCATCGTCTATAACGATTATAAGGGTATCCCCAAGCAGCAGGTGCGGGAAGCGCTTAACTCTGGGCGCGATGTGGTCATGCGCGTGGATGTGCAGGGCGCGGCCACGGTCCGTAAACTGGCACCCGAGGCGGTGCTCATCTTTCTGACAACAGAAAGTGAAGAAGCGCTGGTGAAACGGTTGAAGAACCGCCAGAGTGAGACCGCCGAGAACCTGAGCCTGCGCATCGCCACCGCTCGCCAGGAACTCAAGCGTGCCGCCGAGTTCGACTATGTCATTGTTAACGCCGATGGCCGCCTGGACGACACGGTGGAAATTGTGGTCGACATCCTCCTGGCGGAGCACCATCGGGTGAATCCGCGCAAGGTGAGTTTGTAGGAAATCACACGAGCCCCCGCAGAACGCGGGTGAGAGGTTAAAGGTAAAAAAAAGATGAATCAACCCCCCATTCCCGGGCAGGAATACCCCCAGACGCAGCAGCCCCAGCCTGTGCGGGTGGCCGTGCCGGTAGTAAAACCGTATGCGACCTATGCCATCATTGGTTTCACCATCCTGATCTACCTGGGACAAGTCCTTGGGCAGATGAATAACTTTGATATCGTGACTGCCATTGGTATCAAGGACGATACTCTTATCCGTGCCGGCGAACTCTGGCGGTTGATCACGCCCGTCTTTCTGCACGCCTCCATCCTGCACATCGGTTTCAACATGTATGCTCTGTTTATTTACGGGCGGGGCATTGAGTCCCGTTATGGACACGGACGGTTCCTGCTGCTCTATTTCCTCGCCGGTTATGCCGGGAATGTGATGTCCTTCCTGCTTACCGCCAGCCCGTCGCTGGGTGCTTCTACCGCCATCTTCGGCTTGATCGTTGCCGAAGGCATATTTCTTTTCCAGAACCGTGCCCTGCTTGGGAAACAGATCAACCGGGCGTTGTGGAATTTGCTGTTCATCGCCGGCATCAACCTGATGATCGGTTTTACAACACCCAACGTGGACAACTGGGGGCATATCGGCGGCATGCTTGGCGGGTTGCTCTTCGCCTGGTTCGGCGGCCCGCGCTGGAAACTGGAGGGCTTCTACCCGTCCGTGAAGGTGATCGATGAACGCGAGGGCCACGGCGCCCTGGCTGGGACGTTGTCGGTGCTGCTCTTCTTCATCCCCCTGACTGCCCTGGGGTGGATCTGGATTGTGAAGTAATACCGTCACACACAAAAAACCTCTGAAGGCTTGCACCTTCGGAAGTTTTTTTATTGTCCAATCGCCTCTTTCAAACGCTTGGCCAGCTTCCCAAAATGCACCGTGTAGCGCATCTCATCCAGGCGCGGGCGGGGCAGATCCACCTTCAGGTCCAACTTGATCCTGCCGGGCCGCTGGGTTAACACCAGCACCCGGTCCGCCATGAAAAGCGCCTCGCCGATGGAATGCGTCACCATCAGGACGGTCTTCCGGCGCATTTGCCAGATGCGCGCCAGTTCAGTCCACATGCGCTCACGGGTCAAGGCGTCCAGGGAACCGAAAGGTTCATCGAGTAGCAGGATGTCGGGGTCATGTACCAATGCGCGAGCGATTGCCACACGTTGAGCCATTCCACCCGAAAGGTCACGCGGCCAGGCCGATTCGAAGCCCTGCAAACCGACCAGGTCAATCAGTTCCTGTGCCCGTGAACGTCGTTCATCTGCCGGGATTCCCTGGAGTTCAAGCGGCAGGGTGATGTTTTCGATCGTCGTCCGCCACGGCATCAGGTTGGATTGCTGGAAGACCATGCCAATCTTTGGCTTTCCGCCCGAGTAAGTGTATGAGCCGGAACTAGGTTCGAGCAGTCCCGCCAGGATGCGCAGCAACGTGGACTTGCCGCTACCCGATGGACCCAGCACGCAGACAAACTCACGCGGCGCCACGGTAAATGAAGCCGAGTCAAGCGCTTCTAGGCCGCCGCTATCGTCGGGGAAGGTCACGCTTAGGTCGCGGACGATGAGGATGGGTGCGGAAAATGAGTCAGACATATTCCTGCAGGGTCACAACAAAATGCTTCCGAATGTTCATGGGACGAATTCGTTTGTAAACGCTTTCGACAGATCCAGCGACTGGGTCAGCAGGCCCATATCCAGAAGCACCGCCTGCATGTTTTCCCAGGCTTTCGGGTCCGAATACCCCAGCCGATCGGCTTTCCACAACTCGATGGTGGTTGCCAGCACCTGTTTTTGCACCGCAGTGTCGGCCTGGGCCAGGTTGTCAACATAGCCTAGGGAGGTCTGGTAGGCTGCCTGCGGATCGGCGATGGTATCGGAAATACCATGCAACAGGACCGCCACCATACGCCGTACCAGGTCGGGGTTCCCGGCCACGGTTGTCTCGTTGGTAATCAACCCGTTACCGGTCAACTGGACGGTATCAGCCACTCGAAGCTCGGTTAGGGCAACACCCTGAGAGCGTAGTTGCACCGGCTCATTGGCGGTGTAGACAGAAACCGCTTGGTCGCGGCCCGCCGTCAGAGCCGCTACCTGGGTGTACCCAATGGAGTCGAGTGTAACGTCAGCCTCGGTCAGCCCGGCCGAATACAGCAGGGCGCGCAGGCCAATATAGTTGGCTCCGTACAACCCTGGCAGGCCAATGGTTTTGCCGCGCAGGTCGGCCGGAGTGTTGATGCCTTGGTCGGCCTTTGCCACTACCGAGACCGGGTACTTCTGGTACCAAGCTGCCACGTAGACCAGCGGCAGCCCCTGGGTGCGCGCCAGCAGCACCTGTTCCCCCGATACCACGGCAAACTGCAGGTCGTTCGACCCCACCAGCGCTGCCGCTTGGTTTTCATCCATATAGGCAAAATCCACTTGGAGACCTGCTTTAGCAAAATACCCTTGCGCCGCCGCCACGTAAAGCGGGGCAAACTGGATGTTGGGGATGTAGCCCAACGCCAGGCGGACAGTCGTCAAGCTGGCGTTGGGTTTGGGCCCGCAGGCCGTCAACAGCAGGAAAGTAAAAATGGTCAGGCGGATGCTTTTTTTCATAAATACTCCCGATCAGCGTTCGAAGGTTTCCTGCCAGGTCAACAGTTTTCTTTCCAGGAATGAAACCAGGCCATAAAGCACTAGCGCTAGGGCGATCAGGGTGAACACGGCCACAAAGACCAGTGCCGTGTCATATTGCCCCCGGCCCACGTTGACCAGGAAACCCAAACCGTGGTCCGAGCCGACTAGTTCTCCGACCACTGCGCCGATGACCGAGAGCGTCGCTCCGATCCGCAGGCCGCCCAACAGCACTGGTAGCGCGGCCGGAATCTCCAGCATGCGCAGGATCTGCCCGCGCGAGGCGCGTAGCGAGCGCATCAGGTCATGCAGGGGACGCGGCACCGCCCGTAGACCCACCACGGTGTTGACCAGCACCGGGAAAAATACGATCAGGGCGCAGATCAGCACCTTTGAGAAAATTCCCGGTCCGAACCAGATGACCAGAAGCGGCGCGATGGCCACGATGGGGATGGCTTGCGTGGCCACTAGGTAGGGTGACACCAGCCGCTCGAACAGGCGGCTGCGGGCAATGGCATAGCCAAGCACTACTGCACAGGCCGTCCCGGCTAGCAGGCCGAGCAGGACTTCCGTCAACGTGGCGAGAGTGTGGACCAACAGGCTGCCATCCACCAGCGCTTTCCAGAAGCGAACGGCCACCTGCGCTGGCGAGGGCAGGATGAAAGCCGGGAGGCCGGCGAAGCGGCTTACCAGCCACCAGACCAGCAGAGCGGCAGCCAGTGAAACGAGCGCCGTCCACTGCAGCGGACGGGAGCGGGAGGCGGGTTTACGGGTAGGTTTCAGTTCCATCAAATCTCAGCGTACCATTTCAACAACTTGCCCCACAGGGGCATTCCCTGCGGGGCAAAGAGATAGGGAGAAGGTCAAGATTGATTCACTGAAGAAAAAAACCCGGAAAACAGGATCGTTTCCGGGGCGCTTCCAGCGAACCAGACCCGAACGGGTCTCGTCGTCACCTTCTTCTATCCGGACTGTTACGGTCGGCTCTGGAGTTTACCTGCAGTGCGGGTATCACCAGATCATGCACTTGCGTGCTCGTGGGCTGTACCACCGGTCGGGAATTGCACCCTGCCCCGAAGGATTGATATTCAACTGTACCGGATTATACTGCTTCCTGCCGGGTTTCGTAAACCTTCCAGCTATTCCCAGCCCCCTGATGCTCTTTCTCCGGGGAAGGGGAAGATTAATAAAAATAGAGATCTGGTGAGTTTTGCTTGCCAAATCTCCATTTTTGCTTATTCCAGGAAACCCCGCGAGGGGCTTCCGGATGGTTTTACTGCACTGGTTATGCCTTGACAATGGCCGTATCGGCCACCGGGCAGACAGACACACACTGCGGGGAATCGAAACTGCCGACACACTCCACGCAGGTGGCGGGATCAATTACGTAGGGGGAGCCTTCGGTGATCGAATTGGACGGGCACTCCGGCACGCAGGCACCGCAAGCGATGCACTCATCTGTAATCTTCATTGCCATAGGTTATCACTCCTTGGTGAAAGTTTGACAGGGATATCGTGCTTAAGTTACTTTATCGAGGGAATTGTGTCAAATGACAAACGTCGTGGAATTTGACAGATTTTGTCATCTTTCCAGAGACTCAAGCCTCAGAATATCCCGCCGCACCCACCATAACGGGATTATTCCAAACACCCCGAAAGACATATCCACCAATTGCCAAAACCAGGGAATATGACGCACAACAGCCATGAGCAAGGTCCAGGGGACGAGCAGGGCGCAGGCCAGCATGCCAAACTCGACCACCCAGCGATTACGGATGGGATCCCGCAACGGCCCAATAAAGGCGGTCGCGATGGCGATGTGGGCAAAGGCCAGCCAGTCGGTTCCATAGGCGACCTGTGGAAAAACTGCATAGGCCGCCTGCAGACCCGTATGAACGCGGCTGATCCACTCCCCCAAAGCGGGTAACAGGTGCCCCGGTACGGAGGCCGAACCTGCCAGCCGATCCAACAGGCCAAGTTCCCATTCCAGCGGGACGGCTGTCAGTCCACTGGCGACCAGGGCAATGATGAAAAAAATCATCAGAAAGCGAATCCGGCGTATATAAATTGTGCGAGGCATGGAATTCCTCCTTTTCTTCTTATACTATAGATAGTTGGAGGTCTCATTTACTATCATGAGACCTTCAACTGCCATCCGGGCCCCTTCGTCTAAAACCTGGATCTATAGCCGGCGCGCCCGGTTGCGCCGGCATCCATATTTGAGGAATTAACCCGTCTTTTTATCTGAGGTTGGTATTTCCAGGAATATTTTTACCACTGATGGGTCAAAGTGCTGGCCCGACTGCTGGCGGATATATTCAACGGCCTCCGGTTCAGACCAGGCTTTCCGGTATGGCCGGTCAGAGGTAAGAGCATCCCATACATCCACCACGGCGAAGAGGCGCGCCGCCAGTGGGATATTTTCACCCTTCAACCCGCGTGGGTAGCCCGTGCCGTCCCATTTTTCATGGTGATAATAAGGGATATCGAGCGCCGATCGAAGGTATGTGATGGGAGCGAGCATATCGAAGGCATACTGCGGATGTCTTTTCATGATCGCCCATTCCTCCTCCGTGAGCGGACCAGGCTTAAGCACGATACTGTCGGGAACCCCCATTTTTCCGATGTCATGCAGCAGTGCCCCGCGATAGACCTGCACCTGTTCATCCTGATCCAGTCCCATGGCTTGCGCCAGCTGCGTGGTCAGGCTTGCCACGCGGCGGGTGTGACCTTCCGTTTCCTTGTCGCGTAGTTCTAGGGCGCTTGCCCAACCGGCCAGGGTGCTGTCATAGGCCATCACTAGGTCCGTGTTTGAACTTTGCAGATGGTCGAACAACTGGGCGCTGTCGATCGCAATGGCGGCCTGCCCGGCCAGCGTATCCAGATAATTGTGCCACTCCTCGTCCCGGTTCAACGGCTCGCGCTGAAATATCTCCAAAACACCCTGGATCTTACCCTTGGCTATCAAGGGGAGCCCGACATAGGCAACAAAACCTTCTCCCGACAGATCCGGCGTTCTCTGAAGTACGTTCGCCTGAGCCTTCAAATCGGTGATTTCCAATTCCCTTCTCTCTTTGATCACGAGCCAGGACAGGTCGCTGCCAAACTTGTATTGGGAACGCTCCAGTCCCTGGGTCCGGAATCCCCGCCCGCTCGAGAACTTGAAAGATTGCCCTTGCGGATTGAAGAGCAGGATGTCGGCGGCGTGGACGTCCATCTGACCGGTGAGCTGGTCTAACACAATTCCCAGCACGATGCCCACATCAAAGCTCCCGCTGATGGCCATGTCGATCGTGCGCATCGATACCAGCCGTTGCATGCGCCGCTCGGCTTGTTCGTTCAGGTGGGTCAGCTCCTCATTCCGTCGGCGCAGTTCTTCGGTCTGGTGGGCCAGCATTTCTTCGGCCAGCCTGCGTGCAGTGACATCCCGGAAACTCCACACCCGGCCGGCGACAATTCCGCCTAAGCGCTGCGGCTTGGAATAGCGTTCAAAGATGCGCCCATCCTTGAACTCCAGCACATCAAAACCTTCCGCCTCCGGTCGTTCGTACAGATATCTCACGCCACGGGTAAACTTTTCCGGTTCTTGTAGCTGGTCCACCACATAGTTCACCAGCTGGCTGTCATCCTTTGTGTCAAGCAGGGTCTGGGGAATCCCCCACAACTCCACGAAACGGTGGTTGAAACTCGAAACCTTGCCCGCTTTATCAACGACCAGAATGCCATCGGCGGTGGATTCAAGGGTGGCACTCTGAAGGGACAGGGAGCGCTCCAACTCCATTTCCACCTTTTTACGTTGGCCGATATCCTCGGCAGTGCCTTCGTAATACAGTACATTTCCCTTTTCATCCCGAATAGTCCTGGCGCTCTCGCGCACATACATGGTTTCACCACCCTTCGGCTTCCAGGAAGTTTCCAGGCCAACCACCTGCCCCTGGCTCTCGACGAGTTCACGGAATTGGCTGCGTGAATATTCGAGGGTAATGCCATCCTGCTCCAGGTTGAGTTTGGTCAACTCTTCAAAGGTGTCATATCCCAGCATATGGCACAGAGACGGGTTCGCCAGCAGGATCCGCCCGTCAGGGGTGGTGCGGTAGATGCCGATGGCCACATTTTCGAATATGCTCCGGAAGCGCTCTTCGCTCTCACGGAGCGCCTCTTCCACCTGCTTGCGGGTGCTGACGTCCTCTGCAGTGCCTTCGTAATACAGTATATTTCCTATCTCATCACGGACAGCACTGGCGCTCTCGCGCACGTATAGGGTTTTACCATCCTTCGTCTTCCAGGAAGTTTCCAGGCCAACCACCTGCCCCTGGCGCTCGATGAGTTCACGGAACTGGCTGCGTGAATATTCGGGCTCAAATCCATCCTGTTCTAGATTTCGTTTAGACAGTTCTTCAAAGGAACCATATCCCAACATATGGCACAGAGCCGGGTTCGCCAGCAAGATCCGCCCATCTAGGGAGGTGTGGTAGATGCCAATGGACACATTTTCGAACACGCTGCGGAAACGCTCTTCGCTGGCGCGCAGCGCCTCTTCCGCCTGCTTGCGGGCGGTGACGTCGATCAGAGAAATGATTGCTTTATCCAGGGTTTTTTCGTAGCCGGGAGCCACCGTCCAGTG
>Ga0209777_10002270_pt1 | contig 25732 bp, 23 predicted proteins | sample FrelakmetHBP12HB_FD_187147 | JGI IMG/M metagenome (GOLD analysis project Ga0209777, IMG submission 187147) | Freshwater lake sediment microbial communities from the University of Notre Dame, USA, for methane emissions studies -HBP12 HB (SPAdes)... | ecosystem: Environmental > Aquatic >... | reverse complement strand
ATTTCGGCATGGATTTATACAATAGACATCTTGCAAAAGTAACTGTAGGGCGGGTTTGTAACCCGCCAAACCCTGGCCTAAAAGCTCCTCGCCGAGGAATATAACCTCGAACCTAGCGGTTCTAGGTTCAAGTCCTGTAGAGGTACAGTTTTACAGCTTATCGGATATAAGCCAACAATCAAGCGTATTTAGTTTCTAATCCAGCTTGGTTACTAATTGTTATTTCTTAATAGAGTTGTGAATATGGCTCAACTGTAATTGATAATTCTAAACCATGTTCTGAAGGTCATTGATTGAAAAATTGATCAAGTGTTGATCGTTCTGTAAATAGTCCCATGCCCAAGATTTTATTTTATAAGAATACGTTTTTATATTTGCTGAACCGATTGTAACAGGGGAAATTTTTTCAATAATACCTTTGCTCTCAAGTTGTTGAACATCCTCATCATCAACCCAAAATTGCTTTGGCTTATTACTGTCTTCTAAAAAGTCTTTAAGAATGATCTTTGAGTTAGGATGCAAGCCTTTAAACTTTAATTCAATTTCCGCAGTTATTTCCCATTGTTTACGGATTGCTTCTAGTTTATTTTTTTCTTGGTCTGCTTTTTCTTTTTCTCTTTTCTGAGTCTTATTAACTTGAATCCAATTTATTAGATTCCAAAAGAAAAGAATCAAAAAGAAAACAAAAAAGCCAAGGAGAATTTTTCTAAAGGGCAGTTGGCCGACCTCGGGAATTAGAGATTTCGGAATGACAAATCTTAGACTTCCAAAGACAATTGTGGCGATTAAAGTAAATAATGGATTAAGATTTTCTATGTACTTCAAAAAAGAGAGTAGTTGTACATTTATTTTCATTTTCTCTTTCCTATTAAAGCAATTCGAGATTATCATTTTTCAATGATATTATTGTTCTTTTCGTTCATTCAAAGCTCATAATAATAGCCGCATCTGCAAAATCCTTTATTGTCACTGTAAAGGGTGTTGCTACAATCATTGCAGGGAATAGGCATTATTCGAAACGCTTCTTCAACGGTAAATACTTTACTAGTTTGTTTATGGCAAGCTTCGCAAGAATCACTCAAAGAATCTATTCGCACTTTTTTGATACCAAGTTGTTTACAATACAAAAGTTCATATTTGGCAGACTCTTCCAAATGTGATCTAAAATCGCGTCCCTCTTCATCAAGAAATAGAGCCATATCGTGGTGAAGCGCGTGTAATTCTTGGAAATTCTTGTTATTAGTTACAATTAGTTTATTGAAAATCCCCCATATTGCGTCTCTGTAGCTGGCTTCCTTGCCAAATTTCTTTGAAAGCTGGGCCATTTCCTGTTCGAAATCCTTTTGTTTTATCCCATAATATTCAAGTGTTTGTAACCACTTTTGTTGGCAATGATAGGATTCCTATTCAGTTTCTATCTCCTTCGCTCTTGCTTCAGACACCACAACTTGCTTGCGAGTTGTCAGCAAAGTGCGCAAGTACATGAAATTATTGCAAGAAGGGCATTTGGTTTTTCGTTGAGGGAGCTTCTTGAGAGCAGCACCACAATATGGGCAAACTGCTAGTAATTGTTCTGTTGTCATATTATTCCACCTTAGCTTTTGGACTTATTCCAATTTTGGATGATATATAAATGCAGTATATAACCAATTTCCACTAAAGGCAATAACCCCTTTTTCGACTCAGCAGATCAGGCATCGGGATTAGGTTGATAACCTAGCGGTCTGAGTTTCAAATCCTATTAGAATACAATTTTCACTTATTACGCAAATCATCTATTATTCTTAATATATTAGCGTAAGTTTTACTGATTTCTTCTCTTTGGTTCTTTATAAGCACTCGTTCTTTATTCTTATCTAATTTACTTTCTTTATTTTCGTTAATAATTCTTACATAGTTATCCGCTTCTTGATCTATTAAACCTTGCAACCGATCAAAAATTTTATAGAATTCATCATCATTTACCAAATAAACAGTGTGTAATTTTCTAAAAGAGTCTTTTATATTGACGATAAAGTCTTCTCTTTGTTTTGAATTCGTTTCTAATCCATATAAAATATTACTTTCTTGTTCAGATAACTGGCAAAATGATTCGTATTTTCCTTTTATATAATCTTCTAATTGGTCTAATCTCTTATTATTAATTTCGCGATGTGACACTTGAGCTCTTTCTTCCAATTCCCATTTATGCTTCTGTGAATTTCTCCCTTTTTCCAGTATATGGTTTAAAACTGTTGTGAGTATTGATACAACAAATCCAATAAGTGCGCCAAGAAGTAAGGTCTGTATATTTGTTGACATTCTAGGCTTCCTAAAAAATCTTACGGCTTATTTCTTGTTACGTCGTTTATTCATTATTTCAATTATTGCTTTTTCTTCTTCTACCATAGCAGCAATTTCTTCAACCGAATTTGCCACAAGCTCTTTAGGATTGAATTCTCCAACTATTCTGACTTTAACAATAACAAGCTATCTGAGGCTATCATCCCAAATATTCCTAAAATGGATAAGGAGTTCATTTTCGAGACGGGTAAGGGATTCTTGCTTTTTTTCTTTATAGAGATATGGGGGATAAAAATAATCCAAGCGTTTATTGAGAACATGAGCGAGAATAGCAAGAGTATCTTCGTTAACTTCACCATAATACCTGTTTCTTGAGTTCTTTACAAGTATAGCCAGCCGCCCGAAATAACCCTTGCCGTCCGCCTGGAGCCGCTTTGCCATGTTCACACAGGCGGGTTGGCATTGGTTTCTTCGAGCCATAGCTCTCCGATTTCGCGGCCTCCGTTGATAGTACCGAAAAGAGGTGTATCCGGGAGTTTTCCCAAAATTGTTTACAAAGCAGAACAAATGTGCTATAATCAAATTGGTCGGCACAGTATATTTGTTGGGAAAGCTTTCTGCATTTTCGTAGAACCTTAACATCTGAAACATGGTTCATTGTGTGGAGCGTTCTTCCCCTGCACCGTCCACCCCGCTGTCCCGATGTCCTTCCGGCGGAACGTCCCGGCGCTTTTTCGGGGGAGGGGTGCTACATCGTACCCGCAGGGTATTCGTTCCTCGGAAACGAATACCTGCTCCTTCTGCTATGTACCCAGATTGCCATTTTAATATGAAGGCAAGCCATAGCAGTCCAGCTCCTTTTTGGGAGAGAGTATTCGTTCCTCTTTTTTTTTCTTCAGGAACGAATAAAAACCGGCTTGGCTCTCGCGAAACACCCCTGCGGTAGGGGCGCAGCACTTGCCCTGAGCCTGTCGAAGGGTGCTGCGCCCATATCCACCGGAAGAGATATCAAAGTATGCATTGGAGGAGGTTGTTTGTTTTGTAAAAACAACCCTTGGCCGAAACCCTTGCCGTCATTGGCAGACTTAACAATGAAGAAGCCCCCGAAGAGAATGGATGCTCCAAGAGAGGTTGTTTGTTCCTCCGTTGTTCCTCGAAACAAATAACTATCCCCGTAAGGGGACAACTAACCGAGGCCTGGTCGAGGTGGCTACAAGCCGCTATCGACCGTTTCGGGCTCATGACATCGTACCCATCAGGGTAGAGCCCGAAGGTTCACGCAGCCGCCATTTGCGACATCGTACCCGAAGGGTAAGCACCCCCGCGGGGCGGTTGCTACGACGACATTGCGAAGTATATCATCCCCGCATGGGGATATTATCCCGATGTTTTTTCGGGACATCGTACCCGGAGGGTATCCCCGTGGGATGAGTCGTCGAAGAAGATGTCGAATGCCAGGCGCGGGGCTATTTGTTCCTCAAATTTTGCACATTAAGTGACTTTAATTCCTGCGCTTGCATCAGAATTGAAGTGGACTCCATTCAGCCAACCATAAGACCGCTCGCGAGTTCCGCAGGTTCTTTGGTTAGGTTCTTCAATCGCATATACGATATAATTCGCTTTTGGTGCTGGAAGCGTCATCTTCAAAAAATACCTCATTAGGATATAAATATGCCATTGACCTTTGATTTTCCCCTTGAAGAATTAAAGACTTATCAGGGGTGTAACCCGCGGCCCAGGGATTTCGACGAATTCTGGGATAAAAGCTTGTCAGAAATGCGCTCGACCGAGCCACACACAGAACTGGTACCGGCTCAATTCCAGGCGTCAGGTGCTGAATGTTTCCATTTGTATTTCAATGGGGTGGGTGGAGCACGTGTGCACGCCAAAGTATTGCGTCCCAAACAATCCTCCACGCCTCACCCTGCTGTCCTGATGTTCCACGGCTACTCTATCGATTCTGGCGATTGGTCAGACAAGCTGGGCTACGTTGCCCAGGGATATACGGTTGCAGCCTTGGACTGCCGCGGCCAGGGCGGGCTTTCGGTTGATAGTGGGGGAGTAAATGGGAATACTTTGCATGGACATATCATTCGAGGTTTGGATGATGCCCTCCGCGGCTCACCGGAGAAACTCCTGTATCGTCAAATCTTTCTCGATACGGCTCAATTGGCAAAGATCATAATGGAAATGCCCGATGTGGATCCTCAGCGTGTCGGTGCAACGGGCGCCAGTCAGGGCGGCGCCTTAACGGTGGCCTGTGCTGCCTTAGAGCCGTGCATTAAACGAGCTGCCCCAATCTACCCTTTTCTCAGCGATTACAAACGGGTTTGGGATATGGATCAGGCGAAAGAGGCCTACCTGGAACTGAAGGATTACTTCCGGTTGTATGATCCTGTCCATCTGCGCGAAGATACTATTTTTAAGACGCTGGGCTATATCGATATTCAGTTTTTGGCGTCTCGAATTAAGGCGGAAATGCTCTGGGGTATTGGTCTGGCGGACACAGTTTGTCCTCCTTCAACCCAGTTTGCTGTATACAATAAGATTACTTCGTCGAAGACCATGGTGATATACCCCGACTTTGGACATGAGTGGATTCCCGGTTATCAGGATCAGATCTTTCAATTCCTCATGGGATTGTAGGTGTATTCAAGTTTTATGATCAAGAAACCGCTGAATACAGTAGCATTTCGTATAACCTAAACCACCGGTTATCCCAGCATTCCTCATATCGAATATCCCTCACAAGAGAAAGATGAAAACGATAACCACGACGAATATCGCAGTTTTACCGGTCGGAGAATTTGACACTGATCTTGTCAGGAACGAATTTGACGCGATTATCAAGGCTATCGACCACTCGAACACGAACCTGATTATTGCCGATCCTATAGTTGATGAGGAAGGAGCTCGACAGTCCGTTCAAAACTTATCAGCAAAGAATCCTGATCTCTTTCTCATCATCCCTCTCCGAGGACTCAGTGCGAAGGAAATCGAGACAGCTGTGCTGACTAATCATGCGCCGTGCTTGATTTGCCCTATCCAGGGAAGATTTTCACTTCCCAGCAGTGCCTTGGCTGTCGGAGCATTGCGTGAATCTAATGTCCCGGTTGAATTGCTATATGCCCCCTCGGATTACCCTGAATTCGTACAGAGACTTGGCCATGTCGTGCGGGCGGCAAAAGCCTATTCACAGATCAGGAAAAGTCGCATAGGCGTTATTGGAACCCTTTTTCCAAATCTTGTTTCTTGCCGCTATAATCCACAAATTATTAGCACTAGGTTGGGGATCACCCTTCTTCCTGTATCTTTTGATGCTGTTCGCAGTTCAATTCAAACTATAGCAGAACAGATCCAGGCACTCGAACAGTCACATGAGGAGATCACCGGTTCATACAAGGTTGATGCCGCGGACGGGAATGCCTTGGATGCGGGCATTAAATTACATCTGGCTTTGAAACAGATTGCCCTGGAAAATAAGTTGGATGGCTTCGCCACCGAATGTTGGTCTGGATTTCCGAGGGAACTCGGATTGAACCCCTGCATGGGTTTTATCGAAGATGACTATGCACTCGCATGCGAAGGCGATGTGATGCTATGCATATCGCTCTTGATCGTCAGGTATCTGACCGCCGTAAGCGCCTATGTCGGCGACCTCTATGACTTGGACCTGGATGGAATCCTTACCCTCACCCACTGTGGTGCTCCTGCATCGCTGGCTTCGAACAAAAGCGAGGTGGTGTTGGCAAAATCTCAACTCGCCTTGGAACGGGGATTTGAAACATTGACTTGCCGCCCCCGGCTGGTACAAGGTCCCGTAACCGTCTTTCGGTTTTATGGAAGAGAGTGCGATAAGCTGCACCTGGCATCGGGAGAACTGATAAGCTGCGAACAATCCCCGAACCTCATGGTCAAGATCAGGATTGACGCGAATCGCTGGGACTTCCTGGATCAGTGTTTTGGCAATCACTACCTGGTAGTTGCAGGAGACCTCCGAAGTGAATTGAAGCTGCTATGTAAGTGGCTTGGAATTACGATATTCGAAACATAGCTAATGGCGCCTAGTCATCAAACGCTGGAAGGCGGTGCCATCTGGAATAGTCGCAATATTGATTCTTGGAATTGGAGCAGAGAATGGTTAAATTGGCCGTGTTTCCGAAGTGCTACCTGGACGACATCATCGTTCACAAGTCCATGACGCTTTTCGATTGGATCGAGAAGGCCGGGCGGTTGGGTGTGGACGGCCTGGAGATGCACAACCTCTTCTTCGAGGGGAAAGAGGAAAGCTACTTGGACGAGGTGAGAAGGAAATGTGCAGATCTCAAGCTGACAATGCCAATGATGTGTTTCTCCCCGGATTTCACCCAGCCTGACCCGCAGAAACGTTTGGAAGAGCTCGAAAAACAGAAGCAAGCCATCGACTTGACGGTCAAATTGGGCGGGCGGTTTTGCCGTACGCTGACCGGGCAGAACCGGCCCGGTCTCGACCGGAAAAAGACGCTGGGCTGGTGCGTGGAGATGATCCGCGAAGCCGTTGCCTACGCCGCTGACCGGGGCATCATCATCAACATCGAAAACCATTACAAGGATGGCTATTGGGAGTATCCTGAGTTCGCCCTCCGGTCCGATGTGTTTCTGGAGATCATTGGGCAGATCGATTCCCCCTTTTTTGGAGTCAACTTCGATCCGTCCAATACCATTGTCGCCGGGGAAGATCCGCTTGAACTGCTGCAGAAAATCAAGAGCCGCGTCGTCAGCATGCATGCCAGCGACCGCTATCTCAAGGGTGGGAGCCTCACAGATTTACGAAAATTAGAGCTGGACCCTGTTTACGGCTATGCTAAATCGATCCAACACGGTGTGATCGGAAGAGGCTTGAACGACTACGACGCCATCTTCCACATCCTCAAGGAGGCAGGCTTCGATGGCTGGATCTCGATCGAGGACGGTATGAACGGGATGGATGAGTTGAGCCAATCGGCTGAATTCCTGAAGAGGAAAATCAAACAGTACTTTGGTGCATAACCTCACAGGTTCATATTTCTTATTTCTTCCTGAGTAACCAAAACCAACGGTCGTAAAGTAAACCCGCCGTCGAAAACGATGTTGGTTCCTGTAGCAAAGGAGGCCTTGTCCGAGGCTAGGAAAGCATAAGCGGAGCCTACGTCCTTTGGTAACCCGAGGCGGCCGAGGGGAATGTTCCCCATGAATTCCTCCCCGGTCATGGGATCTTTGACTGCCTTCTCCAAAACCCCCCTGGCCCAATTCGGCGAGTTGATCAAACCGGGGGAGACGGTGTTGACCCGGATGCCGTAGGGAGCCAGCTCGATGGCTGCCGTCTCGGCAAATACCTGCACACCGGTCTTGCTGACCCGGTAGGCGGCTTCCTTATAAGCGGGGTTAAATTGGATCGTCGAGGAAGTGAACAGCACCACCCCTTTCCGCCTCTCGACCATATGTCTGGTCACCTCACGCGTACACAACATCGCCCCGGTTAAATTGACCGCCAGTATCCGGTTCCAGCATTCTAGGGTGATCTTGGTGACTGGCTCCCACTCGATGATCCCGGCATTGTTGACAAAGATGTCGATGCAGCCCAGCTCGGCGATGGTGGCCTGGACAAAACCGATCACCTGATCCTCGGCTGATACATCGACTTCCATTACAAAGGCTTTCCGTCCCAACCTCCTGACCTCCTCCTGGGTCGACCCATTCCCGCTCTCGATCTTCACATCGCAATAAGCGATGTCCACGCCTTCGCCAGCCAGGGCGACGCAAATGTCTTTGCCGATCCCCCGCTCCCCTCCGGTCACAAGCGCTTTCTTGCCATTCAAACCAAGGTCCATAACTCATCCTCCTGGAATTCTGTATGCCGGATATATTTTACATCTCGCGCAGTACGGTGCGCCACTCATTGACAAATTCATCCTGGTAGAATTTCGCATATTGAGGGTCGGGAGCCATTTCAACGCTATACCCGATCTCGCGAGCCGATTTCTCTAGATTCTCTGTGAACCCAAGACCATAAGCCGCCATGAGGGCCGCCCCGAAGACGGCATTCTCGAACCCGGTAATTCGCACCGGCTTCCCGAACAGGTCAGCCGCGATCTGGGACCAGACCCGGCTTTTCTGCAGGCCTTTCCCTCCGCCAACGAAAAAACCACAACGGTCATCGTTTCTCAGGATCTCATAGCTGTCGTATAAATCCATCAGTACTCCCTCCATCACTGCTTTGGCTCGATGGGATATGCTGTTCAGCCATGCAGTATTTCCGTAGAAGCCTCTCTTACGCTCGATTTTTTGCCTGGTTGGTCCCGTGCAGAAGACCAAACCGTCTGCCCCTGGAGGTGCTTTGGCAGCCAGCTCATCCATTTTGGAGTAATCGATATCCGCTCCCTCCGCCTGTTTAATCTGCTCCCGTAGCCATTGGTAGCTACATCCCCCGCCCAGGCTTGCTCCCACGACGGCGTAGGCTCCATTGAAGAAGCTGCGCGTGTCCAAGCCGGGGTATCGTTCAAATTTCGTAATCACCTTTGAAATTTGACCTGCTGAACCAATGTTGATCAGGATGGGTGAATCTAGCGTAGCCAACCCGCTTCCTAGCATGCTCATCTGGTTATCGCCACCGCCAAAAATGATCGGAACTTTCCTCCTCAAACCGACCAGATCGGCAGCCTGGTCCGAGATTGCGCCGGCTTTTTGGGAAGTAGGGTGGACTTCAGGAAATATGTTGGAAGGAAGCTGAAATTTACGGATTAGCTCTGCGTGCCAGCAGTTCGACCTCGTGTTGAACAAGCCCGTGCCAAAGGCATTGGTCTGATCAGTCGCGTAGTTGTCTTTACCTAATAGTTTTCCCCGCAGGAAATCCGTAGGCAGGACAAAATGGGCAATCCTCCGGAATAAATCCGGATCGTTTTCTTTCATCCCGAAAAGGATCGCCCCGGTATATCCGCTGGCAATTTCCGTGCCTAATTCTGTATAGGACCGATCCCCCATGAGTCGCTTCATATGTTCGATGACCTCCTGGGTACCTCGTTTTACGTCCTTCCAGTTGATAAGCGGACCGATTAAGTTACCGCCGGCATCGTACAGAACCGCTCCATGCATCTGACCGGATAAGCCGATGGCCCTGACTGGCCCCCGCCTGTCCAACAGATTAACTGCTTCCCGGGTCGCCTCAACTGACTTTCCCCAAAGTATTTCGGGATCCTGCTCGGCATCATCCGCGTAACTGCGTACTGACACGCACTCCAGTTTCAATGTCGCCAGATTGACAAGCCCGGCCTTCACCCCGGACGTCCCCAAGTCTATGCCTAGGACGTACTCCATCATGCCATCTTCGCGAAACTGGGCTTGAGGGCCGGGTAAAGTTGGCGATAGAGCGGGTATGCCTTGCGATAGGCTTCGACCTGGGCCGGATCAGGCGGGGTGCTGCTGGCAATCTCGACGACTGCATCACAAGCCGCGGGAACATCCTTCCATGCCTCTGCGCCTACCCCTGCCAGTAAGGCTGCCCCAAAAGCGGCTCCTTCGGTCGTGTTAACCGTTACCAGCTCAGCCTCCAGCACGGAAGCCAGGATCTGCCGCCATAGGGCGCCCTTCACGCCGCCGCCGGAGGCGCGCACCTGGCGAATTTCGCCCAGGCCGGCATTTTGGATCAAGGAGAAGCTGTCCTTTAGGCCGTAGGAGACGCCTTCGAGCACGGAACGCGTCAGGTGTCCGCGACCGTGACGCAGGGTCAGTCCGATCCAGGCTCCCCTCGCAAGCGGATCCGCGTACGGCGTCCGCTCCCCGCTCAGGTACGGCAGGAACTGCAGCCCTTCGCTTCCCGCCGGGACCGGTTCAGCTTCCTGTAGCAGGTTGTCGAAACTGACGCCTGGAGCTAGTGTGTCCCGGTACCACTGCAGGCTTCCCGCCGCCGATAACATTACTCCCATGAAATGCCACATCCCGGGTACCGCGTGACAGAAGGCATGCAGACGGCCTTCGGGCTCGATCAACGCGGTTGGTGTAGTGGCGAAGACCACACCGCTGGTTCCGACCGTCAAGGCCACCACGCCAGGCTTGACTGCACCGACGCCGACCGCCTGGGCGGCCTGATCGCCGCCGCCCGCTGCGACCGGTGTGCCAGCTATCAAACCGGTCGTAGCAGCCGCTTCGGCGGTGACCTGCCCGGTGAACTCCGGCCCCTCATAGGTCGGCGGCATCCACGTTGGGTCGATCTGAAGCGCCGTCATCACTTCGCGGGACCAAGTGCGCTTCTTCAAATCAAATAGGACAGTGCCTGCACCGTCGGCTTTATCCATCGCATATTCGCCCGTCAGGCGATATCGGATGTAATCTTTCGGAAGGAGCACATGCTTAACTTTTTTATATGCATCCGGCTCGTTCTCAGCCACCCATAGGATCTTGGGTGCAGTGAAACCGGTTAGCGCCACATTGCCAGTGATTTGAATGAACTTCTCTTTCCCAATTCTACGGTGGATTTCGTCACACTGGCTTTGGGTGCGCTGGTCATTCCACAGAATGGCGGGACGCAGGACACTTCCCGTTTCATCGAGCAGGACCAGCCCGTGCATTTGTCCCGTCAAACCGATGGCGACCACTGCCCCGCCCTCGATGCCAGCTTTTTCCAGCACCGAACGGATGGCCTTCCGGGCTGCTTCCCACCACTGCCCCGGATCTTGCTCCGACCACAGCGGCCGGGGGGCCTGCAGCGTGTGCGGCGACGAGGCCACCGCAGCCACCTGACCGCGTTCATCCGCCAGCAGGGCTTTGCTGCCGGTGGTGGAAATGTCTACGCCCAGGAAATATTCTTTGCTCATCGAATTTTTCCGAAATCTAAACACCTAGGTAGAGGGGAGGTGAGGGGAGAAGGCAAGGATGGATTCTCCACCATCGGTCAATCCCGGACGCCGAGCAGCAGGTCGACTGTCAGCTGGTCCAGCCGCTCGTACTTCAAGCCGCGTTGACCAATGGCGAGGCGGTCGAAAGACTGCGCCTTGAGGGCGGTTGCCTTTTCGGGCGAGTAACTGCCGAAGTAAGGGAGCATCGTGTTGTCGTCGGCGTTGATCTCCGCCAGCAGGGCTTGAATCTCATTGTCAGCGTTGAACCGGGCGGCTTTTTCCTTCAAGATAAGATATGTCCGCATGCAGCCGCGGGCGAAGTCTTTCACACCTTCGTAATCCTCGGTGCGGTAGGCATGCGCGTCGAAGTGCCTGCTGCCAGGGTAGCCCACGTCTTCCAGGAATTTTACCAGGAAGAAAGCCGCCTTGAGATCCCGCGAGCCGAAACGCAGGTCCTGATCGTAGCGCCCGGGGTACTGGTCGTTCAGGTCGATGTGGAACAACTTTCCGGCTTCCCAGGCTTGGGCGACACCATGGAGAAAGTTGAGCCCGGCCATGTGCTCGTGGGCCATCTCCGGGTTGACGCCGACCATCTCAGGATGGTTAAGCGTGGCAATAAAGGCTAGCATATGACCAGTGGTCGGGTTGTAGATGTCGGCGCGCGGCTCATTGGGCTTGGCCTCTAGGGCGAATTTAAGCTCGTATTTCTTGTCGAGCGCATATTCGCATAGAAAGTTGATTGCCTCTCGGAATCGTTTGATCGCCTCGAGTGGATCTTTGCTTGCGTCGGTTTCAGTGCCTTCCCGCCCGCCCCAAAAGACGTAGACTTTCGCCCCGAACTCGACCCCTAGGTCAATGGCGTTCATCGTTTTCTGCAGGGAGTAGGCTCGGACTCGCGAGTCGTTGGCGGTGAAGGCACCGTCTTTGAAGGTCGGGTCGTTGAACAGGTTGGTGGTGGCCATCGGGACGACCAGACCGGTCTCGGCCAGCGCGCGATGGAAGGACCTCTTGATGGTTTCCGTTTCAGCTGGTGTGGCGTCAATCGGGATGAGGTCGTTGTCGTGGAAGTTGACGCCGTAGGCGCCAACTTCTGCCAGCAAGTGGACGAGCTCTGCTGGGGACTTCGGCTCACGCACTGGGCCTCCAAACGGATCGCGGCCGAGGTTGCCGACCGTCCACAGGCCGAAGGTGAATTTGTGCTTGGGTTTGGGAGTGTACATGGGAATCTCCTTAAGTAGATGGGGGTGCCTCTACGCAGCTCTTTTATCCGGAATCAGGGTTGGGATGGTCTGGGGTCCGTCCGGCAGGACGCAGGTCCGAGGCCCGTACCGCTTGCGCAGGTCCTTCAGGGAGGACGGCAGATCATGCAGAGGGGTGAAGAGAGCCAGGCGGATCTCGTCGTCGCTCAGGCCGTCCGAATAGACATAAACCTCCGCCGTGAGCTGGATCTGCGCCTGAACCTGGACGGTCCACTGGTCGTGCGCTTGGAAGCCCGGCTGGGCGATCAGTTCAAGGACTCCCTGCGGCGAACCGCCCCGCCGTAGGAGCTCGGCATAGCCGCCGTGCGCAGGCAGGCCGTCGACGCAGGCGGCAACCAGGACGATCGCCCCTCCCGGACGGACGACGCGAGCCGCTGCGCTTATGCCCTTGACTGCCTGGTAGAGGTTCTGGTCGAGCGGGTAACCGCTGTTGGTGGTAACAACCACGTCGAAGAGCCGCTCGACCGGGACTAGGGCATGCTTTCCGACGAAAGCACAGCCCGCGGCGTGGGCCTGGATCACGTTGCCGGCGAAGACGCTGGTAATTTCGCGACGGTTGTTCAAGGCCACGTTGAGCAAAAAAATCGGGGCGGCGCGCACAGCAACCTCACGCATCTCCTCCCAAATCGGATTACCGGCGGTCACCCCCCAGGTGGCTTTGGGGTGGGAAATCATATCGCGCGCATGATTAGATAATACGCTCTCGAAACCGGCAATGGAGGGCAGCACACCCTTAGGACCGCCGCTGAACCCGGCGAAGAAATGCGGCTCGATAAAACCAGTTAGGATTCTAACACTGGCCTCAGTAAAAACACGGTTGAGGCGCACGGGATGGCCAAGAGATGTCTCGCCGAAGGGAACCAGGTTGCCATCGTCCCATGCGTCGTGCTGCAGGCAACGGTAATTGTCTACAATAAAGTCACCCAGCATGCTGCGTAGCTCAGTGGACGTCTGTGGACGGTGGGTAGCGAGTGCATTAAGCAAAGTGATGTTTTCCCGTCTAACGCCAGTGCTTTCCAGCTCTTCCAGGAGGACCGGGAGGATCAGGGCGTTAGGCGTGGCGCGGGTCAGGTCTGTATGAACGATGACAACTTTATCCTGCGGCCGGACCAGATCGCGCAACGGAGGCGAACCGATCGGGCCGCGCAGGGCGTTCTGCAGGCTTTGCCGTGGGTCAGGCAGGGCCAGCGCCGGGCGGGGGGTGATCACTTCCGCATCGGAAGGTACTTCGAGGTCAAGACCTAACTTACCATACGCGAGGTGCACGATCATCTCTCCCATGGACGCACCTCGCGACAGCGGGTGCGGTGCGGATATGGGTAACTGGTATTGTGACATGATCTTTCTTTCGAGTATGTTCCATCAGTTCTTTTCCCTTTTTGCACTTTGACATTTCATTACATATCTTCAAAATGCTTGCGCTATCTACCTCAAGATAACACCAAATCCATTGTTCTCCTGGACCAATCCCATAGACGTTGCGGTTGATATCGCACCGTGCTTATGTCTTTCATGATTACTTCAACCACACAACCTTTGGCTTTTTCTAACATCTCCAGAAGATTTTTTCGAGGTTCGTTTGGGTCCCAGTGATCTACAGCGAAGATTGCGGGGTTTGGTTTGTACGACAGAACATACTTTCTGTTTGAGTTCTCAACCATCTTCTCTATATTGGCCCAGGGACTCATAGAGACTTTTCGCAGATTGGGAATTGTTTTGAGAATATCAATCTTATTATGCAATGCATCGCAGCATCCATAGTAATTCAGACCAAAATGCTCCATCCATCGTTTCTCGTATTGTAGGGCGAACTCCTCATGCATTTTAGGTGAGACGCCTGAGAATATTTGAGCTGCGCTGCTTCCCCACTGGTCGTTTGTCCGTACCAGTTTGGGGTTAAATTCCGGCTGTGGCAATTCGTTAGTGTATCCAAGACCCCCGGACCCTACCCGGTAGTTGCCGTCTATCACGGATAAAAGGTTCAATTCTTTCCACTGCTGTAAACGACTCAAATATCCATTGACAAGACGGTCCATAGCTTGATGAACAAGGTCTGGACGTAACATAAGATCCATCATCGCCTTTTGCACACCCCACCATTGGATCAACTCGTCCCACGGGGCGAACCAAAAATGTACTATTCCGACCTTCTCAATAGTTAGTATGTCTCCAAAGGCTTCCATGAGGAATTGAAAATTCCATTCGCTGGCCTCTTCATCGTGAGATATAACTGGAAATTTAATTTTTTCCAGATCTTTTTCGCTATCAATCTGCGAATGGAAATCCCTGGATACGATGTCGCTTCTTGGGTCTGTGATCACCATGTTACTAAGTTCACTTATACCAAAGCCCGAGTCGTGAATAACAAGCGGCGAGTAAAATTTCGCCTCTACAACCATATCAGCAGGCATGTGGTTCCACTGATAGAGTGTCTGCCGGAGAGCTTTCTCCACTTGTTGGCAGAAGGGATCGGTTGTTTGTAGTTCCAATTCTCCATCCACATCCATCTCGTGCCATGGAATTTCGTTGATCCACACAAGCGGTCTGCCCGATATATTGCTATTTAGCCGTTTCCATTCCAAAATCTTTTCTGTATGGATCGGCAAGGAGGCAATTGCAGCCTGCCGATCGGCGAGTCGTCGCAGGATTGACCTGTCTTTTTGGATGATACTCATACTATTAATCTCGAATTCTTGTTAATGACATGGCACAACGGTACAGTGAAACGGATGTCCGCGCAGCATTTAGTACATACCTATTAGCCGATCAGCACCGCAACCTTCTGAAGGTTAAAGGAGCAATATGAACAAATCGTCATAAGGCTGCCAATAACGACTTTGCGACGTTGACTGCCCGGCTGGCATCTGAAGCATAACCATCTGCTCCTAACTGCCGGGCATATTCTTCTGTTATGGGCGCTCCTCCCACTATGATCTTAACTTGGTCCCGCAGCCCGGCCTGTTCGATGGCTTTGCTGACCACCCCCATAGAAGTCATAGTGGTGGTCAGCAGGGCAGATAGCGCCACCAGTTTTGCGTCATGCTCATGGATTGCCTGGATGAATTTTTCATTAGTGACGTCCTTTCTGAGGTCGATCAATTCGAATCCCGCGCCCTGCAGCATCATCCGGACCAGGTTCTTGCCGATGTCGTGCATGTCACCCTTCACAGTTCCGATGACAACAGTAGCGAGTGGTCTGGCTTCCTTATCGGAGAGCAGAGACTTCAGGATGTCCATGCACGATTGCATGGCGCGGCAGAAATGAGCATCTCGGGAATGAAGAACTCCCCTTCTTCGAATAACTTTCCTACCATCGACATAGCTGCAATTAAGCCCCCGTTTATTAGCAAATCGAGCTGCACATGGTCGGTTAAAGCCTGCCTAGTCAGCTCCAATGCGTCGGCAGCATCCCCATTGATCACGGATTGCTTTAATTTTTCCAGATCAAAACCCATTTCCTGTCTCCTCAATAATAAATTACTATAATTTCCATCTATGCGCTTCCTCGAGCAGGATGGCGTAATTCTGCAGAGGCACGAAATTGGCGATGGTATTGCCAGAGCCGAAGGCGAAGCGTCCACCGGGCATATAGCTGTCTAGGATAGCGCGCAGGTAACTGCGCAGTTCGTCCTCGGGTAGGGTGGTGAGCATGTCCATGTCTACACCCCCCATCAGGGCGAGACGATCGCCATATAGCGCCTTTACCTCACTCACCGGCAGGATCACGTCCTGGAAAGAGTGAAATCCGTCAATTTTGACCAGGTCGATCAGGTCATCCATAACCGAAGGTGAATTCCGGTATAGGTTGCCGCAACTGTGGATCCAAAACGGCTTGCCGTGTTCATGGGCCAGGGCAGCATACTTGGCCAGCCAGGGGAAGAGCAGGCGGCGCAGGTCAGCCGGGGAGATCATCGTACCGGTCTTAAATCCCATATCGTCAGCGTGGAATATGGCGCCTACCACATCCCACTCCACGGCGGACTGGTAATACTCGTAGACGATCTGCCCCCAGCGGTCGAAGACAGCCTCCACCAGATGCGGGTCATCGCGCATTCGGAAGAAGAGCCCTTCATAGCCGAGCAGGGATTCGAAGATGTTCTCGAAGAGGCTCGCCGAAACAGTGACCTTCATGCCCTCCGGTATATAGCGGGTGGCCATCTCGAGCGTCTCTTGGGCGGCGTAGATCCGATTCCAGGGGAAGCGTTCAAAGTCGTCCCACGAGCGGATAAGCGCTCCGGATTCATCCACCCAATCTCGGAGGCCGCGCGAAGCCTCGGCTGTATCGGCGGCCTGGCGAATTTTACCGCTCGGGTTGTTGACCCACAACGGCCAGAGCGGGGCGAAATCATAGCCGAGGCGGTAGTAGAGGTTGATCAGCTGTTGGTAATAACGCTCATTGGGAGAGGCAGGCCCACCTACGCCGCGTGGCAGCACCCAGGGTTCACTCAGGAAGGACTCTTGGATGTCTTGGAGCACTTCCGAATCGATACCGATCTCGACAATTGGGACTCGTCCAGGAATCTTTTCGCCCCGCATGATAGATAAAAATCCGTCGAAATCGGGGGCGGGATGGTCGAGAAGTAGGCCCGGCATGGGTCAGATCACCTCCAGGTCGTCCAGACCCGGCAGGAGGGGAAAAGGCGCGTGGGGTTCGGCCTGATACCAGAATGCGGTCGATGCGACATCATCCCGGCGGGGGTAGAAACGCCCTTTGCCTTCGAGTGGCGCACGGAAGCCCAAGTCTTGAATGGTTACGCGTAAATCCTGTTGGAAGCGGAGTGGGTCTAGGATGTGCCAGCGGTACAACCCAAAACGCTGCTGGGAATGGTATAGACCATCTGGCTGGATAACCTGCGGCAGACCGAGGTAGGGTGTAGAGTAGAGCCCATATTGTCCCTGAGGGTATTCGAAACTCCACGCCCCGCCGAAATAATCCTCCGTGCCGGTTCCGCAAATGGTCGGCCAGTCGGTATCTCCATCCAGGTAGAACTTGATTTCCCCTTCACCCCACCAGTCGTTGTTATGGACACCCCATGCCAGGTAGGTGCCTACATATTGCCCCCAGCCGTGCACATTGTCCAGCAGGGCGTGGACTTCCATCGGCTTCACCGGGTTGCTGCGCCGCCATTGGGCGTGGAAATACGCCCGGTCGGTGGGGACATTGGTCAGGGTATAGTCAATCTGGTAAAAGAAATCAAACCCCTCGTCAGGGGAGAGATTTTCGATGGTGATGCGCGCCCGGCGCTGAAACGGCATTTCCCAATAGCAGTTGAAGCCGCCCGCAGGGTTGACCGCTACCGGCAGTGAGGCGACGTTGCAACGCACCCCCCAACCGTGGCAAAAAAAATCTCCCACAGGCACTTCCACTGATGGTGTGGTCTCGTCATCCCAGTAGAAACGCAGCGCCAGCCGCCGATAGAGCATGGGGGGCATTGTCATCCAGATGTGCTGGATGGCTCCCGGCCCCTGAATATCGGCCAGGGTGACAGTCTGCCGCGGTGGGATATTGATGCAGGGCGAGATTTTCCAGCCCTGCCCCAGCTCGCGGGCGTAGCTCTCTCCACTGACTGGAATTGCCATCCCGCCCCGGCCTTTTTCGCCGGTGGGGTTCTCGGCGCTGATTGAGCGCGTGATTGCGCTAGACAGGCGGGGGAGATTCCCCAAGCCCATTCCGAGTCCATCGAATGCATTATTCATGGCTTATTCCTCACTCACTGAAAATTCTAAATTGTATTCCATCGTTTGACCAGGCGCCAGCATCACCAGGGTGCCGCGCTCACGCTCTGCGGCGCGCCCTTCCACGTGACAATTGGCTGGCTCGATGCCCAGCACGTGCGTGCCTTCACCGGGCATTTTCCATTGTACTAAAACCGGCAGGTTGTGCGCCTCCCAAGACAGGCGCACCATGAGCGGTCTGTCTGTCAATGGAAAACGTGGGTTGCGCACTGTGATAGCAGCCATCCCATCCGCTCCGATGGAGAGATTCTCATGGTAGTAAACACGCTCCTGGAAACCCTCCTGGGGCAGAAGCCAATTCTCCAGGTCTTCGATGGGCAACTCTGGCTCGCGCGGGTTCACGCTGCTCGTAGGAAAACGGATCTCGGTCAGCTCGTCGAGCAGAGGGAAACCGAAGTTGAAGTGGTACAACAGCATGTGCGGAGCCGGTTCAAAACCGGCGTTCTCAACGACATCCCGGATGAGGATTTGGTTTTTACCCAAGTAACTGCTGATGTGGCGGGTCAACCGCAAGTTCCAGCCGAAGATAGACGTTTCCTCCACCTTGCCCTGCACGACGGTGATGTACTCATCTCCTTCCCAAAAGCCTTCGGCGCAGATGTGCCTTGCTGGGGTGTGATGGGCACGCCCGTGCAGCCCCAGTTCCTCGCCGCCGTCAGTTCCCGGTGAACCCACCTGTGTCAATCCGCAGGTCATCAGCAAACCGCCGGCGGCAGTGCGCAGCCAGCCGGAACCCTGGTCATCGAAAAAGGCTGGATGAACCTCACCATTTGGCGAAAGCCAGCTAAGCGGCACACCGCCGAACTCGGCCAGCCCGATATCTAGGCCACGTGAAGGCAGGATCGAGTACGACAGTCCGGCACCAGTGCGGATCTGGATCTCCTCGACGCCTGACTCTCTCCCCTCGGTCGATTGTACCCGACGCAAGCCCCCGATCTGTTCGATGCATCCTAGGCGGGCTTCCAGCTCGCGGCGCGACCACTCCCTCCCATACAGGTTCATACTTCGACATTCTCCGGGATGCGGCGAATGCGCGGGTCGGTGAAAACATCGCTCTCGTCGCGGCTGGTGCTGGAGAACTCCGAGACGATGGCACCTTCCTCCCCGGCTTGGAACCAATGTAGGGTGTTGGGCTGGATGGTGAATTGTTCACCCGGGGTAAGTGTGATCTCGTGGAAGACAGTGTAGTACATTTCGCTCCCGACCGGCGGTCTGCCGTTTCGTCCCACCGTTGGCTCACCCTCGATATATAGCCAGACGCGCCCCCAGCGGCAACGGAAAGTTTCCATTTTCCCGGCGCTGCCTCCCACTTCCGGATGTCGGTGCTCGGGGCATGTCTGGCGCGGGAAGAGGATCAACTCCTTGGCGCAGTAGCGGTCTGTGTTGACATACACCACCAGTTCAAGGCCGGTCTTCTCCAGTTCGCCCAGCCCCAACTCAGCCACTTCGATGTTCCGACGCTCGTAAGGAGTGACAATAATCCCGGCGCGCTCCAGCATATGCGTGGCGTGCTCCTGGGCTGATTGAACTTGACTGCGGGTGATCATCGTTCTGCCTCCTTATTCGGCATAGTCAGGTAGGTATAAACAGGAGAGAGTTGATCCAATCCGAGTTCGCTGAGTCTTTGCAGCGTAGGTATACCGTTTTTGTCCCAGCCCATGCGAGCATAGTAATCATCCAGCATTATATCCAGTTCCACCACCTGGCCCTTGGCTGGACCTTCCCCCAGGGGTTGGAAGAGATTACGAGCCGGCAGGGTATCCTGCTTGCGGTCGAAGCCTTCGCGCACATTGAACAGGCGGCAGAGGGTATTGATACGGTCGCCAACCTGTTCGAACTCCTTCACGGAATCATATTCAAAACCGGTTGCTGCATTGACCAATTGCCACAATTCTTTCAAGTTCATGCCAAACCCGGGGAAGCAGCATAGCACGGCGCTGTTCCACAGGGCGCTCTCCGACTGATGCTCGCGGAAAAGCTGCGCCTGGCCTTGCGGGGTCAGCGGGTCCGCCCCTCCGAGGACTTCACTGAGGGGTGCACCGCGCAAGTGACAGGCACCCCGCTCCGAAATGGCGTAAGCAAGAGCCATACCTTTGGCTGCATTGGGATGGTAAGCAGGCATCTCCAAGCCTTTGACGTGCATGGCAAAGGAGTCTGCTTCTGGATATCGTTCGGCGATTTTTGCCACACCCTGACTCAACCACTCACCACAGCCTTCCACTTTAGCCATCTTCCCGATCAGTGCCAGCGCAGCCTGACAATTTCCGAAACGCGGCTCGATCCCGTCCAGCTCGCCGGCGGTCAGGATGCCTTCTTCGAAGAGTTCCATGGCGAAGGCTACGATGCCTCCGGCACTGATCGTGTCCATACCGTACTCGTCACATAGCAGCGACATACGGATGATTGTCTCCCGGTCACCGATGGCGCAGTTGGACCCGAGCGCAAAGGTCGTCTCGTATTCTGGACCCTCGAGCAGTTTCCCGTCTACCGGCCGGGTAACCTTGCTGCAGGCGATCGGGCATCCGAAACAGGCAAAATCGTGCTGCCACTCGTGCTTGCGGAAGGAGGAACCGGTGATCTCATCGGCCGCCTCGAACTGTCCTTGGCGAAAGTTGCGGGTCGGCAGGGCACCGACAGCGTTGACGAACTCCAGGATATTGGCCGTACCATCCTGCTTCATGCGGGAAATGCTGCTGGACATGCGGATGGCCCGGGTTGCGAGCTGCAGGGCGCGCTCGAAACGCTGCCTGTCCGCGACAGCCACCGTGCCGGTGCCTCGTGCCACGATTGCTTTCAGGTTCTTGGAACCCATCACCGCCCCGACCCCGCCGCGCGCCAGGGCGCGCGTCTCATTGAAAATGCTGGCGATGTTTGTGCGCTTCTCCCCGGGAGGGCCAATGACCAGCGTCTGCCAGCCCGGGCCAAACCGGGCCCGCAGGCTTTCGTTGGTCTGGGTAACGGTTTGACCCGACAGGTCGCCTGCTGAACGAAGTTCGATCTTGGTATCATCGATGACCAGCAGGACCGGTTCGGGAGCCGCCCCTTGCAAGATGACGACGTCATAGCCGGCGTATTTCAGGGTCTGGCCGATGAAGCCGCCACAGTAGGCGTCAGAGTAGGTACCGGTCGCCGGGCTTTTGGTGGTGCTGCCCAGCCGTCCGGCAGTCGGAGCGGTCGTTCCAGTCAGTGGGCCGACATCCAGGATCAGGCGGTTGCCGGGCGAAAGCGGATCCATGCTGACAGGCAACTCCCGGAGCAGCAGGTAGGCGCCCAAGCCTTTGCCGCCCAGCAGGGGCCGCACAGCCTCATTGGGAAGCGGCTCGCGCTCTATTGAGCCGCTGCCCAAGTCCACCCGCAGGATACAATCGTTATAACCGGCGAGGCGCAGGTTCATTTCACCGCCAGCCTTTCGTCTACGCTGATCGCCCGGGTCGGGCAGATGCGGGCGCAGGCCGGGTCGCCGCCACACAGGTCGCAAATGACCGGGACCCATGGCACAACTGACGCCTTAAGCTGGACGCCTTCGTCGGTTTTGAATACCACATGGGTGGGGCATATCTCCACGCACTTGTCGCAAGCGGTGCAGGCTTCCAAATCCAAGCTGACTGCCCCTGTCGTACTGTCCCAGTATAGGGCACCAGTCGGGCAGACGTCGATGCACTTTTTGCACAGGGTGCAATAGTAGACCTTGTTCTGACCCAGGCGCAGCGGCACGACCGCCAGCCGCGCAAGGTGGTTACCATATAGTCCATTCCCATGCGCCGCGACACAGGCCGTCACGCAAAGCTGGCAGCCAGTGCATTGGGATGTTACCACCCGCAGGCGAACCTTATCCCACTTCCGGCCGCGTTCGGCATCATCGACCGAGTAATTTTCGTGTGCCACCTGGCACAGGCGGTGGATCAAGGCTTCGGGGTTCGGGGATTTGGTGACGTTGCGGCCCATCAGGCATCCGTTACAGCCGGCCTGCAGCCCTTCGTCTAACAGCTCAAGGGCATCGCGCTCATTCTCGGAACGTGCCCCGCCCAGGACCAACACGGGGACCCGGGAGACATCCACCAGGTGGGCGAAGGTATCTATGTCGCCTGTATAAGGGATCTTGAGGGCGTCTGCGCCCAATTCGACACACATGCGCGCGCCTAGGGTGAGCAGGGCAACGATGTTGGTCCCGTTGACGTGCCCGCCAACTGCCAGCGGCTCCATAATACAGGGCAGCCCGGCTTTGCGGCACTCGATGGCGAAGTGGGCGCATGAATCGATCCCGGCAGCCTCCACCCGGTCGTCGTAACCCAAAAATAGATAGATGGTGATGGCAGTTGCCCCAAGCTTCAAGGCTTGTTCGGCGGTAAGCACCTTTTGGTGGAAGAGATGGCGCTGAGGGACTGAATTGGTGACGTTGGCACCCCCCAGGCGGGGCATGTTCATCCAGTCGGCGCGTACGATCAGGGCAGGGCCGTCCCGCCCCCGGAAAAGAGGTGCCAGTCGGATGGCTTGGCCGGGGCTTAGGAGGATCCCGTCCACACCACCGCGGACGACTGACTCGACGATAGTACGCAGGTTTACTACATTGGGGGTGACATCGCTCATGTAGCCGTGGTCGGCAGCCACACAGATGGAGCGTCCATCACCGTGGCGGTTGAATAAGCGTTCTAGGCGAGCGGATAAACCACTATTCATAAATCGCCTCAGCTTGCCTCTTCGGGAGTTTTATGCACCCGCTCGGCGAGCTCTGCCAACGGCATGGCAGGCTCCAGCCAGGTGTGATCCAGCCAGAGACCGGCTGCGCCCAATCCGAGGGCTGTCTCCCATTCGCCTGCATAGCTCTTGGCCGAGGTGGGTTTCAGCAGCCAGGGCACGCTAAGCATGGCGGCGACGGTCTTGAGCGAGTCCGGGCCGGGATGGGGAACGATGATAACGTCAGCGCCGCTTTCTAGGGCGTAGGAGGCTCCCAGTTCCACGGCTTTTCCGGGCATCGTGACGCGCGGTCCGCTCGGGCAAACTTCCACCAGCAGCGGCAGTTCCAGGTCTTTCCCTTCCAGTGCCAGTTGGACGGTTGCCTTCAGGCAAGCCGCCTCAACCGCTTCTTCGTAGCCCAGCAGGAAGCTGAGCACCATGCCGCTCGCTCCCAGCTCGAGGGCATCGTCCGCCTCCAGGATTGAGACGCGGGTGGCCGTATCGGGGGGCAGAGGGAAGGCCGCCCCGCGCAGCGTGTTGGTCCAGTCTACGCGCACCAGCAGGGCTGCATCCGTACGGGTGCGATTTCCCAGCCGCCGCAAGTGCCCGGGGCTGCACACCAGGCCGTCCAGGTGGGGAAGGACATGCTGGAGGGCAGTGCTGAAATCTTCCAGGCCGGGCAGAGCCCCCAGCGAGAGCCCGGCGCTGGCGTCCAGTAGCAAGGCATGCCGGCCTGTGTCAGGGATAAATTCTTTCAAACGGTAGTCGAGGCTGTTCATTTCCGGACTCCTCTGAAATTCAGTGCTTCAAGTGCACGGACCGCGCCACAAGCCATTGGCAGGGTCGAACTGCCAGCCCGGGGCGTCCAGTTTCAAGGAGTGTCGCTCCCATCCATTGGCCATACGCCGGGAGGTCTCCTCCCAGGTGCAGATTCCGCTCAAGGCGTCGGCCGCCTCCACGTTGCATGCCCCAACTGCCACAGCCATGGTCAGCGCCTGCTCAACCGGCAGGTCGCGCAGTAGCCCGGCGAGGAAACCGGCAATCGAGGCGTCCCCCGAGCCGGTGGTGCCGGCAACCGCGACCTTGAAACAGGGAGCCCAAAGTTCCACTCCGGCCCAGGCATCTGGATTCGACGGGCGCACCCGCCCGATCGAATTAATGGCATCCCGACCGCCAGTGCGCAGGTACATTCCGCGGTCGCCCAGCTTCAGACCGACAATCTTCGCACCCATGGAGATCAATTCCCGGCCCAGATCCGAGAGCATTTGCGGGGTGACCAGCGCCAGGATGTCCGACCCTGATGCGGACCGGCACATTTCCTGGTAAGTCTTGCCGTGCAGCATGAATAGTATTTCCTCTACACTGGGGAGGAAAAGATCCACCTGTGGCAGGGTACCTCCCAGGATGGAACGCCAATCCGCCCGGCCGGCCTCCGACGATGGGTCGGGGAAAGCCATGTCCAGGGAAGTGGTCACGCCTGTCTGCCTGGCCCGAAGGAAAATTTCTGCCAGCTGTGCCCCGCCGTTGATGAATGTGGACCGCATAACCGGCGGATACCCAAAATGAAACAGGCGGGTTTGTTCCAGGAGCGAATACGGTACGTCGCCAGCCTGGAAGCTATCGTTCGCCCCCGCATAATGCAGGAAGATGCGGTCAACCCCGGGGTAATTTATGATAATCGAATAGGATGTACTGGCCGAGGCATCCACGACCATCCCATCTGCCAACCTGGGGCCGCGGATGGCTACGATCTGGCGGATAGCCCGCCCGAAGAGGTCGTCGCCGACTTTTCCAGCTAGGTGTGTCATAATCCCCAGCTTGTTCAGAGCCAGCCCGGTATTGGAGACCGCCCCGCCGGTGGAACAGGTGACCGGCCCGGCTGCTATCAGGCGACCGGGGAGGAAGGTATCTTCGAACGGTTCGCGTCCGGCCCCTCTCAGATCGGGCTGGATGTCTAGGCAGATGTGACCGGCGACCAGGACCTCGAAATCAGGGCTCATTTACGATTCACTCTCAGGGTGACTACCTTTCCGGGGGCAAGGGTGACCCGCACCTGCCCACCGTCTTTGCAGACTGGTGGGGCCTCGTTACCCGCGGCTGATCGCGGACTCTCATCCAACCCGGCTAACTGGACGTCCGATGGGGCGAAGGGCAGTTGTATGACAGCTTCAGTTTTCTCTTCGGAGGGGTTATACAGGCGGATCACCAGGGCCTCTCCGGCCTCGGCTTTCTTGACGGAGCTCAGGACGACGTTCCGGCCTGTGACTGACAGGAAGGTCCGCCTGGCAGGTTGGGTCCCGGGAGTGAGCGTCGGCCGGTTTTTCTCCATTCCGGTCGTGTAGGCGCGCGGCGGGTTATTGAACGCCAGCGCCTGCCGCCAGACCTCCGCCTGGTCCCATCTCCCACGGTGTGGCAGGACAGAGAGCGAAAAGGTCAACTTGCGCTGGATCTGGGCTTCAGGGGTGGCGATGTGGGGACCTGCTCCCACTGCGGCGGTCTGCATATCGAATCCAGCTCCCAGGTATTCGACAGCGCGCAGCAGGGTGACCGCGATTTCGCGTCGATCGGTGTCCAGGGCTTCGTATTCGGGTAAACCCTGAACAATGATACACAATCCACGCTTCCCGTCGGATAGATCGACCCAATCCTGCTGCGGAAAAGTCGTCGGAGCGTCCTCCACCCAGGCTTCGTCCGGGACCGGCACTACCTTGACAGGATGACTGACAACGTCGAACTGGGCACTGGCGTGGGAAACTTGTGTATTCACATCGCTGGGGAAGATAATACGCAGGCGGTGGTCGCGGGCGTGGTTGTCGAAGGTCACTTGGATGTCTAACCGGGGTATTCCCTGGACCAAGGAGACGGTTACGCTGAGTGGGCAGGTCACACTCGTTTCACTGCTCCTCCGACCGGAGGCATCCAGACCTTCCG